>Ga0208849_1000021_pt1 | contig 170385 bp, 148 predicted proteins | sample NGESurdeep072012_10_FD_184470 | JGI IMG/M metagenome (GOLD analysis project Ga0208849, IMG submission 184470) | Arctic peat soil microbial communities from Barrow, Alaska - NGEE Surface sample 53-3 deep-072012 (SPAdes) | ecosystem: Environmental > Terrestrial > Soil > Wetlands > Peat ... | reverse complement strand
ATGCTCCAGGCCCAAATCACCTTCGATCCGAACCATGCGCGTGATACCCGCCACGCGGCATGAAACCCATTTACAAATGGTGGGGAGTCCCTCCCCCGCTTCGCGAGGGAGGATTGAGCCGCCGGTGACGATGAAGCGCGTGCTTGTCATGTGCGCTAGGCTTGCCCTACGTCGTCAAGGCCATGTCGGACATCTTCATATCCTACGCCCGCTCCACGGCGGTCCAGGCGCAGCGGATCGCCGAGGCCCTGCGGGCGCTTGGCTACGACGTCTGGCGCGACGACGCGCTTCCCGCCCATCGGGCCTACGGCGAGGTGATCGAGGAACGTCTGCAGGCGGCCAGGGCGGTGGTCGTCATCTGGTCGGCCGAAGCGGTGAAATCCGAATGGGTGCAGTCGGAGGCGGACACCGCGCGCACGGATCGCAAGCTGGTGCAACTGACCGTCGATGGGTCCAGGCTCCCCAGGCCCTTCGATCGCATCCAGTGCGCCGATCTGGCCGGCTGGACCGGCGATCCTGACGCTCACGGCTGGAAGAAGGTCGTCGCCAGCCTCGCCGAACTGATCGGCGGCGCCGCCGCCCAGCCGGCGGCCCAGCCCGCCGTCCGCAGGCTCTCGATCTGCGTCCTGCCGTTCGCCAACATGAGCGATGACCCGCAACAGGAGTATTTCAGCGACGGCATCAGCGAGGATATCATCACCGACCTCTCGAAAGTGTCGGCGCTCTCGGTGGTCGCCCGCAACACCGCCTTTGGTTTCAAGGGCAAGTCGCCGAACACCAAGGAGGTGGCTCGCCAACTCGGCGTCAGCCATGTCCTCGAAGGCAGCGTGCGCAAGGCGGGCAATCGCGTCCGGATCACCGCCCAGCTCATCGACGGCGACGCCGGCGACCACGTCTGGGCCGAGCGCTACGACAGGGACCTCACCGACATCTTCGCCCTCCAGGACGAGATCAGCGAGGCGATCGTGAAGGCGCTGAAGCTCAGGCTGCTGCCGGAAGAGAAGCAGGCGATCGAGCGGCGAGGAACCGACAGTGTCGAGGCCTATGACCTCTACCTGATGGCTCGCTCATACTGGCTGACCGGCAACCAAGGCGATCCGCGGCGGGACGAGGCGATCGAGCGCCTGAGCCGCCGGGCCGTGGAGATCGATCCCGGCTACGCCCAGGCCTGGGCTCTGACGGCGTACGGGCAATACAACCTTCGCCGTAATTTTGGGCGGGCCGGCGATGGCGGCCACGCCGCCCTGGACCGGGCTCTCGCCCTCGACCCCGATCTGGCCGAGGCCCGCGCGCTGAAGGCGGTGATGCTGTCCGATGCGGACCGGCGGGAGGAGGCGGCGGCCGAGATCGCCGTCGCCCTGCGGCTGGGTCCAGAGTCCTTCGAGGTGAACTATCACGCCGCCTTCATCAGCTACAACCAAGGCCGGCTGGCCGAAGCACTCCCCTATTACGAGAAGGCCACGGCGCTGATCGAGACGGAACTCAAAGCGCCGTTCATGCTGGTGAGCTGCTACACCGCCCTTGGCGATGGCGAGAACACCCGGCGGATCGCCAGGATCGCCCTGGAAAGGGCCGAGAAGGTCGTCGCCGCCGATCGCAGCAACGGCACGGCCATGGGTCTGGGGGTCACGGCCCTGGCGGCTCTGGGCGAAGCGGACCGGGCCAAGGACTGGATGCGCCGCGCCCTGCTGATCGATCCCGACAACCTGCTCATGCGCTACAACTTCGCATGCAACCTCGCGGCCTGGCTCGGCGACCCCGACGCGGCGCTCGCCATGCTGGGGCCGGTGCTGGAGCGGGACCCGGGCGTGCGGTTGGCCTACACCAGGAACGACCCAGATCTTGCCGGCCTGCGCGACGATCCCCGCTTCCAGGCCATGATCGCCGCCGCCGAGGCGCGGCTGGCGTCGGGTGAGACACAGGGTTGAAAGGGAGAAAGCCGATGGACCGCGTGAGGACCTGCCTGTGGTTTGGGCGCGATGGCGAGGCGGCCGTGCGCCGCTATGTCTCTCTCGTGCCGGATTCGAGGATCGAGCATATCCAGCGCTCACCCGCCTCGTGGCCCGGGGGCGAAGCGGGCGATGTCATCGTCATCGACTTCATCCTCGCCGGCCAGCGGTTCCAGGCCCTCAACGGCGGCGCGCCGGCCGACTACGGGACGGCGGCCTCGATCTCGGTGGAGTGCGCCGACCAGGCGGAGGTCGATCGCCTGTGGGCGGCGCTCACCGCCGACGGCGGATCGGAGATCATGTGCGGCTGGCTGCGCGACTGCTGGGGCGTGCCCTGGCAGATCGTCCCCGAGGTCCTGCCGCGGCTGTTGGCCGACCCCGATCCGGCGGTGGCGGCGCGCGCCTTCGCCGCCATGCAAACCATGGTCAAGCTCGACGCCGCCGCCATCGAGCGCGCCGCCCACGATCCGGTGGATGGCAAACCCCCGCTCGCGCGTTAGAAGCCGCGTCCGATTCTAGCGGGAGGCGAGGCATGCATTTTCGCGTCAATGGCGGCGAGTTCGATGTGGATTTCGACATCCGGACCTCGCTCCTCGACCTGCTCCGCGAGCGGCTTCATCTCTACGGTTCCAAGAAGGGCTGCGATCAAGGCGCCTGTGGCGCCTGCACGGTGCTGGTCGATGGAGCGCGCATCAACAGCTGCCTGGCCCTGGCGGTGCAGTATCAGGACCGCGAGATCACCACCATCGAAGGGCTCGGCGCGCCGGGCGCGCTCCACCCCCTGCAGGCGGCCTTCGTCGAACACGATGGTTTCCAGTGCGGCTATTGCACGCCGGGCCAGATCTGCTCGGCCGTCGGCATGGTCGAGGAGCTGAAGCGAGGCGTGCCGAGCTGGGTCAGCGAGGACGTCGCCGCGGAGGGCTTCGCGCTCACCGATGATGAGCTGCGCGAGCGGATGAGCGGCAACCTTTGTCGCTGCGGGGCCTACAATGGCATCATCGACGCGATCCGCGAGACCTTTGGCGAGCGCGAGGCCGCCCGATGACCCCGTTCACCTACCAGCGGGCCGGCGACCGGCAAGCGGCGCTGGCGCTCGGCGCCCGCTCCGGCGCCATGTACCTGGGCGGCGGCACCAACCTCGTCGATCTGATGCGCGAGACCATCGAACGGCCCGAGGCGCTGGTGGACGTGACCGGCCTCTCCCGCGGAATCGACGAGGCGGATACCGGCGGCCTGCGGATCGGGGCTGGGGTGACCAACACCGCCGTGGCCGCCGACCGGCGCGTGCGCCAGCGCTATCCGATGCTGTCCCAGGCGATCCTGGCTGGCGCTTCGGCGCAGATCCGCAACGTGGCGACGGTGGGCGGCCATCTGCTGCAGCGCACCCGGTGTGGCTATTTCTATGACCACGCCGCCCGCTGCAACAAGCGCGCGCCCGGCGCGGGCTGCGACGCCCTGGAGGGCTCCAACCGCATGCACGCCATCCTCGGCGCCTCGGCCGCCTGCGTGGCCACCCATCCCTCGGACATGGCCGTCGCCCTCGCGGCCCTGGACGCCGTGGTGACGGTGGAGGGGCGAAGCGGCGCCCGCGACATTCCCGTGGTCGATTTCCACCTCCTGCCCGGCGAGACGCCGTGGATCGAAACGGTGCTGGCGCCCGGCGAGCTGATCACCGCCGTGACCCTCCCGCCGGAAGGCTTCGCCGCCCGCTCGTGCTACCGCAAGGTGCGTGATCGCGCCTCCTACGCCTTCGCCCTGATCTCCGTGGCCGCGGCGCTGGAGGTGGAAGACGGCGCGGTGAAGGCGGTGCGTCTGGCGCTCGGCGGCGTCGCCCACAAACCGTGGCGCGCCAAGCTGGCGGAGGCCGCCCTGAAGGGTGGTCCGGCGAGCGAGGCGGCGTTCCGCACCGCGGCGGAGCTGGAACTCGCGCCGGCCCACGGACTGCGCGACAACGCCTTCAAGATCGAACTCGCCAGGCGGGTGATCATCGACACTCTGGGCAAGCTCGCCGCCCTCGGGGAGACCGCCTGATGCCAATCATCGAGGACGCCATTCAGGCGGTGATGAAAAAGGCCGTCGCGCTCGCCCCCGACAGCTTCATCCCCGGCGGCAAGTCCGACCCTCTGATCCGCCACAGGCACGGCCTGATCGGCGCCCCGATCAGCCGCATCGACGGCCCGCTCAAGGTGTCCGGCCGGGCGACCTTCGCGGCGGAATTCCCGAAGGAAAATCTGGCCTACGCGGCGCTGAAGTATTCGACCATCGCCCGCGGCCGCATCGCCCGGATCGACACCGCCGCCGCCGAGGCCGCGCCGGGCGTCGCGCTGGTCATGACCTGGCGCAACGCCCCGCGCCTCAAGCCCATGCCGCCGTTCATGTCTCAGCCCAAGGCGGCCGGCGGCGACGACGTGCCGATCATGCAGGACGACCAGATTCACTGGAACGGCCAGCCGGTCGCGCTGGTCCTGGCCGAAACCCAGGAGCAGGCCGACCACGCCCAGTCCCTGATCGAGGTCGGCTACGAGGCGGCGAGCGACGGTGTCACCTCCCTGGAAGCGGCCAAGGCCAAGGGCTCCGAGCCGGGCGTCTTCCAGGGCGAGCCGCTGAAGCTGGAGATCAAGGACGCGGAGGCGATGCTGGCGACCGCGCCGCACCAGATCGACGTGCGCTACACGACGCCGCGACACAATCATAATCCCATCGAGCCGCACGCCGCGACGCTGGCCTGGGAAGGCGACGAGCTGCGCATCCACGACACCGTTCAGGCCGTCGCCCACGAAGCCTGGACCATCGCCCAGGTGTTCGGGATCGACGAGGCGAAGGTGCGCGTCACCTCGCCCTACGTCGGCGGCGGCTTCGGCTGCAAGACGCTTTGGCAACACCAGGTGCTGGCGGCGGCGGCGGCGAAACTGGCCCAGCGGCCGGTGCGGATCGTGCTCTCCCGCGAGGGCATGTTCCGCGTCGTCGGCGGACGCACGATTACCGAACAGCGCGTGGCGCTGGGCGCGCGGGCCGACGGAACGCTCGACGCCCTGATCCACACCGGCACGGTGGCGATGACGCCGCACAACAACATGCCCGAGCCCTTCGTCCTGCCGGCCAAGAGCGCCTATGCCTCCCGCAGCTTCCTGCTCGACGTGGAGACCGTCAGACTGAACATGACGGCCAACACCTTCATGCGGGCGCCCGGCGAGGCCGTCGGCACCTTCGGACTGGAATCCGCCATCGATGAGCTGGCCGACGCCATGGGCATGGATCCCATCGAGCTGCGGATCAGGAACGAGCCGCAGACCGACCCGACGACCGGGATGGCTTTCTCCCAGCGCGGCGTCGTCGGCGCCTGGAAAGCCGGCCGGGAACGGTTCGGCTGGGAAGCGCGCGGGGCGCCGGGCGCCCGGCGGGACGGCGACTGGCTGGTCGGCATGGGCTGCGCGATGGGAACCTATCCCTACTACCGGATGCCGGGCGGCGCGGCGCGCATCACCCTCACCAAGGACGGCCGCGCCATCGTCGGCGTCGCCGCGCATGAAATGGGCATGGGCACTTCCACCGCCCAGACCCAGATCGCGGCCGAGCGGCTGGGGCTGACGATGGACGCCGTGACCTTCGAATACGGCGACACCCGGCTGCCGGGCCTGGTGCTGGCGGGCGGCTCACAGCAGACGGCGGCCATCGGCGCGGCGGTGATCGCCGCCCACCACGAACTCGTCGAAGCGCTGCTGAAGCTCGCCGGCAACGACTCGCCCCTCGCCGGACTGAAGCCGGACGAAGTCGGCGGACTGGATGGCGGCCTCTGCGCCCTCGACGATGAGAGCCGATGCGAGAGCTACGCCTCCATCCTTACCCGCGCCAAGCGGGAGTCGGTCACCGTCGAGGCCGAGGCGCCCATGCCGCTCGAGCTCCAGCACTGGTCCATGCACAGCCACAGCGCCCTGTTCTGCGAGGTGGGCGTGAATGCCGTCACCGGCGAGGTTCGGGTGAGGCGCTTCCTGGGCTCGTTCGACTGCGGCCGGATCATCAACGCCAAGACCGCCGCCAGCCAGTTTCGCGGCGGAATCGTCATGGGCCTCGGCTTGGCATTGATGGAGGAAACCCGGTTCGACGAGCGCACCGGCCGGGTGATCAATCCCTCCCTGGCCGAATACCATGTGCCGGTCCATTTCGACGTGCCGCGTATCGATGTCATCTGGAGCGACGAGCCTGATCCCCACACCCCCATGGGCGCCCGAGGCATCGGTGAGATCGGCATCACCGGCGTCGGCGCGGCCGTCGCCAACGCCGTCTTCAACGCCACGGCAAAGCGTGTGCGCGACCTCCCCATCACCTTGGACAAGCTGCTTTGAGACGGCGGCGGATCGCGAGTGACACTCTTCCCACATCAAGCGCACCGAGTTCCGCGTAGACGACCGTAGCGCGGGCTTCTAGCCCGCTCTTTGCCGCAACGTCGGACGAGACAAGGGCGGGCTGGAAGCCCGCGCTCCGAATGAGCCCGGCATCGTCGTGATCGGAGCGCTTCCCTTTTCACTCGACCGTGACGCGGATGCGATGGCGGTGGGCGGCGAGGTAGCCGGCGAAGTTCCAGGTGTCCTCGGGACTGTCCGGCTGGGTCTGCGCCGCGGAGTCCCAGGCCCGCGCGACGAGTTCGTGCTCGCCTTTGTCCAGGTCCGCGGCGACGCTCCACAGCGTCCACGCCCAGAGGCAATCGGGCCGGTGCTCCAGCTTCGCCTGCAGCCAATGGCGGCCGCCATCGACGGACAGATCGACCCGCCTCACCGCGCGTCCCGACGCCATCGCCCAGCCCTTGATGGTCACCCGACCCCCCGCCAGCCTGGCGCCGCGCGCGGGTTCACAGATGGCCGAGTTGAGCGGCAGGGCGTCGATGGTCAGGCCCTGGTCCCAGTCCGCCTCGTCCCTGCGAACATGAGCCGGGAACAGCTTGTAGTCCTTGCGCTGGATCGGGCTTTCGGCCGGCTCGTCCTGGACGCTGATCTTGGTCAGCCACTTGGCGCTGCGCACCCCCGCGAAGCCCGGAACGATCGCGCGCAGGGGAAAGCCGTGTTCCGGCGCCAGCGCCTCCCCGTTCATCGCGAAGGCCAGCAGGACGTCGCCGCTCATCGCCTTGGTCATGGGAATCGAGGCGCCGTAGAGCGCCTGCTCGCCGCCCACCTCGATCTCGTCCGGGCAGCCGAAGGCGACGTGGAGGCAGGCGTCCGTCCTGGCCCCGGACGCCTCCAGCACTTCGCGCAGTGAGACGCCCGTCCACGCCGCCGTTCCCACGGCCCCGGCCTGCCACGGATCGCCGGAGGTCTTGGCCACCGCCTGCAGATCGGCCCGCCGGTTGCCCGCGCACTGCAGGGTCGCGGTCAAGGTGCGCACGCGGAAGCGCCGGCGCAGTTCCTCCACCGACAGCTCCACGGGCGAGCGGACATGACCCACCACGCGGAGCCGGTGCGACGCGCCGTCCAGGTGCTGCACCTCGCCATGAGTGCGGATGTAGAAGTCGGACTGGGCGGTGATGAAGCTGGCGCAGAGCCGATCCAGGAAAGGCTCGGCGTTCAGCGGTCGGAGGGAATGAACGATCAGGCGCTCCTGGGCGCGCGCGACTTCAGACATGACTTCTGGTCTCCAAGCGTCCTCTCCAACGTGCGCCGCGGACCGCCGATATGCTATCCTCCCGCCATGTCCCCCGCGACCGAACCCGGCGCCGGACGCGCCCGCTACAACGCCGTGGCGATCGCCCTCCACTGGCTGATCGCCGCCCTGCTGATCGCCAACATCGGCCTCGCCTGGTATTTCAACACCCTCTCGGGCCTGGCCAAGGTCCCGCCCACTCAGCTGCACAAGTCGATCGGCGTCACCATCCTGCTCCTCAGCGTCCTGCGGCTCGCCTGGCGCCTCTTCAACCCACCGCCGCCGCTGCCGGCCTCGGTGAAGGGCTGGGAGCGGCTGGCGGCGGAGACTGTCTATGTCCTCTTCTATGGGGTGATGATCGGCATGCCGCTTTCCGGCTGGGCGCTGAGTTCGGCCAGCCGCCTGATCGGGGTCTACCCGATCACCCTTTTCGGCCTCGTCCACTGGCCGGCCATCGGCCCGCTCACCACCCTCGCGCCGCCGCGCATGCACCAGGCCCACGCGGTCTTCGACACCACCCACAAGCTCCTCGCCAAACTCGCCTACGCCCTCATCGCCCTCCACCTCGCCGCCGCCCTTCGCCATCAGTTCCTCAAGCGCGACGAGGTGATGGGGCGCATGGTCCCGTTCCTCTAGATAACCGTAGCGCGGGCTTCCAGCCCGCTCCTTGCCGCAACGGCCGATGAAACAAGGGCGGGCTGGAAGTCCGCGCTCCGAAAGCGCCCAAGACCAGGAGGCCCCGACCATGAAACCGACCCTCGCCCTCGCCCTGGCTCTCACCCTCCTCGCCGCGCCCGCCGCGTCGATCGCCGCCCCGGCCCCCACCTGGACGGTCGATAAGCAGGCCTCGTCGGTGCGGTTCTCGTCGAGCGTCAACGGCGCGGCTTTCTCCGGCGCCTTCCGGCGGTGGGATGCGCAGGTCGCCTTCGACCCCGCCAACCTCGCCGGCTCGGCCGTCAGCGCGACCATCGACGTCGCCTCGGCCGCCACCGGCGATGCCGACCGCGACCAGGCCCTGCCGACGCCGACCTTTTTCGCGGCCGCCAGGTATCCCAAGGCGATTTTCACGGCGCGCACGTTCAGGCCCCTGGGCGGCGGGCGCTATGAGGCGGTGGGCGTCCTGACCCTGCGCGGCGTCAGCAAGCCTTTGACTCTGCCGTTCACCCTCGCCATCACCGGCGCGCGGGCGAGGATGAACGCCGGTTTCGGGCTCAATCGCGTAGCCTTCGGCGTGGGTGAGGATGAATGGAAGGCGACCACGGCCCTGCCGGCGGCGGTGACGGTGACCCTGGCGCTCACCGCCACGCGGGCGAAATAGACGCCGCCGTCTTGCCGCGCGTCACGCCCGTGTCGCCGGGATCACCGCGACGGTGAGGCGCGAAAGGCATACCAGCCGGCCGGCGTCGTCGTCGATGCGGACCGACCAGACCTGCGTGGTTCTCCCCAGCGCCTCGGCCTTGGCCGTCGCATAGACGAACCCGTCCTTCACGGGCCGGATGTGATTGGCGTTGATCTCCATGCCGACACCGACGCTCACGCCCGGATCGAGGGTCAGGCTGGCGGCCACTGACCCGATCGTCTCGGCGAGCGCCACGGATGCGCCGCCATGCAATCGTCCGAACGGTTGTCGGGTGCGATGATCGACGGGCATTCGGGCGCGCAGCGAATCCTCCCCGATGTCGATGAATTCGATGCCCAGAAGCGCGGCCATGGTGTCGGTATGCATCGCGGTGAGCGTGGTCACGTCCAAGGCGGCGTCTCGCCAGATACCCATCGTCGTCCCCTCGTCCCGGCGCGGGCCATGTCTAGCGCGTTGCTGGCAGCCGCGCGCGGCGTATCGAACTTGAAGTGGCGTCGGCCCAACCATCCCCCGCCTCTACGCGCGGGGAAGGGAACCGCGAAGCGGTGGAGGGGGCAAGGGACGGCGCGCCATCTTTCGGCGACCGGGTGTGGCCACCCCCCCATCCCTGGCCGGTCGGCAGGCTCGCGCTTCCAGGTGACTTCGGGTCGCCAGAAAGGCGGAGTCGCACGACGTCTGGCGCGCGAAGCGCCCAGAAGGCTAAGTTCGTCCCGTGGTTAGCGATCTTCAATTTTCCCGCGAGACGCAGGTCCTCCTCAGCGACATCAGAATGGACGGCGTTGGCTTTTCGATTGGCGCGCCGCGATCACCGTTCTGCGTGGCCGGACTGCACGGTCCCGTGTCGCTCTGTTATCAGGTTAGGGGCGGACCAATGTGGCTCGAGGTGGAGACCGCCCGGCGCGCCTGCGCACGATTGGAGCCGGGTACTGTCGTCGGCCTGTCGGGCCTGGTGCCGCACTGGTTCAAAACCACGTCCGATGCGCCGACCACCAAAGCCCGGCCGCTCGCCTACGTCCCCCTGACACACGATCTCGAGACGGCGTTGTCGCCGCACCTCCTGATTGGCCACGCGCCGATGGAGTCGCTCGCCTTTACGAACATCCTGAGCGGCGCCGTCATCATTCCGCCCGACGGCAGCGCCGTAGCCAGACGCATCCAGCGGGCGATCGAGGGGATCGAAGACGAACTGCGTGAACTGGACCCGGTCGGCGGCGCGTCAGCCGTCGTGCGCAGATTGTCAGAAACCATCTTGATGAACATCTCGCGATGGGTCATCGGCCGCGCGCCCGACATGGCCTTCCCGCTCGGGGCCATTGGCGATCCGCGGGTGATGCGCGCCATCGCCGCGGCAGCGCGGGCGCCGCGCGAGATCTGGACCGTCGGACGCATGGCGCGGGTCGCCGGCATGTCCCGCACGGCCTTCGCCAAGCGCTTCCAGGCCCTTACTGGCGATACGCCCCTTCAGATGGTGACGCGTATCCGCATGCGGCTCGCAGCCGAAGCATTGTCACAGGGACGCGGAACCCTGGAATCGGCGGTGGCTGTCGCGGGCTACGGATCTTCCGCCGCCTTCATCCGCGCCTTCCGGCGCGCCTTCCATACCACGCCGGCCCAATGGCGCGCGGCGCACGTGCGGGGCCACGCCTGAATTGGTGGACTGCCAACCGGTGGGACGATCGATCAATCAATGCGCACGAGCTCGCAAGACTCGCCCAACGGCGCGGCATAGGATCAACGGCGAAGAGGCGCGAACCGGCCCTTCGGAGGAGACGATGATCCCATCGACGGGCGTTTCGGCAATCCCGAGCCACGAGACAATCAAATCGCTGTTCGACGAACAGGCCGGCACAATCAGCTCGGCCATCTATGCCGACCCGGCGCTCTACGAGTTGGAACTCGAGCGTGTGTTCGCGAGATCCTGGCTGGTCGTCGCGCACGAGAGCCAGTTGCCGGACCCGGGCGATTTCCTGGCCAGTTACATGGCCGAGGATCCGGTGATCGTGATCCGCCAAAAGGACCGATCGGTCAAAGTGCTGTTGAATCAGTGTCGGCACCGCGGGATGAAACTGTGCCGCACCGACCAGGGTCGGGCTCGCGGATTCATCTGCTCCTACCATGGCTGGGCCTACGACACCGCCGGCCGGCTCGTGAACGTGCCCTTGGAGGACCGCTCCTTCCCGGGACTCGACAAATCGAAGTGGGGCGTCCGCCAAGCCAGGGTCGAAACCTACAAGGGCCTGATCTTCGCAACGTGGAACCCCGAGGCGCCGCCGCTCGTCGATTTCCTGGGTGACGCGGCCCTCTACCTCGACGCCGTCCTCGATCGTTCGGAAGGGGGAACCGAGGCTATCGGCGGGATCGCCAAGTGGACGATCCCCTGCAACTGGAAGTTCGCCGCCGAGCAGTTCGCCAGCGACATGTACCACGGCATGTTCGCCCATTCCTCGCCGCAGCTGGCGGCGCAAGGGGATGGGCCTATGCCCGACGCGACCCAGTTTCCCGGCCGCCAGTTCCGGTCGGACCGGGGGCATGGCACCGGCTTCTTCCTGACCGACATGCAGTGGGGCTTTCGCATCAGCCAGAGCGGCGAGCATGTCGAGGGCTTCGATCCGTCCGCCACCATGGAGCGGATCGTACGCCACGGCGGCCAGGCCCGCGCCAATGTCTCCGCCCAGCACATCACGATCTTTCCGAACTTTTCGGTGTTCGCCGGCGTGGACACCGCGCGCATCTGGCACCCTCGCGGGCCGGACGCCATTGAGGTCTGGGCCTTCGGACTCGTCGACAAGGCCGCAAGCACCGAGGAGAAGGAACAGGCCCGCATCTCCACCCTTCGCACGTTCAGTCCGGCCGGTACGTGGGAACAGGACGACGGAGAGAACTGGGTCGAGATTCAGCGTGTGCTTCGCGGACGCGAGGCGCGCAAGACTGTGTTCAACATCCAGATGGGCAGGGACGAGCCCAAGGATCTCGACCCGGACTACCCGGGCACGATCAGCCTGGCCTATTCCGAAGAGGCCGCCCGTGGCTTCTATGCGCACTGGCAGAAGCTCATGACCGACGCCGACGGCTCGGCCACGCGGGAGGCTTACGCCCATGCCGCGGAATAGGCCGGCCCTGGACCTGCTGCGCGCTTCGGCGAGGGTCGGGCGCGACGTTCAGCAGGAGATCGAGCAGTTCCTTTTTTACGAGGGCTCGCTACTGGACGACCGCCAGCTCGACGAGTGGCTCGGCCTGCTCGCCGACGACATCCGCTACTTCATGCCGCTCCGCAGAACCCTGGCCAACCGCGACAGGGCGCAGGAGTTTTCCGGCGCAGGGGACATCGCCTACTTCGACGACAGCAAGGCCTCGATGGCGCAGCGGGTCCGCAAGTACAACACCAGTTCGGCCTGGGCGGAGGAGCCGGCCTCGCGGACACGCCACTTCGTCACCAACGTCCGGATCACGCCGCTGGAGGTGGCTGGCGAATATGAGGTCGTCTCCGCTTTCCTGATCTACCGTAATCGGGCCGAGCAGCAGACGGACATCTTTGCCGGCGAAAGGATCGATGGTCTGCGGCGCTCCGAGGGGCCGGCGGGGTTCCAGCTCTTCAACCGGGCGATCCTGCTCGATCAGTCCATGCTTCTGGCCAACAATATAAGCTTCTTCTTCTGATGGCCGGCCCGGGACGTCTCGACGGCCAGACCGCCCTGGTGACCGGCGGGGCCTCGGGGCTTGGGCGCGCCGTCGTCGACCGGTTCATCGCCGAGGGCGCGCGCGTCGGAGTGCTCGACCGCTCCGCCGAACGGCTAAAGGCCCTGGAAGCCGATCATCCGGAAGCGTCCGTCGGCTGCCTGGGCGACGTCCGCTCTCTCGGCGACAACAAGGCCGCCGTCGATCGCTGCTGTGAGGCGTTCGGCAAGCTCGACTGCGCCATCGGCAACGCCGGCCTGTGGGACTATTCCATGGCGCTGGTCGATCTGCCGGAGGATCGCATCGACGCGGCCTTCGACGAGATCTTCCAGGTCAATGTGAAGGGCTACCTGCTTCTGGCCAAGGCAGCCGCGCCGGCCCTCGTCCGCAGCGAAGGCTCGATGATCTTCACTATTTCCAACGCCGGCTTCTACCCCAGCGGCGGGGGTCCTCTCTACACGGCGACGAAGCACGCGGCGGTGGGCCTGGTCCGCGAGTTGGCCTATGAACTCGCGCCCTATGTGCGGGTCAACGGGGTGGCGCCCGGCGGCATTCACACCGATCTGCGCGGCCTGCGGGCCCTGGACATGGGCGATCGATCGGTGGCCAGCTTGGATATGGGCGCGTCGGCGCATCAGTGGGTGCCGATCGGACGGCTTCCCACGCCTGAAGAATATGCCGGCGCCTATGTGATGTTCGCGTCGCGCACGGATGGCGCGCCGGCGACCGGCGCGGTGCTGAACCATGACGGCGGCCTGGGCGTGCGCGGCTTCGGGCGCACCTCCGGCGGCGCCGGCCTGAAGGAACGGTTCGCTGAGGAAAAAATGTCATGAGCGTCAGCTGTCTTGGATATGTGGGCTTCAAGGCTGCCGACCTGGAGGCGTGGTCCACATTCGCGACCGACGTGCTGGGGCTGATGCCCGCGAATGCCCCGGACGGCGGCTTGAGATTCCGCACCGACGCTCAGAGCTGGCGTGTCAACATCGAATCCGGCGTCGAAGACGACATCGATTTCGTGGGGTTCGAGGTCCCGGGTCGGGAAGAGCTCGAAACGATGGCGGCGCGCCTGAAGGCGGCCGGCGTTACGATGGCCAACGATGATGTGGACCTCGCTGGCATACGTGGGGTCACCGGCCTCGTTTCCTGCCGCGACCCTCAGGGACTTCGGGTGGAGATCTACTATGGCCCGACTGAGCGCCACGAGTCGCCGTTCGCCTCCTCGGTAGGCGTCAACGGCTTCGTCACGGGTGAGGAAGGGATCGGGCACATCGTCATGACGACGCCCGACATCGCCGCGACCCGGGCCTTCTATCAGGACCTTCTAGGCTTCCGGCTGTCGGACATCATCCGGATGCCGATCGGCCCCAAGATGGCCATTGAGCTGGAGTTCTACCACTGCAACCCGCGCCACCACACCCTGGCGCTGGTTCCCGCGCCTGCGCCCAAGCGCCTCCACCATTTCATGCTCCAGGTGAACACCCTGGACGAGGTCGGCTTCGCGCTGGAGCGGGCCGAGGCGGCCGGTGTGCCGATCACGGCCACCCTCGGCCGGCACACCAACGACCACATGGTGTCGTTCTATGCCCGCACGCCGTCCGGCTTCGAGGTCGAATACGGCTTCGGGGCGCGAACGGTTGACGACGCCACATGGCGCGTCGCGCGCCATGACGCCCCCAGTTCCTGGGGTCACAAGCGCGTCGCCGCGCACTGAATCGGGAGAGACACGATGGACCTTGGGATCGCCGGACGATCCGCGATCGTCTGCGGCGGCAGCGCCGGCTTGGGTCGCGGCGTGGCGCAGACGCTCGCGGCCGACGGCGTGAATGTGCTCCTCGCCGCGCGTTCTGAAGACAGGTTGCGCCAGACCGCGGGAGAGATCGGCGCAACCGCGTCCGGCAAGATCACCTGGGTGGTCGCCGACGTGACCACGGACGCCGGCCGCGACGCCGTGCTCGCGGCGTGCCCACAGCCCGACATCCTGGTGAACAATGCCGGCGGACCGCCGCCAGGCGACTTTCGTAGCTGGTCCCGGGAGGATTGGCTCAAGGCGATCGACGCCAACATGCTGTCGGCCATCTTCCTGATGAAAGAGACCATCGACGGGATGATCGAACGGCGCTTCGGCCGGATCGTGAACATCACCAGCCACATGGTGAAGCAGCCCGCGGCGATCCTTGGCCTGTCCAACGGCGCTCGTGCGGGTTTGACCGGCTTCGCGAGCGGCCTCTCCCGCGACGTGGTCCAGCACAACGTCACGATCAACAACGTGCTGCCCGGCCAATTCGATACTGACCGGCTGCGCTCCAACCACGCCCGCTTCGCTCAGGTCAGTGGCCGGGACCCCGATCAACTGCGCGAAGGCGCCCGCAATCAAATCCCCGCCAAGCGGTTTGGCGACCCCGCGGAGTTCGGCGCGGCCTGCGCATTCCTGTGCGGTGCGCAGGCGGGCTTTATCACCGGCCAGAACCTGCTCCTCGACGGGGGTCAGTTCCCGGGTTTGATGTAATCGACGGATCGGCTTTTCTGTCCGAACGCGTGTCGCGCGTTCGTCCGCACCCGAATCCAGATTGGTTCTGTCATCGGCGTGATCGCTCGCGCCCTGTCTAGGCGGCTTGCGGAGTATCGTGCCGCTCCGGTGTGAAGGCGATCGGCAGCCGAGTGACCGCGTTGAACCAGATCGATCGCAGCCATTCCGGCTCGCCGGTGATCCGGAAATCGGGAATGCGCGTCACGATCTGCTTCAACAGCGCGTGGAGCTCCATGCGCGCCAGGCGGGCGCCGATGCAGACGTGCGGTCCGGTGCCGAAGGCCAGATGCTTGCGCGCGTTGGCCCGCGTGATGTCGAAGGCGTGCGGGTGCTCGAACACGCTCGGGTCTCGGTTGGCGGCCGCATACGACAGATAGATCTTGTCGCCCTTCTTGACGGATTGACCGCCGATCTCGGTGTCGATCGTCGCGGTGCGGCGGAAATTGGTGGTCGTCGAGGTGAAGCGCAGCACCTCCTCGATGGCGTTTTCGAGATGTCCGTCGATGTCGCTGAGCAGCAGCCGGTACTGTTCCGGGTGAGCGCTCATCAGGTACATGAAGTGCGCGGCCGTGCTCCGGGTCGTCTCGTGTCCGGCGACGGCGAAAACGATGAACAGCATGTTGATGTTCATCTGGCTCAGGCCGAGCGTCTGGTCGTGAACCAGGACGCTCATCAGCGAGCCGTCCGGGCGCCGACGCTTCTCCTCCGACAGGCCTTCGGCGATCGCGAAGAGCCGCGGCATCGGATCAAGGGTGCGATCGCCGCGCGTCTCGACGTCAGCCATGGCGTTACCCAGATCGACGACCGTCGATCGCAGGTGTTCGGGAATGCCCATGAGTTCGCAGAACGTATAGACGGGCAGCTTCGAAGCGACCTCGAACACGAACTCGCACTGGCCGCGGCCGGAAATATCGTCGATGATCTCGCGCGCCAGCCTGTCGATCTCCGGCGTCATCACTCGCATCGCCTTGGGTGAGAAGGCGGGCAGCACGACCTGCTTGACGGCGCTGTGGTCCGCCGGCCGCATGCCCATGAAGTTCGCGCGGTGAAGGGCCAGTTCCTCGTCTTCGAGATCCCAGATGACGAAGCCTTCGTCGAAAGAGCTGAAGCGCTCCTGGTCGCGGGAAACGTCGAACACGTCCTGGTAGCGGGTGAGCACCCAGAAGCCCTTGGTCATCGACGACGCCGGCACGGTCGGGACGTAGTCCGGCGTGGCGGGATTCCAGTGAACCGGGTCCGCCTCGCGCCAAGCGTCGAACAGGGCGTGTGGCGGCCCCTTCTCGCCCGGAAAGATGCCGGGGTCGAGGATATTGGCGTCTGCCGGCCACTGCCTCATGGTCTGATCTCCGTTGCCTTCAGGCGCTCACCCGCGGGGCGGAAACTGACCCAGGGCGACGCGCCGGACCTGTTCGCTGTCGGTGGGCTGGTGACCGAGCGCGTGGGTGGGGGCCGGCGTTTCCTGAACGGTGTTGGTCACGCGGCCGACGCTGGTGACCTCGACCTCGACCACGTCGCCCGGCTGCATCGGCCGCGAGTTGGCCGGCGTGCCGGTAAGGACGACGTCTCCTGGCAGCAACGTGATGTGCCGCGACAGATCGGCCATGATGTAGGGGATGTCGAAGGTCATTTCCGACACCGGACCGTCCTGCACGACCTTGCCGTTGATGTAGGTCCGCACCCGCGACTGGCGGATGTCGACGCCGCGCACGATGCCTGGACCGATCGGACAGAAGCCGTCCTGCCCCTTCACCCGTAGCATCGAGCCCGCGTCCGTATCGCGGAAGTCCTGGGCGCCGACGTCATTGGCCGCCGCGAAGCCTGCCAGGCAGTCCCACACCGCGTCCGGGGAGACATTGCGCATCGGCTTGCCGACGATGGCGGCGATCTCGCCCTCGTAGTTCAGATACTGGCAATCGGCCGGCCGATTGAGCTTGCCGCGGTGCGAATTGAGCGTCGTCAGCGGCTTCTGGAAATAGGTCGGCGTCGTGAGCGGCGGCGCGTGGAACTCCACCCGGCGGGACTCATAGTTCAGGTGGATGCAGATGATCTTGGTCGGATCGCAGGGCGGCAGATAGATGGCGTCCGCCTCCGTGGTCGTCCGGCCGTCTCCGAGGCGCAGCAACTCGCCCTCCGGTTTCACCCAGACCGGCGTTCCTTCGAACAGAATGCGCCGCCATTCCTCACGCGCTCCCTCGAGTACGGACATGGTTTGATCCTCCCTGGTTTTTGATTTTCAGGCGGCGGCGCGCGACGGATCGGGCTCGACCACGTCGAACCAGAAATGCACCTGGCCGGTGCCGACGGCGTTTTCGTAGGCCGACATCTGCCGCCCCTTGACGCGGCACTCCGGCCCGCCGAGGGCCCCCAGCATCATCAGATAGTGCGCGAAGAACCCCTCCGGCTTGTACTTGCGATACTCCGGATACAGCGCGTCGACCGCGGCGTGATCGCCCGCTTTCCAGAGTTCGAGGATGCGCTCGTCCATGGCCCTCGCCTCGGCCGTCCGCACATGATCGGCCTGGTAGGCCGCGTGGCTGCGCAGTTGATCCAGGGGCCAGAAGGTGTGGCTCATGCCGCCGGAGGCCAGCAACACCACCCGTCCCCCGGCCCGCCGCACCGCCTCGCCGACCACCGCGCCGAAGTCGAGGAAGTTGTGACGCTCCGCCGACTGGCAGACGCCCACCGGCATCACCTTCAGGTCGCTGCCGAGCCAGTGGACCAGGTTCAGGGTCGGATAGTGCAGATGCAGGTGCCTGTTGGTCGCGTTGAGCACCGGCACGCCGCGTTCCTTGCCCACCGCCTCGGTCTCGGCGGCCAGGCCCGGCGCGCCGGGAAAGTCGTAGGCGAGGTCCTGGATGAGGTTCGGCAGTTCCTCGGAGGTGTAGATCCCCTCGAAGCGCTCCCGGCCCGCCACCACGTGCTCGACGGTGGTGAACCAATGGGTGTCGAAGATCACCAGCGTGTCGCCGCCCACCGCGTCGATGGCCTGGCGAAGCTGACCGAAGCCCTCGATCATCGTCGTATCGACGCCGCCGCCCATCCGCTCACGCATCGGCTTGGGCGCCATGATGCCCGGCTGATGGCAGACCACCGCCGCGCCGACGATTTCACCCATGGGATCCTCCATTGTGTGGGAACGATCCCTTGCGGATCGCTATATTCTTGATGTCGCTGTAGAAATCGAAGCTCCATGTGCCGCCTTCGCGGCCTATGCCGGAGTGCTTCGACCCGCCGAACGGCGCGCCGAGCTCGCGGATGAAGAAGCAGTTGACCCACACCGTGCCGGCGACGACCGCCGAGGCGATCCGCATGGCGCGGTCCTCGCTGCCGGTGAACAGGGTGGCGGCCAGGCCGTATTCGGTGCCGTTGGCGACCTCGATCACCTCGTCGTCGCCGCGGAAGGTGTTCCAGGTCAGCACCGGGCCGAAGACCTCCTTCCGGAAGATCTCCTGGTCCCGCCGGGCGCCGGCGATCAGGGTCGGCTGGAAATAGAGTTCGCCCTGGTTGTGCCGCTCGCCGCCCCAGAGGATGTCGACGCCCTCCTGGCGGGCCCGGTCCACGAAGCCCTGGACGCGTTCGAAGTGCTCCGGATGGATGAGCGGCCCCACCCGCGTCGCCGCGTCACGCGGGTCGCCGACGGTCATGTGGGCGACGGCGTCGCGCACGTGCCCGAGGAACTCGTCGGCGATCGTCTCCTCGACCAGGATGCGCGTCCCCGCGAGGCAGACCTGCCCCGCGTTGATGTACTGGCCCGCGACCGTCTGGGCGGCGGCCTTCAGGTCAGCGTCGGCGCAGACGATGAACGGTGACTTGCCGCCCAGCTCGGAACTCATCGAGGTGATGCTGCGCGCGGCGGCCTGGCCGATGATCCGGGCGGTGTCGGTCGAGCCGGTGAAGCTGATCCGGTCGATATTCGGCTGCTGGGTGAGCGCCGCGCCGGCATCTTCTCCGATGCCCTGCACCACGTTGAGGACACCGGCCGGCACGCCAGCCGCCCCGGCGATGTCGGCCATCAGAGAGCAGGTGAGCGGCGCCCACTCGGGCGGCTTGACGACCACCGTGTCGCCCGCCGCCAGCGCCGGACCGACCTTCCAGGTGGTCAGCATCAGCGGCGCGTTCCAGGGCGTGACCAGCACGGCGACACCGGCCGGATCGTACCGGACGTGGTTCACCACCTCGGGCGAATCGATCGTGTGGCCGCCGAGGGTCAGAGCGTGCTCGGCGAAATAGGCGATGTTCTGCGCCGCGCGCGGGACGACCCGATGGGTGTTGCCGGTCAGCAGGGAGCCGTTGTCGATGGTCTCCACGGCCGCGAGGTCGGCGACGCGCGCCAGGATGCCTTCGGCGAAACGGCGTAGGATCGGCGCGCGGCCTTCCGGGCCGAGCGCGGCCCAGGCGGGGAAGGCCCGGCGCGCGGCGTCCACCGCCATCCCGGCTTCCGGCCCGCCGCCGGCCGATACCTCGGCCAGGGCCGAGCCGTCCACCGGCGAGCGGTCGAGGAAACGATCCGTCGAAGCGACCCGGCGGCCATCGATGTAGTGGTCGGTGGAAACCCCCACCCCGGCGACGTTCACGCGGCCTTCGGACATGGCTGGCCTTCCTTGCTGGCGCCTTGCGGCTCGATGGTCAGAAACTGGTCCACCAGGCGGTCGGCCCGCGCGGGATCGAAGAAGGCCTCGTGGATCTGACGATTGCGGGCGCCGGAGGCCAGGTAGAAGCGCTCGTACTGCTCGTTTCGGCTGGCGAGCGCACTGCCCACGAAGTCCCAGGCCAGGCGAAACACCCGCACGCGCTCCTCGGCGCCGACATCGCCGGCCCCGCGGAGATAGCGGTCGATCAGGGGCTTCAGTTCGGGATCGCGCATCTGGGCCTGTGTCGGCGCGGCGAACACATTGTGCGAGCCCAGCAACCGGATGATCTCATTGACCCGCGGGAACCAGAACGGAAGAGTCGCGCGGAGTGCGTGCAGCGGGCGCACGTCCGGGAACCAGGCGCCGCCGGGATATTCCCTGGCCTGCATCTCGGCGGCGTAGATCGCCGAGCGGGCGAACTCGGAGAAGGTCCAGATCTCGCCCAGCATTTCCTGAGCGGCCGGCTGCTTGCCGTTGATGGTCTTCAGCATCCGGTTGGCGATGCCCCAGGCGAACTCCAGCTTGGTCTGCGCCCGGATCATGGTCTGCTGCATGATGTTGGGCGACCATGAGGTCCGCATCACCGCGTTGTAGGCGGCGAGGTTGGCATTGATGAACACGCGGTCCCTGGGCACCTCGACGTCGTCAAAGATGACGAAGGCGTCCTGCTCGTCGAAGCGTCCGGAGAGCGGGTGGTCGTACGGATGCTTCGGTTGCGAGAAGCTGTCGCGGCAGAGGATCTTTATCCCCGGGGTGGTCATCGGGATGCTGAAGGCCAGGGCGTAGGCGTCGGAGCCCTCGGGCAGGGGATAGGAAGGGTAGACCGCCATCTCGTCGGCGAAGGGCGCGAGGGTCGCCAGGATGCGCGAGCCGCGGACGATGATCCCGTGCTCGGTCTCGCCGACCTTGTGCAGCGCCACGTCGTTGCCCGGCTTCGGCACATCGCCCAGCGCCTTGTCGATCGTGGGATGGATGATGGTGTGGGTGAGCGACAGATCCTCGCGGCGCATCGCTTTCTGGAAGGCGATGAGGTTGTCCGCTCCGGCCTCGTTGCCTCCCAGCGACCACTCGTCGGGCCGCGCCGCGAAGCCGGCGAAGGTGACGTTCATATAGTCCGGCGTGCGCCCCATCAGGCCGACGCTGTGCTCGGCGCAGACTTCCAGCGCCGCGTGCCGCTTGATGAGGTCCTCGCGGGAGCGAGGGATCATGTGGCTGGCGTTGATCGGCTCGCCCGTCTCGGGATCGGCCACGAGGCAGCGGTCAGCCTCGGCGTACTGCAGGTCGAAGACGGCGGCGAGTTCCTTGGCGGCGCCCTTGAAGGCGGGATGCGAGGCGACGTCGGTGACCTTTTCCGTGCCCACGTAGATGTCGCGGGGCTCTTTGAGGCCATCAAGGAACTGTCGCCCTGTGCGTGCGGGCATGGGTCTCCTCCCGGCGGCTCGGGGCCGCCTCTGCGTTGATCGACAAATGCGATCGGGTCGCGCCCGCGGTGGCTGGTCAGCCCAGTCCGCGCAGCAGCAATCCGAGGTCTGTTCGAAGGGCGCGGTCGAACTGCGTCCGGTCGAGATATCCGCTGAGCAGACCGCCCAGGTGAAAGTAGTAGATCGCGAAAAGGCTGCGAGCCGACGGGATGAGCGCGCTCGTCGCGTCTATTTTCCCATCGTTCTTCGCGGCCTGGACGAGCAGCGCCAGGCGGCCCAGCAGGCTGGTCATGAGTTCCGAAACCAGGGAACGCTGCCCTGGGCTGCCGACATAGCCGAGTTGCCGCATGAGCGCGTGCGCCAGGGGTAGATCACGCTCGTGGTAGGCTACGAAGGTCTCGAAGAAGGTGATCGCCTGATCAAGCAGGCCTTCCGAGCCACGCGCGGCGCCATAGGCGCGTTCGACGACCTCCATCATCTCGTCGTGGAACACCAGGATCAGAAGGTCGTCCTTGGTCTTGGCGTAGGTGAAAACTGTTCCCGAGGCGACGCCGGCGGCGTCCGCGATCTCCTGTGAGGTCGTGGCCTCAAATCCCTTGTGAGTGAACAGGGCCCGCGCCGCGGCGATGATGCGACCGCGCTTCTCGAGCTTGTTCTGCTCCCGGCGTCCTAGCGCTGCGGCGACCAAAGGCTTCCTCCCACGCTTGGTGGTCTGTTCTGATGGCTATCATCCGCCCATCGCGATCCATCGTCAAGAAAGAATTTGAGCGCACTCAATTTTTGTGGTCTAGCGTCGTCGTGGCGAGCGCCACGCGTGAATTTATGACTGCGCTCAATAAGCGGGGAGAGGCGTCGATGCGGACGATACAGGCGCGAGAGATGCTGGCGCGGGGGCAGGTCGTTCTCAACGGCTGGTCTGTGATCCCTGGCGGTTTCCTCGCCGAGGTGATGGCGTCACTGGGTTGGGACGCTCTGACCATCGACATGCAGCACGGGATCATCGGCCAACCCGACATGGTCGCCATGCTGCAGGCCATCTCGACCACCCCGCTCACCCCGATGGTCCGGCTGGCGGCGAACGATCCGACGCTGATCGGCCAGGCGCTCGACGCCGGCGCGATGGGGGTGATCTGCCCCCTCGTCAACTCGCCCGAGGACGCCGCGCGTTTCGTCGCCGCCTGCCGCTACCCCCCTTCCGGCGTCCGCAGTTCGGGCGCGACGCGGGCGATGATCTATGCGGGGTTCGACTATGGCCGGCACGCCGACGACCAGGTGCTGAAGTTCGCCATGATCGAGACCGCCGACGGCCTTGCGCGCCTGGATGAGATCGCCGCCACTCCAGGGCTCGACGGGCTCTATGTGGGCCCTTCGGATCTCTCCCTGGCCCTGGGGGGAACGCAGGGATTCGACAAGGACGAGCCCGTGATGCTGGACGCCTACGCCCGGATCGTCGCCGCCTGTCGCGGTCACGGTCTTGTCGCCGGCATCCACACCGCCAGTCCGGCCTTCGCCGGACGCATGGCGGAACTGGGTTTCCGGCTGGTCACGCTGGTCGGCGACTTCAACTTCATCCTCGCGGGCCGCGCCGCCGTGAACCAGGCGCGCGCCCTGATCGGCTCGACAACCTCCCCCTCCACCAAGGCCTAGCCATCCCCCATGCCCATACCCAACGACGCCGTTCTCGACACCGCCCGCCGGCTGCACGAGGCTGAGCGGAGCCGCACGCGCATCGGCCAGATCTCCAAGACGTTCCCGGAGATGACCATGGCTGATGGCTACGCCATCCAGAAAGCGTGGCTGGACATCAAGAAGGACGAAGGCCGGCGCGTGGTGGGGCAGAAGATCGGCCTCACCTCCCGCGCCATGCAGGCCAACTCACAGATCGACGAGCCGGACTATGGCTTCCTGCTGGACGACATGGTGTACGCCGAGGGCGCCGCGATCCCGACGAAGCGGTTCATCAACCCCCTGGTGGAGGTCGAATTGGCCTTCATCCTCAAGTCCCCCCTCCGGGGGCCGGATGTCACGATCTTCGATGTGCTCTCGGCGACCGAATATGTGTGCCCGGCGCTCGAGATCATCGATCTGCGCGTGGAACCTGTCGATCCCGAGACACGCTCGCCGATGAAGGCGCTCGACACCATTTCGGACAACGCGGCGTGCGCCGGGGTCGTGGTCGGCGGCCGTCCGGTCAGGCCGGACGACGTGGACCTCCGGTGGGTGGGCGCGATCCTGAGCCGGAACGGCGTCGTCGAAGAAACCGGGCTCGCCGCCGGGGTCCTGAACCATCCCGCGACCGGGATAGCCTGGCTGGCCAACAAACTGGCGCCGCATGCGGCGGGGGTCGAGGCCGGCAAGGTGATCCTCGCCGGCTCGTTCACGCGGCCCGTCTCCGCCCGCGCCGGGGATGTCTTCCATGCCGACTACGGTCCCCTGGGAACCGTCGCCGTGAGCTTCGCCTGACGACACGCGCGAGGCGTCGCCAAGCCCTTTGACTCTGCCCTTCGCGCTCGCCATCACCGGCTCCCAGGCCAGTATGAGCGCCAGCTTCGGGCGTTCGACGAAGGTGAGGATGAATGGAAGGCGACCACGGCCCTGCCGGCGGCGGTGACGGTGACCCTGGCGCTCACCGCCACGCGGGCGAAATAGACGCCGCCGTCCAGGCCCTGCGCGATGGCCGCCTGGCCATCCTGCCGACCGAGACGGTCTATGGTCTGGCCGCCGACGCGGGGAACGGGGGCGCCGTGGCGGCGCTGTTCGCGGCCAAGGGGCGGCCGAGGTTCAATCCCCTGATCGCCCATGTGGCGGATATCGGCGCGGCGCGGCGCATCGCCGATCTCGATCCGCGCGCCCTCAGCCTTGCCGAGGCGTTCTGGCCGGGACCGCTGACCCTGGTCGCGCCGGCCCGCGACGAGGCGGCCGTCTGCGCCCTGGCCCGGGCCGGGCTCGACACCCTCGCCGTGCGGGTCCCGGCCCACCCCGTGGCGCTGGCGGTGCTGCGGGCCTTCGGCGGGCCGCTGGTCGCGCCGTCGGCCAACCGCTCCGGCCGGCCGAGCCCCACCACCCTGGCCGACGCCGCCGCCGAGGTCGGCGCCTTCGCGGCGGCGGCCATCGACGGCGGGGCCTGCGCCGTCGGCCTGGAATCCACCGTCGTCTCCCTGCTGGACGGTCCCGCGCGTCTGTTGCGTCCGGGCGCCGTCACCCGCGCGTCGATCGAGGCCCTGATCGGGCCGCTGGCGGAGGCGCAGGACGACGCGCGCCGCTCGCCCGGCCGGATGACGCGCCACTACGCCCCCGATGCGCCGGTTCGCCTGGACGCCGCCGCGCCGCTCGCCGGCGAAGCCTTCCTCGCCTTCGGCGACGCGCCGGCGGGTCCTGGCGTGTTCAACCTCAGCCCGCGGCGCGATCTTTCCGAGGCGGCGGCCAATCTCTTCGCCTTCCTGCGCGCCGCCGACGCCCTGGCCCCCGCCGCCATCGCCGTCGCCGCCATTCCGGCCCATGGCCTCGGAGAAGCGATCAACGACCGCCTGCGCCGCGCCGCCGGCAAAGTGGGGTAGGCAAGAGGCCATGATCCCGACCGTCTCGGCCGATCTGATCGAGCGCCTGAAGTCGGCTCTGGGCGAAGCCGGCTGGAGCCAGGACGCCGATCGCCTTGCGCCCAAGCTCGTCGAATGGCGGGGCCGGTGGTGCGGCCACACCCCCTTCCTCGCCCTGCCGAAGAACGCCGAGGAGGTCGCCGCCGTCGTCCGCCTTTGCGCCCGGGCGGGGGCGGCGATCACGCCCCAGGGGGGCAATACCGGCCTGGTCGGCGGCCAGATCCCGCAGGGGGAGATTCTGCTTTCCACCGAGCGGATGAACGCCATCCGCGATATCGATCGCCTCGACGACGTGCTGGTGGCCGAGGCCGGCGTGACCCTGGCGGCGGTGCACGCGGCGGCCCTGGTGGCGGGGCGGCGGTTTCCGCTGAGCCTGGCCTCGGAGGGTACGGCCACGGTCGGCGGCCTGATCTCCACCAACGCCGGCGGGACGGCCGTGCTGCGCTACGGTGTCATGCGTAACCTCGTCCTCGGCATCGAGGCGGTGCTGCCTTCCGGCGAGATCTGGAATGGCTTGAAGCGCCTGCGCAAGGACAACACCGGCTATGATCTCAAGCAGCTCCTGATCGGCGCCGAGGGGACGCTGGGCGTGGTCACCGCCGCGGCCCTGAAGCTGTTCCCCATTCTCGCCTCCCGGGCGGTCGCCTTGGTCGGGGTCGAAAGTCCGCGGGCGGCCATGGATCTGCTGGTCCGCGCCAAGAGCCAGACCGGCGGGGCGGTGGAGGCCTTCGAGCTGATCGGCCGGCTGGGCGTCGAACTGGCCATCGCCCACCTGCGGGGACTCCGCGAACCGCTGGAGAGCCGGCCGGCCTGGTATGTGCTGATCGAGACCGCCAGCGGCGAGGCGGGCGCGGCGGAGGCGGCGCTGGAGCGCCTGCTGGCCGGCGCGCTCCAGGACGGCCTGATCGGCGACGCCGCCGTGGCCCAGAGCGAGGCCCAGTCCCGCGCCTTCTGGGCGCTGCGCGAAGGCCAGTCGGCGGCCCAGAAGCCGGAAGGGCCGGCCTGGAAGCACGACATCTCGGTGCCGATCTCGGCCATCGCCGATTTCATCGGCGGCGCCTCGGCGGCGTTGGCGGCGAAGTTCCCCGGCGTGCGCATCGACGCCTTCGGCCACGTCGGCGACGGCAATGTCCACTTCGATGTCCTGGGTCCCGAAGGAGGGGCGGGCGCTGCGCACCTGGCCGGCCGCGACGAGGGCGCCGCCATCGTCCACGCCCTGGCCGTCGCCCTCGGCGGCTCGATCAGCGCCGAGCACGGCTTGGGAACCATGAAGACCGCCGAGGCCCTGGCCTACAAGAGCCCGGTGGAGGTCGCCGCCCAGCGGGCCATCCGCGCCGCCCTCGATCCCGGCCGGATGATGAATCCGCGGGTGCTGTTCTAGGTGGCGGGGCCGGCGGGAAAGCCGTAAGCGGAGCGCCATGCTGATGGTGATCTCCCCCGCCAAGGCCCTGAACTTCGCCGCTCCGCCGGCCCGCGCGCCGATGACCCAGCCGGCCCTCCAGGACGACATCGCCGTCCTTTCGGCGGTGACGCGGACGCTCACCGCGCGCAAGCTCAAGGCCCTGATGGGAATTTCCGATGCGCTGGCCGAACTCAACCGCCGGCGCTTCCAGGCCTTCGAGGCCGACGGCGAGGACGGCCTGCAGGCGGCCTTCGCCTTCAACGGCGATGTCTATCGCGGCCTCGCGGCGCGCGACCTCGAGCCGGCGGCGCTGAAGTGGGCGCAGGACCATCTGCGCATCCTCTCCGGTCTCTACGGCCTGCTGCGACCGCTCGACGCGATCCAGCCCTACCGCCTGGAGATGGGCTCGCGGCTGAGGACCCGGCGCGGCGCCAACCTCTACGCCTTCTGGGGCGCGCGGATCGCGACGGCGCTGAGCGAGGCGGTCCGCGGCCACCGCGACCCGACCCTCATCAATCTCGCCAGCGGCGAATACTTCGGGGCGGTGGATCGCACGGCCCTGGCGATCCCGGTGGTCAGCTGCCATTTCCGCCAGCAGCACGAGGGAAGGCTCCGCACCCTGGGCTTCCCCGCCAAACGCGCGCGCGGCCTGATGGCGCGGTTCGCCATCGAGCGACGGGCGGACGCCGCCGCCGACCTCCAGGCTTTCGACACCGACGGCTACGCTTTCCGCGCCGAAGCTTCCACCGACACCGATTGGGTGTTCGCCAGACCGGAACCGTCAGCCTGATGAAAAACCAACGCCTCCTGGCCGGCCACGGCGCCATCGTCACCGGATCGACCAGCGGCATCGGCGCGGCCTTGGCCGCCGCCCTGGCCGGCGAGGGCGCCGACGTGGTCATCAACGGCCTGGGCGACGCGGCGGAAATCGAGACGGCCCGCGCGGCCATGGAGAGCCAGACCGGCGCCAGGATCCGCTACCATGGCGCCGACATGACGGCGCCGGCCGAGATCGCCGACATGGTCGCCTTCGCCAAGTCCGAGTTCGGCCGGCTCGACATCCTGGTCAACAACGCCGGAATCCAGCACGTCGCGCCGATCGAGGACTTTCCGATCGAAAAGTGGAATGAGATCATCGCCGTCAATCTGACATCGGCGTTTCTCGCCACGCGCCTATCAATTCCTATCATGAAAGCCCAGAAACGCGGCCGGATCGTCAACATCGCCTCGGCCCATGCCCTCATCGCCTCGCCGTTCAAGTCGGCCTATGTGGCCGCCAAGCACGGCGTCCTCGGCCTCACCCGGACGGTGGCCCTGGAGGTCGCCCGGGACGGCATAACCTGCAACGCCATCTGCCCGGGCTATGTCAAAACTCCCCTCGTCGAGCGCCAGATCGCCGACCAGGCCAAGGCTCGAAAGATGAGCGAAACCCAGGTGATGACCGACGTCATCCTGGCCGCCCAGCCGACCAGGCGGTTCGTCGAATTCGGCGAGCTCGCCGGCCTGCTGCTCTATCTGGTCGGCGACCTCGGGGCCTCGGTGAACGGCGCGGCGCTCTCCGTGGACGGGGGCTGGACGGCGGCCCAAACCGCTGCATTGATTGGAGAAAGACGGCTCATGGCCTATGCGCCATTCGATCTGAAGGGAAAGGTCGCCCTGGTCACCGGCGGCAATCGCGGCATCGGCCTGGGCATGGCCGACGCCCTGGCCCGGGCCGGCGCCGACGTCGTCGTCTGGGGCACCAGCGCCGCGCACAACCAGGCCGCCGAAGGGGCGCTCGACGTCCACGGGGTGCGGGTCCTCGCCCAGCGGGTGGATGTCGCCGACGAGGCGGCGGTGGTGGCGGCCATGGCCGAGGCGGCGCTGGTCATGGGCCGGATCGACACGGTGATCGCCAACGCCGGCGTCGGCGGCGGCGCGCCGTCCTTCTCCGAGATGACCGCCGACATCTGGCGGCGGGTGATGAGCGTCAACCTCGACGGCGCTTTCTTCACCACGCGCGAGGCGTGCAGGCACATGGTCGCCCGCGCCCGGGCCGGCGATCCGGGCGGCTCGATCGCGGTCGTCGGCTCGCTGGCGGCGATCGAGGGGGCGGCCCGCAACCAGGCCTACGCGGCGACCAAGGGCGGGGTGATCTCGATGATGAAGTCGATCGCGGTCGAGCATGCCCGCTGGGGGATCCGCGCCAACGCCATACTGCCCGGCTGGATCGCCACCGACATGACCGCGGCGGCGCAGGATTCGCCGGCCTTCGCCGAGAAGGTCGTTCCCAGGGTTCCCGCCAGGCGCTGGGGCAGGCCGGAGGATTTCGGCGGGATCGCGGTTTATCTCGCCTCGGACGCATCGCAATATCATTCCGGCGACAGCTTCGTGATCGACGGCGGCTATTCGATCTTCTGACGCCGGCAAGGAGATTTTCGATGACCCTGCGCACCCCGCTCTGCGATCTTCTGGCGGTCGAACATCCGATCATGCTGGCCGGCATGGGCGGGGTCTCCTACGCCGAGCTGGCGGCGGCCGTCTCCAACGCCGGCGGCTATGGCGTCCTGGGCATGGCCGGCCGCCCTCCGGAGTTCATCCGCGAAGAGATGCGAAAGGTCCGCGCGCTGACCGACAAACCCTTCGGTGTCGATCTTCTGGCCGCCACGCCCGACTCGCTCGTCGCCTCGGTGGAGATCATCGTCGCCGAGGGCGCCTCGGCGTTCATCGCCGGCCTGGGGGTGCCGATGCCGATCATGGCGCGGCTCAAGTCCGCCGGGCTCAAGGTGATGGTCGTCTGCGGCGCGGTGAAGCACGCGGTGAAGGCCGAGCAGGCAGGCTGCGACGCGGTCATCTGCCAGGGCGGCGAAGGCGGCGGCCACACGGGCCTGGTGGGGACCATGCCGCTGGTCGCGCAAGCGGTGGAGCGGGTGAGGATTCCCGTGGTCGCGGCCGGCGGGCTCCATGATGGCCGGGGCCTGGCGGCGGCTCTGGCCCTGGGGGCTCAGGGCGTGTGGATGGGCACCCGCTTCATCGCCTCGCGGGAGGCGCACGCCGGCGCCCTGTATCACCAGGCGATCCTCGACGCCGCCGACGAGGACACCGTCCGCACGCGGTGCTATTCCGGCAAGCCCATGCGGGTCCGCAAGAACGCTTACGTCGATGACTGGGAGCGCCGTCCCGGCGACATCCAGGCCTTCCCGATGCAGGCCGGCGTTTCGGTCCGCGCCGGGGTGATGGGCGGCATCGGCGGCCAGCTTGAGGGGTTGGATCCGGACCGTTCCTGCTTCGCCATGGGCCAGTCGGCCGGCGGCGTCCACGACGTCCTGCCCGCCGGCGAGATCGTGGCGCGGATCATGGCCGAGGCGGAGGCTTCGATCGACCGCCTCGCCGCCCTGCGGCCGGCTCAAGCATCGAATGCGCCGCAAACCGTACCGTGACCGTCCAGGGAGAGAGAGCAGACATGACCCACGATGAAATCCTCTATCGCGCCGAGGGCGGCGTCGCCACCATCACCCTCAATCGCCCCGAGAGTCTCAACGCCTGGACGGGGGTCATGCATCGCGAGGTGAAAGCGGCCATGGCGGCGGCGGCGGACGACGAGACGGTGCGGGTGATCGTCCTCACCGGCGCGGGTCGCGGTTTCTGCGCCGGCGCCGACATGCGGGCCCTTCAGGGAATCCAGGCCGCCGGCGCGAATGCCGGGGCGCGGCAGGCGCCGGCCGCGTCCGACGCCGATCCGAACTTCTCGCGCGCCTACGCCTATTTCCCCACCGTCCCCAAGCCGATCATCGCGGCCATCAACGGGGCCTGCGCCGGGCTCGGCTTCGTCCTCACCCTCTACGCCGACATTCGTCTGGCCAGCGACGCGGCGGTGTTCACCACCTCGTTCTCGCGGCGGGGCCTGATCGCCGAGCATGGCGTGAGCTGGCTGCTGCCCCGGCTGATCGGCATGGGGCGCGCCGCCGACCTGCTGTTTTCGGCCCGCAAGATCAGCGCGGCGGAAGCCGGCCAGATGGGCCTGGTCAACCGGGTCATCCCCCACGACCGCTTCGAGGCGGAGGTCGCCGCCTACGCCCACATGCTGGCCAGCGAGGTTTCCCCGCGCTCGCTCCGGGAGATGAAGCGGGAGATCTGGCAGGCGCAGTTCCAGACCCTGGGCGAAGCCATCGACGCCGCCGGCGCCGACATGGCCGGCAGCTTCACCTCCGAGGATTTCAAGGAAGGCGTCGCCCATTTCCTGGAAAAGCGCGCCCCGGCGTTCACCGGCCGGTAGCCGCCGACCGCCGGATTACATGGCGCGGCGCGCGCCGCGGGGGTAGTCTGCGGCGGCGGCGAGGCTCTCGGGAGGCGGCGGATGGTGCTATTGGTGTTTTCGGTCGTCATCGTGCTGCTGGCCTTGTTCCTGGCCATGTCGGCGATCAAGATCGTGCCGCAGGGTTATGAGTACACCGTCGAGAGGTTCGGCCGTTACACGCGCACCCTGAAACCCGGGATCACTATCCTGATGCCGTTCATGGAGGCGGTGCGGCGCAAGGTCAGCGTCATGGAGCAGGTGCTCGACGTGCCGCGCCAGGAAGTGATCACCAAGGACAACGTCACCGTCCAGGTCGATGCCATCGTCTTCATCCAGGTGATGGACGCGGCGGCGGCGGCCTATCGGGTGGCCAATCTCAACTACGCCATCGGCCAGTTGACCATGACCAACCTGCGCACCGTGGTGGGGTCCATGGAGCTGGACGAGGTGCTGTCCCAGCGCGACCAGATCAACACCCGGCTGCTCACCGTCATCGACGAGGCCACCGGACCGTGGGGCGTCAAGGTGGCGCGGATCGAGATCAAGGATCTCCAGCCGCCGCCCGACATCACCAACGCCATGGCCCGCCAGATGAAGGCCGAGCGAGAGAAGCGGGCGGTGATCACCGAGGCCGAGGGCGAACGCCAGGCGGCCGTCACCCGCGCGGAGGGCGCCAAGCAGTCCGCCATCCTCCAGGCCGAGGGCCGCAAGGAGGCGGCCTACCGTGACGCCGAAGCACGGGAACGCTCGGCCCAGGCCGAAGCGGCGGCGACCAAGAGCGTCTCGGACGCCATCGAGGCCGGCAGCGTCAACGCGCTCAACTATTTCGTCGCCCAGAAGTATGTCGAGGCCTTCGCCAAGCTGGCGGACTCGCCGCAGCAGCGGACGGTGATCGTGCCCACCGACATGGCTTCCATCGCCGGCTCCATCGCCGGCATCACCGAGTTGGTGAACGCCGCCCGGCGGGACGGCGAGCGTCCGCCGCCGCCCCGTCCCGCCCCGCCGCCCCCGCGCCCGGCGGTTCCGACGGCGGGGTCCTGACCGCGATGGAGGCCCTGGTCCACGGCTTTGCGAGCAACCCGTTCTGGGTCTGGATGGCCTTGGCGGCGGTGTTCCTGGTCATCGAGATCTTCACCGGTTCGGGTTGGCTGTTGTGGCCGGCGGCGGCCGCGGCGCTGGTCGCCATCGCCGGCCGGATCATCGCGCTGCCCGTCGCCGGTCAGGTGGCCTTGTTCGCCGGGACGACCATTGTCGCCACCTATGTCGGACGCCGGCTGATGCCCAGGCCAGGTGTGGCCGGCGCGGATATCAATGATCCCGCCACGAGACTCATCGGTCATCGTGGCGAGGCAGCCGCGCCGTTCGTCGCCCGGCTCGGCCGGGTGTTTGTTGACGGCAAGGAGTGGGCCGCCGAACTCGAAGGCGACGGACCCCTGCCGGCGGGCGCCCGGGTCGAAGTGACCGCGGTGGTCGGCGGCGCGAGGCTGAGGGTCAGGGCCGAACCTTGAGGTCCGGCCGCGGGCTCATTCCTTGCGCGAAAGCGCCGCGAGTTGTTCCTGCATGGCCGCCATCTGGCGCTTGATCTCGGCCAGGGAATCCTCCCCGCCGGCCGGCGGCGCGGCCTTCGAAGGTGGCGCCGGGGCGGACGCTTCGTCGCCGCGATAGGCGAAGGGCGTGAACATCTTCATCGCCCGGTCGAAGAGGGCCATGTTCTGGCGGATCTGCTCGTCGAAGGCGCCGATGCCGGGAGGCGTCACGGACTGAAACTGGCCGCGCAGGCGCTCCTGCTGGCGAATGAAGCTGTCGAGGGAAAGTTCGAGGAAACTCGGCAGGAATGCCTGCATCCGGTCGCCGTAGAATCCGATCAGCTGGCGCAGGAACTGGATCGGCAGGAGGTTTTGGCCCCGGCTCTCTTCCTCGAAGATGATCTGGGTGAGCACCTTGCGGGTGATGTCCTCGCCGCTCTTGGCGTCGTGGACGACGAAATCGACCCCTTCCTTCACCATCGTCGAAAGATCGTCGAGGGTGATGTAGCTGCTGGCGGCCTTGTTGTAGAGGCGGCGGTTGGCGTACTTCTGGATGACGATCCGCTCGCCGGGGGCGGCCGGCCGGGCCTCATTCGTCATTTCTCATCCCCTGTCGGCGTGCCGGCGCGCACCTAGCGTGCGGCGCAGTATCGCCCATCGCCGACCGTCACGCCAGTTCACCCCCTGGCGCCGCCAAACCCGGGCGTGCGGGGCCGGTGAAAATGGGGCATGGTGGCGCTCAGCAAGGCCACCGTCACCAATGGGAGTCGATCGCCATGAGCGATATCGTCATCGTTTCCGCCGCCAGAACGCCGGTGGGATCCTTCAACGGCGCGCTGGCGAGCGTGCCGGCCCATGACCTCGGCAAGATCGCCATCCAGGCGGCCATCGAGCGGGCTGGGATTTCGGCCTCGGACGTCGAAGAGGTGATCATGGGTCAGGTTCTTCAGGCCGGGGCCGGCCAGGGACCCGCCCGCCAGGCCTCGGTGAACGCCGGCGTGCCGGTGGAAAGCCCGGCCTGGAGCGTCAATCAGCTCTGCGGCTCGGGACTTCGCGCCGTGGCCCTGGGCGCCCAGCAGATCGCGGCGGGGGACGCCGCCATCGTCGTCGCCGGCGGCCAGGAGAGCATGAGCCAGTCGCCCCACGCGGCGAATGTGCGGAACGGCCAGAAGATGGGCGACCTCGGCTTTGTCGACACCATGATCAAGGATGGCTTGTGGGATGCCTTTCACGGCTATCACATGGGCCAGACGGCGGAGAACATCGCCGCCCGCTGGCAGATCACGCGGGAAGACCAGGATCGCTTCGCGGTGGGGTCTCAGAACAAGGCCGAGGCGGCGCAGAAGGCGGGCCGGTTCGCCGACGAGATCGCGGCGGTGACCATCAAGGGCCGCAAGGGCGACACCGTCGTCGATCAGGACGAGTACATCCGCCACGGCGCCACCTATGAGAGCGTCTCGGGCCTTCGTCCCGCCTTCGCCAAGGACGGATCGGTGACGGCGGCCAACGCCTCGGGGCTCAACGACGGGGCCGCGGCCATGGTTCTGATGTCCGCTGACGAAGCAAAGAAGCGTGGCCTGAAGCCCCTGGCGCGCATCGCGTCGTGGGCGCACGCCGGGGTCGATCCCGAAATCATGGGAACCGGGCCGATCCCGGCCACCCGCAAGGCGCTCGAAAAGGCCGGCTGGAAGGTCTCCGATCTCGATCTCATCGAGTCCAACGAGGCCTTCGCGGCGCAGTCGCTGTCGGTGGTGCGCGAACTCGGCCTCGATCCAGCCAAGGTCAACGTCAACGGCGGCGCGATCGCCATCGGTCATCCGATCGGCGCCTCGGGCGCCCGCATTCTCACCACCCTACTTCACGAGATGAAGCGGTCCGGCGCCAAGAAGGGCTTGGCGACCCTGTGCGTCGGCGGCGGCATGGGCGTGGCCATGTGTGTCGAAGCGGTCTGAGCATCCAACCGCGCGCTCAGAGCGAAATGGGGCGCCGGTAGAGAAAGGGAGAAGACGATGGCGATGAGCAGGGTGGCGTTCGTCACCGGAGGAACCCGGGGGATTGGCAGGGCGATCAGCGCCCGCCTCAAGACCGCTGGCTACAAGGTCGCGGCCGGCTATGCGGGCAACGAAGTCGCCGCCCAGGCCTGCGCCAGCGACCTGGGCGTGCTGGTGGTGAAGGGTAACGTTTCGTCGTTCGCCGACTGCGCCGCCGCGGTGAAGGCCGTCGAGGCCGAGTTCGGCCCCATCGACGTGCTGGTCAACAACGCCGGCATCACCCGTGACGCCATGCTGCACAAGATGACCGAGGAGCAATGGAACGAGGTCATCCACGTCAATCTCGCCTCGATCTTCAACATGACGCGGAACGTCATCGAAGGCATGCGCGAACGCGGTTTCGGCCGGGTGATCAACATCAGCTCGATCAACGGCCAGAAGGGCCAGATGGGCCAGACCAACTATTCCGCCGCCAAGGCCGGGATGATCGGGTTTTCCAAGGCGCTGGCCCAGGAAAACGCCAAGAAGGGGATCACGGTGAACACCATCGCGCCGGGATACGTCGATACCGAGATGGTTTCGGCCGTGCCCAAGGCGGTACTCGACCAGATCATCGCCGGCATCCCGGTCGGCCGGCTCGGCATGGCCGACGAGATCGCCCGCTGCGTGGCCTTTCTCGCCGCCGAGGACGCCGGCTTCATCACCGGCGCCACCTTGAGCGTCAACGGCGGCCAATACGTGGGCGGATAGGCGGGGCCGCTCGAAGGCCCGGGATCCGTATGGCATCCCCTGTCCTATCACAGCCTGGACGTGGCGGCGGCGGCCATGGCCGCGATCCTTGATATCGGGTCCGCCTGGCTTCGGGTTGCGTGTCCGGTTTGGAATCTCTCGCGGATTGGCGATCCGTAATCTTCCGGCCACCCGCTCGACATCTGATTGGCGTCACAACGAAGCCAAGGCGGGCTCACAGCGAGGATTTGTGGAATGAAACGTACAATGATTTCGGTCTCCGTCTTGGCTTTCGCCGTGGCTTTGGCCGGCGACGCGCTGGCCGCGCCTCAAACCGGCGGCGGCTTCACCGGCCATGAGTTGGCCGGGCGAGCGCACATCAACCTGAGCCAGGCGCGCGCCATCGCCCAGAAGGCGCGGCCGGGCGCAATCACCGACCAGGAACTCGAAAAAGAGGGCGGCGGCAGCGGCCTTCGCTATTCATTCGATATCAGCAGGTCTGGAAGGACCTACGAAGTGGGTGTGGACGCCATGACCGGCAAGGTCCTGGAGAACGGCCACGAAGGCGCCGCTGCTGAAGCTGCCGAAGCCACAACCGAGCACAATGGCGCTCACTGACGTCAGCTTAATCACCTTCATGGGCGCGCCGTCCGCCGTTCAAGACTATCCGGCCGAGGCGCTGGAGCGCGGGGTTCGCCCATGAAATTGCTGCTCGTGGAGGATGACCGAGAGACCGCCGCCTATCTGAAGCGAGCGCTCACGGAGGCGGGCCACTTGGTCGATCACGCGAGCGGCGGGCGCGACGGCCTGATGCTCGCTGCCGGCGAGACCTATGACGTGATGGTCTTGGACCGAATGCTGCCGCGGATCGACGGTTTGGCGATCCTGCGCACCATCCGTGCCTCGGGCGTGAACACGCCTGTGCTACTATTGACCGCGCTGGGCGGCATCGATGACCGGGTCGAGGGACTGGAGGCGGGCGGCGACGACTATCTGGTCAAGCCGTTCGCGTTCGCCGAACTCCTGGCGCGGGTGAACGCCCTGGCTCGCCGGCCACCGCCTCGGGACGTTCAGACCACTTTGCGCGCCGCGGACCTTGAGATGAACCTGCTGCGCCGCGCCGTCAGCCGGGGCGGCCAGCGGATCGAATTGCAGCCGCGGGAGTTCCAGCTGTTGGAATACCTGATGCGCCATGCCGGCAAGGTCGTCACCCGGACGATGCTGCTTGAAGCGGTCTGGGATTTTCACTTTGATCCCAAGACCAACATCGTGGAGACACACATCAGCCGGCTACGATCCAAGGTGGACCGCGGCCACGCCCGCGAGCTGATCCATACTCTGCGCGGCGCCGGTTATTGCCTGCGCGAACCGGACTGACATGTTCCGTTCCGCCAGCCTGCGCCTGGCGGCGCTCTACACGGCCGCCTTCATTGCGGCGGTCGTGGTGTTGGGCGCCATCACCCTGTTCACCACACGCGCAGCCCTGACCCGGCAGTTCGACGCCCGCATCCGCTCGGAATCCGCCGCCCTGGCCCAGGAATTCCGAACCGAGGGACTTACCGGCGTGGCGCAGGCGGTACAAGAGCGAGATCGCACGCCGGGGGCCTTGGACTATGGCCTCGAAGCGGCCGGCGGACGGCGGATCGCCGGCCGCCTGGCGGGCGCCCGGGTCGCCTCCGGCTGGTCCAACCTGAGCATCCGGGGGTCCGCCGACGAACAGGAGACGATCAGGGTCTATGCCGACACCTTGGCGGGCGGGTACCGTCTGGTCGTGGGCGGCGATGACGAAAGCATCGAGGCAGTCGATAAGCTGCTGGTCGAGCGATTCCTGCTGGCGATCCTTGGCGTGGTGATAATTGGCGTCGTCGGCAGTTACAGCCTTGGCCGCGGCATGGGCCGGCGGATCGCGGCCATCACCGGCGCCGCAGAGGCGATCATCGACGGCGATCTCTCCCACCGGGTGCCCGTGCGCGGCTCCGGCGACGACCTCGATCACCTGGCGTCGACGTTCAACCGTATGCTGGACCGCATCCAGGCTTTGATGGAAAGCCTGAAGCAGGTGTCCAGTGACATCGCGCACGATCTTCGCACCCCACTGACGCGCCTGAGAACGCGGCTTGAATCGCAGCTGGCGCGGGGCGGGGAGGGGCCGGCCCCCGCTATCGAGGTGGCCCTGGACGATCTTGACGCGATCCTGGAGACCTTCGCGGCGCTCCTTCGGATCGCCCAGATCGAAGGCGGAGCACGACGCGCCGGTTTCCGGCCGACGGATCTGTCCGAGGTGGGTCGCACCGTCGTCGAGGCCTTCGCCCCTTCGGCCGAGGATGCCGGCGCGTCGCTGTTGCTCGAGACGGCGGGTCCGCTCGTGGTGGACGGAGACTCCGAACTGCTCACCCAGATGGTCGTCAATCTGGTGGAGAACGGTCTGCGCCACGCCGGGCGGCGGCCAACGGTTCGTGTGACGGTGGCTCGGGTCGGCGCCACGCCGATGCTTTGCGTCATCGACGACGGGCGGGGCGTGCCCGACAACGAGCGCGAGCATCTCTTTGACCGTTTCTACCGGCTGGAGCGCAGCCGCTCGACGCCCGGCAGCGGGCTGGGCCTGGCCCTCGTGGCGGCGGTGGCGAAACTGCATGACGCGGAGGTCGCGTTGTACGATGCGCGGCCTGGACTGGAGGCGCGCGTCACCTTCGCCCCGGCGGCGGCCTGATCGGGGTCACATTGGGGTTTTGTAATCTCTGAGCCACCCAACGCCAACCCCAGCGAGGCTACGGCTCCGAAGCGTGGGCAACGGGCGAGCAACAGCGATCGGGGCCGCACTCGCGGCGTGTGTCAGCCTCGGCGCCTGCGAGAGCTATGCGCCGGGCGAACTCGCGAGGGGGCCGAATCTAGCGGTGTCGCCCGAGCGGCTCACGGTTGATCTCTCGAAACTCCCGCCGGTTCCGCTCAAGGCGCACAAGTTCGACCCGTCGGATGGCCTCGACCCCACCGAAGTCGCGATCCTGGCGGTGCTCAACAACCCCGACCTCATCGCCAAGCGCGCGGCGGCCAAGGTGGCCGGCGCCCAGGTCTTCTCCGCCGGCCTTCTTCCGGATCCGCAGGTCGCCCTGAGCGCCGATTTCCCCGATCACCCCGCCGGTCTGGTCACCGCTTACGGCATCACGCCGACCATCGATCTGTTGAGCCTGATAACCCGTTCGGCCGCCCTGAGGGCGGCGCGATCCTCGGAGAAGCAGGCGGATCTTGATCTTTTGTGGAGTGAATGGAGCACCGCCCAGCAGGCGCGCCAACTGGCGGTGACGGCGCTCGGCGATGAAGCCAAAGGCGCGGTGCTCCGGACCATCGATGACGGACTGACCGCGCGCTACCGGCAATCGAGCCTCGCCTACCAGCGACATGACATCACCGCCCAGGTCAACAGCGTCGATCTGGCGGCCAAGTTGGACGCCGACGCCCAACTCGCCATCGCCCTGCATGACAGCCTCAAGGCGCGCGGCGATCTCAATGCTATCATCGGCCTGGCGCCGGCGGTGAAATTGAACCTGACAGCCGGCGCGCCACCGGTTGATCCGCTCGACGCGGCGCTTGATCGGGCCATCGCCTCACTGCCAGAACGCCGGCCGGATCTGCTGGCTCTGAAGGCCGGCCATGAGGCTCAGAACGCCAATCTTCGCAAGGCTATCCTCAGTCAGTTCCCGCTGATCAATCTGGGCTTCAGCCGCCAGCGCGACACTGGCGCGGTTCTCACCAACGGCGTTGCGGCGACGCTGGTGATCCCGATCTTCAACCGCGGGCGTGGCGCGATCGCCATCCAGGCGGCGACTCGCGAGCGGCTGGCGCAAGAGTACCAGGCGCGTCTCGATCAAACGATCGCCGATGTCGCCACCGCCCGGCGCGATCTGGCGGCGGATCGCGTCAATCTGGGTCGTCTGGAATCCGAGGTTCCCCGCCTGGTTTCGATGACCGACGCCGCCAACGCGGCATATTTGCGCGGCGATCTCGACAGCGCCGCCTCACTGGCGCTGGAACAGTCGGCGCTCAAGCAGCAGGTGGCGGTGCTCGACCTGCGCCTGGCCCTTGAGCTGGCCGATATCAGCCTGGAGACCGTGCTCTTTCTGCCGTCGGATGAAGGAGGCCAACCATGAAGCGATCAAGTCCGTGGCGGTACGTCGCCGTGGCGGTCATCGCTGTCATCGTCGTCTTCGTGGCGTGGAAGATTCTGGAACCCAAGAGCCCCGCACCCGACGCGCCCGCCCCATCAGCGCTGGTTACGCTCGCGCCACTGCGTCAGGCGACTGTCATCGACACCGTCAGGGCATACGGGGTGATCAGCGGATCGCCGGCGGCGAGCCTGACCGTCGCCGCCCCTCGCGAGGTCATCGTGCAGAGGGTTCTGGTGACGCCCGGCCAGTCGGTGGCGGGCGGCGCGCCCCTCGTCACGCTGGCCGACACGCCGGCGACGCAATTGATCTATCGCCAGGCGGCCGACGCCGCGGCGTTCGCGGAGCGGGAGCTGGCGCGGGTTCAGCGTCTCTACGACACCCATCTGGCCGCCAACGACCAGTTGGCCGCGGCGCGCAAGGCCCTGGCCGACGCCAAGGCGGTGGTCGCCTCCCAGTCCGCGGCCGGCGCGGGAAGGGACGCCCAGACTCTCACCGCCCCGGTGGCCGGCGTCATCGGCGCGATTCCCGCGGCCCTGGGAGGACACCTCGCCGCCGGCGCGCCGCTGCTGACCGTCATCGCCGCGGGCGGCATGGTCGCCGACCTGGGCGTCGAGCCGACCAGGGCCGCCCTCCTGGCGGTCGGCCAACCCGTCGTCGTCATCTCGGTGTTCGATCGGGATCGGCATTTCGACAGCCGTGTGGCCGTCGTCGGCCGTCAGGTCGATCCGACGACCCGGCTGGTCAGGGTCACCGCCCCTGCGCCGTCCGCCGACCTCGCGCTCGGCGCGGCCGTCGAGGGCCAGATCGCCGTCGCCAGCCATCCTGGCCTGCTCGCGCCTCACCAGGCGGTGGTCTACGACGAGACCGGCGCGCACGTCTTCACCCTGCACGGCGGCAAGGCGCATGAGGTGTCCGTGAAGACGGGCGCGCAACAGGGTGATGACATCGAGGTCACCGGGGCGCTCTTCGCCGGCGAGTTGGTGGTCGTTCAGGGCGCCTATCAGGTGCAGGAGGGCCTGGCGGTGCGGACGGTGGGAAAATGAGGTTCTCCGACGTCATCGCCGGCCATCGGCGATCCTTGCTCGTTCTGGTGGTCATGACCATCGTGGCGGGGGTGCTGGCGGGCTTCACCCTGCCGGTGGGACTTTTTCCCAACATCTCCTTTCCCAGGATCACCGTCAGCGTCGAGGCCGGCGACCGGCCCATCGACCAGATGGCCACGGTGATCACCCGGCCGCTCGAGCAGGCCGTGAGGGCGGTGCCCCAGGTCATCTCCGTGCGATCAACCACCAGTCGCGGCGCGGCCGACCTGAAGATCAATCTGGTCTGGAACACAGACATGAATCTGGCGCTCCAGCGCACCGAGGCGGCGCTGGCCAGCGCTTCGGCCACGCTCCCTCCCGGCGTGACCTTTGTCGTCCACCGGATGGATCCCACGGTGTATCCGGTCGCCGCCTATAGCCTGACCTCGAACCGCATCGGTCCGGTCGCCCTGCGCGACTATGCGGAATTCACCCTAAAGCCGTTGCTGACCAATGTTCCAGGCGTCGCCCGGGTGGATTCCCTGGGCGGCGAGGTTGGCGAATATCGCGTCGATGCCGACCCGGTGCGGCTGCGCGCCTTCGGCCTGTCGCTGGCCGATGTGACCGCCGCGCTCAGCGGCGCCAATGTGCTGGCCGCCAGCGGCAAGCTGCAGGATCGCGGCAAGCTCTATCTGACCCTGACCGACAGCCGCCTGACCAGCGCGGCCGAGATCGAGAATGTCGTCCTCAAGAGCGCCGGCGGCGGAATCGTGCGGTTGGGAGATGTTGCAGGCGTACGCTTGACCGGAGCGCCGAAGTGGCTTCGGGTCACCGCCGACGGCAAACCGGCCGTCAGCGTGCAGATCTATCAACAGCCCAGCGGCGACACGCCCCGCATCGTCAGAGGCATCGCCGCGGTGTTCGCCAAGGCCAAGGCGACGGCGCCGCCGGGGCTTCGCGTCTCGCCCTGGTACGATCAAAGCGACCTGATCAAGAGTTCGGCGACGAGTCTCGCCGAATCGATCGCCATCGGCGCGGTGCTCGCGGGGCTCGTGCTGCTCGTCTTTCTGCGCAATCTTCGCATCACCTTGGTGGCGGTGGTCGTCGTGCCGGCGGTTCTAGCCATCACGACCCTGGCGCTCAAGCTGCTCGGCCAGAGCTTCAACATCATGACCCTGGGCGGCATGGCGGCCGCCATCGGCCTGATCATCGATGACGCCATCGTCATGATCGAACACATGGAGCGGCGCCTGGTCGAAGCGCCGGAAGATCGTGTCGGCGCCATGCGCGCCGCCGCCGCCGAGTTCTTCCACCCCCTAGCCGGCTCGTCAGCCGCCACGGTGCTGATCTTCCTGCCCCTGGCCTTCCTCACCGGCGTCACAGGCGCCTTCTTCAAGGCCTTGTCCCTGACCATGGCCATCGCTCTGCTCGTTTCGTTCCTTCTGGCCTGGCTGGTGGCGCCGATCCTGATGGAGCAGCTCTACCGAAACGCCAAACCCAAAAAGACGAAACCCGAAGCCGGCGCGATGCGGGGTTACCGAAGGTCGCTGGAACGGACGACCAGCGCGCCGTGGATGGCGGCGATGGTCATGGTTCCCCTCTTCGCGCTGGGTATCTGGTGCTTCATGACCTTGCCCAGCGGCTTCATGCCCAAGACCGATGAGGGCGGTTTCATCCTCGACTACATAACCCCCGCCGGAACCTCTCTGGACGAAAGCGACCGATTGGTCGGGCAGATCGGGACCATTCTCTCCAGCACGCCCGAAGTGATCACCTATTCGCGGCGAACCGGCGCGCAACTCGGCGGCGCCCTCACCGAAGGCAATGTCGGCGACTTCTTCGCCCGCCTGAAGACGGGACGCAGGCGGGGAATCGAGACGGTGATGGATGAGGTGCGCACCCGCGTGGAGGCGCGGGTCCCGGGGGTCGAGGTCGAAACCGCCCAACTGATCGAGGACGAGGTCGGCGACCTGACCGCCGTTCCACAGCCGATCGAGGTCAAGCTCTTTGGCGACGATATGGCTCTGTTGCGCGCCACCGCCGCCGATGTGGCAAAGCGAATCTCAAGCGTTCGCGGGATCGCCGAGGTCAAGGACGGCGTGGTGATCGCCGGCGATGCGCTGAATGTGCATGTCAACCTGGCCCAGGCGGCGCTCGAAGGCATCGCGCCGGCGGAAGCCTCCAAACAGATCACCGCCATGATCAGCGGCGATATCGCCACCCAGATCCAGTCGGGAGTGATGCTCCTCAATGTCCGCGCATGGATTCCGCCCGGCGAGCGCGATCGCGTTTCCGATATCGCCGATCTGCCTCTGCGCGCCGCCGATGGGCACGTCTTCAAACTCTCCCAGATCGCCACGGTCGATGTCCTGACCGGTCAGCCGGAGGTCGAACGCGAGGGCGGCCGGCCGTTGGACGCGATCACCGCGCGCGTCGTCGGCCGCGACCTCGGCTCCACGGCCCGGGCGGTGCAAAACGTCCTGGGCCAGCCCGGCGTGATACCGGCCGGCGTCACCTTCGAAATGGGCGGGTTGTATTCGCAGCAGCAAGCGGCGTTTCAGGGTCTCGCGATGGTGTTCACCGCGGCCTTGGCCATCGTTTCCATTCTGCTGCTGGTGATCTACGAGAACTTCCGCATCGTCGGCGCGATCATCGTCATGCCACTGCTGGCCGCGTGCGCGGTGGCCGGCGCCCTGCGTCTGGCCGGCGTCGAACTCAACATCATGTCGATCATGGGCCTGACCATGGTCATCGGCATCGTCACCGAAGTGGCGATCTTCTATTTCACCGAATACGTTAGCCTGTTGGCCAGGGGCATGGCGCCGGTCAAGGCATTGGTCGATGCCGGCGTCAACCGGTTCCGGCCCATCGCCATGACCACCGTCGCCGCCATTCTGGCGCTCTCGCCGCTGGCCTTGGGATCCTCGATGCAAAAGCCCCTGGCGATCGCGATCATCGCGGGCCTGATTGCCCAGGGTCCCCTGGTCCTGCTGGTAATGCCGGCGCTGTTTCGGCTGATCGGAGGCCTTGGCCGATCGCCCGAGACGTCGCAAGGTGCTTGAGGCTTAGCCTGGATTTCTCGAGCGTCGGTCCTTTTTTGCCGCTGACGGTCGTCTCGTCATGGTCTGTCCCCTTCAGCGGGGCCATCGCCGCGGTCAGGCAGAACCTCCAAGTATCCCCCTTGTCCAGACTCCCCAGGCCGGCTCTCCCCCCAATAGGTCATGCGCCTCGCCGGCCCTGTCCCCGCCGATGCGGGAATCAGACCCGACACCACCCGTCCAAAAACCGCCCTGATCGGGCGTCATGCCCCTGCGCATGGCGCTGGCGTCGAGGCCACCTGATCGGAATACGGCCCTCGCCGCGATTGTCTTCGCGGCGGGCTTGTACGGATATGCCGACCCCGCTCTGGCGCTGCCCTGGCTGCATGACGCCTTCGGACATCACGGTCAGGACGGACGTCACGCTGAAGCCCCCCGGATCGCCCACTATGCGATCGATGACGGCGGCGGCTTCGTAGTCGATCGCAGCGGCAGGCAACCCCTGCTGAAGTTCGACTGGAGTCCCGAGATCTGGGCCTTGTCGCCCTCGCGCGGTCCTCGCGGCGACATCATCTACAAGAACGACCTGGGCGAGCCGGTTCTGCGCGCCACCAGGCTTGGCGGCATGACGGTGTTCACACCGCGCCGGCCGGCCGGATCGGCGGCTTCGGTCAGTGGCGTTTCCAGCCCGCTGCGGTTGGCCTCGATCGGGCCGGTGGCGCTCTATCAGCGCATGTTTCAGGCCAGCCTCCGCTCCAGCCGGGCGGCGCAGCATCTCATTGCCTTCGAGGCGCCCGATGTCGATGCCACCTCCGACGGCCTGATCGCCGACTCCGCGACGGTGGCCATGGAGGCGGTGGTGCGTCTGTCGGACCGACCGGACGGAAAAGTGTTCCTCGCGCGCGTCAACAAGATCGTCTTTCGAGTCGGCAAGCGGCCGGACGTGATCTTCAAGGACGGCGTCATAACCGTCGCCCTGGTCCCACCCGTCGGCATCGTCGGCAGGCCCTCGTCACGCAGGATCTTGTGGCTGATCGGCGGCGGCGGCCATTGAAACGCCTTCACCCGCGAAATCCGTCCTTGGCGGCCCGCACCGCCCCGAAGGCCTCGAAGTCGGGCGCGCCTGTCTTGCCGACGCGACCCGCAAGCAAAGGCGCGCGGAGAAAGGGATTGGTGGCCTTTTCCAGACCGATGGTGGTGGGCACCGTCGCTTCTCCCCGTTCCCGGGCGGCGAAGATGCTCTCCGCCCTTCCGCGGAGTTGGGGATCATCATCCACCGAGAGGGCGAAACGGGCGTTGGACGCCGTGTACTCGTGGGCGCAATAGACGCGGGTGTCGTCGGGCAGGACCGAAAGCCTGCCCAGGCTGGTCCACATCTGCTCCGCCGTCCCTTCGAAAAGGCGACCGCAGCCCAGGGCGAAGAGGGTGTCGCCCACGAACGCGATGTGATCGGCGGCGTCGAAATAGGCGATGTGGCCGAGTGTATGACCGCCGGTTTCAATGACCTCGAAACGCGTCTCGCCCAGATCCACGCGGTCGCCACCGGCCACGATTCTGTCCAACTTGGCGATCTTCTCGACCTCGGCGGGACCAACGGCCCGGGCGCCGGTGACGGCCTGGACCGCGGCATTGCCGCCGGCGTGGTCCGGATGCCAGTGGGTGTTGAGGATCAGATCGAGGCGCCAGCCGGCCTTGTCGAGTTCGTCCAGGATGGTCTTGGCGTCCGGCGTGTCGATGCAGGCGCACGCGCCACTGGCCTCGTCGCGGACGAGGAAGCCGTAGTTGTCGGCGAGACAGGGGAACTGGCGGACGGCGAGGGGCATCGGGACTTCCTGAAGGCGGGACTCATCTTGGCCCCCAGCCTACATTGAAGGCGAGTCGAAAATCGGAGCGCCGATGCGCCAAGGGGTCGAGGATCTGCGGGAATTCTATGCATCGCCTCTTGGCCGCGCCGCGCGGCAGATGGTGTCCCGCAAGGTGAACGAGGCCTGGGGCGAGGCCGCCGGTCTCGAAGTCCTGGCCCTGGGTTACGCCACCCCTTTCGCCGATCGCCTGGGAAACAGCCGGGCCCTCGCCGCCATGCCGGGCGCGCAGGGTGTCGAGGCGTGGCCCTCGACGGGTCCAAATCGCACCTGCCTGATCGACGAAGGCGCGCTTCCTCTCGCCAACGCCCTGGTCGATCGAATCCTCGCCGTCCACGTCCTCGAGGAGAGTCCAGACCCGCTGGCGTTGTTGCGCGAGGTGTTTCGCGTCCTGGCCCCATCCGGCCGGGTCATTCTCGCGGTCACGGCGCGGCACGGGCTGTGGGCGGATGCGGAAAGCAGCCCCTTCGGTCACGGGCGTCCATTCAGCCGCCGCCAACTCGAACACCTGGTGCGCGAAGCCGAACTGGAGCCGGTCGGCTGGACCCGGGCGCTCTACGCGCCGCCCATGGCTTCCCTTTCGCGCTGGGCGGAGGGTTTCGAGCAGATCGGCGCCGTCCTCTGGCCGGCTTTCGCCGGGTTGATCCTGATTGAGGCGGTAAAGAACACATTCGCCCTCCGGCCACGGGGTGCGAGGGTCCGCGCCGGCGCCGCGGGCCGACTGCTCCAGCCCGCCCCCGCCGGCCTCGTCGGCGGCCGAAGCCAGGCCCGCGAGAGATCCTGGAGGGGGTGAAGAATGGATTCAAATCGGCAACGCGCCAAGCAGGGGTTCACGCCATGAAGATGATCGTCGCGGTGATCAAGCCCAGCCGTCTCGACGCCGTTCTCGAAGCGGTCACCATGGCCGGCGCCTCGGGACTTACGGTGACGGAAGTGCGCGGCTACGGTCGGCAAAAAGGAAAGACCGAGGTCTATCGCGGCGCCGAATACGAGGTGAAACTGTTGCCCAAAGTGCGGCTGGAGATCGCGGTCGCCGCCGATCTCCTGGAAGGCGTGGTCGAGGCGTTGTCGGCGGCTGCCAACACCGGCAAGATCGGCGATGGGAAAATCTTCATACTCGACCTCGCCGACGCCCTGCGCATCCGCACCGGCGAGCGGGGGACCGCCGCGCTCAACGGCTGACGGGGGCCGCTCCTCCGCCGCGGCTCAGCACGAACAAGGCGGCCTCCGCGCGCCAATTTTCCATCGCTCGCGCCGGATCTATGGGCCGGGCGGACCGGCCGCCACCGAGGGCGGCGCAGGCCTCTATGCGAATGTCGAGATCGGCGCAAAGCGTCGTGAAATCGCGCAGGGTGCAGAGATGGATGTTGCTCGTCTCCCACCAGGGTTCGGCAAGGGCGCTGGTCACCGGCATGCGGCCATGGATCAGCAGGTCGAGCCGGACCCGCCAGTGCCCGAAATTCGGCAGGGAGACGATGGCCTGCCCCGCGATCCGGAGCAGTTGCCCCAGCACGTGGCGTGGCTTCTGGACGGCCTGGAGGGTCTGGGAAAGGATCGCGTAATCGAACCCGCCATCGGGGAAATCGTCCAGATCGCGGTCTGCGTCGCCCTGGACCACCGCGACGCCCCGGGCGAGACACCCCGAAACGCCCGCCGCGCTGATCTCGATGCCTCGGCCATCGACCTGCCGTTCCCGCGCCAGCAGTTCGAGTAGCGCGCCTTCCCCGCAACCGACGTCGAGAACGCGGGATGACGGCCTGACCAGCCGCAGGATTTCCTTGAAATCCTCCCGCGCCGGCTCGCCACTCATGGCCGCCCCCAGACGAGCGCGGCCGACTGCAGAAAGCCGCCCAGGGCCGAACGCAGCACCGGCTCGTCGAGCAGGAAGGCGTCGTGCCCCTTGTCGGTCTCGATCTCCAGAAAGCTGACCCTGGCGCCCGCCGCGTTGAGCGCGCGGACGATCGCGCGGCTTTCGGTGGTCGGGTAGAGCCAGTCGGAGGTGAAGGAAAACAGGCAGAAGCGGACGTCGCTGGACCGACGAAACGCTTGCGCGAGGCTGCCGCCGTGGCTGGCGGCGAGGTCGAAGTAGTCCATGGCCCGGGTGATGTAGAGATAGGAGTTGGCGTCGAAGCGATCGACGAAACTCAACCCCTGGTGGCGCAGGTAGCTTTCGACCTGGAAGTCGGCGTCGAACCCCCAGGATAGTCCGTCGCGCTGGAGTTCGCGGCCGAACTTGCGCTGCAGGGCGGCCTCCGAGAGGTAGGTGATGTGCGCCGCCATTCTGGCCACGGCCAGGCCCTTCTCGGGACGGGCGCCGGAGGCCGCGTAGGCGCCGCCGCGCCAGTCCGGATCGGCCATAATCGCCTGTCGCCCGACCTCGTGCAGGGCGATGTTCTGGGCCGAATGGCGCGAGGCGGCGGCGATGCAGACGGCGGCGAACACCCGTTGTGGATAGTCGACCGCCCACTGCAGCACCTGCATGCCGCCCATCGATCCGCCGATGACCGCGAACAGTCGCTCGATCCCCAGCGCGGTGACCAGCATGGCCTGGGCGCGAACCATGTCGGCGATGGTGATCATCGGAAAAGCAAGGCCGAGGGGTTTGCCATCGACCGCGCTTGGTGACGACGGTCCGGTGCTGCCCATGCAACCGCCGATCACGTTCGAGCAGACCAGAAAATGACGGTCGGGATCCAGCGGCAGTCCGGGGCCGACGAGCGTCCGCCACCAGCCCGGCTTTCCCGTCGTCGGATGATCCGAGGCGACATGCTGATCGAGGGTCAGGGCGTGACAGATCAGGATGGCGTTCGACCGTTCCCCGTTCAGGCGGCCATAGGTCCGATAGGCGATCTCCAGGCCGTCGATGCGCTCCCCGGAATCCAGGTCGAGGGCGCTCGCGGCCGGAAAGGCCATCACGCCGCCGGCGCCGTCCGCCCAATCGCTCTGTTCGTCGCGGACCATTGATCCCTCGCGGATGGTAAGACCGATCGGGACGGCGAACGTCGCGAGGCCCGATCAACTAGCCTTGCCACGCGACACCGTCGATGGGACGCGGTTTCAGGACGTCCGCCGAGCGTCTATGAGCAGACGCGGGAGATTCCGCCACCATGCGCCGCTTGATTCTCTTCCGACACGCAAAGGCCGAGGCGAGCCCCGGTCGCAAGGATTTCGATCGGCCGCTCACCCCGCGCGGCCGCATCGACGCGACTCTGATGGCGCGAGCGGCCGCCGAGCGCGGCCTGGCGCCGGATGTGGTCCTCCTGTCGCCTTCGCTGCGAACCCGCGAGACGTGGGACTGCGCTCGCTTCGCCTTCTTGGAAACCCGGGTTGAACTCCGGGCCGGGTTGTACGACGCCACCGCCGAGGAGATCATGGCCGAGGTCGAAACCGTGGACGGTGCGCCGGACTCGGTGATGGTGATCGGGCACAATCCCGGGCTCCAGGAAGTCGCCGTCAACCTTCTGATCGATGGCGGCGCACCGCCCTCGGACGTGGAGCGGGTGTCGGCGAGGTTTCCCACCGCGACGGTGGCGAACTTCCTGATCGACCGGAAAGGCCGCGCCGCCCTGGCCGACCTCTGTCATCCTCGCGACATCGCCCGTGGCAATGAATAGCGGAAATCGCCGGCCTTCCGCGCCGTGACCCATATCTTCAAGATCCTGCCCGCCGCCGATTGGCGAAGGGCCCAGGCGGCCGGCCTTTTCGAGGGCTCCGCCGTCGATCTTTCCGACGGGTTCATCCACTTCTCGGCCGCCGACCAGGTGATCGAGACGTCCCGCCGGTATTTTCGCGGCCAGTCGGACCTCGTCGTCCTCGTGGTCGAAGCCGAGAGCCTCGGCGGCGATCTGCGGTGGGAACCCTCACGCGGCGGCCAGCTGTTTCCCCATCTCTACGCACCCCTAGGCTGTGAGAAGGTCGTCGCGGTGCGTCCGGCCCCGCTCATGGCCGATGGCGCTCCGGACCTCGGCGGACTTGCGCCATGAGCCGGGCGCACGCGCTGGCGGCGGACTTGCTTTCGAGGCTCGATCCGGAATCCGCCCACCGATTGACCATTCAGGCGCTTCGGGCCGGTCTGGGACCCCGCGACCGCGAGGCGTCGGATCCGATCCTCGCCACCGCCCTGGCCGGTCTCGCAATTCGCAGCCCCATCGGGCTGGCCGCCGGCTTCGACAAGAACGCCGAGGTCGCCGGATCCATGCTCGCCGCCGGGTTCGGCTTCGTCGAATGCGGCACGGTCACGCCGCTTGCCCAGCCAGGAAACCCCAGGCCGCGGCTCTTCCGCCTGCGGGAGGATCGCGCGCTGATCAATCGGCTTGGCTTCAACAACGCCGGCCACGCCGTCTTTGCCGCCGGCCTGGCGCGGCGACCTGGGGTGGGGGTGGTCGGCGTCAACATCGGCGCCAACAAGGACTCCTCCGATCGGATCGCGGACTATGTCGCGGGCCTTCGCCGCTTCTGGGGCCTGGGCGACTATTTCGCCGTCAACATTTCCTCTCCCAACACGCCGGGCCTGCGAACGCTGCAGTCCGGTCAGGCTCTCGTCGATCTGCTCGGCGCGGTTTCCGAGGCGCGCCGCGAACTGCGCCGGGATCGCGATCGTCCGGTCCTTCTCAAGGTCGCTCCCGATCTCGAAGACCGGGAGATCGCCGGTATCGTGGAGGCGGCGCTCGATTATCGGCTGCAGGGACTGATCATTTCCAACACCACCCTGGATCGGCCGGATGGGCTCGTCAGCGTTCACCGGGGCGAGGCGGGCGGCCTCTCGGGCGCACCGTTGATGGAGCGCTCCACGCGGGTGTTGCGCGAGGCTCGCCGGGTTGCCCGGGGGCGTCTCTGCCTGCTCGGCGTGGGTGGCGTCGCATCGGGGGCCGACGCCTACGCCAAGATCCGGGCCGGCGCCGACGCCACGCAGCTCTACACCGCCCTGGTCTATCGCGGCCCCGGACTCGTCGCGGAAATTCGCCGCGATCTGGCGGCCAGGCTTCGCGCCGACGGATTTCGCAGCGTCGCCGAGGCGGTCGGCGCGCAATGAGGCTCGGAAGTCTGGCGCGGCGGTCCTGGCCATTGCTGGTCATCGGCGCCCTGGCGGTCGGCGCGATAGTCTCCGGCGTATGGCGTCGGCTCTCATTTTCCGAACTTCGCGCCGACCATGTCGTCCTCGCGGCGGCGGTGGCGCACCATCCGGCGTTGGGACTGCTCTGCTACGCGGCGATCTTCACGATCGTCGTGGTTTCCTGCGTTCCCGGTCCTGGCATGCTCTGCGTCGCTGGCGGTTTTCTGTTCGGAAGCCTGGTTGGAGGATCGGCGGCGCTGGCGTCCTGCGTGGTGGGCTCGGCGGTGGTCTTTGGCGCCTGCCGCACCGCCTTCGGCGACTGGGCGGCGACCCGCGCGGGTCGAAGCGTTCGCGCCGTGGAAGCGACGTTGTCGAAGAATGCCTTCACCTCGCTTCTCACTCTGCGACTTATGCCCTTCCTTCCCTATTTCGCGGTCACGGTGGCGGCGGGATTGGCGCGCGTGCGTCCGCGCACTTTCGCGGCGGCCACTCTGATCGGCAGCGCCCCGGTCTGTTTCCTTCTGGCGCGATTGGGCGATGGGCTCCGCGTCGTCTTCGAGCAGGGCGGCAAAATCGACGCCCGTGTTTTTCAGCGACCGCGGATACTGGCGCCGCTCCTCGGGCTGGCCCTGCTCTCCGCGGCGCCGCTGGCCTGGCGGCTGATGCGCGCGCGGGTGCGGTTCGCGGCCAGTCGCCGACTTGCCACTTCATTGCCCCGCGACGGCTGGTCGAGTAACGGGACGCGGATGGCGGAAGCGGCGCCCACGCAAGAGCCACAAGCCAAAGCCGGGTCGCGCTTTTTCCCGTTCCGCGGGCTTTCGGCGCGCCTGCTGCTGCTCACCGTCCTGATCGTCGTCGTGGCCAATCTGCTCATCCTGCCACCCAACCTCGCCGCCTTCGAGGAACAGCGGCTGCTCGATCGGCTGCGGGCGGCGGAACTGGCCACGTTGGTCGAGGAAACCGCGCCCAACGGGGTGGTCACCGCGCGCGTGTCCGAGAAGCTCCTGGCCAGCGCCGGTGTCGTTTCCGTCGCCCTCGGCGTCGAAAACGAGCGGCGTCTGGTGCTCCAGGCGCCGCGGCTCAAGCGCACGCCCTATCTCGTCGATCTGCGGCGCTCCAATCCGATGTCATGGCTGGCGCCGTTCCAGACCTTGCTGGGCGGAGGCGACCGCATGGTCCGGGTGATGGCCAGGCCGCGCTTCCGGCCGGGCGAGTTCGTCGAGATCGTCGCGCCCGACGGACCACTCAGGCGCGATCTGCTGGCGCAGCTGGGCCGGCTGCTCGGCATCGCGGCCTTCACCTCGGTGATGGCCGGAGCGGTGGTCTATCTTTCGCTCAACTTCTTCCTGGTCCGCCCGATGCAGCGGATCACCAGATCGATGGAGCGGTTCCGCGCCGACCCCGAGAACCCGGCCTCGCATATCGCGCCCTCGGGGCGGCACGACGAGATCGGCACCGCCGAGCGCGAGCTGGATCGCATGCAGGCCGACCTCCGCGCCGCCCTGAGTTCCCGCGCCCGCCTCGCCGCGCTGGGCGAGGCGGTGGCCAAGATCAACCACGATCTGCGAAACATGCTCACCAGCGCCCAGATCGCCTCGGAACGCATGGCGCTTTCGGGCGATCCGAAGGTGACCCAGGCTTTTCCGCGCCTGGAACGCGCCCTCGATCGGGCGATCACCCTGGCCTCGAACGTCCTCAGTTTCGGCAAGAGCGAGGAGCCGCCGCCGGAAAAGCGTTCGGTCGCTCTGCGCGCCGCCCTGGACGCGGCGGCGGAAGACGCCGGGCTTTCGGAGGATGGCGTGAAGCTCGAAACAGCGATCGGGTCCGGGGAGCATGTCGAGGCCGATCCCGAACAGCTTCACCGAATCCTGGTCAATCTGCTGCGTAACGCCCGCGAAGCCATCGATGGGCGCCCTGTTCGGCCCGGCGTTGGTGGCGTCGTCGCCGCGCTCCGCCGGGAGGAAGGCGCGGCGATACTCTCGCTCGCCGACGACGGTCCGGGCCTTCCCGAGCGCGCCCGGGCCAATCTGTTCGCCCCTTTCACCGGTTCGGCCCGGCGCGGAGGAACGGGCCTTGGTCTCGCCATCGCCAGGGAACTCGCCCAGGGTCACGGCGGAGAGCTCACGCTTGTCGAAACCGGTCCGGCGGGCTCGGTGTTCGCGTTGCGCCTGCCCGATCCCCCACCGGTCGCCCTGGCGGGTTCCGGCGCCCCGACGCCGGCCGCCTAGCAGCAGGGCCGCGCCACCCCCTCGCGCCGTGGGTCGGCGCCGCCTTCGGTCTTGCCGTTGCGGATCATCACGCCGTGCAGACCCGACCCCTCGCCGGCGGAGCCGCCGTAGAGCTTGACCCCGCGGTCGGCCAGGCCCTGGACGACGCCCGGTGCGAACTTCGCCGGCTCGGAGGCGTAGAAGTTGCCGATGGCGATCAGGTTGGGCAGGGCGATGGCCTCCTGCATCGACAGATTCCAGTCGAGGATGCCGATGATCGCCTTGAGCACATAGGCGGGAATCGCCGGACCGCCGGGAGAGCCGACGGCGGCGACGAAACGGCCCTGGCGGTCGAGGATGATCGCCGGCGACATCGACGATCTGGGCCGCTTGCCCGGCGCCGGCGCGTTGGCGACGAGCGCCCCGGAGGCGTCGCGCGGGACGAAAGAGAAATCGGTGAGCTGGTTGTTGAGGAAGAAGCCATCGACCATCCGGCCGTCTCCGAACACGCTCTCGACGGTGGTGGTCATCGAAACCACGTTTCCCCGTCGATCGGCGACCACGAAGTGGGATGTGCCTCCCGGCTCGGCGGTCGCGTCGGCCCCGGTCACGGGCGCGCCCGGCGGCCTACCGGCCCTTGGCGCGGGTCCGGCTCGCTCACCGATCAGTCTGGCGCGCTCGTCGAGATAGGCGGGATCGAGCATGCCTCGCACCGGCACGTTCACGAACGCCGGATCGCCGACATAGCGGTCCCGGTCGGCGTACATCAGCCGCTCGGCCTGGGCGAGTTCGAGCCAGGCCCTGGGATCGGCCGGTCCGCGGCTGGCGATGTCCGTCCGCTCGAGCAGCCCGAGCGCCTGCAGCGTCGCCGTCCCGCCCGATGGCGGGTTCGGCACGCAGACGATCCACACCCGATAGGGGCGGCACAGCGCCGGCCCTTCGAGCGGCCTGTAGCCGGCGAGGTCAGACAGAGACATGGTTCCAGGCAGCGGCGGCTGATGGAGGCGTCCCACGATGTCCCGCGCGATCGACCCCTCGAGGAGCGCCGCCGGCCCCTCGGCGGCCAGGCGCTTGAGGGTGGCGGCATAGGCGGCGTTGACCAGCCGATCGCCAGCGTGGAGCGGCGAGCCATCCGGCCGCCGGAAATAGGCGACGACGTCGGGCATTTTCGCCTGGGGAGCGGAGCTGGCGATCAGGCTGATCAGCCGTGGACCGACGACGAAGCCCTCGCTGGCGAGCCGCTCCGGCTCGGCGAACAGCGAAGACCACGGGCGCAGGCCGTGTTCCTTCTGGGCGAGAGCCAACATGGCGATCGCGCCGGGCACGCCGGCCGAACGGCCGGACACGAAGGCGGTTCCCCGCGTCAGGGGATGTCCCTGGTCGTCGAGGAACAAGGCCGCTCCGGCGCCGGCGGGGGCGACCTCGCGGCCGTCATAGGCGGTGACCTTGTGGGAGCGCGCGTCGTAGAAGACCATGAACGCCCCGCCGCCGAGGCCCGAACTCTGCGGCTCGACCAGGCCCAGGGTCGCCTGGACGGCGACGGCCGCGTCGATCGCCGATCCGCCGGCCCGCAGCACCTTCAGGCCGGCCTCGACGGCGGCGGGATTGGCCGCCGCCACCATCGGCCGGGGAACGCCGCCCGTGGTCGGCGCGGCCCCGGCCAGATCCATCCAGGCGAGCGCGAAGAAGACAGCGAGAAGTGTCCGCATGGCGAGGTCCCCATGAAAGCCGGGACCACCCTAGCGGCGTTTGCCGCTCGGGGAACCATCACCGGACGGCCGCGATGGACAAGCCGTGGCATGGCGTGCTTCGTCGCGCCATGGCCGCCCGCCCCGAACCGCTCAATCTGATCACCGACGTGCCTGGTCTGGCCGTGGGCCAAGCGGTCGATGAGGCGGCGCGGACGGGGGTTACGGTCATACTTCCCGATCGGCGCGCGGTGTGCGGGGTCGATGTCCGGGGCGGCGCGCCCGGCACGCGCGAAACCGACGCGCTTTCCGCCGATACGCTCGTCGAGGCGGTGGACGCCATCGTCCTGGCGGGAGGTTCGGTCTATGGCCTCGCCGCCGCCGACGGGGTGGTCGCCTGGCTTGGCGCGCGGGGCCGCGGCTTCGGGATGGCGACCGCGGCCGGGACGCCGCTCTCGCCAGTCGTGCCGGCGGCCGTTCTCTACGATCTGGGGAATGGCGGCGACAAGTCGTGGGGATTGGAGCCGCCCTATCGGGCTTTGGGGTTGACGGCGGTGGCGGGGGCCGCGCGAGATTTCGCCCTTGGCTCGGTGGGAGCCGGCGCCGGGGCGATGGCGGGGCGGCTGAAGGGCGGAACAGGTTCGACGTCCATGATTTCGAGCGACGGGTTCACGGTCGGCGCCCTGGCCGCCGTCAACAGTTTCGGCTCGGTGGTGGTTCCTGGCGGCAAGAGCTTCTGGGCCGCGCCGTTCGAGGTCGGCGGCGAATTCGGCGGCCTTCCGGTCGCCGCGACGAAGGTGGATCCGGAGGATTGGGGGCTCGCCAAGCGTGAGGCCATGGCGGGCGCCAACACCACCCTCGCCTGCGTGGCCACGGACGCGCGCCTGACCCCGGCCCAGGCCCGCCGGGTGGCGATCATGGCCCAGGATGGTCTGGCGCGCGCGATCCGTCCGATCCATTCGCCCTACGACGGCGATGTGGTGTTTGTCCTATCCACGGGACTCCGCGTCCTGGGGGACCCGGAGGCGTTCGCCGTCGCCCGCATCGGCGCCATCGCCGCCGATTGTCTCGCCCGCGCGGTGGCGCGAGGCGTCCATGCGGCGACGGCTTGGCCGGGGGCTTCGGCGGTCTGCTGGCGCGACCTCCGCTAACGGGCGCCCGGGATGCCTGTCCGATCCGTCCCGCAAACCGCTCCGGGAGAGCCCGAGGACCGCGTCCGGGCGCTCTCGCGGATGCGGCTCGTCGCCACCGGACTGCTGGTTCTGATGGCCGGGGTGTTCGTCGCCGCCAGTCTGGGCGCGCGAGCTTGGTCCGGACTTCCGTATGTCCGCGCCTTTGCGGAGGCGGGGATGGTCGGCGCCTGCGCCGACTGGTTCGCGGTGACCGCGCTCTTCCGGCGACCTCTCGGCCTGCCCATTCCCCACACCGCCATCATCCCCCGGAACAAGGCCCGGATCGGCCAGGCCCTCGGCGGCTTCATCGCCGACAACTTCCTCACCGTCGCCGTCCTGGAAGGCAAGATCGCCGAACTGGAACTGGCGCGCTGGGGCGGCGCCTGGCTCGGCCGCAGGCATAACGCCGAACGCCTGGCGCGGCGCCTCGCGGCGCTGCTGCCGGGGCTGATCGGCGCCTTGCCGCCCGGGGCGCTGCGAGAGGCGGCGGCCTCTGGCGCGCTGGCCCTGATCCGGCGCGCGCCGGCGGCGAAGCTGGCCTCGATCGCCCTGGCCGCGGTGTGGAGCGACGGACGCGCCCAGCGCCTGCTCGATCGCGGGATTGATGCTCTCGCGACCTGGGTCGGCGAGCGCAAGCCCCAGATCCAGGCCAAGGTCTCCGAACACTCCTATCGCTGGCTGCCGAGGTGGATCGATCGGGTCATCGCCGAGAAAATCGCCTCGGGACTGATCGACATCGTCGAGGAGATGCGCGATCCGGACCATCCCTGGCGACGCGAGCTTCGCATCGCCGTGGAAGGCTACATCGAGCGGCTGGCCAACGATCCGGATCTGGGCGATCGCGCCGAAGCATTCAAGCTGCGCCTGTTGGCCGACGCCTCCCTGAGCGAACACGCCGGCGTTCTTTGGTCGGAGATCGAAACGCTGCTGGCTTCGCCCGCGCTGGACGACGACGGGGTCATTTCCGGCCGATTGACCGACCTTATCGTCGCCGTCGGTCGATGGCTCGACGCCAACCAGGGCGCCCAGCGGCAGCTCAACGGCTGGGCGCGGATGTTCGTGCGTCGGGTGGTGGCGCCACGTCGCCACCAAATCGGCCTCTTCATCGCCCAGGTCGTGGCCAGTTGGGACACCCGAAACGTCGTCGACAAGCTCGAACTCCAGGTCGGGCGGGACCTGCAGTACATCCGCATCAACGGCACGCTGGTCGGTGGGCTCGTGGGGCTGGCGATATTCCAGGCCTCGCGGTGGCTAGGCCTGACTTGAGTCCGGTGAGTTTCTGGCCGACCGAGGGACTCTGGCGACACGGCGATTTTCTCCGGCTCTGGGCGGCCGAGGCGGGCAGCGCGTTGGGCGCCCGGATCACCCGCACGGCTCTGCCGATCATCGCCGTCCTTTCGATCGGCGCCTCGCCGGCACAGGTCGCTGTGTTGGCCTCGCTCGGGGTCGCCCCGGGGGTGGTGGTTGGTCTCCTGATCGGCGGGCGGGTCGATCGCGGCGCCAGGCGCCCGCTGATGATTGGATCGGACCTCGTTCGCGCGGCGCTCATTCTCACCGTGCCGATCGCCGCCTGGATGGGACGGCTGGGCTTGCCGCAGCTCTATCTGGTGGCGGGATGCGTCGGCGCGGCCACCACGCTTTTTCGGATCGCCCACGCCAGCCTGCTCCCCTCGCTGGTCGGTCCGGCTCGGCTGGTCGAGGGCAACGCCAAACTAGAGGGCACGGATTCGGTCGCCGAAGCGGCTGGACCCGGGGTCGCCGGCGCCCTGATCCAGATCCTCACCGCGCCGATGGCGATGATCTTCACCGCCTTCACCTACGGATGGTCGGCGTGGATGCTGAGCCGGATTCGGGCGACGGAAGCGCCGCGGTCGGCGACCGGTGAAAGGGCGGGGATGGTCCGCGACATCGCCGCCGGCCTGGTCGCGTCCGTCACTCATCCGACGGTCAGGCGTCTGCTGGTCGCCGACGCGCTCGCCTCGCTCTTCGGCGGTTTTTTCATCGCCCTGTACATGATCCTGGCGCTGCGACTGCTCGCCCTCTCGCCGGCCGTCACCGGGCTGGTGATCAGTGCGGGCGGCGTGGGGGCCTTCGCCGGAGCGGCGATCGCCGGTGATCTGGGCCGACGATGGGGCGCCGGACGGGCGATGATCGCCTGCCTGGCGGCCGGCCAGGGCGCCAACCTGTTCATTCCGCTCTCCCTCCACGCCGGCCCCTGGGCGATCGCGGCCCTGCTCACCCAGCAGTTGTTCGGCGACGCCTTCCTCGTCGCCTTCGCCATCCACGCCGTCAGCCTGCGCCAGAGGGTTATCGAGCCGGCGGTTCTGGGGCGCGTCAACGCGACATTCCATGTCGTCGTCGGCCTCACGCTGCCGATCGGCGCCCTTGCCGCCGCCCCCCTCGCCGGCGCAATTGGCGTGTCGGCGACCTTGTGGGTCGGCGCGGTCGGGAGCCTTTTGGCCGTGCCGGCGCTTCTTGGGTCGGGCGTTTGGCGCCAGCGCTGACAGATCTTGGCGAGGAGAGACGAACCCATGCTTCGGATCGGAACAGTCACCTTCGCGGCCCTCGGTGTCGCTGGCGCGGCGGCCTCGCAGGTTCGCGTCGGCTCGGCGGCCTACGGTGACTGGCGCGCCGACGCGCCCGGAGTCACCCGCCTGATCCGGGCCGGCGACATTCCCGCGCCTACCGCCAGGCACGGCGTGGCGCCGTCGAGCATCGTCGCCCGGCCGACGGGAGCGGCCCTGAGCGTCCCCCCCGGCTTCACCGTCGCCGCCTTCGCCAAGCTGGACGGCCCGCGCCTCATCCGGGTGGCGCCGAACGGCGACATCTTCGCGGCGGAGACCGACGCCGGGCGGATTCGCGTGCTCCGCGCCGCCGATGGGGCGGCCAGGCCCTCGATCATCGAGACCTTCGCTTCGGGTCTGGACCGACCCTTCGGGATCGCCTTCTATCCCGTCACCCATCCCCAGTGGGTTTATGTCGCCGACAACAACGCCGTGGTGCGGTTCGCCTATCGCGCCGGCGATGTGAAGGCGCGCGGAACGCCGCAGACCGTGGTGGCGCGGATCAGCCCGACCTCCGGCCACCACACCACCCGCGACGTGGCCTTTTCCCCCGATGGCAGACGAATGTTCGTATCGGTGGGATCGGGCTCCAACATAGCCGAGGGCATGGCGGTCAAGACGCCGGCCGAGGCCGCCGCCTGGGACGCCCAGCATGGTCTGGGCGCGAGCTGGGGCGGGGAGACGGACCGCGCCGATGTGCTGGTGTTCGATCCCCAGGGCCGGGGCGGGCGCATCTGGGCCGCCGGTATTCGCAACTGCGTCGGTCTCGCGATCCAGCCGGCGACCGATGATCTTTGGTGTTCGACCAACGAGCGCGACCTGCTCGGTGACGACGTGCCGCCGGACTACGTCACCCGGGTTCGCGATCACGGCTTCTACGGGTGGCCATGGTACTACATCGGCGATCATGAGGATCCGCGGCACAAGGGCGAGCGGCCCGATCTGGCCGGCAAGGCCGCCGTCCCGGATGTGCTTCTCCAGCCTCATTCAGCGCCCCTGGAAATGGTTTTCTACACCGCCGCCTCCGGCCCCGCGGCCTTTCCGGCCAGGTATCGCGATGACGCCTTCGTGGCCCTCCACGGGTCGTGGAACCGGACCCTGCGCACGGGCTACAAGGTCGTTCGGGTGATCCTGCGGAACGGGGCTCCCACCGGCCAGTATCAGGACTTCCTCACCGGCTTCGTGGTCGATGAGAAGAGCGTGTGGGGCCGGCCGGCGGGGGTCGCGGTCGCCCATGACGGCGCCTTGCTGGTCTCGGACGACGGCGGCGGCGTGATCTGGCGCGTCGCCTACGACGGCGCGCCGGGAGCGGCGAAATGACCGTCGGGCGCCTGCTCGCCGCCACCGCGGTCCTCTTCGCCGGCGTCGCGCCGTGCGCCGCGCGGGAGGCGGGAGACGCCGCCAAGGGCGCGGCGGTGTTTGCCGACCGTTGCGAATTCTGCCACGCGGCCGACGGTGGTCAGGGACCAAGCCTTGCCGGGGTAATCGGCCGCAAGGCGGGCGGCGTCGCCGGATTCGACTATTCGCCGGCGATCAAGGCTTCGGGCATCGTCTGGTCCCGGCAATCGCTGAACCGGTTTCTCGCCGGCCCGGCGGCGATGGTTCCAGGCACGGCGATGCAGATCAGTCTGCCGGACGCGGCGATGCGCGACGACCTCATCGCCTATCTGGCGACGCGGAAATAGCCGCCGACGGGCGGCTCGGGGTGGCGGGACATCGGCGGCGGTTGCTATCGTCGCTGGCGATGAGACTCGGAGGAGGGGCCTGTCGTGTACGCCGCGAATTTCGACAATCCGCTGGTGCGGGCGGTCGCGGAGGCGCGCCGGCCGGCGTCGGCCTGGGCCGTCGCGCTCGCCGCCGCCGTCTTCGCCGCCGCCGTGCTGCTCGCCGCCAGCCGGCTGGCTGGCGCGGCGGCGACCTGGGTCGCCGCCGCCCTGCGCCAGCTACCCGGCGCCTGGCCGGATATCGCCGGGGAGGCGGCGGTGGACCTGCCCCTCTATGGCGCGCTCATCCTGGCGGCGGTCGTCGCTACGTGGATCGAGGGCCGGCGGCTCTGGCCGCGGGGCCGGCGGCCGCTGGCGGCGGCGGCGGCCGGCGTCCTCATCGGCGCGGCCGGCTTCGGCGCGGCCGTGGCCATCGCCGGCATAGCCGGCGTCGTTCACCGCGGCGCCTACCCGCCGCTCTCTGGACCCGGCGGCGGCATCCTTGCCGGGTGCCTCATGGTGGCGTTCCAGTCGATCGCGGAGGAAGTCTATTTCCGCGGCTGGGTTCAACCGGTGCTGTGCGCGCGATGGGGGCCGTGGTTCGGTCTGGCGGCGACCTCGGTGATGTTCGCCGCCCTTCACGTGGTGGCCGGGGCGCGGGCGCCCCTGGCCGTCCTGAACCTGGTGCTGGGCGGCCTGTTGTTCGGCCTGCTGGCCCTGCGGACCGGAGGCCTGTGGGCGCCGGCGGCGGCGCATTTCGCCTGGAACTGGACCGAGTCCGGCATCCTCGGCCTGGACCCCAATCCCGGCGTGCCGATCACCGGGTCGGTGTTCGACCTCGATCTCGCCGGGCCGGCCCTTTGGAGCGGCGGCGCCGACACCATGAACGCCAGCCTGGCGACCACCTTGATTCTGGCCGGGCTGGTGGCGGCGATCATGGTGTCGGGGCCACGCCCGGCCTCGCGCCCGCTGATCGCCTGAGCGCGGCTACCCGTTCTGCGCGGCGCGGAGGGCGTCGATCCGGTCGCGTTCCTTGAAGAAGGTCTTCAGGGCGCCGCCATCCAGGGACCGCCCGGACTCCATTTTGATCGCCATCGGGTCCGTGGGCTGATTATCGACGTGCAGTTCGTAGTGGAGATGCGGTCCGGTCGAGCGTCCCGTGGTGCCTATGGCGCCAATCTGCTGACCCTGATGGACGCGGACCCCCTGGGTGATGCCGGGGCCGAAGGCGCTCATGTGAAGATAGAAGGTCTGCCAGCCGTTGTCGTGCTGGATCTCGACGTAGTTGCCGTTGAGCGCCTTCATCTCGGCGTGCAGCACGGTTCCATCGCCGGCGGCGTAGATCGGCGTACCGGTGGGAGCGGCGAAGTCCACGCCCTTGTGCATCTTCATGAATCCCAGGACCGGGTGTTCGCGCATCCCGAAGGTCGAGGAGATGCGCGCGCCCTCCACCGGCGTGCGCATCAGCGAGCGCACGGTGCTGCGGCCGTTGGTGTCGAACCAGCCGCCGTCGCCGCCGCCCGGTGGCTGGAACCAATAGAGGGCGCGCGATTTGGCCGGCGTCTCCAGGGAGACGTAGAGCAGGCGTCCGACGCCGACCGATTGGCCCTGGGCGTTCTGCCGGTCTTCGAAGGCGGCTTCGAAGATGTCGCCGGCGTGGATCTCGCGCTGGAAATCGAAGTCGAAGGTGAGAGCCTGGGCGAAAGGCGAGATCAGGGAATCGGTCAGGTGCTGGGCGACGGCCGAGGAATAGAAGCTGTAGGCGTCCATCTCGCCGCGCACGACCTTGACCACCGTCTTCAGGTCGGCCGCGGTGGTCCGCGCCACGAAGTCGCCGCCGCCCCCGGCCGCAACGACGACGCCGGCGCCGTCGTCGTGGCGGGCGTCGAGGTTCACGAGGTGGCTGCCGCCGGCGACCGGCTTGAGCATCAGGATCAGCGTCAGATCACCGGCGCCGGGCGCGAGCTTGGCGGCGGCGGCGGCGGCGACGCTCGCCGCCTCGGCGGTCGCGACCCCCGCGCTGGTCAGGGCGGCGGGGATGTCGCCGGGGCCAGAAACCACCAGCGTCCGCCGCTCGATCCCCGTGGGGGGTGGCGGCGCCGGCGGCGGCGACCCGGCCGGGCGGCTACCGCTTTCCAGGCCGAGATGGCCCCGAAACGCAAACAGCAGGCCGCCCGCGACGACCACCGCGACGGCCAGGGCGATGAACGTCGCGCCGACCCGCCGCCCACGCGTCGGCCGCGCCTTCGATGGCGCGGAACTGGCGCCGGCCGCCCAGGTCTTCGGATCGAACGACGTTCCGCCAGAGGCGGGTCCTGGCGGCCTCGCGGGCGCCGCGGTCGCCGGCCGGCCGGGCTGCGTCGGCGGCGCCGACCCGCGCCGCGCCGCGCCCCAGGTGCGGGGATCGAGAGAGGGCTCGTCGGAGGGAGGATCAGCCATGCGGGGCGTCTCTGCCGCGGTGCGAGGGGAGAGCCGGGGATCGCCGCCGCCGCCGCATCAGCGTGGCGGCGCCGACGCGTCGATGGGGGGCGCCGCCGGCGGCGCCGGGAGGGTGACGGGGACAATCCCGTAGGCGCCCGGTGATACATACGGCAGCCCCTGCGTGGCCGACCCGGCACGCTCCCTCCAGCGCCTGGAGGAGCCTGATGACCCGACCTTGTCTTTGAATCTCGCCATTAGACGTAGTCGCCCGTGTACATCGCGCCGGGTCCGGCGAAGGCGGCGACCCTGAACGGCGGCGCCGTCCCGACCCGTTCCCATTGGGGAATTTTCCGCTCCCCGGCGGATAGCCGGCCTCACCCGTGGGCGCGCCGACGGCAACGACCTTGGCGAGCCGGTCGGGACCCACCAGGCGAGAGGTCTCGGTGATCGTCTTCTGTTTCAGCTTGGCCAGATCGAAATCGTCTTGCATCGGAAGCTGCTCGGCGTCGGCGGCGTATCGGTTCGCGGGAAGGCGGCCCCGCGGGACCCCTCGGGACAAGTAGTGCCCGAGCCGGCCCGGCCGAAAGCCCATGCGCCGTTCCAGCTCGGGGCCGTCCTGAAGCCGCGTGAACGACGCCTGCGTGATGAAACCCTTCCTGTAGGTCACTTCGCCAGGCTGCATCGGCCATTCCCCCGAACTCTTCGCGGCCAGTCCGTTCTTGTCTATGGCGCCGGTTCTCGGCGGACTCAAATCGACCGGGCGCGCGGCCGGGAACCGGGTTCGCCCTGGACTGACCAATGCCACCCCTGGTGGCCGCCCATGCGGATCGGGAAGGCCCGCCTGGCGCCTTCACGACCGGCGTCCTTGTGCGCGGTCAACTGAATGAAGATCGGGCGAGACCCATCGTCGCCACGCCCGAGCGAAATCCGGATGGTCTCCGCTCAAGCCGGCCAGGAACTCGCGCCAACTGGAGCGGCTCTCGCATTCCACCCAGCCCGGGGCCTCGGGCGGCGCCCTCAATCTCGATGTCAGTCTGACGCGCACGCCGGGCGACGCGGAGGCTCACCCTCGGCTCGCTCGCCGCCTCGTCGCTCAACGCCTACAACTCCCGCGCGCCTTTGCGCATCACCCGCAAAGGTCGATGAGGGTCTTTCCCACCGATCGCCTTTCGGGACTCCATCAACGATCCCGCTTCAGGCTCGCTCTGAACCGTGCTTTATTGCGGCCACACGGCGCGAGGGGCGGTGAATGCAGGGCGAAAGTCGCGTGGCGTGGCGGGAGGGGCTGTTCCTCCGGCCGCAGCACTTCCAGCAGCAGGACCGGCACACCGACTCCCTGGTCCGCGCGCGCACCGGGCCGCTTCGTCCCTATCCCTGGGGCCTCGTCGAGCTGAAGATCGACCAGGACATGGCCGCGCTCGGCAAATTCGCCGTGGAGCGCTGTGTCGGCCTGCTTCCCGATGGACAGCCGTTCGCCACGCCCGACGACCTGCCGCCGCCCTCGCCGATCGACGTCCCCGGCGACGCGCGGGACGCCGTCGTCTCGCTGACCCTTCCCGGCCGCCAGGCGGGGGCGACGGAATTCCACGTCCGCGACGAGGCCGGCGAGGCGACGCGATTCCTGGTCGATGAGGAGGAGGCCATGGACGCCTTTTCCGATGAGCGGACGCGCGAGCCGATCGAGACCGCCACGCCCAACCTCCATTTCGGCGTCACCCGCGACCAGACCTATGGGCGGATCTGTCTGGGCCTGGCGCGGATCCGCGAAGTCCAGAACGGACGGGTGATCTTCGACGAGCGGTTCATTCCCTCGTGCCTGGACATCCGCGCCAGCACCCGGCTCAGCGGCTTCCTGGCCGACATCGTCGGACGCGCCGAGCAGCGGGTGGAAGAACTCTCCATGCGCGCGGTCGAGGCGACCGACGGCGGGGCGGAGACCTTCGCCAGCTTTCTGCTGTTGCAGTCGCTCAATCGCTGGACGCCGCTGCTCACCCATCTGTCGGGACTGCCGACCGTCCATCCCGAGCGGCTCTATGAGGCCTTCGTGTCGATGGCCGGCGAGCTTTCGACGTTCGCGCGGGCGGACCGGCGTCCGCCCCCCTTCCCATCGTACGTTCACGAGGATCTCCAGGCGACCTTCGAACCGGTGTTCGAGGCTCTGCAGGCGGCGCTGTCGGCGGTGTTCGACCGCTCGGCCCTGCAGCTGCCGCTCGAGAAGGCGGACGCCGGCGCCTATCTCTCGCGCATCGTCGATCACAACCTCTACCAGAGCGGCTTCTTCTATCTGGCGGTCAACGCCTCGGTCCCGCTCGACGACATCCGCGGCCGGTTTCCGGCCGTGGCCAAGATCGGGGCGGTCCAGAAGATGCGGCAGATCGTCGATTCGGCTCTGCCGGGCGTCCCTTTGCGGCACACGCCGACGCCGCCGCCGCAGCTGCGCGTGCTGCCGGGCTACGTCTATTTCGAACTCGACCGTTCCGCCCCCGACTGGCGGGATTTCGCAACCGCCCCGGCGCTCGGCCTGCACGTGGCCGGAGACTGGCCGGATCTTCGTCTCGAACTGTGGTGTGTGAAGCGGGCCCAGCGATGAGCGACGACAACAATCCCAACCGGACGGTCTTCCGCCCCTCGCCGCTGCAGGGGCTTCGCCCCCCCGGTTCCGCGCCGGAGCCGGCGGCGCCGGGCTTCCCGCCCCCGGCGGGCGATCCCTTCGCCGCCGCGCCACGGCGCCTGCCGGACGACGACATTCCCCGGCCCGCGTCGGCCCCGCGGATGCGCAACGTGATGATGGCCAACGCGGCCAGGATCCTCGCCCTCGCCGCCAGCGTCAGATCCGGCCGCGCCAGGATCGATCCCCCTCGACTCCACGCCGAGGCCACCGCCGCCATCACCGCCTTCGATCAGGCGGTGGTGGCCGCCGGCTATCCCGACGAGCAGCGCCAGCGCGGGAAATACGCGCTCTGCGCGACCATCGACGACATCGCCCAGAACCTGCCGGGCAATCCCGCCGATGGGGCCGAATGGGCGCGCCGCAGCCTGGTGGTCCAGTTTTTCCAGGAAGCCATCGGCGGCGACCGCTTCTGGCAACTGGTCGATGACATGCTGGCCAGGCCGGCCCAATACGCCGACCTGATCGAACTCTATCACGCCTGTCTGGCGGCGGGATTCGAGGGCCGGTTCCGGGTCATGCCCGATGGCAAGCGCCGGCTTCACGAGGTGATGACCAGCCTCTACGCCGCCCTTGATCATGTGCGGACCCTCTCGCCGGTCGAGCTGTCGCCGCATTGGCGCGGCTCACCCACCCCGCAGCGCCGGGTGGGCTTCTGGTCGATCCTGGGGCTGGCCGCCGGCATTGCCCTGGGCGTGCTGCTGGTGATCTACATCCTGCTGCGCCTGGTGCTGATGGAGACCGGCCGGCCGGCCATGGACGCCTTGCGGGCGATCAATCCCGATCAGCCCCTGCGGCTGTCGCGCGTGGCGCCGCCACCGCCGCCATCGACCTCCGGACAGCTTCAGACCTTGCGGACCTTCCTGGCGCCGGAGATCGCGCAGCATCTGGTGGCGGTGGAAGAGGACGGATCGACGGTGCGGGTGCGCACGACGGTGGGTCAGCTCTTCCAGTCGGGTTCCGATCAGCTCGACGCCGCCCGCAAACCCCTCTTCGATCGTATCGCGGCGGCGATCGAAACCCAGCCGGGCGCGGTCAAGGTCGAGGGCTACACCGACTCCGACCGGGTCAGGACGCTCACCTTCCCCGACAACATCGCGCTCTCCAAGGCGCGGGCCGACGCGGTGGCGGCGATCATCCGGCAGAAGCTCTCCAACGGATCGCGGGTCACCTCCGAAGGCTTCGGGGAGAGCCGGCCCGTGGCCCCGAACTCGACGCCGCAGGGCAAGACCCTGAACCGGCGGGTCGAGATCGTCGTGCCGAGGAATTCGTGAGGGGGATGGCGTGAAGCGGTTTTTCCTTAACTGGTGGACGCTCACCCTCCTGACGGCGGTGATCGTCGCCGCCTGCCTCGTCCTGGCCCTGCCGATTTTCGTCCATTTCCTGCGTCCCTGGTGGATCCGCCTGATCATCGTCGTCGCGGTCTTCGCGATCTGGGGGGTGTTCGCGTTGCTGAGGGTAATGAGGGCGCGCCGGGCCGCCGACGCCATCGCCGAGGAGCTGGCCGCGCCCGCGCCGGGAGACGCCGAGGTCGGAGTCATCGCCAAGCGCATGGCCGAGGCGCTCGCCTCCCTGCGCAAGGCCAGCGGCAGCCGGCGGGACTACCTCTACAGTCGGCCCTGGTACATGATCATCGGCCCGCCGGGGGCCGGCAAGACCACGGCGCTGCTCAATTCGGGCCTGCGCTTTCCGTTCTCCGACGCGGCCCTCAAGGGCGTCGGCGGGACTCGCAATCTCGATTTCTGGTTCGCCGACGAGGCGGCGCTGGTCGATACCGCCGGCCGCTACACCACCCAGGATTCCGACGCTCCCGCCGACGCGGCGGCGTGGCGGGGATTCCTGCGCCTGCTGCGAAAGCACCGGCCGCTGCAGCCGATCAATGGCGTTCTGGTGGCCATCGGCCTTGATGAACTGCTGCGCGCCAGCCGCGCCGAACTCGACGCCCATGCCGCCGCCGTTCGCCGTCGCCTGGCCGAACTTCGCGGCGCCTTGGAGGTCTCGGCGCCGGTCTATGTGCTGTTCACCAAGGCCGATCTGCTCGCCGGCTTCGTGGAGTTCTATGAAGACCTCGATGTCGAGGGCCGGCGCGCCGTGCTGGGCGCCACCCTTCCCGTGGGTCAGGCGACCGATGGGGCCGCCCTGGCCGGCGAGTTCGACGCCTTCGCCCAGAGCGTCGCCGACCGCGCCTCCAAGCGCCTGCAGGAAGAGCCGGACGCGCGCCGCCGGGGGCTGATCCTCGGCTTTCCAGGTCAGGTCGAAACCCTCAGGGCGCGGGTGCTGCGGTTTCTCGACGGGGCCTTTCTCGCCGGCGGCGAGCCGGTGGGTCAATTGCGCGGCTTCTATCTGACCAGCGGCGTTCAGGAGGGCTCACCGCTCGACCGGCTGCTCGGCGGCGTGGCGGCGGTCTACGACCAGCCCCAGGCGCCGCAGGGCCAAGGGCGGGCCTACTTCCTCAACCGCCTGCTCAATGAGGTGGTGTTCGCCGAATCCGGCCTGGTCCAGGACGATCCGGCCGCCCGCGCGCGTCGCCGCTTGGCGCTCACCGGCGGCCTGGCGGCGGTGGCCGGAGTCGTCGCTCTGACCCTGATCCTGTGGGCGGTGAGCTTCGTGGGCAATCGAAACCTGCAAGGCAAACTTCTCGCCGGCGCCCAGAACGCCAAGAGCGAAGCGCATGACGTCGGCATCGATCTGGTCGAGGTCAAGGCGAGCGACCCCGACCTGGAACAGTCGCTCTCGGTTCTTCGCGCGCTGCGCGATCTGCCGGGGGGCTATGCCGACCAGCACAAGCACGGCCGGCCGCTGCTCATGACCTTCGGACTCTATCAGAGCGGCCACGCTGAGGAGGCGGACCAGGCCTACATCGGCGCTCTCCAGCGCATCCTCCTGCCGCGGATTTGGTTGCGCCTCGAGAGCTATCTCAACCAACACAAGGCCGACCCACTGGCCCTCTATGAGGCGCTCAAGGTCTATCTGATGCTGGGCGGCCAGCATCAGATCGACGTCAACGCGGTGAAGTCGTGGGTGGAGAGCGACTGGGCGAACGATTCGCTCTCCGGGGCCGATCGGCAACAGACCCGGGATGCTCTGGGCGAACACCTCGAAGCTCTCCTGCGCGACGGCCAGACGAGCGATGTGTGGCCCGCGCACCAGGCGCCCATCGACCCCGATCTGGTCGCGTCCGCGCGCCAGGCCGTCCAGCAGCTTTCTCTGTCCGAACGGGCCTACGCCATTCTCAAGCAGAAGGCGGCCAACGACGGTTCGCCCTGGCGGGCCAGCCAGGTGTTGGCCAGCGGCGACGGTCGCGCCTTCGCCGGTGGCGATGCCGTTCTGCGGCTTTCCGTCCCCTACTTCTTCACCAAGGAAGGCTTTCAGAAATCCTACCTGGGCGGCCTGCAGACGGTCCAGGAGGACCTCAGGAAGGACGCCTGGGTGCTCGGATCCGACGCCAACACCACCGCCGTCGTCAGCCAGATGCGGGATGTCCGTTCCGGGGTCGCGGCCGACTATGCCCGCGACTACATCGCCGCGTGGGAGGGGGTGGTCAAAGCCTTGCAGCCGGCCGACTATTTCCACGATCCGGTGGCCTTCGGCGCCTTTACCCGCACGCCATCGCCGCTGACCCTGGTGCTGCTCGAACTGCGCAAGAACACGACCTTTTCCGGCGGCGCGTCGGGGGCCGCCGCGGGCGGAATGATGCAGCGGCTGAATTCGAGGATCCCGGGCGCCTCGAAGGCCGTGGGCGCGGCGGGTGGAGGGAACATCGACGCCGGCCAGCAGATCGAGAACTATTTCAAACCGGTGGCTGACTATGTCGGCGACGGCAAGACCGGGCCGCTGGTTGATTTCATCGCCGCGATCAAGAGTGCGGCGGCGGCCAGCGCCGGGGCGGCGGCGGCCGGCGGCGGCATGGGCGGCGCGGCTCTTCAGGGCCAGCTCGCCACCGCCATCGGTGGACTGGCGACGTCGTCGGCCGGCGCGCCGCCGATCCTTCAGGGGTTCGTGGCGGCGGCGGTGCAGGGCGGCAAGACGGCGCAGGTCTCCTCGGCGCAGGGCGCGGTCGCCGATTCCTACCGCAAGGATCTCCTGCCGATCTGCCAGTCGGCGGTGGAGAACCACTACCCCTTCTTCGGCGCCGCGCCGGGGGACGCGGCGGTGACGGACATGATGAATGTGTTCGGCGCCAACGGCGCATTCCAGGCCTTCGCCCGCGACCGGCTGGGCTCGCTGCTCAACAAGGTGGGGCCGGTCTGGCGGTGGAGCGCCGACGACCCGGTGGGCGCGACCCTCGATCCCACGGCGGCGGAGAACTTCCACAGAGCGGACGAAATCCACGATCTGCTCACCACCGGCCTGCCCTTCCAGGTGGAGAGCGCCGGTTTCGGCGGCGCGGTGACGGCGGTCGAGTTCTCCCTGGGCGGCGCCCCCTACAGGCTCGAATCCGGCACGGCGGCCGCGAAACAGTTCATGTGGTCGGTCTCCCAGGCGCCGGAGGCGCACGTCACGCTGTTCAACGGGACCAAGGTGCTGGCCACGATCGCCGCCCAGGGGCCGTGGGCCCTGTTCCGGCTGATGGACAAGGCGCGGCAGGAGAATGCCGGACCGACCGCGTTCAAGGCGACCTTCGGCGAAGGGGCGACGTTCGCGACCCTGAAAATCGACCTCAATTCCGATCGCAATCCGTTCCGGCGCGGAAGTTTGTGGTCATTCCGGTGTCCGTCGTCGCTATGAATGGGACGCGGGTGATCGTCTTTGGGAAATTGCCGCGGCACGGCGACTTCATTTCGCGCGGTCTCGACGCGCCCCGCCGCGATGCGTGGGATGCTTGGCTGAGCGCCGCGGTCGAGCGCGCCAAGCAGACACTGGGACCCGATTTCCCTGCCGCCCATGATACGGCGCCGCCGTGGCGGTTCGTCGCCGGGCCGGGAGACTTCGGGGCCGACTGGCGCGCCGGGGCGCTGGCCGCCTCGGTGGATTCGGCCGGCCGCAGGTTCGCGATCATGACCGCCGCCGAGGGGCTGGACGAGAGCGGAGCGGCCACGCTCGGCGAGCCGATCGCCGAGGCCGCCGAGGCGATGATCTATCGCGCCTTCGAGGACGGCTGGGACGCCGACGCCCTGGCCAGCGCCGTCGAGGGCAAGATCGCATCGGCCCGGCCGGCGACCGCCGCCGCGCCGGGTGAGCGCTGGTGGACCTTCGACCGCGAAACCGGCGATCCGCTGAGTCTCGGCCGGGCGCCGGCTAGTCTGTTCGGGGTCCCGGCATGACCCCGCCGGGCCTGCGCCTCGTCGATGCGGCGCGAACCGATCCGGGGAGGATCCGGGCGGTGAACGAGGATTCCCACGCCGCGCGACCCGACCAGGGGCTGTGGGCGGTGGCGGACGGCATGGGCGGTCACGAGAACGGGCAGTGGGCTTCGCGGACGCTGGTCGGCGCCCTCGCCGAAGCCGCCCTCAGCGGCGATTTCGAGGCCGATTCGCTCAAGGTCGCCGACGCCATCCATGCGGCCAACGCGGTCATCCACGCCGAGGCCCGAGAGGTCGGCAAGACCATGGGCACGACCGCCGCCGCCCTGCTGGTGCGCGACCGGCGGTTCGCCGTGCTGTGGGCGGGCGACAGCAGGGTCTATCTGCTGCGCGAGGGCGTGCTCCATCACCTGACCCGCGACCACACCCAGGTCCAGGACATGGTCGATCGCGGCATGCTCACCCCCGAGGAAGCGGCTCATCACCCGATGTCACACGTGATCTCCCGCGCCGTCGGGGTCGAGGCGTCGCTGGAGGTCGATGTCATCGTCGATCAGGCGGCGGTGGGCGATGTGTTCATGCTGTGCAGCGACGGACTCTACAACGTCGTCGGCGATCCGCTGATCGCCGACGTCCTGGGCGCCGATCGCCCGGCCCGGGCCTGCGAGCGCCTCGTCGCCGCCGCCCTGGCGGGAGGCGCGCCGGACAATGTGACGGTGATCGCGGTGGCCTGTGATCCGATCACCCTTCTCACCCTCGCCCCGATCGAGCCGCCATGAGCGGCGAGGAAGACCCTCCGGCGCCGACGGACGAGGCGCGGACGGTGTTCATGCCGCCGCCATCGGGCTCATCCCCGCCAGCGCCGCCCCCCCCCTCGCCGCCGAAGCAAGGCAACGTCGAGATCGGGGCCGTCCTCAACAACATCTATGAGGTCAAGCGCCTGATCGGGCGGGGCGGCATGGGCGAGGTCTTCGAGGGGGTCAACGTCAACGACGACCACGACAAGGTGGCGATCAAGGTGATGCTGCCGTCGCTCGCCGCCGATCCCAATGTCCAGGCCATGTTCCGCAAGGAGGCGCGGACGCTGACGCGCCTCTCGCACCCGGCGGTGGTGCAGTACCGGGTCCTGGCCCAGGAGCCCCGGCTGGGGGTGTTCTACATCGTCACCGAATTCATCGACGGCGAGCCGCTGTCGGACATGCTGGCGCGACTGAAACCGAGCAGCGAGGAACTACGTGGTCTGATCCGCCGCCTGGCCGAGGGCCTCAAGGCGGCCCACGACCTGGGGGCCGTCCACCGCGACATGTCACCGGACAATGTGCTGCTGCCGGCCGGCCAGCTCGACCGGGCCAAGATCATCGACTTCGGCATCGCCAAGGACCTCGATCCGTCCAAGGCGACCATCGTCGGCGACGGCTTCGCCGGCAAGCTGGGCTACGTCGCCCCCGAACAGTTCGGAGACTTCGGCCGCCAGATCGGTCCGTGGACGGACGTCTACAGCCTGGGCCTGGTGATCCTGTCCCTGGCCTCGGGCCGGAACGTCGATATGGGCGCGACCCTGGTCGAGGCGGTGGACAAGCGGCGGGCCGGCCCGGACCTGACGGTGATCCCGGCCGACCTGCGGCCGGTGCTGGCCGCGATGACCGCGGCCGATCCCGCCAAGCGCCTGCGCTCGATGGACGAAGTCCTGGCCATGCTCGGCGGCGCGATGGCGCCCAGCGCTTCGGCGCCGCCGGCGCCCGCGCCGATCAGGCCGGCGCGCGTCAAACCGGCCAAGGGCGCGGCCACGGCGGGCGGCGGTGTGAAGGCGCTGCCAGTGATCCTCGGCGGTCTGGCGGTCGCCGTCGTGGCGGCCGCCATCGCCTTCATGCTTCTGGGCAAGAAACCCTCGACGCCATCTGCGCCGCCGGCCGCGCCGGCTGCCGCCACGGCCGGCGGAGCGCCGGCGGCCGAGACGGCTCGCAAGGCCATCCAGGCGGCCCTGGCCAATATACCCTGTTCATGGCTCGACGTGGTCAGCGCCACGCGATCGGGCGCGGGCGTGGCGGTGAAACTCACCGGCGTCGCCGGGGCCACCCAGGCGGTGGATGGAGCTGTGCTCCAGGCCGCCCACGGGGCGGGGGTTAGCGTACCGGACGTCAATCTTGTCGATGTGCTGCCGGTGGCCGCGCCGATCTGCCCGCCGCTCGACGCGTTACGGCCGTTCCGCGCCGACACTTCGGTCGGCGGCCCGCGCCTATCGACGTCCCAGACCCGGTACACACTGGAAAAGCAGCCGGACGGAACCCTGTCGCAGAAGGCGGTGATCACCATGGCCATCCGCGACCCGACGCTCGATTTCGCCCTCTTCGGCATCGATCCGGCCGGAACGGTGAGCGAGATCACCAATCGCGGCCAATTCGAGACGGAGTTGAAGAATCCCGCTAGCCAGGATGTTGTCAGCAGCCTGGGCGGCGACACCTACCGCCTGTCGATCACCACCACTCCGCCCACTGGCCTGGAGGGCCTGCTGCTCCTCACCGGCAAGGGTCCCTTCGATCCCAAGCTCATCGCCGCCGCCGCCCGCGGTCCCGACTGGTCGGCGAAGGTGGCGACCGCCGCTCGCGCCGGCGGTTGGCAGGCGGAGATGGTCTGGTACAAGACGGTGGACGCGGGCGGGTAGGCTGCGGACTATCCGATCAACACCGTGAAATCGCCCAGGACGATGGTCCCGCCGTGGACGGTCAGGTCACCGAGGCGGGCGGCGGGGAGGCTGGTGACCAGGACAGTGAAGGAGCCCAGTGCGATCATGTCGGGAGGTCCGACGCAGAACGCCGGATCGGTGACCCGGGCCTGGGGCAGCATGCCGGTGAGCACGGTCGGGGCGCCCATGATGATCGGCCCGCCGACGTGGGGGACGATGGCGGTGACCATCGGGCAGACATGCATGTCGGTCAGGCGCGCGGCGGGCATGCCCATGGGGTCAGCTCCCTTCCCGGATGCGGCCGGCCGTCATCCCCTGGCCTTCATGTCGGCGGCGGCCTTTTCGTAGGCCTGGCGGAATTCCTTGGCGAAGACGTCCATGAAGGCCTCGTCGGAACCGCGGGCGACGCCTTCGAATTCCTTCTGATAGGCGTTCCACAGTTCGGCGTCGCGGGCGCTGGGGAGGATCTTGGCGAGAATGCCGCGCATGTCGGCGCGTTCGCGGATGGCCTGGGGCGAGAAGCGGGCGAGGGTCGCGGCCAGGGCGCCCTGCATGGCGATCAGGGTCGCCATCTGGTGGGCCTGAAGATCGCGGAAGGAGTCCTCCACGGCCCGGGCGGCCGGCATGAAGCCGCGCTCGGGGGGATTGATCATCTGAGCCAGCGCCTTCTCCGGCGAGCGGGCGAACTTCAGGGGGTTGTTGCCCTCGAATTCCAAGGACGTGCCCTGGGCGCCGAGCTGGGCCTTGGCCCGGGCGCGGGCTTCCATCATCACCACCATGCCGGCGGTCAGCCGGCGCAGCAGATCTCCGGCATTGGCCAGGGCGGCGCGCGGATCGGCCTTGATGTCGGCTGGCTGAAGGCCGGCGGCTTCGAGGAAGCCGGCCCATTCGTCGTCGGCCGAAACCGGGGCGGACGCGGGTCGAGGCGATGGCGGGATGGTCGGCGGGGCGACCGGGGCGGGCGCCGCCGGGGTCGATGGTCCCCATCCCGATGACGGCGCGGGTTGCGGGACGGAGGCCGGCGTCTCCCACGCCGCAGACGGCGCGACCGGTTCGGGAACGGGACGCGCGGCCACCGCCGCGCCGCCACCGCCGAGGCCGAAGGGATCCTTGGCCGGGGCCGGGGTCAGGCTGACCGGCGCGGGGCCTGGCGATCCGAAGCCGCCCCGGGCCCAATCGACGAGGTTGCCTTGGGCCAGTTTGCCCCAGACATCGCCGGCGCTGGGCTCGGCGGGCGGCGCGGAGACCGGACTCGACCAGTCGGAGGCTGGAGTCGCGGGCGCGGCCGGATCGTTCCAGACCGATGAGACTGGCGGCGCCGGCGGCGGGGCCTGCACCCGGGGCGGGGTCCAGTTCCCGGACATCGCGCCGGCCCCGGAAATCGCCGAGTTCGGCGCCGGCCGGTCCCAGCCGCGGGCGACGTCGCTGGAGACGGGCGCGCCGCCGTGACCCTCCCAGACGTCCCGGGCCGGTGCGACGGCGGCGTCTCGGGCGGGTGGGCCGCCCATGGCGTCGGCGCCGTCGAGCCGGGCGGCGATGTCGTAGGGCCCGATGAGGATGTGGTCGCCGTCGCGGATGGTGTGGGGCGAGGCCACACGATCGGCGGCGCCGTTGACGAAGGTGCCGTTGGTGCTCTTGTCATTGAGCACATAGGCCCCGTCGCGGTAGTCGATCTCGCAGTGGGTGGAGGATATGTAGTGCTGCGCGTCGGGCAGGCTCCAGTCGGCCTGGGGCGAGCGGCCGATGATGGCCCCGAAGCGGTCCAGACATAGGCGGGTGGGGACGCCGTTTTCCAGCTTTTCCACGTTGGTGATCGCCAGGGTGAGCGTCATGCCGCTCCCGCGCCCACGCCGCGCGCGGCCATCATCGACCCGGCGTCGAGAGCCCTGTTCAGGGCGGCGTCCTGATCGCCGCTCTCGGCCGCCGCCAACAGCACCGCGCCGGCGGCGAACAGGCCGGCCGATTCGTTGGGCGCCTGCACCGGCTGAACCTCGGCCGGGGTCAAGGATCCGCCGGAAAAGAAGGCGGCGAGGGCCACCAGCCGCTCGGCGCCGACCGTGCGCGCCTTGCCGGCGGCGTCGAAGGCGGCGCGGCGGCGGGCGTCGCTGGGGTCCTGGACCCAGAGCAGCGCGGCCTTGAGCGCTTCGGCGTCCGGCCCCCTGGACGGCGTCGGCCTGGGCGTGTCGAGCACCGCCCGGGCGGCCCAGGCCACGGTCTCGTAGCGCGGCAGGGCCTGACCCAGGAAGAACACCGCGTCGTTGAGCCGGCCCACGGTCCGCAGCTTGACGAAAAAATCACGGGGGGCGGCGCGGGCGTCCGCCCCCAGATCCTGGTCCCAGTCGAGGCGCTCGGCGATCTGCGCGGCCTCGGTCCATTTGACGCGATTCCATTTGTCCATGGGGGCCATCAGTTGATCATCACGATGCCGCCCTTGACCGTGGTCATGGCGCTGCCTTCGACGTCGGTCATCAGGCCCTTGGCCTGGAGCGATACCTGGGCGGTGATCGAGACCATCAGGGCGCTGATGGTGACGCCGGTCTGATCGATCACGATCGAGTTCTGACCGACCTTCAGAGAAATCTTCTGCATCGCCTCCACCGACACCGCGCCGGCGTCGGTCTTGAGGGAGTAGTTGCCCAGGGCGACGTCCACGGAATAATTTCCCATTTTGACGGCGGCCGTCTTGTTGCCCTGGCTGACGGTCGTCGACATGTCGCCTTGGACCACGGTCAGCGACTCGTTCTTCTGGATGGTGGATTTCCGCTCGCCCTGCTCGACGGTGAAGGTCTCGTTGTTCTTGATGTTGGTGGCGCGGTCGCGCCCGACCCGGCCGGTCTCGTCGCGCTGAACGGTGTATTTATGGTCGTTGTAGACCATGGTGACCGCGTCGCGCTGGGCGCGGACGTAGAGCTGCTCCGTGCCGCCGGTGTCGTCCATGCTGATCTCGTTGAACGCCTGGCCCGAAGGGGGAGTCTCGCCCCCCTCGTAGGGGCCGGTCGTACCGATCGTCTCGCTGCGCCACACCGATAGGTTCTTCTTGTCCGGGAGAGTGTAGGGCGGCATTTCGGCGGCGTTGTAGACCCGGCCGGTGATGATCGGACGATCCGGATCGCCATCGAGGAAATCGACGATCACCTCCTGTCCGAGCCTGGGCAGGATGATGTTGCCGAATTCCGCGCCGGCGGAATTATGCGACACGCGAATGAAGCAGGTGGTCTTCTCCCCGCTCGAGTTGCTGCGATCCCAGTGGAAGCGGACCTTCACCCGGCCGTACTTGTCGGTGTAGATGGTTTCGCCCTCTGGGCCGGTGACGATCGCGGTTTCCGGGCCGCGGGCGACCGGCCTGGGGTTGACGATAGGCGCCTTCCAGGGCGTGTCGGCGGGGATCGCCTCGAGGGCGACAAGGCTGGGCGAGACCGGCGCGGACGCGGCGCCCGAGCGATAGCTCTGGGTCTCCAGGCTGTAGCGAAGGGCGCAGACCAGATAGTCCTGGTTGAGCCGGGTCACTGGATGCCGGGCGAGTTTGACCAGGGCGCCGCAGAACAGGCCGGTCGCGTCGCCCTCGCCGACATAGGCCTGCCGCTGTCGACGGGCCGACTGCAGGATGGTCTGGCCCAGCGCCTTGCCGTCGTCGGGTTCGAGGAAGCGGGCCGGAAAGTCGTAGACCTCGGCCTTCTCGACGGCCAGCTTCTCGCCTTCGCCGTAGCTGCCTTCCCGCGGGGTCGCCGGCCGCTCGAAATCGAAGTTGCGCAGCTTGACATCGCCTTCGGCGCCGGTGGCGACGCGCTCGTTCCAGAGCCACATCCGATCGCTCTGCAGCCGGGTCTCGCCGGGCAGGAGGATCGCGCCGGTGGCGCTGGCGAAGGGCAGGCTCGAATAGTCGGCCTCTTCGTGCGAGGCGCGGCCGTCGCAGAGGACGAGGGTGTGACGATCCTCCGCGTGGCGGAAGTAGTAGTAGATTCCGTCCTCTTCCATGAGCCGGGAGACGAAGGCGAAGTCGCTCTCGCGGTACTGCACGCAGTAGTCGCGGGGTGCATAGGTCCCGCTCAGCTTGCTGTAATCGACGTCGCTGCAGCCTCGCGTCTCGAAGACCGCCTTGACGATATCGACCGTGCTCTTCTCCTGGAAGATCGAATAGTCGAGGTTGCGGGAAAGGACATGCAGCCAGGGGCGCAGGGTCAGATGGTAGCGATGGCCGGCGCCGCTTTCGCCGATGTAGTCGGCCTCGAACAACAGGCCGTGGAAGGCGCGCACCGTCTCGCCCTCGTGCGACACTTTGATGCCGACGGCCGCGCCCAGATGAGGAAAGAAATCGACGAAGTCGTCGCTGAGCACCAGCACCGAAATGACGAACGGTTCGCTCAGGCGCTCGATGGTCTCGAAGCGTTCGATCGCCACCTTGCCCGGGATCGGCAGGGTGATGACCGCGTCACGTGTGTCGCCTGTGGGCATGTGCCCCCCTGTGATCCCCGCAGCGGGCAGCGCGGCGCCGACACTACACGACGGGCCATGGGGCTGGCAAAGGTTGCATTCCGGATCGCGATGGCCCGAAGCGGGGCATCGCCGGCTTGCGGAAGGCGCGCTACTGTCGCATCCCTTGGCCGTTGGAACGCGTCCGGTGGGAGGGAGAGGAAGATGGCGGTCGATGTCGAGAGCTTGCTGGTCCCGATCTCCGAGGAGGCGCCGGCGGGAGAGGATCTCTCCTATGACCCCGAGCGGGTGGAGATAGAACAGGTCTTCGAACGCTCGGTTTCGATGGACATCACCGGCGAGGCCGAGGCCGCCGAGGACGTCGATTGGCGGCGGGTGGTGAGCCTGATCCAGGCCCAGAGCGCCCGGACCAAGGATCTCTGGCTAGCGGTCTATCTCTGCCGGGCCGGGGCGCGGGCCGGCGATCTCGACCAGGTGGCGGCCGGCGCGGCGTTCCTGGAGGGGCTGTGCGAGCGGTTCTGGGACACCATGCATCCGGCGCTGGACGAATACGGCTTCCAGGGCCGCAAGGGGCCGTGCGAGTCCCTCTCGCGGGTCGGCGAATTCCTCGGGCCGCTGAAACGGACGATACTGCTGGCCCATCCGCGGCTCGGCCGCTTCACCGGCGCCGACTTCGAACGATTCCGCGCCGGTGGCGATGGCGAAGAGGGCTACGGCCAGTTCCGCGCCGCGTTGAACGAAACGCCGGACGAGACCCTGGTGGAGGCGGCCGCCAGGCTCGACGCGATCGCCGCTTCAATCCGCGCGGCCGACGCCATCCTCACGGCCAAGGCCGAAGGCGACACCGGTCCCAACTTTCAGCCGACCTACGCCGTCCTGGCCGAACTGAGGAAGGCGGTGCTGTCGTTCTCCGCCGCGCCGCCGGCCGAGGAGGAGGCGGCGTCGCCGGCGGCGGGCGGCTACGAGGCCGCCACGGCCGGATCGGGTCCCAGTCTCTCGGGCTCGGTCAACAGTCGCGAGGACGTGCTGCGCGCGCTCGACGCCATCGGCGACTACTACCGCCGCAAGGAGCCTAGCAGCCCGGTTCCCGTCGTCCTCCAGCGCGCCCGCGACTGGGTGAACCTCGATTTCCTCGGCGTCCTGGAGGACATCGCGCCCGGCAGCATGGAAGAGGCGCGCAAAGTGCTGACCTCCCAGCGGGGGGGATGATGCGCCCGAAAAGTTCGATCCGCGCCTTCCCGGCCGCCTAACTGAAAGAGAGCGACGGATGGCCAAAACGCTGATTCGGAGCGGTGGGGCTTGTTGAGGCGTGCTTTCGGCGCCTATGGTAATTTCGAGCGGGCGGCCGTGGGCTCGGCGCCCATAGCGCGGGGAGAGATTGGGCCATGGCCAAGGGCGGGCAGCGTTTCATCAAGGAAAATCGGGCGCCGCGCGTCCACATCGAATACGAGGTCGAGACCTTCGGGTCGCGGCAGAAGGTCGAACTGCCCTTCGTGATGGGGGTGATGAGCGATCTCTCGGGCAAATCCAACGTCGAGAAGAAGACCGTCGACAAGCGCGACTTCGTCGAGTTCGACATGGACAATTTCGACCAGAGGATGGAGGCCATAGCGCCGCGCGCCGCCTTCGTGGTCGATAACACCCTCACCGGCGACGGCAAGATGGGCGTCGATCTGAATTTCAAGACTCTCGACGATTTCTCGCCCGGCGCGGTGGCCAAGAACGTTCCGGCGCTGGCCAAACTGCTGGAGGCGCGCGAGCAGCTCAACGACCTGATGCTCTATATGGACGGCAAGGACGGCGCGCAGGGCCTGCTCGACAAGGTCCTCAAGGATCCGGAACTGCTCAAGGCGCTGGCCGCGACGAAATCAGCGGAAGGCGAAGCCCCACAACAAGGCTGATCGCCGATAGGACACTAGGATGCGGAGGGCGTGATGGCGGAAGAAATGCTGCAGGAACGGGCGGGGGCGCAGGCCGAGGCGGTCGTCTTCGACGATTTCTCCGAATTGCTCAAGAAGGAATTCAAGCCTGTCAACGAGGCGCGCAAATCGCGCATCGAGCAGGCGGTGCAGACCCTGGCGCAGCAGGCGCTGGCCGACGCCCAGATCATCGGCGACGACGTGTTCACGACGGTGGACGCCATGCGCGCGGCGATCGACGCCAAGCTGACCGAGCAGATCAACAAGATCATCCACCATCCGGACTTCCAGCAGCTGGAATCGGCCTGGCGCGGCCTCTTTTACCTGGTCGGCAACACTTCCACCGGCAAGGATCTGAAGATCCGGGTGATGAACATCTCCAAGGACGAGACGCGCAAGATGCTGCGCCAGTTCCGGGATGCGGCCTGGGATCAGAGCCCGCTGTTCAAGAAGATCTACGAATCCGAGTTCGGCCAGTTGGGCGGCCAGCCGTACGGGGCTTTCGTCTGCGACTACAACTTCGACCACAGCGGCCCGGACATCGAGGTGCTCAAGGGCCTGTCGAAGATCGGCGCCGCCGCCCACGCGCCGTTCATCTCGTCGGCGAGTTCGAAACTGCTGGGCATGGACAGCTGGCAGGAACTCTCCAACCCGCGTGACCTGGCCAAACAGTTCGACGCCACCGACTACATGGCCTGGCGCTCGTTCCGCGATTCGAATGACAGCCGCTACATGGCCCTGACCATGCCCCGCTTCCTGGGGCGCCCGCTGTACGGGGCCAACACCGACCCGGTCGAGGAATTCGCCTTCGAAGAAGACACCGAGGGCGGCAAGCACGACAACTACCTGTGGGTCAACGCCTCCTACGGCCTGGGGGTGCGGATCACCGAGGCGTTCAAGACCTATGGCTGGTGCACGCGCATCCGGGGCGTGGAATCCGGTGGCACGGTCGAGGACCTGCCCACGGCGCTGTTCCCCACCGACGACGGTTCGATGGACGCCAAGTGCCCGACCGAGATCGCCATCTCGGACCGCCGTGAGGCCGAGCTTTCCAAGGCCGGCATCATGGCCCTGATCCATCGCAAGAACACCGACCAGGCGACCTTCATCGGCGCCCAGACGCTACATTCGCCCAAGGCCTATGAGAACCCCGACGCCACGGCGAGCGCCAACCTCTCGGCGCGCCTGCCTTACATCTTCGCCAGCTGCCGTTTCGCCCACTACCTGAAGTGCATGGTGCGCGACTGGGTCGGCAGCACGCGCGAGGCGCCGCAGCTTTCGGCGGATCTGGAGTCATGGGTGATGCAGTACGTCGATGTCCAGCCCGACGTGTCCTCGGAGGAAACCAAGGCCCGCAAGCCGCTGAAGTCGGCGAGCGTGCAGGTCATCCCGGACGAGGAAAACCCCGGCTATTACAAGGGCATCTTCCACTTCGTGCCGCATTATCAGTTGGAAGGCATGGATGTGTCGATGAGCATGGTCTCCCGGCTGCCCAAGGGCGCCGGCTGAGCCGCGGCTTTGAAACAAAGCGTTGATTGATCTGGTGCCTATAGAGATCGGAAACCCGAGGAGAATTTAGGATGGCGGTCGATATCTTCATCAAGATTGGCGCCTACAAAGGCGAGGCGATGGACGACAAGCACAAGGGCGAGATCGACGTCCTCGCCTGGAGTTGGGGCATGTCCAATGGCGGCTCGACCCATACGGGCAGCGGCTCGGGGGCGGGAAAGGTTTCGGTGGCGGATCTGTCGCTCACGAAATATCTCGATCTGGCGTCTCCGGACCTGATGTTGGCGTGCTGCAACGGCAAGCACATCGACAAGGCGACGCTGGTGATGCGCAAGGCCGGCGAGAAGCCGTTGGAATACTACACCATCACCATGGAAGAGGTGCTGATCTCGAGCATCAGCACCGGCGCGAGCAGCGGCGACGATCGGTTGACGGAGAACGTGACGCTCAACTTCGGCAAGGTGAAGGTCGTCTACAAGGAGCAGACCGCCAAGGGGGCCGCGGGTGGCTCGCCGGAAATGGGCTGGAACATCGCCGGCAACGTCAAAATGTAGGGCGCTCACGCGCGCGCTCCACGTCCCCAGCGAGAGAAGAGCTAAGGCAGGGCGGGCTTCGTTTGGCGGATCGAGGAGGGCGGTAGACATGGCCGACGCCGACGAACTTCTGCGGGCGGGCGACCTCGAGGGCGCGCGGGCGGCGCTGGTGGAGGCCGTCAAGCGGGCGCCGGCCGATCAGGCCGTCCGCATGTTCCTGTTTCAACTCCTCTGTCTGCTGGGCGAATGGGACAAGGCGCAGGCGCATCTGCGGACCCTGGCCAGTCTGTCGCCGGAAGCGCAGATGCTGGCCGTCAACTACAATCTGGCCATCGAGGCCGAGCGCGTGCGCGGCAAGGTGTTCGCGGGCGAAGAGCCACCGGCCCTGCTGGTGAGCTCATCGGCCTGGGCCGGCGACTTGGCCAAGTCTCTGGGCGCCCTGGCCGCCGGCCGCGCCGCCGAGGCCGAAGAATGCCGCGACCGGGCCTTCGAGGCGGCGCCGGACACCCCGGGCGAACTCGACGGCGTGGACTTCGACTGGATCGCCGATGGCGATACGCGCTTCGGCCCGGCCGTCGAGGCGATCATCGCCGGCCGCTGGGGCCTGGTTCCGTTCGACGCCATCGAGCGCATCGAGTCGGCCGGACCCCGGGACCTGCGCGACCTGGTCTGGCTGCCGGCCCAGGTTGCCTTCAAGACCGGCCAGTCGGTCAACGCCATGCTGCCGGCGCGCTATCCAGGGGCCGAGGATCTGGCGGACAACGCCCTGCGACTGGCCCGGCGCACCGACTGGCGCGACGAGGCCTGGGGCGCGGTCGGGGTGGGCCAGCACCAATGGTCCCTGAGCGCCGGCGGCGAGGCGGGACTTCTATCGCTCCGCCGTCTGACGTTCCGCTAGCGCGCCATGGCCGGATCGCGGCTCAATCCGACTCTGTTCGACAAGCTGGTCGCCGACCTGGAGATGGAGGGGCTGCGCGACGCCGAGGAGGCCAAGCCCGGATCGGAGGCCAGCCGCTCGACCATGCGGTTCTATACCGTGCCGCGGATCGCCAGGTTCAACGAGAGCGCGCTGCGGGCCACCGTGCGTCGCGAACTGAACTGGATCCTCAATACCACCAACCTGGAATCGATCGAGGATCTCGATCCCTATCCGCAGATCAAGACCTCGGTGCTGAACTACGGGGTGCGCGACCTGGCCGGCAAGACTCTCTCCAGCCGGGTGATCCAGGCCCGGGCCCGGCAGATTCGCGACGCCATCCGCGCCTTCGAGCCGCGCATGGATCCCGATCGGCTCGACGTGGAGACCGTGCCGGTCACCGAGAGAGAGAACGCGGTGACCTATGTCATCCGCGGCGATGTCACCACGGCGGTGCAGGCGATGCCGGTGGAGTTCAAGACCGACGTCGAACTCGACACCGCCGCCGTGACGCTGAGAGAGTAGGGCTGGAATGGACCCTCGCCTCCTCCGCGCCTACAACGAGGAACTGACCTATCTGCGCGAGACGGCGCGGGAGTTCGGCGAGGAGAACGAACTGGTCGCCGGGCGTCTGGGGTTGAAAACGCCGACCGATCCCGACCCCTATGTCGAGCGCCTGCTGGAGGGCGTGGCGTTTCTCGGCGCCCGGGTGAAACTGAAGCTCCAGGATCAGTTTCCGGATTTCACCCAGCATCTGCTGCACGCCATCCAGCCGCATTACCTGGCTCCGACGCCGTCGATCTGCGTGGCCGCGTTCGAGCCGCAGGAAGGCGACCAGGCCATCGCCAAGGGCTTCTCGATCCCCCGCCAGACCGAACTGACCGCCGTCGCCAAGGACCAGGGCGGCGCGGCGGTGACCTTCCGCACCGGCCACGAAGTCACTCTCTGGCCGCTGAAAATCACCGAGGCGGAGTATCTCGGCTCGCGCGCGGCGGTGGCATCCTTTGCCGCGGCGGCGGGCGTGAGGGCGGAATCGGGCCTTCGCATCCGGTTTGCGAGCCTCGGCGGTGTCCCCCTGCCGCGGGTCGCCCCGCCGTCCCTGCCGATCTATCTGGCCGGCTCGGAGACCATTCCGGGCGAACTCTATCGCCAGATCGCCGGCGAAACCCTGGCGGTGATCGCCAAGTCGGCGACATCGGCGGCCGGCAAGGAGGGCTGGGTCAGGCTGCCGGCGCCCGAGCAGCATGGATTCGACGACGACTGCGCCCTGTTGCCGGCCCAAGGCCGCTCGTTCGCCGGCTATCGCCTGCTGACGGAGTATTTCGCCTGTCCGGAACGATTCCTGTTCGTCAGGCTGCGCGGTCTGGGCGAAGCCTTCGCCAAGGCCCAGGAAGCCTGCGACGTGGTGCTGCTGTTCGGCCGAGCCGCGCCGTCGCTGGCCGGAGCGGTGGGGCCAGCCAATCTGCGGCTGTTTTCGACCCCGGCGATCAACCTGTTCGAAAAGCAGCTCGGTCGGGTGCAGATCAAGCCCTTCGATCATGAGTACCAACTCATCCCCGACCGCACCCGGCCGCTGGATTTCGAGGTCTATCGAGTCCTCGACATGGTCGCCTACAGCCGGTCCAACACCCAGCCGCGGCCGGTGGCCCCGCTCTACGCTTTCGGCGCCCTGCTCTACGATTGGCGCGAGGCGGTGTTCTACGTGCCGAGGATCGCGCGCCGGCGACTTTCGACCAAGGAACAGCGCCTTCGTCGGCGGACGGACTATCTGGGTACGGAAACCTGGATCAGCCTGACCGCGCCCGGAGACGCCAGCCGGCTGGACGACATCCACGAACTCGCCGTGCGGGCGCTGGTCACCAACCGCGAGTTGCCGGAGCTGCTGCGCTTCGGCGGGGCCAGCGACCTGGCCGTCTCCGGCGCGCCGGTGCGGGCCGTGACGGTGCTGCGCGCGCCGACCAAGCCGCAACCTCCACTGGGCCTGCACGACGGGGCCTGGCGGGTGATCGGACATCTGACACCCAACTACGCTACCCTGGCGCCGGAAGAGGGCGGCGATCCTTCGCTGCTGCGCGACCACCTGGCGCTCTATGGACGGATCGAGGATCCGGTGATGCGGCGGCAGATCGACGGGGTGCTGTTGGTCCAGTCCTCGCCGGTGACCCGGCGTGTGCCGGGGCGCGATCGTCTGGCCTTCGCGCGTGGCCTGCGGATCAGGCTCAAGCTCGACGACGCCAGTTTCGAAAATGCCCGGCTGTTTCTGTTTTGCGCTGTCCTGGAGCGCTTCCTGGCCGAATTCGCCTCGGTCAATTCGTTCACGGAATCGGTCTTCGAAACCGCTCAGGAGGGAGTGTTCATGCAATGGCCGCCGAGGATGGGGCAGCGCCGAAACATCTGACCTTCCTGCGCGGCGTGGCGCGGGCGGCCGATCGGTATGGTCTGTTCCCTGTCGTTCGGGGAGCGGAGGCGCGCGCCCCGTCGCTGCCGCGGGTCGGCCATTCACGTTCACCGGACCAGAACATCGTCGATCTCAACCAGTCGCCGATCCTCGGCTTTCCCGCTTCGACCCTGGAATCGGTGGAGTTGGTCGGCGAACGGGCGCGGGTCAACGGCTACTGGCTGGGGCTGACCGGGCCGATGGGTCCCCTACCGCTGCATCTCACCGAGTTCGCCGCCTACGAGCGGCGGTACAGCCGCGACAAGCGGCCGTTCGGGCGATTCCTGGATCTGCTCGCCGGTCGCATGCTGCAGTTCTTCTATCGCGCCTGGGCTGATTCCAGCCCCGCCGCCTGCGCCGATCGCCCCGATGATGACGCCTTCGCCGGTTATCTGGCGGCGCTGTCGGGAGCGACCGAGGGCGCCAGACCCGGCGGGGCGTTCCCGGCCCGGGCGCGGCTCCACTACGCCAGCCTGTTCGCTTCGCGCCGCAGCGCCGCGGGCATCCAGGACGCCCTGACCGACCTCCTGCGCACGCCGGTCCGGCTGCTCGAGTTCCAGCCCCGCTGGCGGGACATCGAAGCCGAGGACCGGACCAGACTGGGGCGCGGATTCAATTGCCTCGGGATGGACACGGTGATTGGGGCCAAGGTCCGCGGGGTCTCCGACGCCTTTCGCATCGTCGTGCGGGCGGCCTCATTGCGCGAATACGAGGACTTTCTCCCGACCGGGCGACGCTTCAAGGTGGCGGCGGAGGCTCTCGACGCCTTCAGCCCGTCCCACCTGGAATGGGATCTGGCCCTGGAACTCGACGAGGCGGCGGCCAGACCGGCGAAACTGGACGGCCGGGCGCGGCTGGGGTGGACGAGCTGGATGGCGCCGGGCAAGCATGGCGGGGTTCGCGCCGAAGCACATTTGGGCCGCGGCGCGCGCCGTCTCGCGCGTTTGCAATCAGAGAGGCTAGACGCATGACCGAGATCAGCCGTTCGGCGCTTTTTGGGCGCCTCGATCCCACCGCGTTGAAGGCGATCGAGACCGCCACCAGCTTCTGCAAGATGCGGGGGAACCCCTACGTCGAGCTGGTCCACTGGATACAGATCATGCTGCAGGATCCGCGCAACGACGTGGCCGCGATCCGCGCCGCCTTCCAGATCGACGAGACCCGCCTGGCGCGCGACGTGGTGGCGGCGCTGGACGCCCTGCCCCGCGGGGCGACCTCGATCTCGGACTTCTCGCCCCAGATCGAGGAGGCGATCGAGAAGGGCTGGCTCTACGCCTCGCTGATGTTCTCGGCCGGGAGAGTGCGCACCGGACACCTGATCTACGGGGCCCTCAAGACGCCGACCTTGAAGAACGCCCTTCAGTCGATCTCCCTGGAGTTCCGCAAGATCCAGGTCGATAAGCTCGGCGACGAGTTCGAGAAGATCTGCGCTTCGTCGAGCGAGGTGGCAGTCGCTGGCGAGGCCCTGGCGACCGGCGCCGGCTTCGCGGGCGGCGACCCGGCGGCGGGGACCGGCGGCGCGGGCGGCGAGGCCCTGGCCCAGTTCTCGATCGACCTCACCGAAAAGGCGCGCAAGGGCGAGATCGACCGGATCGTCGGCCGCGATCCCGAGATCCGACAGGTCATCGACATCCTGCTGCGCCGCCGCCAGAACAACCCGATCCTCACCGGCGAGGCGGGAGTCGGCAAGACGGCGGTGGCCGAAGGCTTCGCGCGGCGGATCGTCGATGGCGACGTGCCGCCGGTGCTCAGGGACGTCACCCTGCGCGCGCTGGACATCGGCCTCCTCCAGGCCGGCGCCTCGGTGAAGGGCGAATTCGAGAAGCGCCTGCGGGCGGTGATCGACGAGGTCGAGTCATCGCCCAAGCCGATCATCCTGTTCATCGACGAGGCCCATACCCTGATCGGGGCCGGCGGCTCGGCCGGCACCGGCGATGCGGCCAATTTGCTCAAGCCGGCTCTGGCGCGGGGGCGGCTGCGGACCATCGCGGCGACGACGTGGGCGGAATATCGGCAGTATTTCGAGAAGGACCCGGCCCTCACGCGCCGCTTCCAGACCGTCAACGTCGGCGAGCCGGAGACCGACAACGCCATCGCCATGATCCGCTCGGTGGCCCCGATGATGGAGAAGCACCACAATGTGGTGGTGCTCGACGAGGCCATGGAGTCGGCGGTCAAGCTGTCGCAGCGCTACGTTCCGGCGCGCCAGCTTCCCGACAAGGCGGTGAGTCTGCTCGACACCGCCTGCGCCCGGGTGGCGGTCTCCCAGCACGCCACACCGGCCCAGGTCGAGGACCGCAAACGGCGCGTGGAGCTGCTCAACACCGAAGCCGAAATAGCCCGGCGCGAGGCCAGCGGCCTCTACAACAAGGGCGAGCGGATCGCCAAGCTGGACGAGCAGATCGCCGAAGCCCAGGCGGCGGCCGACGAAATGGTCGCCAAGTGGGATCGCGAGAAAGCGGCGCTGGAGGTGGTGCAGAAGGCTCGCGCGGCCCTGATGGAGGCCCGTATGGCGGCAATCGACAAGGGCGAGGAACTCGATGAGGGACCGTACCGCGCCGCGCTGGGCGAAGCGGTGACGGCGATGAGCGCCGGCCAGGGAGATCAGCCGATGGTCTTCGGCGTCGTCGATGCCGACGCGGTGGCGGCGGTGGTCGGCGATTGGACCGGCATTCCCATCGGCCGCATGGTCAAGGACGAGATCGCCTCGATCCTGGCCATTGAGACCCAGCTCAAGACCCGGGTGATCGGCCAGGATCACGCCATGGACGAGATCGCCAAGCGCATCAAGACCAGCCGCGCCAAGCTCGACAATCCCAACAAGCCGGTGGGCGTGTTCATGCTCTGCGGTCCGTCCGGCGTGGGCAAGACCGAGACCGGGCATGTTCTCGCCGAACTGCTCTATTCCGGCGACGATTCGATGATCGTGATCAACATGAGCGAGTTCCAGGAGGCTCACACCGTTTCTACCCTGAAGGGCGCGCCGGCCGGATATGTCGGCTACGGACAAGGGGGGGTGCTGACCGAGGCGGTGCGTCGGCGGCCCTATTCGGTGGTGCTGCTCGACGAGATGGAAAAGGCCCATCCCGACGTCCACGAGATGTTCTTCCAGGTCTTCGACAAGGGCTACATGGACGACGCCGAGGGCCGGTTCATCGATTTCAAGAACACCCTGATCCTGGTCACGTCCAACGTCGGCACCGAACTGATCACCAGCCTGTCGGAAGATCCCGAGACGGCGCCGGATCCGGAAGCCCTGGCCCAGGCCCTGCGCCCCGAACTTCTCAAGGTGTTCCCGCCGGCCTTCCTGGGGCGGCTGATCGTGCTGCCCTATTATCCGCTCAGCCCCGAGATGCTGGCCGGCATCGTCCGGCTGCAACTGGGACGGATCAAGAAGCGGGTCAGCGAGAACCATGGGATAGATTTCAGATATGGGGAGGACGTGGTCGATCTGATCGTCTCGCGCTGCAACGAGGTCGCCTCGGGCGGGCGGGTGATCGACGCGATCCTCACCAACACCATGTTGCCGGAACTCTCCATCGCTTTGCTCGAGCGCCAGATGGCCGGCGAGGAGGTCGAGGCGATCGATGTCGGCGCGGCGGCCGGCGCCTTCAGCTACGTCTTCCGGGGGCCGGAAGTGGCCGCGGCGTAGGAACTACCGGGCCGCGCCGGTGACCACCGCCTACGACGAGGTCGCCTATCCGACCAAGGCGTTCAGACAGACGCACACAGATCGTCTGGCGGCCCACGCCATGCTGTTCGGGTTGCCCTGTGCGCCGCCGGGCCGCTGCAGGGTGTTGGAAATCGGCGGCGGAGACGGCGGCAACGTCATCGTCATGGCCCTGACCAATCCAGAGTCGGAATTCGTGACCTTCGACCTGTCGCAAAACGCCGTGCGGCGCGGCGAGGGGCTGATCGAAGCTCTGGGCGTGAAGAATGCCAGGATCGTTCAGGCCGACATCCTGGAGGCGGACTTCGGCGAGGGTTGCTTCGACTATGTCATCGCCCATGGGGTCTATTCATGGATTCCCGCGCCGGTGCGCGATGCGATGATGACGCTCATCGCGCGGTCGCTGGCGCCGCACGGAGTGGCCTTCGTCAGCTACAACGCCTTTCCCGGGTGCCGGGTGCGGCAGATGCTGCGCGACATGCTGCGGTTCCGGATCCGTGGCGTGGCCGGGGTTGAGCCGCGCGCCCGGGCGGCCGCCGTTCAACTGGGCCGGATCGCCGAGGAATTTCCCGAGACCAATCTCTACCAGGCCCTGTTGAAGGCCGAAGCCAAGAGCCTGCTGGAACGGCCGGTCCAGGTCATGGCCCATGACGAACTGGGCGATGTCTATGACCCGGTCAATTTCTTCGAGTTCGTGGCCGATTGCTCGGCCCACGGACTGCAATTCCTCACCGAGGCCGAAGCCAGCCGCTGCGGTGAGGGCTTCGCGCCGCCCTACGCCTTGGACGATGCGGATTTCGACGTCCTGGCCCACGCCCAGGAGATGGATTTCACCGCCATGCGCTATTTCCGCCAGAGTCTGGTGGTCAAGGCCGGCGCCGATTTCTCCCGAAGGCCCCATCCCGAGCGGCTGGCCTCGATGCACGTCTCCTCGCCGGCCAGGCGAAACCCGGAGGGATCATTCACCGCCGGACGGGTCGCCTTCGAGGTTACCGACGAGGCTCTGGAGCGGGCGGTGATCGCCATCGGCGAAGCGTGGCCGGCGACCCTGCCGGTCGCCGAGGTGGTCCCCGATCCCGAGCGGCTGGCCCCCTTGCTGCGGATGTATTGGACCGAAACCGTCGAGCTGCACGCCGCGGCATCGAGCTTCCCCAGAACGATTGGCGAGCGGCCGGCGGCCAGTCCCCTGGCCCGGCTCCAGGCGCGGGCCGGCCAGAGCCTGCTGACCACCCTGCGCCACGAACACATCGAGGTGACCGACCCCTTCAGCCTGGAATTCATCGGCGGCCTCGATGGAACCCGCACCCGCGAGCAGCTGGCGCGGGACGCCGCCGCCAGGCTTGGCCAGCCGTTCGACGCGGCGCGCTCGCAGCTGGATGCGAGCCTGCACGGGCTGTTCAGGATGGCGCTCTTGATCGGGTAGCGCTCTGGCTAGACGCAGATGAACCGGCTGGCCGGGGTGGGGTAGTGGTATAGACCGCCCCGGGTCGGGTAGATGACGGTGTCGGCGTCGCCGCAGTAACCGCCCCACCAGGAAAACGACGAATTGCCGAGGATGAGGGACCGGGCGTGGAGCATCAGGCCCATGTCGGCGGCGGCATCGCCGGCGCCGACCGATGTGATCCGCCGCCGCAGATCGCCGAGCCGCTCGATGGCCAGGGCCGGGTCGTCGGAGATCAGGACGATGTCGGCCACCGGTCCGCGGCGATCCTCGATCGCCTCCAGGGCGCGCTGAACGAAGCCCGGTCCGGGCTCGCCGCGCCGGCTCACGCGGAGTTCATCCTTATACGTCCGGTAATGGATCAGAAGATCGTGTTGGCGCGCGACGCCCCCGCGCCGGTCGAGAAAGGCGCGGACCTCGCGGCGCACCGCCTCGGGCTGAATTATGTAGTGTTCATCCTGCCAGTAGCCGCTGAAATAGACCCCGCGGCGGCTCATCCGCGCCAGCGCCGCCGCATCCGTCGGCGGCGCGCCTTCGGCGACATGGCCAGGCACGGGCAGGCGCCGCGCGGCTGCGGCGAAGAGCCGGCGCCCGGCCCGCCGGCGGGTCGAGATGCTCATCCCCATGGTCGCGGCCAGCTCGCCCAGCAGAAAGGCGTGGCCATAACGGTCGCGGGGATAGCCGCCGACGTCGAGAGCCACCTCGTCTCCGCTCAGGGCCAGGAGCGAGTGGGCGAAGCCGAGGCAGAAGAGCTGGTTGCCCAGGCCGCCCTGGACCGCGACGATCTTCATGCGCGCAGGAGTCCTTCGTAAATGACTGCCGCCGGGGTGTTCAGGGTCAGGGCGGCGGAGCGGGCGAGGAAGGCGGCGGCCGCCGGTCCGGCCCCGATCCCGGGCGTGGCGCGCTTGATCTGGAAGAGCGCCCATTCCGAGGCCAGATTCCGCAAGCCCGAGCGGCGGCGGTGGAAATCCGCGCCCAGCCGCGCCCGGACCAGGGGCTCGGCGAGATTGGCGAGGCGGCGATCGCGGGCGATCATGGCCAGCCACAAGCCGTAATCTTCCTTCATCGGAATATCCGGATAGCCGCCGCAGTCGAGGAAGGCGTCAGTACGGAAGAAGGCGGTCATGTGATTGATCGGATTGCGCCAGCGGGCGAAGCGGACGATGGCCTCGTGCTTCAGGGGCATCGGCTTTTGGCGACTGCGTCCGTCCGGCCAGAACTCGATGATCGCGCAGCCGAGGACGGAGACCTCCGGATGGGACCGCAGGAAGCCGATCTGGGCCTGGAACCGGTCGGGCATGTCGATGTCGTCAGCGTCGGCGCGGCAGACCCAGGGCGTGCGGATCTGGGTCATGGCGTGATTGAGGTTGTGATGGAGACCGCGCGAACCCGGGTTGCTGACGAGGCGGACCCCCAGGTCGTTGCGCGCCTCGGCGACGGCGGCGGCCAGGGGATGAGGAAGCTCGCCATCCTGACAGATGAGGATCGCGTTCGGCGGCAGGCTTGCGCTGGCGACGGCGGCGACGGCGGCCCGGAAATGCTCGGCGTCGTCGCCCGCCCAGACCGGCAGCAGGCAGGTGAAATCCCAACCGCCAGCCATGGTGGTCAGCCAAACTCCGCCCGCGCCGCGAGCAGGGCGCGGTGGAAGACGTGTTCGCCCCCGCCGATGGCGCCCGTCGCCTTCATGCGGTCGAGTTCGAGCCGCGCCAGAACCGGAGGATCGATGCGGGCGGTGATCTGGTTCGCGTGGTGTCCCAGGGAGCCGACCTGAACGCCGCGCAGGGCTTCCAGGCGACCCGCCCGCAGGATCCGGCGGTAGAATTCCACATCGACGAGGAACACGTAGGCGGGATCGAAGCGCGCGCCGTGGCGGAAGGCGAAGGCCGCTGTCGGTCCGATCCAGTTGAGGGACGGCAGCAGCCAGGGCGGATAGCCGAGGCCACGCGCCGCGCCGGCCACCAGAGGGAATCTCGACGGCCGCGCGGAGGAGACGATCCGTGTACGGCCCATGACGGCGGCGACGCCGGCGTCGTCGAAAGCCTCGGCGGCGCGGCGGAAATAGAAGACGTCGAGCAGGAACTCGTCGTGGTGGAGGAGAAGGTTGAGCGGCGCCCGGGCGTGGTCCAGGCCACTGTTCCAATTATCGACCGGATTGCCCGAGCGTGGACCCTCGACGTAGCGCAGGCCCGGGACCGACATGGTCAGGGCGCCGACCAGGTCACGCACGGCGCCGGAGCGGGAATCGTCGCTGACGATGACCTCGGCCTCGACGTCCTTCTGCGCCATCGCCGAGGTCAGCGAGCGGGCCAGCAGATCGACATTCTCGTAGGCCGGGACGACGCAGCTGATCTGGGGCGCGCGCCGGCTCACGCGGTCGCCAGCAGCGCCGCCGCGCCCGGCCACGGGAGGGCGCGCGGATCGGTCTGGTGTTCGGCGATGGCTGCTTCGCTCACCCCTTCCCCCCTCGGGTCTCGGCAAACGAAGCACAAGATCGGCGATTCGTCGCCCGGGAATGAGTCGCCACGCTCGCGAATCCCGCGAGAAAAGTGGGGACTACCCGCGGACCGCGATCAGGGATTTGGTCAGGCCGGCGGCTTGTTCGTCGAAGTGCCGGGCGTCGGGGAAGAGGAAGGTGAACTGCCGCTTGTCGAGCAGGCGGGCGTCCTGGACGTCGCGCATGGCCGCGCCGATGTCCGGCGCCCGTCGCGCGAAGCCGCGGGCGCCGCGCATGAGCTGGCGGGCCCGCCACTGCTCGGAGCGCCAATGGAAGAACAGCGAGGAGAAATGCGGTTCGATGGGGAACCAGAAATAGGGGGTCTGGACGTAGTAGCGTGGGGCCAGGCGGCGGGTCTCGCGGGCGAAGGCCTCCATGCGGGTCCAGTCGCCGACGTGCTCGATGACCGAGTTGGAATGGACGAGATCGAAGCCATGGTCGGGGAGCTCGGAGAGGTCGCAGGCATCGCCCTCCAGGGTCTCGAACATCGCGTCGCCAGCCTCAAGGGCGAAGGTGTTGACCAGGGTGACGCCGACCTTGTGGGCGGTGAGGAAGTCGCGGTCGAAGAGGTCCCAGTATTCGGGCATGCCGCCCAGGTCGATGATCCGGCAAGCGCCCTTTTCGGCGGCGATGGTTTCGATCAGGGTCTTGATCCGACGGGCGCGGACGCGGCGGAAGCGATTGGCCAGGGAGTTGGGGTCCTCCGGCCGCTGCAGGGTCTCGATCAGTTTCACCGGCCGATTTCCATCGCTCGATCCGTCCCGGTTTGAGGCGGCGGCGCCCCGAGGGACCGGGCCGACGCAAGAACCGCGTCAGGCCGCGAAGGCGTCGGCCACGGCCCAGAAATCGGCCTTGGCCCGGCCGGAGTCGTCGAACAGCACGGGCTCGTCGCTACCGTCGCCGCCCCCCGGGCCGCGCAGCCAGGAATCCCTGTCCCGCAGGCCCCAGACGGTGAAGGCGAAGCGCTGACGATCCGGCAGGGCGCGCCAGGCCCGGGCCAGGGCGCCGGCGCGCCGGGCCTGCATCGCCCGCCGTTCGGCCAGATCGGCGCCGAGGCGGCGCCGGCGGCCGAGCGAAAGGTCGAGTTCGGAAATGTGGATGGGCAGGCCGAGGCTGGCGAGATCAACATAGGCCTCGGCGATTGCCGCATCGGTGGTGTCGAGGTCGATGTGCGACTGGCTGCCCAGGGCGCCGATGGGCGCGCCGCGCTTCATCAGCCGCTCGGCCAGGCGCAGGAAGTCGGCGCGCTTGGCCGGCACGTTCTCGAGATTGTAGTCGTTGAGCACCAGGACGGCGGCCGGATCCGCCTCGGCGGCATGCCGGAAGGCCAGCAGCATGTGATCCTCGGTCCCGAGGTTCCGGCTCCACAGGTTCTCCTGCAATCCGCCACCCTGGGGCAGGATCGGCTCATTGACCACGTCCCAGCCGACCGCCTGACCCCGGTAGCGGCCGACCACGGCGGCGATATAGTCGCCATAGGCCTTGGCGAAGGCGGGCCGGTCGCCGTCCAGCCGCCGGAAGGCGGCGGGCTTCTGCTCGCCCCAGATCAGGGTGGTGCCGAACAGGCGCAGTCGATGGTTCCGGGCGAAGTCGGCGAGGCGGTCGGCGGGGCCGAAGTCCATCGTCCCGTCCGGCCCCAGGATGGCCTCCATCTTCATTTCCCATTCCGCGGTCAGCTGGGAAAAATGCTTCAGGAACAGGGCGGCGAAGGCCGGGTCGGCGAGGTGGTCGGTGGTGACGCAGCAGCCGACCGGCGAAGGCGCGATCGCTTTCAGCGCCGGCGGATCGCCGCGCGGAGCGGCGGCGACGGAGGCCCGCGCGCACCCGGCCAGCGCCAGGGCGCCGGCGATCAAGCCACGGCGATCGAGGAGGGTGCGGGCCGCCATGGAGCGCAAAAGTGCAAGTTCGGGGCCGCTTCCTTCCTCCCTCCCCTTCATGGGGAGGGTCGGCCGACAGGCCGGGGTGGGGAAGTCTCGTGAAGGTCCCGACGTCCGGGGATGATCGCCACGGCCCCACCCGGATCGCTACGCGATCGTCCCTCCCCATGAAGGGGAGGGAGGCGCGCCGCGCAACGCGGCGGCGGCGCGGGCGGCGGCCTCGACGGCGTCCGGGTCGGCGGTGAGCCAGCTGCCGCCGACGCAGAGGACGCAGGGCAGGGCGAGCCAGGCGGGGGCGGTGGCCAGGGTGACGCCGCCGGTGGGGCAGAAACGGACGGCTCCGAAGGGAGCGGAGAGGCTGTTCAGGGCGGCGACGCCGCCGGCCGTCTCGGCGGGAAAGAACTTGAACCGGGTGAGGCCGAGGTCGAGGCCGCGCATGATGTCGCCGGCGGTGGCGACGCCTGGCAGGAAGGCGATGCCGGCGGCGCGGGCGGCGCGGGCGAGGGGCTCGGTCAGTCCCGGCGAGACGATGAACCGCGCCCCGGCCTCGACCGCCGCATCGAGATCGCGGGGGTTGAGCACCGTGCCGGCCCCGACCACGGCCCCCTCGATGCGCGACATCTCGCGGATGACGTCGAGCGCGGCGGGGGTGCGCAGGGTGACTTCCAGCGCCCTCAGCCCGCCGGCGACCAGGGCCCGGCCGACGGGCGCGGCGCGGGCGGCGTCCTCGATCACCAGCACCGGGATCACCGGGGCCAGCCGCATCACGGCCTCGACGTTCATGCGCGATGCTCCACGGCGAAGGCGGCCGCGGCGCCGAACAGTCCGGGCTGGGGGTGGTTGATGAGTTTGACCGGCATGGCGGCCATCATCGACCGGAAGCGTCCCTTGGCGGCGAACCGGGCGGCGAAACCCGAGCCGGCCAGGCGATCGGCCAGCCGTTCCCCGACGCCGCCGCCGATGACCACCGCGCCGGCCCCCTGGGCCAGGGCGATGTCGCCGGCCACCGCGCCGAGGCTCAGGCAGAGTCGTTCGACGGCGGCGGCGGCGAGGGGATCGGCGCCCGACAGGGCCGCCGTCCAGAGGGCGGCGTCGTCCATCGGCGCGACGGCCCGGCCCTCGAGGGCGGCGAGGGTGGCGTGAATGGCGGCCAGGCCCGGCCCGGCGACCACCCGCTCCACCGAAACCCGGAGATGCAGTGCACGCAGACGGAGCACCAAGGCGTCCTCCAGACTGTCGAGGGGCGCGAAGTCGATGTGGCCGCCCTCGGTTTCCTGGACGTGGTAGCCGCCGGGGAAACGGCGCACATGGGCGACGCCCAGCCCGGTGCCGGGGCCGACGACACTGATCACGCCCAGCGCCGGCAGGGGCTCTTCTGGCCCACAGACATGAGTGAAGTGCTCGTCACCGAGGCGGGCGACGGCGTGGCCGACGGCGCCGAAATCGTTGATCACCAGGCAATCATCGACGCCGAGTTCGGCCGCCAGGGTCGCCGGCCGGATGATCCACGGGGTGTTGGTGAGGCTGACGACCTCGCCGGCAACGGGTCCCGCGAAGGCGATGGCGGCCTCCCGCGGGGCCGGCCGACCAAGTCTCTCGGCGAAGGCGCGAAAGGCCAGCGGCAGGCTGGCGTGGCTGGCGGTCGGCCAGGTCACAACGTCGCCGAGAACGGGCGCCTCGCCGCCCGCGATCCGGGCTAGCGCGAAACGGGCGTTGGTCCCGCCGATATCGGCGACGACGATTTCACGCACGGCCGTCACAGCCCGGCGGCGACGAGCATGGCGGAGGCGCCCTTTTCGGCGTCGTCGCAGCCCAGGCGCATGAAGGCGAAGAGTTCGCGGCCGGTTCCGCAATGGCCCGGCGGATCGGCGGCCGGGGCGCGGGCGGCCCATTCGGCCTCATCGACCAGGGCGTGAAGCTCGCCACGATCGCCGCACAGGCGCACCCTGTCGTCATCGCGCAGGCGGGCGAGCGGACCGCCGCCCAGAGCCTCGGGGCTGAGGTGAATGGCGGCCGGAACCTTGCCCGAGGCGCCGGACATCCGCCCGTCGGTGATCAGGGCCACCCGCCGGCCGCGATCCTGAAGGACGCCCAGGGCCGGGGTGAGCTTGTGCAGTTCGGGCATGCCGTTGGCCCTCGGCCCCTGGAAGCGGACGACGACGGCGACGTCGCGGTCCAGCTCACCGGCCTCGAAGGCGGCGAGGACATGGTCCTGGTCGGCGAAGATCGCCGCCGGGGCCTCGATGGTCCAGCGTCCCGGATCGACGGCGCTGGTCTTTAAGATCGCCCGGCCGAGATTGCCGGTGACCAGGCGCATGCCGCCGTCGGCGGCGAACGGCGCCGAGGCCGGCCGCAGAATGGCGCGATCGCCGCTCGTCGCCGGCGGGTCGCGCCAGACCAGGGTGTCGCCGTCGAGTCCGGGGACCCGGGCATAGGCTGAAAGATCGCCATGCCAGACGGTCATCACGTCGCGATGGAGCAGGCCCGCCTCAAGCAGGGTGGCGATGGCGAAGGCCATGCCGCCGGCGGCGTGAAAGGCGTTCACGTCGCCCGGGCCATTGGGATAGATGCGGGCGATTTGCGGTGTGACGGCGGAAAGGGCCTCCAGGTCCTGCCAGTCGATGACGATGCCGGCCGCCCGGGCGATGGCCGGCAGATGGATGGCGTGGTTGGTCGAACCGCCGGTCGCCAGCAAACCCACGGCGGCGTTGACCACGGCCTTTTCGTCGATACACAGGCCCAGCGGCCGATAGTCGGCGCCGTCCCAGCCGATGCGAGTCAGGCGATGGGCGGCGGCGCGGGTCAGCGCCTGGCGCAGCTTCGTGCCCGGATTGACAAAGGCCGCGCCGGGAACGTGCAGTCCCATCACCTCCATCATCATCTGGTTGGAATTGGCGGTGCCGTAGAAGGTGCAGGTGCCGGCCCCGTGATAGCTGGCGGCCTCGGCCTCCAGCAGTTCCTCGCGTCCGGCCTTGCCCTCGGCATGGAGCTGGCGAACGCGGACCTTCTCACGGTTGGCCAGGCCCGAAGGCATCGGACCGGCGGGAACCAGGATGGCCGGCAGGTGGCCGAAGCGCAGGGCGCCGATCAGGAGGCCGGGAACGATCTTGTCGCAGATGCCGAGCAGCGCGGCGGCCTCGAACATGCCGTGGCTGAGGGCGACGGCCGTGGCGAGGGCGATGGCGTCGCGGCTGAACAAGGAGAGTTCCATGCCGCTCTGGCCTTGCGTCACCCCATCGCACATGGCCGGCACGCCGCCGGCGACCTGGGCCGTGGCTCCGGCCTCGCGGGCGAAGAGCTTGATCTGCTCGGGATAGCGGCCATAGGGCTGATGGGCCGACAGCATGTCGTTGTAGGCGGTGACGATGGCCAGATTCATGGTTCGACCGCCCCGGATGGCGGCCTTGTCCTGGCCCGCCGCCGCAAAGGCGTGGGCGAGATTGCCACACGACAGCCTCGGCCTATCGACGCCGCCGTCGCGCTGACCGGCGATGAAGTCGAGATAGGCCCGCCGGCCGGGCGCGCTACGCGCGGCGACCCGGGCGGTGACGGCTTCGACGGTGGGATGGAGGGTCATGGAGCGGGCGAGCATAGCGAAGCGCGGCTGGCGAGTGAACGGAATTGGCTCCAGTCAGCAGACGATCACGCTCAGATAGTCCGGCCGATCCCGCGCCAGTTGGCATATCGAGCGGTCACGGGTGATCAACGGAACGCGGCGGACACGCGCGGTCGCGATCAGGAAGCAGTCGCCGGGGTCCTTTCGCATCCATGTGCTCGCCACCTCGGCGGCTTCGAGGGCGATCAGTTGATTGACGGGGGTCAGCCTGGCGCCCGTGATGGTGATGGCGTCACGAAACCATATCCGAGCGGGACGGCGACTTAGATCGGGCCGGCCGGCCGACGCGGGCTTTTGCGCCGCCACTGCCAATTCCCAGGCAGTTATCGGAGAGACATACAATGTTCCGTCGCGCTGATTCTCGCCGACAGCGACAAGTGCTTCGTCGCTCATCGCCGCAAGGCCGCTGACGAGCCAGAAGAGGGCGTGCGTGTCGAGCAACGCCCCCGGCAATCAAGGCCTCAAGGGTTCTTGGGAGTGGAGCGGGCGGGCTTCGAGACCTGATCGTAGATCGGTTTTGTGAGGTCGATACCCCTTGCGATCTTCAACTGCCCTTTGAGTGCGCCAAAGCCCGTCACCTCGACCATGCGGCCAGTGCGGGCGTCGCGGACGATCTTGGTCCGCTTGGTGGAGCTGTTCGCCATGGCCGAGAGATAATCCTGTTGCCGGCGGATCGCCAGAGGCCCATCGCTTCGGCGAGCGGACGGCGAGCGGACGGCGAGCGGACGGCGAGCGGACGGCGAGCGGACGGCGCGGGGAGGCGCCCGCCCCTCCGCAGGACGAGGAGATCGAAGCCACATGACCGCGCCGTGGACGATCACGAACATGCCGAGCCAGGCGGGGCGGGTGGCGATCGTCACCGGGGCCAATACCGGGCTCGGCTACGAGACGGCCCTGGCCCTGGCCGGGGCCGGCGCCGAGGTGATCGTGGCGGCGCGCGACGAGGCCAAGGGCGCCGCGGCGGTGGCGCGCATCGCCGCGGCCAATCCGGGGGCGAACGCGCGGCTTGAGCGCCTCGATCTCGCCAGCCTCGCCGACGTGGCGGCTTTCGCCGAGCGGATCGCCGGCGCGCACAGCCACATCGACGTCCTGATCAACAACGCCGGGGTGATGACACCACCGGAGCGCCGGGAGACGGCGGACGGCTTCGAACTGCAGTTCGGGGTCAACTATCTGGCCCACTTCGCCCTGACCGCGCGGCTGGCGCCGCTGCTCCGGCGGGCGGACGCTCCGCGGGTGGTCAACCTTTCCAGCGGCGCCCACCACATGGGGCGGATCGACTTCGATGATCTCCAGGCCCGCCGGCGCTATCGTCCGTGGGCCGCCTACGGGCAGTCCAAGCTGGCCATGCTGATTTTCTCACTCGAACTGGAACGGCGGAGCGTGGCGGCCGGCTGGGGGATCATGGCCTGCGCCGCCCACCCCGGCTACGCCCGCACCGATCTCATCGCCAGCGGCCCCGGCGTCACCAGCCTGGCCTCGAAATTCAGCATCGCCCTGCAACCCCTGATCAGCCAGTCCGCCGCGGAAGGCGCCCTGCCGACGCTGTTCGCCGCGACCTCGCCGCAGGCGGTGGGTGGCGGATACTATGGTCCCGGAGGATTTCTGGAGCTGACGGGGCCGCCGAAGGTCGCGCGGGTGGCCGGGCGGGCGCTGGACACGGGGGTGGCGCGGCGATTGTGGGAGGTTTCGGAGGCGCTGACGGGGGTGGGATTCGGGTAGGGGCGTGTTGAAAGTGACGTTCGAAAGGGCGCGGTCGGAGCGATTCGAGCGGTCGAGCCCAGACCTCGGCTGTCTCGCGAATGCTCACAACAGGGCGTAGCTGGTTTTCTTGCTGCCGCCGGGATTGCGCTGGAGGACGCCCTTGCCGATCAGGTCGAGGATGTCACGCTGGGCGGAGGCTGGCGAACACTTGCCGAGGACTGCCCACTTCCTTGCGGTCAAATGGCCTTCGAATCCGTCAAGGTAGCGGTTGAGCATCGCCCGTTGGCGTTCGCTCAGGATGATGCGCTCGTGGGTGCGCCAGAACTCGGCCTTGCGAAGGACGCCGGTGCTCGTGGCCTCCGCGCCGTCGATGGCGCGGGTGAAGCAGGCCAGAAACCACCGCAGCCAGTCGGTAACGTCGAGGCCGCCCCGCTGGGTGCGTTCAAGCAGGGCGTAGTAGTCCGCCCGATCACGCCGGATCTGGCTCGACATGCTATAGAATCGCCGCGGCGAGCCCTCCGATTGGGCGAGCGCCTGGTCGGCGATGGCGCGGGCGATCCGGCCGTTGCCGTCCTCGAACGGGTGGAGGGTGACGAACCACAGATGAGCGAGGCCGGCGCGTAGCAGGCCATCGGTCGCCGGTGGCTCGGCAAACCAGTCGAGGAAGACGCCCGCTTCCGCCGCGACCCGCGCGGCCGGCGGAGCCTGATAGTGGACGTGCTCGCGGCCGATGGCGCCGGAGACGACACGCATCGGTCCAGCCGCGTCATCGCGCCAGCCACCGATCCTGATCCTGGTCAGCCCGGAATAGCCGGTCGGGAACAAGGCGGCCTGCCACCCGTACAACCGCTCGGCGGTGAGCGGCGCGGCGAAGTTCCGCGACGCGTCGAGCATCATCTCCACGACGCCTTCGGTGCGGCGGTCGGCCGGCGTCGTGGCGGCTTCGGGAACGCCGAGGCGCCGGGCGAGCGATGAACGGACGCTTGCATGGTCGAGGATGTCGCCCTCGATCTCGGAATTCTTGAGAACGTCTTCGGTGAGGGCTTGGAGCTGGGCCTCAAGCTGGAGATCGAAGCCGAGGCTCTGCATCCTTCCCAGCAACCGGCCCTGGCTCAGACGCGCCGTTGCCAGCGGTTCGATCAGGGCCGCGTCGTTCCACTCGAATTTCGGCCAGCCGGTCTGTTCCCAGATGTACATATTCGCCTCATAATGTGAGGGGAATATCGTCTCATTCGCCGCAAATGCAACGTCTCTCCATCAGACGCCCGACCCCGCTTCCAATCGCAATGTAAGACGGGGAGGCGCTATGATCTCTGGTTTGATTTTCGCGGAGACATTGGCACGCTCGGAGCGATTCAAACGCCCGACCCCAGATTCGTAGGCGTCAGCATCGCCGCATGACGCACGCCGCCCTCGCCGAGCGCGTGTGCACCACGGCGAGCGTCATCAGCCTCTTGGAGAGCGGCTCGCGCAGCCTTCGACCCTCATGGGCCCGGCCGCTCGCCAGGGTCCTAGGGACCTCCCCAGGGGCGTTGCTCGACTACGGACCCGGCGACTCGACGGAAGACCTCCTCCGATCCTGGGCGGCCATCCCTGCGCATCAGAAGCTACACGCGCTGGAGGTGCTCCGGACGTTTGAGAGAGCACCGTTCGTAGCGTCAGGGGGCTGAAGCATCGTACGTGATCGTGATCAAACGCCGGATGGCGCTCTCAGGAACGTCCACGTGAACAAGCTTCCACGCCAATAGGTCCCGATGCTGGAATGACCATGCAACGCGAACGTCAGGGTGCATAGCGTCCTGGAAAGCCACACGGAACCTGTTGAGACCGGCGTATTCGAGTTTGGTGATCAGCCGTTTGCCGAGCGGCGCCGGAACGGCGTCAGCCCCTGAGAATTGAGCCGTCGCCGATAGAGCCATCTGGCGGAAGCTGTCGGGCGACATCAATGCGCCAGCGGTTTCGTTTACCGCGTCATGATCAACAATTGCATCGATATTGGGCGAGCCCTGAGCGCGAGACACGCGCATCATCTCGTTGTCGAGGGATTGGGTCAGCCGCTCAGATAGGTCGGACCTCACAAGCGCCTTGTCCTCAACCTGATCGATGACGTCAGCGTCAGCCCGCTTCGCGCCGCCCAACAACGTCCAATAGGCAAGGGCGGCCGAAAGCGGATACCAGACGAGGGCGCCACCGATGACCAAGGCGGCGACTAGGCCGGCGACAAGGCCGCGCCTCATGGTCTTCGAAGGCGGAGTCGCCGTCATTTGAAGTCACTCGCGAGCCGCCCCACGGTGTTGCCCGCACCGGGCGGACGCCGCCGATCGTGCCAGCTTGGCCGACGTGCCAGGTGGGAGCCGCTGTTCTCGAAGCTGTGCAAGACGCGGCCGATGTCGTCCACCCGACCATGCCGATCCTCAGTGATTGCCGACTCTGCCGATCAGCGCCGTCGCCGCGTCGGCCTTGCGCGGATGTTTTCCATGCAGGCGCTTCTTCGCGGCCTCGGTCGCATGGTGACGCCGCTCTGGCGACCAACGGAACAGCCGGTCGGCGTGTCGAGCCAGTCGCGCCGACGAGACCGTCACCTCGTTCTTCCCGGCCTTGATCGTGTGAGTCACCGCAGCTCGTCCTTCCGTCCGCGCCACACCGCTCTGTGGGCGGCTGGTCACTCCTGGTCATAGGGGCCGGGCTACGACAGGTCGAGGATGCCGCGCAATACCGTGGCCCCAACCCGCCGGGGCCGGTCGCCCTTTTTCTTATGGGCGGGAAGGACGGGAAGGACCCACTCGGATCTTCCGTAACAGGGCTGGTCGTGGTCGATTTGTGCCCCATGTGTGCCCCCGGAAACACATCCTTGCCGGGCGCTATGCCTAAGCGTTTGAAAAAATTGGCGCGCTCGGAGCGATTCGAACGCCCGACCCCCAGATTCGTAGTCTGGTGCTCTATCCAGCTGAGCTACGAGCGCGCACCGCCTCTCGGCGAAGGCGCGGAACCTAGTCGGGGCGGGGGGAGAATTCAAGGCGATCTCTTCCTCCCTCCCCTTCATGGGGAGGGTCGGCCGCAGGCCGGGGTGGGGCTGTATCGATCATCCGCGGCGCTAGCGCATTTCGCGAGACTTCCCCACCCGGATCGCTTCGCGATCCTCCCTCCCCATGAAGGGGAGGGAGGAAGACATCTTCACGCACCCTACTTCGCCACCGCCTCAAGGACGTCGAGCTTGGCTTTGCGGAAGGCGGGGCGGGGAGCTACGCCGTCCACGCCGAACTCGAGGGCGGTGTCGGTGGCCAGAGTGTAGCGGGGCCACCCTTGGCCGGGGCTTCCGGTCTTTGCAAAGGTGGTCCAGGCGTCGATCATGGCTTCGCTCACCTTGCGGTCTTCGGGCGTGGCGGCGGGAATGTGGCGACCCCCGAGGGTCAGGTCCGACGGGGGCAGGTTGTCGAACACATACAGCACCTCGCCGCCATGGGGCGCGCCGGGCTGGGTGGCGCGCTGGGCGACGGGGACGTAGGAAAAGTAATACAGGTACGCCGGCGCGCCGTCCCGGGTGAGGGCGCGGGCCTCGAAGCGGTCGGGTTCGATCACCGCCGCGTCGGTGGTGACGTCCGTGGCGATCCGGCCCAGGCCGCCGCCGCCGTAGAGGGCGATCAGGGCGTCCCGCCTGGCGCCGGCCTTGGCGAGGACGGTCTCGGGATTCTTGCCGACATTGGGGAAGAGGCTCGCCTCCCAGCTGTTGCCGCCGACGATCAGCGGGACGCGGGCCTCGCGACCGGCGGCGAGGGCCGACTTCACGGTTTCGACGATCAGCTTGCCGTCGATCATCGGTCCGGCGATCAAGGGATCGTCCAGGCCGGTCGGCGCCGCGTTCAGTCTGTCGGCCGGCAGGGCGCGAAGAGCGGCGAGGGCCGCCGCATCGACGCCGGTGACGCCGAGACCGGCGGCGACCCTGGTTCCGACCGCCTCGGCCTCGGCGAGGGTGGGAGCGCCGGCGCGGGCGAAGCCGGATTCGGTGATCGCTTGGGCGAACAGGCCCCGGGCCATCGGCGAGGTCAGCAGATAGTTGACCGACATCCCGCCGGCGCTCTCGCCGAACACGGTGACTCTGGCCGGATCGCCGCCGAACGCCGCGATGTTGGCTTGCACCCATTTCAGCGCCGCCACCTGGTCCATCAGGCCGTAGTCGCCGGTGAGCCCTTCCTCCCTGGCGAGCGCGGGATGGGCGAAGAAGCCGAAGCGGCCGAGACGGTAGTTGAGCGTCACCAGGATGACCCCGCGCTCGGCGAAATGGGTTCCGTCATAGAACGGCGTGCCGCCGGCGCCCCAGACGAACGCCCCGCCGTGAATCCACACCATCACCGGCAGCCTGGCGCCGGGGACGGCCGTGGCGGGCGCCCAGACATTGAGGGTCAGGCAGTCCTCGCTCATCGGCATCGGAAAGCCCATCGGCTGAGTGCAGGCCGGCCCGAAGGCGTCCGCTTTCCTCACCGCCGGCCAAGCCGCGGCCGGCTGGGGCGGGCGCCAGCGCAGCGGGCCGACCGGCGCCGCCGCGTAGGGAATGTCCTTGAAGCTGGTGACGGCGCCGGCGGTGACGCCCTGCAGCCGGCCCTGGACGACGGTGGCGAGGTCGCCGGCGCGGGCGGCGGCGGCGAGGCTCAGGGCGGCGGCGAGGGCGATCAGGATGGGTTTCATGCGGCTCTCTCGGGTGATCTCGGGACAATCACATAGTTCTTCAAACCCCGCACCAGATGGTCGAACAGCAGGCGCATGCGGCGCGCGCCCTTGAGGTCTTCGTGCATCACCACCCAGACCTCCATGGTGAAGCCGATCCTGCCCGGCAGAACCGGGAGGAGGTTCGGATCGCGCCCGGCGATGGCGTCCTGGCAGGCGCCGATGCCGAAGCCGGCCCGCAGGGCGGCGAGCTGGGCCAGGTCGCTGTCGCTGCGCAAGGCGAAGATCTCGCGCGAGACGGCCACGCCCAGGCGTTCCAGGGCGGCGGCGGACGGCGACTCGCGGTCGTAGCCGATCAAGGCATGGCCACCCATGGCGTCGATGTCCGCCGGCGCGCCGTGCCGCGCGAGGTAGTCGCGGTGGGCGTAGAAGCTCACCCGCGCCTCGCCGACCCGGCGGGCGAAGAGGGCGTTCTGGGTCGGCCGGGCCATGCGCACGGCGATGTCCGCGTCGCGGCGCAGCAGGTCCTCCTGGCGGTTGGAGAGATCGAGTTCGATATCGACGTCGGGATAGAGGTCGCGGAAGGTCGTGAGCATCGGCGGCAGGACCTCGGCGCCGACGATCTCGCTGGCGGTGAGGCGGACGGCGCCGCGCACCGCGCCCGCTTCGCCCGAGGCGGTACGGATCAGGGTCTCGGCGGCAACGGCCATGGCCTGGGCGTGGGGCCGCAGGGCGAGCGCGGTCTCGGTGGGGGCGAGGCCGCCGCGCGAGCGTGTGAACAGGGCCGCGCCGCCGAGCGCAAGTTCCAGCGCCTCGATGTGGCGGCCGACGGTGGGCTGGGCGAGGCCAAGTCGGCGGGCGGCGGCCGAGAGGCTGCCGGTCTCGATGACCGCCAGCAGGGAGCGGTAAAGGTTCCAGTCCGGAGCGCCGAAGGCCATCCATGGATGCATAGCATCGGCACGGAAACATGCAATTCCGTTCAGCAAATTGGGAGCGCATCCTCGGCCTCTCGAATGGAGGAGACTTGCGATGACCCAGACTTCGGAGAAAATCGCCCTGGTGATCGGCGCCACGGGTTCGTTTGGCGGCCATGCCGCCGTGGCCCTGATGCGCACCGGCTGGCGTATCCGCGCCCTGGCCCGCGATCCCGCCAGCGCGGCGGCCAAGGCCGGCGCGCGCATGCCCATCGAGTGGGTGAAGGGCGACGCCATGAACGCCGACGACGTGGGGCGGGCGGCCCGCGGCGTCCGCCTGATCGTCCACGCGGCCAATCCGCCGCGCTATCGCAACTGGCGCGGCACGGTGCGCCAGATGCTCGGCGCGACCATCGCCGCCGCCAAGGCCGAGGGCGCGCGGATCGTCTATCCGGGCAGCGTCTACAACTATGCGCCCGGCGGCGGCCCCCTGATCGGCGAGGACGCGCCCCAGGCCCCGGTGACCCGCAAGGGCGCGATGCGGGTGGAGATGGAGGCGATGCTGCGGCGGGCCTCGACCGAAGGGGCGAAGGTGCTGGTAGTCCGGGCCGGCGATTTCTTCGGCCCGGCGGCGCCGGGCAGCGCCCTGGGCTGGCTGACCCAGCGTCGCGCCGGCCGGGTGCGTGGCGTCTATCTGCCCGGGCCGGTCGATGTCGGCCACGCCTTCGCCTATCTGCCCGACCTCGCCCTGACCACCGCCCGGCTGATCGAGCGGGAGGCGGAACTGGCGGACCACGAGGTCTTCCACTTCGCCGGCCACTGGCTGGCGCGCGGCGACGATCTGCTGGCGGGCATCCGGCGGGTCGCCGGCGAGCCTCGCCTGCCGGGTCTGGCCTTCCCCTGGCCGCTGGTGATCGCCCTCTCGCCGTTCGTGGAGATGTTCCGCGAGCTCCTGGAAATGCGCTACCTCTGGCGTCGCCCGATCGGCCTTTCCGACGCCAGGCTGCGTGCCTTTCTCGGCGATGTTCCCGCCACCCCCCTCGACGCCGCCCTGCGCGAGACGCTCGGCGACATGGGATGTCTCGAAGCGGCGGAGGCGCCGATGGGGCGGTCCATGGACCTTCTTTCGTCCCCCGCCGCCTAGAGGGGTGGGCGCTGGACGGGATGGGGCGCGAGCCCTTACATGCCGTCCATGCCGGCCAGGACCCTCTACGACAAGATCTGGGACACGCATGTCGTCCGCGAGGGAAACGATGGCGAGGCGATCCTCTATATCGATCTGCACCTGATCCATGAGGTGACGACGCCGCAGGCTTTCGCCGGCCTGCGCGCGGCCGGGCGCGCGGTGCGCCGACCCGATCGCACCCTGGCGGTGGCCGACCACAACGTGCCCACCGAGGGTCAGGCCCTGGGCGTGGCGGCGGTGATCGACGAGGAGGCGCGACTGCAGCTCCAGACCCTGGAGCGCAACGTGGCGACCAGCGGCATCGAGTTCTTCGCCATGGGCGATCCGCGCAACGGCATCGTCCACGTGGTCGGACCCGAGCAGGGCCGCACGCGGCCGGGGATGACCATCGTCTGCGGCGATTCCCACACCTCGACCCACGGCGCCTTCGGGGCCCTGGCCCAGGGAATCGGCACCTCGGAGGTCGAACACGTCCTCGCCACCCAGACCCTGCGGCAGACCAAGTCGCGCAACATGCGGGTCGTCTTCGAAGGCGCGCCGGCCCCGGGCGTGGGGGCCAAGGACTACGTCCTGACCCTGATCGGGCGGATCGGCACGGGCGGGGGCGCTGGCCATGTGATCGAATACGCCGGGGCCGCGGTCACCGCCCTTTCCATGGAAGAGCGGATGACGCTCTGCAACATGACCATCGAGGCGGGCGCCCGGGCCGGCCTGATCGCGCCGGACGGGACCACCTTCGCCTATCTTGAGGGCAAGCCCGCCGCGCCGAAAGGAGCCGACTTCGAGGCCGCCCTGGCCGGATGGCGGACACTGCGCTCGGACCCCGACGCGGTATTCGACGCCGAGGTCGCCATCGACGTCGGCGCGATCGTCCCCACCGTCACCTGGGGGACCAGCCCGCAGGACGTGGTCGAGGTCACCGGCCGGGTCCCCGATCCGGCCGGCGCGGAGCCGGCGGACGCCGAACCGATCCGCCGGACCCTCGATTACATGGGCCTGGTCGCCGGCCAGCGGATCGACGCGGCGGTGATCGACGCGGTGTTCATCGGCTCGTGCACCAACGGCCGGATCGAGGACCTCCGCTCGGCCGCCGCCATCGTCAAAGGCCGAAAGGTCTCCGATTCCGTGCGCGCGATGGTCGTTCCCGGCTCGGGCCTGGTGAAGGCCCAGGCCGAGGCCGAGGGGCTCGACGGCGTCTTCCGGGACGCCGGCTTCGACTGGCGCGAGCCGGGCTGCTCGATGTGCCTGGGCATGAACCCCGACCGCCTGGCGCCGGGAGAGCGCTGCGCCTCCACCTCCAACCGCAATTTCGAGGGCCGCCAGGGCCGCGGCGGCCGCACCCACCTGATGAGCCCGGCCATGGCCGCCGCCGCAGCCATCGCCGGCCACATCGTCGATGTCAGGACGTTCCTGTGATCGACGCCCTCGATCACGTGGCCATCGCGGTCGGCGATCTCGACCGGGCCGGCGCCGCCTATCAGGCCCTGCTCGGCCGCGCGCCGGACTGGCGGGAAGAGGCGGCGGGCGCGCGGCATGCATGGTTCCAGCTCGGCAACATGGCCCTCGACATCGTCCAGCCCGACGGGGGGGGCGAGAGCGGCGACCGGGTCCGCGCGCGGCTGGCGGCCGGCGGCGACGGTATCTGGGGCCTGGCCTTCGCGGTCAGCGATCTTAGCGAGACCCGGCGGGTGCTCGACCGGCGGGGCGCCCCGAGCGCCGAGCCGATGGATCTGCTCTCCACCGAAGCCTGGCGCCTGGCTTTCATCGATCCGGGCGCAACTCACGGGGTTCCCATCGCGCTGGCCGAGCGCGGCGACAGGGCGGTACGAACGCCCCGGTTCGAGGAGGACGCCATCCACGCCCTGGACCATGTGGTGGTGGCGACCGAAAATCCCGATCGCGCCGTGGCTCTCTACGGCGCGCGCCTCGGCCTCGATTTCCGCCTCGACCGGTCGAGCCCGGAGTGGGGCTCGCGGCTGCTGTTCTTCCGCTGCGGCGATGCGGTGGTGGAGATCGGCGCCAGGCTGGACGGCGCCGTCTCCGACGCGCCGGACCGGCTCACCGGCCTCGCCTGGCGCGTGCGGGATCCGGAGCGGGCTCGCGCGCGCCTCGCCCGCGCCGGCTTCGACGTTTCCGAAGTGCGCGCCGGCCGCAAACCCGGCACGTCGGTGTTCACCGTCCGCTCCGGAGTCGCCGGAGCGCCGGCCCTGGTGATCAGCGACGGCGCGGCGCGGAGACTGTAGATCGCGATGGAACCGTTCGATCATCTGACCGCCAGGGCCGCGCCGCTCGACATCGCCAACCTCGACACCGACCAGATCATCCCCAAGCAGTTCCTCAAGACGGTGAACCGCGACGGCTTGGCCAAGGGCCTGTTCCACGACCTGCGCTTCGACGGTCAGGGCGGTGAGAAGCCGGATTTCGTGCTCAATCAGCCGCGCTACGCCGGCGCCGGGGTGCTGATCGCCGGCGACAACTTCGGCTGTGGCTCAAGCCGCGAGCATGCCCCCTGGGCGCTGATCGACTTCGGCATCCGCTGCGTGATCGCGCCCGGCTTCGCGGACATTTTCCACAACAACTGTTTCCAGAACGGTCTGCTGCCGGTCGTCCTGCCGGAAGAAGAGGTGCGCGCCCTGATGGCCGAGGCGCTGGGCGGCAACCATGTCTTCGAAATCGACCTGCCGAGCCAGACGGTGACCGCCCCTTCCGGCGCCCGCGTCCATTTCGAAATCGATCCAGGCCGCAAGGCGCGGATGATGGCCGGGATCGACCCGATCGGCGAGACCCTCGCCCACCGCGCCGACATCGACGCCTTCGAGGCCCGGCGGGAGGGGTCGCGGCCCGGCGGACTTGGCGGGGCCTAGATGGCGACACTGCTGCTGCTGCCCGGTGACGGAATCGGGCCGGAGGTCGTCGCCGAGGTCCGCCGCCTGGCCGAACAGGTGGCCGGCGATCTGGTGATCGAGGAACGCCCGTTCGGCGGCGCGTCGTTCGACCAGCTGGGAACGCCTCTCGCCGACGACACCCTGGCCGCCGCCCTGGCCGCCGACGCCGTGCTGATGGGCGCGGTGGGCGGGCCGAAATGGGCGTCGGCGCCGCGCCACCTGCGCCCGGAGGCCGGCCTGCTGGGTCTGCGCGCCGGCATGGGCGTCTTCGCCAACCTGCGGCCGGCGCTCTGTTTCGCGGCCCTCGCCGACGCCTCGAGCCTAAAGCGCGAGGTGATCGAGGGCCTCGACCTGATGATCGTCCGCGAGCTGACCGGCGGGGTCTATTTCGGCCAGCCGCGCGGCATCGAGATGCTGGACAACGGCGAGCGGCGCGGCGTCGACACCCAGGTCTACACCACCTCCGAAATCGAACGGGTCTCGCGCGTCGCTTTCGACCTGGCGCGGGGCAGGCGCGGCAGGGTCACGTCGTGCGAAAAGTCCAACGTCATGGAAAGCGGCCTGTTGTGGCGCGAGGTGGTGACCGCGCTGCACGTCCGGGAGTTCGCCGATGTGACCCTGGAACACATGCTGGCCGACAACGCCGCCATGCAGCTGGTCAAGAACCCCCGCCAGTTCGACGTCATCCTCACCGACAACCTGTTCGGCGACATCCTCTCCGACGAGGCGGCCCAGCTCACCGGGTCCCTGGGCATGCTGCCCTCCGCCGCGGTCGGCGCGCCCGGAGCGCCGGGATTGTACGAGCCGATCCATGGCTCCGCGCCCGATATCGCAGGCCGCGGCGTGGCCAACCCCCTGGCGGCGATCCTCTCCTTCGCCATGGCCCTGCGGTGGTCCCTGGACCGCGCCGACCTCGCCGACCGGATCGGCGCGGCGGTCGGCGCGGCGCTCGAGCGCGGCGCCCGGACGCGGGATCTGGGCGGCGCTCTTTCGACCCGCGAGATGGCCGACGCCGTCCTGGCCGAACTCTAGGGCGGTGGCGCGCGATCCTTTCTCCTCCCTCCCCTTCATGGGGAGGGACAGACGGCGAAGCCGTCAGGGTGGGGCAGTGCGCAATGGCAGCGGCCGTTCGGGAATGCCTTCCCACAGCCCCACCCGGCGCTTCGCGCCACCCTCCCCATGAAGGGGAGGGAGGAATGAGTCCCGTCCATGATCGCCTGGTCCGCGACGCGGTCGGCCGGCCGCTCACCGGGCGTGAGGCGGCGGCGGCGCTGGGAGTGGGGATCAACTCTCTGCTGGTTCTGGGGGTGCAGCCGGTGCTGCTGGGATCCCTGGTCGATGAGCATCGCCTGACCGACGCGGGAATCGGCCAGGCCGCGATGCTCGAACTGCTGGCCATGGGGATCAGCACGGCTCTGGCCGGCATGGTCCTGAAGCCGGAGGGTCTGAAGAAGATCGCCTTCGCCGCGTCTCTGGCCCTGGCGCTGATCGATCTGGCGACCATGGCGGCCGGAGGCCTGGGTGTTCTGGCCGCCAGGACGGCGGCCGGCGCCGTCGAGGGAATCCTGCTGTGGATCGCGGTGGGCATGATCGCCAGGACCGAGACGCCGGAGCGCTGGGCCGGGGTGTTCTTCACCACCCAGACCCTGGCGCAGCTGGGGCTGGCCGTGATCCTGGCGCTGGTCCTGATGCCCAGGTTCGGCGCCGACGGCGGCTTCGCGGCCCTTGCCGGAGGCAGCCTTCTCGGACTCATCCCCGCGTTCTTCACCCCCAGCCGCTATGCGCCCCTGCCGGTGGGACCCGGCGAGAGCGGAGCCCCGCCGCCGCGCGGATGGATGGCCCTGGCCGCCACCCTGATCTACGTCGCCGCCGCCGGCGCGGTCGGCGTCTATCTTCAGCCCATCGCCCGCCAGGCCGGGCTCGACGCCGGCGTCGCGCGCACCGCGCTGTGGGTTTCCCTCGCCGCCCAGGTGGCCGGCGGCGCGGCGGCGACGGCGCTGGCCGGCCGGGTACGCTATTTCACCGTCTTCCTGATCACCTCGACGGTCTATCTGGCGGTCTGGTATGTTTTCGGCCTGCGCATGTCGGCGTGGGTGTTCATCGGATTCAACGCCCTGGCCGGCATGGCCGGGCTGTTCCTCGCCCCGTTCCTGGTGCCGATGACCATCGACGCCGATCCCAGCCGGCGGGCGGCGATCCAGAGCGGCGCGGCCCAGCTCCTGGGCGGCGCGATGGGGCCGTGGCTGGCCTCGATGGTGGTCGGAGAGCGCGAGGTGCATGGCGTTCTGTGGCTGGGCGCGGCTCTCATGCTCACCGGCCTCGCCGGCGTGGCGGCCCTGCGTTTCACCCAGCCGCGCCTTGCCGCCGGCCCGCCGGAGGGCTAGGGGGAGCGCCTTCCAGGGTTCGAGGAGATTGCCATGGGCTACCGGGTCGCGGTCGTCGGGGCCACCGGCGCGGTCGGACGCGAGATGCTGAACATCCTCGAGGAGGTGAACTTCCCCGTCGATCGGATGCACGCCATCGCCTCGCGCAATTCGATCGGCGTCGAGGTCGGCTGGAAGGCCGGGGTGATCAAATGCGAGGATTTGGCAAATTTTGATTTCTCGCGCGTCGATGTTGCGCTGATGAGCGTCGGCGCCGCCCTGTCCCGGGAGTGGGCGCCGAGAATTGGCGCTTCCGGCGCGATGGTGATCGACAATTCCTCGGCCTGGCGCATGGACCCCGACGTGCCGCTGATCGTGCCGGAAGTGAACCCCGACGCGGTTTCCCGCGCCCACCGCAAGAACATCATCGCCAATCCCAACTGCTCGACGACCCAACTGGTCGTCGCCCTCAAGCCCCTTCACGACGCGGCGCGGATCAAGCGGGTGGTGGTGGCGACCTACCAGTCGGTCTCCGGAGCCGGCAAGGAAGGCATGGACGAGCTGTGGGATCAGACCAAGGGCGTGTTCGTCCTGGGGGCCCCGGCGCCGAAGATGTTCCCCAAGCAGATCGCCTTCAACGTCATTCCCTGCATCGGCGAGCTGCGCGATGATGGCTACACGGACGAGGAAGCCAAGATGTGGGACGAGACCCACAAGATCATCGATCCGGCCATCGCGCTCACCGTCACCTGCGTTCGCGTGCCGGTAATGGTCGGCCATTCCGAGGCGGTGAACATCGAGTTCCACCAACCGCTGGGCGAAGACGAGGCGCGGGACATTCTCAGGGACGCGCCGGGCATCCTGGTCATCGATAAGCGCGACGGCCACGGCTACATGACGCCGAAGGAAAGCCAGGGCGAATTTCCGGTCTATGTCTCGCGGATCCGCAAGGATCCGACCGTCGAACACGGCCTTTCCCTGTGGGTGGTGGCCGACAATCTGAGAAAGGGCGCGGCGCTCAACGCGGTGCAGATCGCCGAGCTTCTCCACCGGCGCGGCCTGATCGGGCTCAAGGCCCTGGCATGAATCTCGCCGCCCCGGCGCCCGGCGGCCTTTCCCGCCAGGCGCTGGTGGCGGGTCTCGCCTGTTATCTGCTGTGGGGCGGACTGCCGGCCCTGTTCATCTTCATGCATCATCAGGGCGCCACGCCGCTGGAGATTCTCGGCGAACGGGCGATGTGGTCGGCGCCGTGGGCAGGGATGCTGGTGCTTGTTTCGGGGCAGGGCGCCCAGGTCCTGGCGGTGTTTCGCCGGCCGCCTTTGCTGCTCATGCTCACACTCTCGGCCCTGATGATCGGCTCGGGCTGGGCGGTCTATGTGTGGGCGGTGAACAACGGCCACAACCTCGAATCGAGTCTCGGCTACTACATCACCCCGCTGCTCAACATGGCCTTCGGGGCGGTGGTCTTCCGTGAACGGATCGATCGGATCGGCGCGGTCGCCATCGCCCTGGCGGCGACCGGCGTGGGGCTGCAGACCCTGGCCCTTGGCCATCCGCCGGTCATAGCGCTGTTCCTCGCCGCCGCCTTCTGGGGCTATGGAGTGATCCGCAAGCGCGTCGATGCCGACGCCCAGACCGGCCTCTTCGTCGAATGCCTGCTGATGGCGGGACCTGGCCTGGCCTATGTCCTGTGGCTGCACCATGCCGGCGGCGGCATCTTCGGCCGCTCTCTGGGCGGCTCGCTGCTGATGGCGGTGGCCGGTCCGGCCACGGTGGTCCCCCTGGCCCTGTTCGCCTGGACGGCCCGCCGTCTGCCGTTTTCCACCATCGGCTTTTTGCAGTTCATCGGCCCGACCATCGGCTTTTCGGTCGGCATCGCCAACGGCGAGCGCCTCACCCCTCTCACCGCCGTCTCGTTCGTATTCATCTGGGCCGGAGTGGCGGCGTTCATCTTCGGTGTCTGGAGGGCGTCGCGGCGACTTGCCCCCGATCGGAGCGCGGGCGTCAAGCCTGCATCGATCGAGCAAAAGAAGAGCGGGCTGGAAGCCCGCGCTCCGAGGAAATTCAATACCGATAGTGATCCGGCTTGAACGGGCCGGCCGCCGGGACGCCGATGTAGTCGGCCTGGTCCTTGGAGAGCACCGTCAGTTTGGCGCCAAGCTTGTCGAGGTGGAGCATGGCGACCTTTTCGTCGAGGTGCTTGGGGAGGGTATAGACCTTCGTCTGGTAGGCGCCGGCGTTGGTCCACAGCTCGATCTGGGCCAGGGTCTGGTTGGTGAAGCTGGCGCTCATCACGAAGCTCGGATGACCGGTGGCGTTGCCGAGATTGACCAGCCGGCCCTCCGACAAGACGATGATCTTCTTGCCGTCGGGGAATTCCACGTGATGGACCTGGGGCTTGATCTCGTCCCACTTGTAGTTGCGCAGGGCGGCGATCTGGATCTCGGAATCGAAGTGGCCGATGTTGCAGACGATGGCGTTGTTCTTCATCCCGCGCATGTGCTCGAGGGTGATGACGTCCTTGTTGCCGGTGGCGGTGACATAGATGTCGGCCTGCTTGAGGCTGTCCTCGATGGTGCGGACCTCGTAGCCCTCCATGGCCGCCTGCAGGGCGCAGATCGGATCGACCTCGGTGACGATGACCCGCGCGCCGCCCTGGCGCAGGGACGCCGCCGAGCCCTTGCCGACATCACCGTAGCCACAGACGAGCGCCACCTTGCCGGCCAGCATGACGTCGGTGCCGCGGCGGATGGCATCGACCAGGCTCTCGCGGCAGCCATAGAGGTTGTCGAACTTCGACTTGGTGACGCTGTCGTTGACGTTGATCGCCGGGAACGGCAGCTCGCCGCGCTCGGCCATCTGGTAGAGGCGGTGGACGCCGGTGGTGGTCTCTTCGGAGACGCCCTTGATGGCGGCGCGGATGGCCGAATAGAAGCCGGGTTTGTCCTTCAGATACCGCTTCATGACCAGAAAGAGGGCTTCCTCCTCCTCGTTGTTCGGCTTGTCGAGCAGGGCCGGATCGGCTTCGGCCTTGGGACCCAGCACGCAGAGCAGGGTGGCGTCGCCGCCGTCGTCGAGGATCAGATTGGGATGGCCGCCGTCGCCCCACTCGAAGATCTTGTGGGCGTATTCCCAGTACTCGATCAGGCTCTCGCCCTTGGTGGCGAAGACCGGCGTGCCGGCCACGGCGATGGCGGCGGCGGCGTGGTCCTGGGTCGAGAAGATGTTGCACGACGCCCAGCGGATGTCGGCGCCCAGCGCCTGGAGGGTTTCGATCAACACCGCGGTCTGGATGGTCATGTGCAGGGAGCCGGCGATGCGCGCGCCGCTCAGGGGCTTGTCGGCGCCGAACTCGGCGCGCACGGCCATCAGGCCCGGCATCTCGGTTTCGGCGATGTCGATTTCCTTGCGGCCCCAGGGGGCCAGGGCGATATCCTTGACGATGTAGTCGGCCACGTGAGGGGCTCCTGATGGCGGTGTGGCCGGCTCTATAGACAGGGGATGGCCGGGGCGCAACGAGGATATAAGGATATCTTTATGTCTTCGGCCAAAACCGCCGCGACTTGGCGAGCCTCTTCAGGGCGTCGGCCGCGTCGGCGACGAGCCGGACCTCGCGGCCACGTTCCCGCGATTTCACCGACTCGGCGGCGGGACCCGCGCCGATCAGCGTCTCGCCGGTGGCGATGTCGTTGAGGTCGCCCAGGCTTTTCAGAAGCGTCTCGAGCCATGCGATGAACCGATGCGCGCGCCGGCGACGCCCGAAGACGCCAGCGAAGGCCTCGGCCATGTAGCGCAGGCGTTTGGCGGCAATCCGCACGCGGTGGCGGTTGGGACGATCCAGCCTGGCGAAATGCCGGGCCCGGCCTTGGACCTTGCGCCGGGCCTTCTCAAGCACACGGGCGGCGAACGGGCCGATCGGGGCGTCGCGGTCGGCGGCGTGCGGCGCCGTCCCCAGCGTCCAGGATCCGTCCTCGATCCAGCCCAGAGCGTTCAGCAACATCAGCCTCGGGCGGGCGCTGTCGGCCGCCAGGCGCGCCCTGGCGTGGGCGGCGTCGCGCTGCCTCTTGACCGAGGCGGCCAGCGCCGCCGCGCCGCCCCGCCGCGCGGCGCGCCGGATCGCGCCGACCAGCAGGACGTCGAGATTGCGCGCCGGATCGAGTTCTCCGGCCAGCCATCGCAGATCGGCTTCCAACCGGTCCAACTCGTCGCCGGCCAGGATCGGCTCGAACGCGGAGAGGGCGCCGCGCAGGCGCCGGGCGCCGACCCGCATCTGGTGGATCGCCCCGGCGCTCGGTCTGGCGGCGACCAGCGTCGCGTTGCCGGCGATCTGCCGCACGCAAGGCCGCGCGATGGCCTTGAAGGCCTCGCCCACGGTCATCCGGTCGCTCAGCATCGGGGCCTCGAAGTGGCGGGCGGCGCGGCCCCTGCCGTCGATCAGGGCGAAGCCACGGTCGGCCTTGGTCTGGAACGAAAGTCCGAGATCGAAGCGGCGCTGGAGATCCCGCGCGACGGCCAGCAACTCGGCGACGGCGCCCGACTTCAGCTCCAGTTCGAGTTCCTCGAATCGCGCCGAGCGCGACCCCACCGTCACCCTTCCCGCGTCCAGGCTGAACTCCACCGGGAATCCCGAGGCGCCGGCGGTGACCGTCCGCCGCCGGACCGTGACCTCGAAAGCCGCGGCTGGAGTGCCGTCGCCAAGGGCCACGCCGGCCGGCGTGGCCCGGAGGGCGGCCAGATCGAGGGTGTCGGCGGCGATCGGCGTCTCCCACTCGCCCCGCCCGAACCCGCCGTCCCGATCGCCGCGTGATTTCACGGTCTGGGTCCATCCGTCCCCATCGCGCCGGAGCCGCAAGGTGAAGCCGGCGCGCCACAGTGTCCGGCCGGGAGTATCGAAATAGATCGAGGTGAGAGAGCGAGGACGCACGGCGGCCCCAGCCGGGAGATGCGCCAGGAGCGCGCGCGCCTTCGGCGGGTCGATCAGGAATTTCAGTTCGATCTCTCGCGGATCGCCGTCCATGACCGCCTCTCGGCCAACTGGCTTCCAGTCTTACTGCGTCATAACCGTAGCGCGGGCTTCCAGCCCGCTCTTTTCGTCTGCCTGCGTCCCACCTTCCTGGTCTTCTCGGCGAGCGGCGCCGGCTTGCCCAGGGAAAAAGCGGGCTGACAGACCCCGCGCTACGAAAAGAGCGACGGCGTCATGTCGGCAGGGCCAATGCAGTCCCCCCTTCCGACGCAGACGAGACGAAAGTCTGGATGAAGCGCGCCTCCTACCGATCCTCGTCGAACCGTCCTTCGACGAGTTCGGCCAGGGCGGACACGGCGGCGGCGGCGTCGGGACCCTCGGCGGTGATGTCGATCAAGCATCCAGGCCCGGCCGCCAGCATCATCAGGCCCATGATCGAGAGGGCGTCGACCGTGGTCCCGTCGCGGGTGACCGTGACCTCGGCGTCGAATTCGCCGGCCAGCTTGACGAACCTCGCCGAAGCTCTCGCGTGCAGGCCCCGCTCGTTGACGATCTCGACCCGCCGCGCCGCCGTCACTTCTCGCCGGCCAGGACGTAGGAGGCGACGGAGATGTATTTGCGCCCCGCTTCCTGGGCGTGGGCGACGCAGACTTCGAGGCTCTCCCGGCCACGGATGCTGGCCAGCTTGATCAGCATCGGCAGATTGAGGCCGGCGATGACCTCCGCCCGGGTTTGCTCCATCACCGAGATGGCGAGATTCGACGGCGTGCCGCCGAACATGTCGGTGAGCAGGATGACGCCGCCGCCGCCATCGACGCTCTCGCAGGCCTTGATGATGTCGCGGCGCCGGCGCTCCATGTCGTCGTCGGCGCCGATGCAGATGGCCGCCACCGCGTGCTGCGGCCCGACCACGTGCTCCATGGCGTAGACGAACTCCTCGGCCAGCCGCCCGTGCGTGACGATCACGAGCCCGATCATGCCAATCGCCCCAAAGGCAACCCCTCAAACGCCTCGGCAAGGCCTGGGCGGGGCTTGATACCCCTGTTGCCGACGCTCTCCAAGATGTTCGAGCGCCGCGCGCAGCCTGGCGGGCGCGGACGCCTCCAGGGGACATAGCGCGAAGACCGGGAGTTCGACGCCGCAAATCGCCTCCGGCGCGAACTCGGGGAGGCGCTCGGCGGCGCCGAGGCCATGGCAGCGCGCGACCAGGACGATCTCGGCGAACGTCAGGGCCGACGCCGTCACCACCCCCAGGCCGCGCACTTCCAGGAGTCCCGCGAGCGGGCGCGGGGCCCGGCCGAACAGGCGTCCGCCCGAGGCGAAAACGAGGGTCCGGTCGTCGGCGACCAGGCGAAAGCCATGCTCCATGGCTCTGAGCGCCAGATCGCTCTTGCCGATCGCCGAGGCGCCTTCGATGAGCGCGCCCCGCCAGGCGCCGCCGCGGCGCAAGGCGAGACAGCCGGCGTGGCGGATGGACGGGACGGTCACGCGGCGGGCAGTGCGACAATGAACCGCGCGCCCACCACCGCGCCGTCCTCGATCCGGTTTTCGGCCCAGATTCGCCCGCCATGGGCCTCGACGATCTGGCGGCCGATGGCCAGGCCCAATCCCGAATTGCCGCCGAACGCGGCGCCCTTCGGCCTGGAGGTGTAGAAGCGCTCGAACACCGTCTCGAGATTTTCCGCCGGCATGCCGGGGCCGTCGTCCTCCACCGACACCACCACCTCGGCCCGGCGCCGCTCCAGGATCACCCGGACCTCGCCGCCCGGCGGGCTGAAGGATCGCGCGTTGTCCACCAGGTTGCGGATCACCTGACCCAGCGGTCCTTCCCGCCCCAGAACGGCGACAGCGGCGCCCATCCGCGTTCCAAGGCGCCGCACAGGCGTTTCGCCCGGCCGCGCGGTCTCCTCGTAGAAGGCGCAGATGTCGGCCGTCAGGCGGCCCAGATCGAGCCGGCGCGGCACCTCGCGAGAGAGTTCGGCGTCCAGCCGCGAGGCGTTGGAGATGTCGGTGATCAGGCGGTCCAGGCGTCCGACGTCCTGGGTGAGGATGGCCAGCAGGCGCGCCCTCGGCGCGGCGTCCTTGACCAGGTCCAGGGTCTCGATGGCCGAGCGGATCGAGGTCATCGGATTGCGCAGCTCGTGGGCCACATCGGCGGCGAAGCGCTCGATCGCCTCCATCCGTTCGGACAGGGCATGGGTCATTTCCTCGAGCGATCGGGCCAGATCGCCCAGCTCGTCGTCGCGGCGCGCCAGATCGGGCAGGGCGATGGCCCGGGCGCGCGAGAGCCGGACGCGGTCGGCGGCCCTGGCCAGCCGCAGGACCGGCTGGGCGACGAACTGGGTGAGCAGCAGCGAGGACAACAAGGTCACGCCGATGGCGATCAGGATGAACGGCACCAGCGCCGCGCGCTGAGCGGCGATGATCTCATCGACATCGCCGGCCTCCAGGGTCAGCACACCGAGCACGGCCTGGACGTGCTGGATGGGGATCGACTCGGAAACCACCCGCTTGCCGCCCGCTGTCACCCTCATGTCGGACACCGTCTGGCCCGCCAGAGCCTCGGCGACCTCGGCGCGCAGCTCCTCCGCCGCCCGGGCCGGCGTCCTCGACCGCTGCTTGCCGAGGATGTCGAACCGCAGATCGCGCTCTCCGGGTTTGTGCGCCGGGGCCAGCGGGCTGGCTTCGACCCGATCGGTGATCTGCAGGGAATCGGTGATCATCCGCCCTGAGGCGTCGAACAGGCGCACCCGTTGCGGAGGGAGGATGTCCAGGGACTGCAGGACGTTGGCGGCCGCGTCGGCCTCCAGCGCCGGCTCGGGATCACCCACCGTGGCGCTCTGATCGATGACGTTGGCGATCAGCTGGCCCTCGGTCCTCAGGCTGGCGCGGGTGGCCTCGATCAGGCCCTCGCGCGATTCGTTGAGGATCAGCGCGCCGCCGACCAGGATCGCCAGGCCGAGCAGATTGAGAAACACGATCAGGCGGCCGAGGCGCGAGCCCAATGGCCAGCCGCCGCGGCGACCGCGGGGAGCGTCCTCGCCGGCGTGGGCGTCGCCGGCGTCGGCCGGCCGCTCAGGATTCGCGGTAGCGATACCCGACGCCATAAAGGGTCTCGATGGCGTCGAAGGTCGGATCGACTTCCCGGAACTTCTTGCGCATCCGCTTGATGTGGCTGTCGATGGTGCGGTCATCGACATAGACCTGATCCTCGTAGGCGGCGTCCATCAGGTTGTCGCGGCTCTTGACGAAGCCCGGCCGCTGGGCCAGCGACTGCAGCAGTAGGAACTCGGTCACCGTCAGGCGAACCGGCTTTTCCTCCCACAGGCAGTCATGGCGGGCCGGATCGAGGGTCAGCCGCCCCCGCTTGATCGCCTTGGACCCCGCCGCCGCGCCGCCCGGCGGGCCACCGGCGTCGCCCTCTTCCGGGCTGGCGCGCCGCAGCACCGCCTTCACCCGTTCGATCAGCAGGCGCTGGCTGAACGGCTTGTGGATGTAGTCGTCGGCCCCGAGGTTGAAGCCGAGGATCTCGTCGATCTCCTCGTCCTTCGAGGTCAGGATGATCACCGGGATGTCGGTGGTCTGTCGCATCCGCCGCAGCACCTCCATGCCGTCCATGCGCGGCATCTTGACGTCGAGGATGGCCAGATCCGGCGGATCGCTCTCCAGCGCGGCGAGGCCGGAGACACCGTCGTGGAATGCCTTGACCGTGTGGCCATGGCTCTCCAGCGCCAGGGATACCGAGGCGACGATGTTCTCATCGTCATCGACCAGGGTGATCTTCGCCATGTGAGGAAGTGTCCTTCGCTTTGGCCTCGAGCGCGCGGGAGGAGTGCGAGCCTAGGCGCGCCGCCACGCGCCGACAAGGAAGCGGCGCGTTCGGGCTCCGTCCGGGTCCGCCCTTTCGGCGAATAGCATGGCGTCAATGGGGCGGCATCGCTAGGCTCCGATCCTCCCATGCGCCTCTCGCCGACCCTGCCAGCCCTTCTTCTCTGCGCCCTTCTGACCGGCTGCGAGGGCGCCTCCGCGCCGACCGATCCCGGCGTCTGCTGGCGCGCGGCCGGCGGGGAGGCGGGACATCCAGGCTTCGTGGCCATCTCCCGGGACGCCGGCAGCCTCGACGACTGCGCCGCCGAACTCGAGGCGATCCATCTTCAGGGCCGGCCCAGCGCCGACGGCGCCTTTCAGGGCTATTTCATCTTCGTCAACGCCCGCGAGATCAGCTCCTCCACGGGCCTGACCACCTTCCGCTACCCGGTCTTCCAGCCTTCCCAGCGCAAGGAAATCGACGCCGACCTGCGCGCCCTGATCAAGGACCGCAACGGCGCGGCGCCCACGGCGGGGGACATTTCGGTGGAGCGGAAGTAGGGGGCGGGGCGACCCTTCGAGCGCTTTCAATCCGCCCGGGAACTCTTCACCGCGCCCAAATCCCGCAGAAACTCCGAGGCCGGCGCGACGCCGCTGACCAGGAGGCGGTCGCGGGCGCGGGTGCAGGCGACGTAGAACAGCTGGCGTTCGGTCTCATAGACGTCGTCGAGTTCGACCTCGTCGGCGATCGCATCGATGCGCGACTGGAGGGGCAGAACCTCCTGGTCGCAGGCCATCACGGCCACGGCCTTGAACTCCAGGCCCTTGGCCAGGTGCATGGTCCCGATCGAGACGCGGGCGCCGGGATCCTCGGCGCGCTGGGAAAGCTCCAGAGCGGTCAGCCCGGCCGCGCCCACGGCGGCGCGGGCGCGCGGAAGTTCCGCGTCGGAGCGGACGAAGACGCCGATCTCGTGGGGCGCGATGGCCTCGGCGATGGCGGCCTTTATGAACTCCGCCACGGCGGCGATCTCGGCGGCCTCGTCGGCCGGCGTGACGACCACCGGCGCGGGGCCATCGAACACCGAGATCGTCCCGGCCCGCTCCTGGGCCTCGCCATCGACGTCGCGCAGGCTCCTGGGCAGCAGGCGATCGGCGCTCATCCGGATCTGATGGGAGGTCCGGTAGTTGACCTCAAGGAGCTGCGAGCGGCCGCGCACATCGACGCCCAGCGCCTTCCACGAGAACGGCTGCTGGAAGATGCGCTGGCCGAGATCGCCGGCGAAAAACAGGGCGTCGGGTCCCGAGGGCGCGATGGCGGCGAGGAAGCGGAGTTCCCCGACGCCGAGGTCCTGCGCCTCGTCGATGACTATGTGGCTGAACGGCTTGCGGGCCCCCGCCGCATAGTGCGCCGCGACCCGCGCGAAGATTTCCGGCCAGGTCGAGAAGCCGCGTTCGGCGAGGGACGCCCGGGCGGCGGCGAACACCGGCCACACCCGCTCACGTCGCGAACGCCCCATCCGGCTCTTGCGGCCCAGCCGCGGGACTTCGGCATAGGCCTGGGCGCCCTCGATTTGCCAAGCATCGACGACATGGGTCCATTCGGAAAGCAGGAAGCGGGTGGAAACCTCGGTGACGCCCCGCGCCCTGGCGGCGCCTTCCAGCGCGGCGCGCACGACGTCCTCGCCGGCCATCCGTGGCCGGCCGACCGTGAGCTGGTAGAGTTCGACCGCGGCGCCGGCCCACGGCGCGACGGTGATCCGCGGGATGACGCCCGTCGAGGGTCCCACGAGCACGGCGAGCTTGCGTTCGAGCGACCGCGCCAGGGGCTCCGAGAACGTGGTGAGCAGCACCCGCGCGGCCGGATCGGCGGCGGCCAGGCGCACGGCCCGATGCAGGGCCACCACCGTCTTGCCGGTGCCCGCCGAGCCGGCTACGCGCGCCGGACCGGAAAAGGTCCGCTCCACCACCTCCCGCTGTGTGGGATGCAGGAAGACGCCCCACCTGTCCCACGGATAGTCCAGGGCGCGTTCGAGTTCCTCCTGGTTCTCCACCACGCGAAAGCGTCGCAGGGAGTCGGGGGCGGTGAAGGCCTGCTCCGGCGCGACCGGCGCCGGGGCCTGGAGGGCGCCGGTGGCGGCGAATTCCAGCAACGCCTCGGCCGCCTCGGCGGGAAGGTGGCCCGCGAGTTCGAAGAAGCCATCCTCGGTCGCGGCTTTGACGTCCGCCAGCCAGTCGGAAGGGACGCCGACCGACAGCAGATCGTCGGCGGTGAGGCGCGCGAACAGAGGCGTCGCCGCTTGCGGAAACAGCTCCCGCGCGGCGACCGAGGGCGCCGGCGCCGCCTCCTCGACCCGCTCGCGCACCTCGACGATCTGGACCGCGCCGGTTCGCGGATGGGCCTCGATCCGCCGGCGTTCGGCCCAGGCGTAGGCCTTGTCGTGATGATCGACATAGGCCAGCAGCAGGCTCGCCGCTGATCTGTGGACGATGATCCGTACGTCCCGCCCGACCCTCACCGACCAGAAGTTGGGGTCCTTGGACTTGTCGATCCGATGAAACGACAGCCCCGGCGCCGAGGGATCCATCTGCAGATCGAAGGCGCTGGTCTTCACCGCCTTCTGCTCGGCCGCCGGCAGGCGGGCGAGGGCGTCGGTGAAGGTGGCGGCGATGCGGAATTCCATCAGGGCGCCGCTCAGCCGTCGAACAGGAGGGGGAACTCAGGCTTCCTCTCGTCGGTGTGGCGAATCAGAAGGTTCCCCGTCGGGAACTCCCGAGTCGCAAAGGCGGCGGCGTCTTCAAGTTGTGAGAAAAACCCTCTGCACTCGGATCCCGCCACGACAACCCATCCCGCCATTCCCCCCGACCTCAGGCCGGGAAGCAGGCGATGAAAGACCGAAATCTCCTCGACAAGGCTTATTGCATTCGCTGGGATAGGCCTGAACGTCGAAGGGGGGCCTCGGAAGGTCCCCCTTTAGCGCCTTGCGGCGTGTAACCAAAGGCCCGAAGGCCGAGCAGCCGAAGCTGTGATGGGAATATAGCTTTTGAGATGAAAATAGCAACCCGCATCACTCGGATCGAGTTCCCTTCAGCGTCAGCGTGTTTGGCCCGAGAGGCCGCCTTGGGGCGACGTCAACCTCCTGCTCTGCCGCGGATGGCGCCGAAACGTGAAGCACGGCCCAAACCTTCACCAGTATCGCCTGGAGGTCCTCGGGGTCGATCTTGCTGAAGATCGGCCGGCCGCGCGCCGTCAGGAGGGGACGCAACCTGTTCACGTGAACGGTATAGAGGTGGTCGCAAATGGCGTGGGCGACCTTGCCTTGCGCCTCACCGACGGGGTTCGGATTCCGTTTGAAAACGTGAACGTGCGTCTCGCGCTGCTGCGGCCGACTGGTGATCGGGACAACGATGCAGGTGTCATGGAGGCTGGGGGCGGCCCGGATGACGACACCAGGATGCTCGCCCTCGAACTCTGGCGCATAGGCGTCGTGAGGGAAGTCAATCCAGTAATACTGCCCAACGCGAGGCCGGCTCTGGATTTGTCGGACTCGCCGGCTCTTTCGAACCCAACCCGCCGCGTCGAGCGCCTCGTCCGAAGGAAAGTCCTGCGCTGGATCGCCGCTCATGCCCCAAACGCCTTCATCGCCCGTGCCGAATTGGCCGACCACCTCGACAGCAATCCTCCGCCCGTCAAGGGGCGAGGGTGATGCAGGCGCAGTAGCCTTGTCTTTGTCGATCCTCGCTTTCAACGACCGAACTCGGAAGCGACTTGGCAAACTCACCCCTTGAACACGGTCTCGCGATGCCAGCGGAGGAACTGTGGATGTGGCCGCCACTCCGGCCGGTCCGGCGGTCGGATGCGACCGCCTGGCAGGAGAAGCCGCGAGAGCGCTTCCGGGGCCGCGGCCTTGGCGGTCAGGATGGTGAAATCCTCGGCCACCGACACCAGGCCACGATCGAACATCCAGTGCGCGGTGGACGAGAGGGCCATGCCGTTACGCACCGAATCCGGCCCGGCGTGTTCGACGGGCCGGATGTGCGCCGCCTGCGCCTCGGTCCGGCCGCCGCCGTTGATGATCTTCAGGCCGGTGAGCGCGCAGGTGTCGGACCAGGCACGTTTGACCGACAGGGCGAAAGCGGCGTCGCGGAATGTCCGCCGGGTCAGTCGCTCGATGATCGGGCGCTCGAAGTTCGCCGGCTCGTCGCCGAAACCGACCGGCAGGCTGATCTCGGGTCGATTGGCCAGGGAGCCGGCGTCCACCAGAGGCGCGAAGCCGGCCGCTATGATGAGATCGAACTCGGCGTCGGGCATCGTGCGCACGGCGCGGCCGAAGGCGCCCTTGCTCGTCCCGCCATCCTCGCGTTGCAGCGCGGATTCGAAATAGTGCGCGCCCTCCCTTAACGGGACGGGCCGGTCGAACTCAAGGTAGTCCTTGACGTCGGCGTAGAAATGATCGGGACATCCCGGATCGGGGCGCACACCCATTACCTTGGCCACGGCGAAATAGGCATGCCGCCCGCCAATCGTCTCGTTGACGCCGCCGATTTGGCGCGGCTCGCAGTAGACGATCCAACCCCCCATCGTCGCCTCGACCTGCCGCAGATAAGTGCTGGAAAAGCGGTACCTTTGTTCAGGCAGGTCGTCATAGTTCGGACCGACCCTGGTGACAAAACGCCCCTCGTCATACGCGCGAACCGCGGTTGCGCTGAGGCGGCGGGGGTCCGTCTGAAAGGCCCGTCCCCGATCTTAGGCGGCGCTGAGGGCGGCGGGATGCCTGGCTTTAGTTCGGATTGTCTTGCGAATTTGGCGCGAAGCTTGGATTCGATTGCGCTATAGCGCGTCGTGAGACGTCCCGCTGGCTCAACTGAGACAATCAGGCCGGCCGCGTCGCAAGTTAGGCTGACCTCGGGCTCGCGTCGATTGGCGAGGTAGCCAAGGCAGCCCGCATCCAGTGAGCGGATCGAACCGTCGGCGATTAGGAACGCATACGGCACTGAAGCGCCGAACTCTCGCCAGATCGCAAAGAGGTCCTTCTCGAATTCGTCCGTTCTGGCGCTCTTCTGGTCGTTCTCTTCTTTTTTGAGTTCATCTGGCCTGTATCGGTAGATTTGATTGTCCAGTCGAAAATGGCGGTGAGTCATGGGCAGATTCGAGAGAGGTTGAATCGATGTCGAGCTTCAAAAGAGCGCGCTTCTCGTCCACGGTCATCCGAACCGGCATCAGCCCTAAACCCGAAACACCTTCATCACCTCGTCGCCGAAGTGGTTGATCACCTTGACCGCGATCCTCCCCGTTTTCGGCTTTTCGAATGGCCGTGAGACATCGCGGTAGAGGGTCGCCCAGGCGTCTTCGTCGATCTCGGCTTTCAGGGCGGTCTTCAGGGATTTGTAGGGATCGTTGGCGCCCAGGAAATAGGCGTGGCGGACGAAGAAGCTCTCTTCGTCGTAGTCGGTGTCGATGAACCAGGCGGCGATGCCCTTCACGTCGTTGGAGCGCACCTCGCCGGTGTTGGGGTCGAAGACATCGACGCCCTTCACCTTCACGGCGATCCGCCCGTCGCTTTCGCCCACGATATCGATGTCCGGCTCGCCGAAGACGATGAAGAGGTTGCCCTTGCCGGTGTTCTTCAGCTCGCCGGCCATGTGCAGGTCGGGGTTCATCTTGGCCTTTAGGATCGGCAGGGGCCCGAGCCGGCTGAGCTCCGAGGCATGGGCGTCGAAGTTGAAGGCGCAGGCGATCAGCACGTCGAAGCGCGCGTCCATGGCTTCCCTGGCCGCGGCGGTGAGGTCGGGCCGCGACAGGGTGCCGAACTCGGGGCCGATGAACACCGCCGCCCGCCGCTCGGTTTCCCTTTCCATGAACCGCCCCTCGGCGCCGATGTATTCGCCGGGCCAGGGCGTCAGCGCGGTGAAGTCGATCTTCTCGGCTTTGGACGACTGCTGCACGCCGGCGGTCTTCAGGTGCTCCAGCACCATCTGGGCGAAGTCGGTGGGCGGGCTGGAGAGGCGTCCACGCCGGCGCCCACCCTCGGCGGCCTCGACCTCGTCGATGAGCTCGATCTCGTCGGCCGGGACCACCCGGTGCGGCGACAGGCTCTCCACCGTGAACGGCCCGGCCACCCGCACGCGGGAGGCATCGACATAGGGCCGGTCGTAGAGCATCTCCACGTCCGCCGCCTTGGCGATCGAGGCGTCGATCTCGCGCTGGCGGGCGATGCGGCCTTCCCACCATTGGGCGAGCAGGGCCTTGGCTTCCGCCGGCCAGGCGCCCGGCGCCTCACGAGGAAGCCGCCATTCCTCGAGCGAAAGATTTTTGTCCACAGATGACGCAGATGACACAGATGTCCGCGGAGCGGATGAAACTGTCTTATCTGCGTTCATCTGCGTCGTCTGTGGACCACTTGAATCGGCTTCGCCGACAAGAGCGCTTATCTCCGAGCGCAGCGGATCGAGCCGCGCCGCCCAGGTCTCCCAGATGGTGTCGATCTCGCTGTTGTTGGCGATGGACTTCAGGGTGACGTGCGGCGCCCGCTCATAGACAAAGCCCTGGCGCAGATCGTGAAGGCACGCGCCGTCGCCCTGGATGCGGCCCGAAACCTCCTGCTCCTTGCGCCGCCCTTCCGCCGAGTCCTTGAGGAAATAGTACGGATAGCGCGCGCTCATCAGTCGCGTGCGGGCCAGGGCCAGGGCAACGCGGGAAGTGTCCATGGTGACCCAACGTCGGCCCCATTGTTCCGCGACGAAGGCGGTGGTGCCTGAGCCACAGGTCGGATCGAGGACGAGGTCACCGGGATCGGTGGCCATGAGAAGGCAGCGCTGCACAATACTTGTACTGGTCTGCACTATGTATACAATGCCCGCAGCGCCAGCCACATCAGTCCAAACGTTGGAAATTGCAAAAGCGGCGAAATCATCAAGAAAGCGGATATACTCAACTGTTGACGTGCGAGCGCCGATTCGATCGGATTTCGCAAGTCTCCCCAGGCCAACGACAGAGGTCTTCCAGTTTGACCCGCTGCCCGAGTGAAATTGTCTATTCTGAAATGTCCATGCGCCGGTCGTGTTTGTCCTCACACCGCTGGATATCAGGCTGGTTAGCCTGTAGGGGCGCGACCTGTCGGGCAATCTAAGGCCGCCAGAGCGCTCATCTCCTGAAAGGGCTCGCCGTTCGCCGTTCTCCAGGTGGACCCGATCATATCGACCCCCGCTGCCCTCTCCAATTCCCAATTCCTTCCGAAAGTACATCTGACGGTATTTTAGGTATTTTCTATTCTTTGCGTACCAAAGAATATAGTCAGCAACGTTCGATAGCTGAGACGTTTCCTGGCCGCCGGTCTTTCGGAGGCAGATCATTGAAATGAGATTCGCGTCTCCGAACACCTCATCCATCACCGCCCGCACGCGATGCACGTTCTCGTCCCCGATCTGGACGAAGACCGAGCCCGACTCCGTCAGCAGTTCCCGCGCCACCGTCAGCCGATCGCGTAGGTAGGTCAGATACGAATGGATGCCGTCCTTCCAGGTATCCCGGAACGCCTTGACCTGTTCCGGTTCGCGGGAGATGTCGGCCTGTTTGCCGTCCTTGACGTCGCGGCTGAGGGTGGAGACCTGCCAGTTGGAGTTGAACTTGATGCCGTAGGGCGGATCGAAATAGATGCACTGGACCTGTCCCTTGAGGCTCTCGCGTTGGGCGAGGGAGGCCATGACCTGGAGGGAGTCGCCGAGGATCATGCGGTTCGACCAGTGCTGGTCGTGCTGGTAGAATTCGGTCCGCGCCTCGGGGTCGGTCAGGCCGTTGAAATCGGCGAAGAGATCGAGGGTTTCGGCGCCCTGGCCCGCGCCCCCTCCACCACTTCGTGGTCCCCCTCCCCCGCTTTGCGGGGGAGGATTGGAGGACCTGCGCTTCAGGTCGTCGATGATGACCTTGGGGTGGATCTTCTCCTGGATATACAGAGCCGGCGCGTTGACCACGAGGTCGGACCAGTCCTGCCGATCCTTGCCGCGCCAGACGAGCTGGGCGTCGCCGATCTCGACCTTGCCGGTCTCGCCGAGTTGGGCGACCTGCGCCTTGGTCAGCCGGATCGAAACCCCGTTCCAGATGATCTGCGGATCGAGATCGCCGTCCCGCTCCCGCGTCTCCCCCTCCGCCAGCGGCCGGGCGCGGGCCACCGTGAGCGGCGGCGCCGGCCCCTCCACCTCCTCCATCCGCTCGGCGATCGACTGCAGCTCCGCCGTCGGAATATTGATCCGCGTCTCGTCGTGGGTGAGCGTGGCGACCTGTTTGGGGCCTTTGGGGGCGCGGGCCATCAGAAGGATTGGTCCACAGATGACGCAGATGACACAGATAGGATGGGGTGGTGCGGGCCGTGGATCATGCGTTTGTATTCCAGACGGGGCGCGCCGAAGTTCAGCAGCAGGGCCGTTGAGTGGCCCGAGGCCTTCAGATAGTTGATTGCCTGCGCTTCGTCCCTGGCGGAGAGGGCGGTCAGGGCTTTCAGTTCTACGATGACCTGGTCGAAGCACACGAAATCGGCTCGATAGGTGACGGGCAGGAGCTTTCCTCGGTAGGTGACGCCGAACGGCGCCTCGCGCCGAAACGGAATCGACCGCTCGGCGAGTTCCACCGCCAGCGCCTCGTGATAGACCGCTTCGAGGAATCCGTGACCGAGGGTGCGGTGAACCTCCATCGCGGCGCCGATGACGGCATATGTCTGTGGGTCTCGGTCATCTGTGGTCATAAGCTTGTCCACAGATGACGCAGATTACACAGATGTAGAATATCGCGGGCCAAAGGCCCGCAAGAAAGCATGACCGTCTCGCAGGCGTTTCGCTCGGCCCTTATCTGCGTCATCTGCGTCATCTGTGGATAACCCCTTGCCGCGCGCGGGCCATCAGGCGGCCAGCCAGTCTTCGACGGTGAGCCCTCGGCCATCTGTCATGAATTTGCCGCAGATGACGCAGATTACACAGATAAAGGCTATCGCGGGCCAAAGGCCCGCAAGAAATCGGCCTGCCCCCGCCGGAATGCCCGCCAACCTTCATCTGTGTAATCTGCGTCATCTGTGGACAACCTCTTCCGTCACGAGGCGAGCCAGTCTTCGACGGTGAGCCCCGGCGTCCGCGCCAGAGACTTGTCGCGCGTGACGAGGATCGCGTTCTCGGCCATGGCGTGGGCGGCGATCAGCGTGTCGAGGCTTCCCAACGGCGTTCCCTCGCCCTCGAGGCGGACCCGCAGACGGCCATAGGCCCGCGCCGCCTCGCTGGTCCACGGGAGAACCTCGACGCGCAGGAGGAACGTCTCCGCGCCTTTCCGCAGATTGACGGCCTCGGGCTTCTTCGCCAGCCCGAAGAGTATCTCACCTTCGGTGATCGCGGAGATGCAAACGCCCGGCGCCGGCGCGAGTCGGACTCGCACGTCCGGTGAGGGGCCTCTGATGATGTGGCTGGCGATGTTGGTGTCCAGCATGCGCCGCCGCGGTCCCGCCTCAGGCAAAGGGATCACCTCGTCCAGGCGGGGGATCATGGCGATCGAGCATGAAATCACGCCGCTCGTCCTCGGGAATGCTGTCGATGAGATCGAAGAACTCCTGCCAGTCGCCCGGTTTGCGGGAGAGGATCACGTCGCCCGACATCTCGTCCTTGCGGATGAACACCTCCTTGCCGTCGAAGCGGAACTCGCGCGGCAGGCGGACCGCCTGGCTGCGGCCGTTGGTGAAGAGTTTCGCCGTCTTGGTCATGCCCCTGTCTCCTCAGTGATAGACCGGTGATATATATCATCGGCGTTCACGCCGCCAGCCTTCCGCGACCCAAAAGGTTTTCCACAGATGACGCAGATGACGCAGATTTGGAGCACCGCGGGCCGCAGGCCCGCAAGAATGCCACCTCTGGCGCCGACCTTCGATCACCTCTCATCTGCGTCATCTGCGTCATCTGTGGACAAAGCCTTCTCGACCAGCCGCCCGAATGCATCCTGGATCTCATAGACGTCCCGAAACTCCTCGAACGCCCATCGCCCGTAGCCGCCGAGGTTGTTCACGCCCGGGACCCAGAGGGTCTTCATTGTCTCCGCCTTCAACTGGGCGTCGCCCTTGCGGTAGCCCTTGGTTTCCAGGACGAGGTTGAGCGGGTCGTCTTCGCCGTGGCCGTCGTCGATGCGGACGATCATGTCGGGGATATAGCGGCGCGGGATGGCGCCGTAGCGATAGGGGACCTCGAAGCCGAGGCCCTGGTTCTTGACGTAGGAAATCACGGAGGGGTGGCGCTCGATGACCCGGGCGAGTTCGCCTTCCCAACTGGAATCGCAGACCACGAGGTTGACGTGGCTGCGGTTGGCCGCGGTCCGGTAAGTGTCCTTGCCGGTGGTGAAGTTGACGAAGCGGGTCGATCCGGTGCGGTTGTAGGGATCGAGGATGGCCTTGATGCGCTTCTCGCCCGCCTCATAGCGCTGGCAGGCGAGGAAGATGCGCTCGACCGCCTGGTCGATGAGTTCGAGATAGAGCACCGCCCCGGTCGGCACGCCCTTGCAGACCAGATAGCCCTCGTTCAGCCACTGGCGCACCACGCGCAGAGCGCCGCCGAACAGGTGGGCGGGGAGTTCGTCGTCGGCGTCGCGCAGGCGGGTCTCCAGCAGGCGCTTGGCGATGTTGAAGGAGATTTCGCTGGGCCGGAGGTCACCCAGGATATCGGCGTTGAGTTCGACGCCCTCGCCGACGATGCCCTCCATCAGCACGGTGCAGGGGCCGACGGTTTCGGGGTCGAGGACGAGGCGGGAGTCGTCGGTGAACCTGGCGGTGATCCGCTCGTCCGGAAGCTCGACGCGGTAGCCGGCGACGCGGGGGAAGCCGATCTCCAGGGCGGCGCGCTCCTTCACGGCCTGGACGCGGACGACCGGCTTGGGTCGCTGGACGACGGCGACCACCGGCTTGGCGGTGAAGTCGAAGGGGATGCCGAGGATGTCGGCGTATTCGACGTTGAACAGGCCCTCCTCGTTCAGCTCATAGGATTGCCGGCGCAGGCCCCGGCCGACCACCTGTTCGCAGAGTAGCTGGGTCCCGAAGGCGCGCACGCCGAGGATATGGGTCACGGTATTGGCGTCCCAGCCCTCGGTGAGCATGGCCACGGAGACCACGCAGCGAACGGATTCGCCGAGCGCGCCGGGCTTGCCGACGGTGTTCATCACTTCGCGCAGCAGGTCCTCGGCGGTGATCCTGTCGCCGGCCGCGGAGTCGCCGCTGCGCTCGGTGAGTTCCCGCTTGAACTGTTCGATCTCGGCCGCCGCCGCCTTCTTGAAGGCGTCGTCCATGGCCTCGCCGGAATCGATCTGCATGCTGTCGATCAACAGGGTGTTGGGCTTGGCCAGGCGGTTGCCGTGCTCGTCGTAGTTGCGGAAGAGGTCCAGGTGGCCGCGGTGGCGATTGACCACGTCGCCGTCGTCGGTCTCCCGGTCCCAGCCGGAAATCCATTCGCAGAGCAGCTTGGAGGTCGCGGTGTTGTTGCAGACGACGATGAACACCGGCGGCGTGGCGACGCCGGCCTGACCCCAGGCCTCGAAGGTTTTCACATAGTGGCCGTAAAGGGCGTAGAGCGCGGTCTGGAGTTCGGCGGGGATGGAAAGGGGATCGAGTTCGCCCGACTTGCCCGCGCCCTTCCTGGGCATGCGCTTGCCGATGTGTTCCCAGAGGTTGCGGTAGATCGGCATCTCGGCGGTCGGCAGATTGTCGGCCACCGGCACGCGGGGCAGCTTGACGAGGCCGCTTTCGATGGCGTCCATCAGCGAGAAGTCGCTGACCGTCCAAGGGAACAGCGTGCCCTCGGCGTAGCCCGAGCCGCGCAGGAAGAACGGCGTGGCCGAGAGGTCGAAGACGGTGCGCAGGCCGACCTTGCGTTTCAGCGCCTCGAGGCCGGATATCCACAGCCGCGCGGCCTCGGCGTTCTCCTTGGCTTCGGCCCGCTCCTCGCCGGCGACGGGCGCCTCGTCCGGATCGCCGGCCTTCTCGCGATAGCAGTGGTGGGCCTCGTCGTTGATGACGACGACGTTCTTGAGCGCCAGGAGATCGCCGCAGGCCCGCTGCAGCATCTGGCCCTCGGTCTCGGTGGTGACCGGCGCGTCGCCGCGGCCCTGGAGGAGGGCGCGGCCGACCTTGGAGACGTCCATGGTCTCGCGGCGCTTGAAGGCGTGGTAGTTGGTGATGACGATCTTGGCGTGGCCGATGTCGCCGAGCATGTCGGCCGGCAGCAACTGGCGGGTCCGGTAGTAGCTCTCCGGATCCTCGGGCAGGAGCACGCGCAGGCGGTCCTTGATGGTGATCCCCGGCGTGACGATCAGGAAGCCCCTGGAGAAATGGCTGGAAGGCGAGCGCACCGCGTTCACCGTCTGCCAGGCGATCAGCATGGCCATCACCGTGGTCTTGCCGGCCCCGGTGGCCATCTTCAGGGCCACGCGTACCAGCTCCGGATTGGCCTGGGCGTTGGCGGCGCGGACGTGTTCCCAGAACTTGGCGTATCGCGCCTGCCTGGGCGCGACCTCGGTGAGCCAGATCGCCGTCTCGGCCGCCTCGACCTGGCAGAAGAACGGCCGGACGGTCTCGAACTCGAAGGTCCGCCAGTGAGTGAGAAGCCGCGCCGTCGCCGGCGTGACGCCCCAGTCGGCGGGGTTGGGCAGCGCCCGCCAGGAGGCGACGTGCTGGCGGATCTCGTTGATGATCGGTGTCGGGTTGTATTCCTGCTCGGCGGTGGACGGGCCGGTGTCGGATCCGAAGCCGAACTCGCCCTGCTTCGCCCCGCCCCTGCGCTTGCGCGGCTTGGGCACCGGGGTGATCAGCTCGGACTTGCGACGCCCATCGACGGGGGGAACGTCGAGTGGCTGACCATCGGCGTCCAGCGCGTGATGCCGGCTCGGCGGCTCATACGGCGAGTTGAGGATCGGCCGTTCGAAGAAGGAATCGCTCACGGGCTCCCCACGCCGCCGGACTCGCGACTCCGCTCCGAAGGTGGCCGCAGCTAACGACGGGTGGGCCAATGAAGCAAGACGCCGCGATCCATCCGTCAGGGCAAAATCGGCTTCCGCGCCGCGCCCTCGGCGGGGGACATTCCGGTGGAGCGGAAGTAGAAGAGGGGGCGCGCCGCCGCGCCCGGGATGCACGCGCCGCCTGGGATCGAACCATGGGAAGGCTCTGATGATCACGCTCTACCATTCGCCCCGGACCCGTTCGGCCAGCATCGTCTGGCTGCTCGAGGAACTGGGCGTCGCTTACGAAATCCGCAACGTCGATTGGCGCCGGCCCGACGGGACGGGCGCGCGCGATCCGGCCAATCCGCACCCGCACGGCAAGGTTCCGGCCCTTTCCGATGACGGCGAAACCGTGTTCGAGAGCAGCGCCATCGCGCTCTATCTCACCGACAAGCACCGGACGACGCCCATGGGTCCCCTCCCCGGCGAGGCGACGCGGGGCGAATATCTTTCGTGGCTCGCCTATCGGCCGGGGGTGATGGAGCCGGCGCTGATCTCGCGCCGCTTCGAGATCAAGCACGTCTTCGGGGCCATGGGCTGGGCCCCGGCCGACGAGGTCGAGGCGGTGCTGAACGCCCATCTGGCGACGCGCGACTATTTCCTCGGCGAGAGGTTTTCCGCCGTGGATATCCTGCTGGGCGGCGGACTGCCCTTCATGATCATGGCGAAGATGGTCGCCGAGACGCCGGTCCTGAAGGCCTACGCCGATCGCATCACCGCCCGGCCGGCGTTCCGCAAGATGATGGCCTAGCGACCGCTCGCCGCGAGCGGATGGCTGATCAGCGCGCGGTCGAGGGTGATGAGTCGGAGACCCTCGCACCGGCATTGGGCCAGAAGCAAGCGGTCGAAGGGGTCGCGCGTCGGCGGCTCGGGCTCGACGTCGGCGAGGACGTGGCTGGCGATGATCGGAATCAATCGCATGGCCATCGAGTCGATGAGTTCCGGCAGTGCGTCAAGGCCCACGGCGATGACCAGTTTGCCCAGTCGGCTCTTGATGGCGATTTCCCAAAGGCTGGCGACGCTGACATTCAACTCGGCCGCAGGATCTTCGACCAGGCGTCGGATTCCTCCGGTCAGGGTCCTGGATCGTTCGCCGATCAAACCGATGAATATGTGGGTGTCGAGCAGCAGTCTCATTCGTCGCTTGCAGGCGGCAGCGGGCGCAGCAAGAAGTCCTCGGGCAGAGGTGCGTCGAAATCCTCCGCGATGAACGTCACGAGGCCGCTCGGCGCGTGCTTCCGCCTGAATTCCTCGATCGCCTCCCACCGCAGGCCGCCGCGCACGCGATGCGGCACGAGATCCAGCACCGGCTTGCCATTGCGGGTGACGACGACGGTCTCGCCGGCCTCGACCCGGCGGGCGAGCTCCGTCAGCTTGTTCTTGGCGTCACGCATCGAGACGGTGGTCATGGAGCGATTGTAGCCGCAAGTAGCTACTTTCGCAACCTGGCGCTCACCCCGCCACCCCTCACATCGCCGATATCCCCCCGTCGAGCTTCAGTTCGGCGCCGGTCATGAACTTGCTCTCGTCGCTGGCCAGATAGAGCACGGCGTTGGCGATGTCGGCGGGCTCGCCGATGTGGCCGAGCGGCACCTGGCGGCCGAGTTTGGCCTCGGCCTCGGCCTTGCCGAACCTCTGGCGCAGAGGATCGAGTATGGGAGTGTCGATGAAGGTCGGATGGATCGAGTTGGAGCGCACGTCGATCCCCTGCTTGGCGCAGTGCAGGGCTATCGCCTTGGAGAGCAGCCAGACGGCCGCCTTGGAAGCGTTGTAGACCGGCGTATTGTGGCCGGCGATCAGGCCGGCGATCGAGGAGATGTTGATGATCGACCCGGGCTGATTGCGGCGCAGATAGGTCAGGGCGTGCTTGGTCCCGAGAAACACCGAATCGACATTGACGCTCATCACCAGCTTCCAGTCGTCCAGGGAGAGGTGCTCGATGTCGCCGCCCCGCGAGATGCCGGCGTTGTTGACCAGCACGGAGATGCCGCCCATGGCCGCGTCGGCTTCCTCCAGGGCAAAGGTCCACTGCGCCTCGGCGGTCACGTCGAGCGGGAAGGCGAAGGCCGTTCCCGCGCCCCATACCGCATCGATGTCGGCCGCCACCCGCGTCGCCCCGTCGAGATTGATGTCGGCCAGCGAGACCGTCGCGCCCTCCTCGGCCAGGCGCCGCGCCGCCGCTTCGCCGAGGCCCTGGGCGGCCCCGGTGATGAAGGCTTGCTTGCCCGCCACCCGCGAACCCCTCGTCGCCGTCATTTGGTTTCTCCCGCCGCCGCCGCATCCATCATCCGGGCCAGGGCGACGTCGAGTTCGGTCACCCCCTCGGCGTCGTGGGTCGCCAGCAGGACCTCGACCCGGTTGTAGACATTGAACCACTCGGGGTGATGGTCGAGCTTCTCCGCCGCCAGGGCGGCGCGGGTCATCCAGCCGAAGGCGGCGTTGAAATCGGCGAAGCGGAAGGTCTTTCGGATCGCGTCGCGCCCCTCGGCGGCCGACCAGCCGGTGAGTTTGGCCATCGCCGCGGCGGCGCCGATGCGGATCGGTCGGGTCATGTCGTGGTCTCCAGCATCTTACGGGAAGGTCAGGCCGGTCGCCGTCTCCAGGTCGGCGAGCGCCTGATCCTCGCTCACCACCTTGATCGCCTTCATGCCCAGCGCCGCGGCCGGCTTGCAGTTCACCCCCAGGTCGTCGAGGTAGACGCAAGCCGCGGGCGCGACGCCGAGGGCCTCGCAGATGGCCAGGTAGATCTTCGGATCGGGCTTGCGCACGCCGGCCTTGGAGCTTTCGATGACCACGTCGAAGAGGGCCATGACCTCCGCCGCCCGCGAGGCGCCCTCGCCGCCGGCGGCCATGCCGGGGCCGTGTCCCTGGGCCATGTTGTTGGTGATGCAGCCGACCTTGAAGCGGCGCTTGCAGATCTTCAGCGCCTCGATCATCCGCGGCCGGAAATCGCCCGACAGCAGAGGCAGGACGTCGGCCCCGCGCAGGGGATGGCCGAGGGCGCCCGATTCGGCCAGGAAAGCGGCGTCGAAACCGGCGGCGTCGATCTCGGCGCGCTCGAACCGGGCCCAGGCGTTGGCGTCGGGATTGGTGGCGTTGACCCGGCGGATGTGGTCGCGCGGCGCGCCGACGCCGGCTTCGAAGCGGTTGAACGCCTCGAACGGCGAGGTGGTGAACACCCCCCCGAAGTCCCAGATCACCGCCTCGATCGCCACGCCCTGGTGTCTCTCCGCCGTTCCGACGGATTCGACGCTAGAGACGGCGGCCGGGAGGCACAAGCGGCGGGCGATTGCCTCTCGCTCTTCGCCTGACGCGCGAATGGCCGCGCCCGCCCCGGCGACTGGGCCTAGGTTGGGATCAGTTAACCATGCCGCCCCTTATGGAAAACCAAGCCATGCGCGTCCAACTCGTCACCACCATCCTCGCCGCCGGACTGGTTCTGGGAACCGCCGCCGCCACCAACGCCCACGACGGCCCCGCCGATGGCCCGCGCGGCGGCGGCCCGATGGCTTGCCCCGCGCCGCCGCCGGCTGCCAGGCCCGCCCAACCCCGTCCAATGGCCTGCCCGGCGCGGCATGAAACCCTCGCCCGCGGCCACGCCTGGCGCCGTCCCGGGCGCCGCGTCGCCGCCGGCCCGGCCTGGAACCGCGAGGACGACGGCGTCGCCGTCAGCCAGGCGCGGGTCTATCGCCGCGAACTGGCCACCCACGGTTTCCCCGGCCGCGACGCGCGCGCCCACGGCGACTGGGGCTCCCCACCCCGGGCCTTCGCCCAAGGCGGCGACGGCGCCCGCGGCGCCCACTACGGCTACGAGCGCCGGGAATTCACCACAGAGAGCGGCCACGTCGAGGGCCAGCGCGACGGCCATCGCTACGCCTGGTCCTGGGGCGGCGGAGGCGGCCGGCCGGGCGGACCCGCCCCGTGCGAGCCATGCCGCGACCGCCAGATCCACGGCGACGTTGCCCGCGGCGACGGCCCGCCGTGGCGCCAGGCCCAGGGCGGCGGCTACGAGACCTACGGCTACGCCGGCCGTGACGAGCGGGGCTATCTGGTCTGGGCCAGCAAGCGGCGCTGGTAGCCAGGCAAGATTCGGAGCTTGGCGAACGGATGGGCGGCGGCGTTCGTGGCTTTGCGCCCCCTCCACCACCTCGTCCTGCGGCGAGGTGGTCCCCCTCCCCCGCAAGCGGGCGTGGGAGGATAGGGCGGGTTCGACTTCCTTCCATCCTCCAATCGAGCGCAGCGAAGGTGGGGGGTGGCGCGGCGCTCTTTCTCGCGCCGTGACGGAGGGGGCGTCCTCGCGTTGGCCAACCCGGCAAGCGACCGCGCTCGCGTCGATCGCCCGCAAGCGAAGTCCGACCCAAATGGCGACATGATCTCAATTCGTCTTTCTTCGAATTGAGTTCGTGTTGCCAATTTGGGCGCGCCGGCGCGCGCAATCCACGGCCTGGATGATCCCTATCAGTACACCACCACCGAGCGGATGCTCTCGCCGGCGTGCATCAGGTCGAAGCCCCGGTTGATGTCCCCCAAGGTGAGGACATGGGTGATCATCGGGTCGATGGCGATCTTGCCGGACATGTACCAATCGACGATCCTGGGCACGTCCGTCCGCCCCCTGGCGCCGCCGAAGGCGCAGCCGCGCCAGACCCGGCCGGTGACCAGTTGGAACGGCCGGGTGGCGATTTCCTTGCCGGCTTCGGCGACGCCGATGATGATCGATTCGCCCCAGCCGCGGTGGCAGGCCTCGAGAGCCTGGCGCATGACGGTGGTGTTTCCCGTGCAGTCGAAGGTGTAGTCGGCGCCGCCGCCGGTCAGGGCCACCAGATGGGCGACGATGTCGCCATCGACGGTCTTGGGGTTGACGAAGTGGGTCATGCCGAAGCGCCGGCCCCAGTCCTCTTTGGAGGGATTGACATCGACCCCGACGATCATGTCGGCGCCGACCATCCGCAGGCCCTGGATGACGTTGAGGCCGATGCCGCCGAGGCCGAAGACGACGGCGTTGGCGCCCGGCTCGACCTTGGCGGTGTTGACTACCGCGCCGACGCCGGTGGTGACCCCGCAGCCGACGTAGCAGGCGCTCTGGTACGGCGCGTCCTCGCGGATTTTGGCCACCGCGATCTCGGGCAGGACGGTGAAGTTCGAGAACGTCGAGCAGCCCATGTAGTGATGGATCGTCTTGCCGCGATGGGAGAACCGGCTGGTCCCGTCGGGCATCACGCCTCGCCCTTGGGTGGCGCGGATGGCGGTGCACAGGTTGGTCTTGCCGCTGAGACAGGATTTGCACTGCCGACATTCGGGTGTGTAGAGCGGAATGACGTGATCGCCGGGCGCGACGCTGGCCACCCCCGGGCCGATTTCCCGCACCACGCCCGCGCCCTCGTGGCCGAGGATGCTGGGGAACAGCCCTTCGCTGTCGAGGCCGTCCAGGGTGTAGGCGTCGGTGTGGCAGATGCCGGTGGCCATGATCTCGACCAGCACCTCACCGGCCTTCGGCCCTTCGAGATCGACCTCGACCACCTCCAGAGGTTGTTTAGCCTCGAAGGCGACGGCGGCGCGGGTCTTCATGCTTTCGCCGCCGGCGCGGGCGTGGTGGAGCCGAGGGGAATCGAACCCCTGACCTCCTCATTGCGAATGTTGGGGTGGCGGGTGTCGCCAGGTTCTCGACCATATATGGTCACTGCAAAAAGCTCATAATTAGAGAGCGTTAGCAAGGTCACTGGATCGGGTTGCATCTTTTGGTTTCCACTGGTTTCGTCGGATGTGGTATCTAGGTGGTGTCGAAGGTGGCGTCTGGAGGTCGGGAGAGGGAAAAATGGCGGCGACGCGGGCGAGGATCGGCAAGCGAAACGTCGATGCGGTGGCGATACCGGGCACGGGTGAATCGAGATTGTGGGACACCGAGCTCAAGGGTTTCTTCCTCAGAGTCTACCCGACAGGCCGGCGAGTCTATGCCGTAAAGTATCGAGCGGGGTCCCTGCAGCGGATTTTCACGATCGGCGTACATGGATCTCCGTGGACCGCCGAAACAGCCCGCCAAAGGGCCCGAGAGGCCTTTGACCGCGTTCGGCAGGGCGATGATCCCGCCGTCGAGAAGAAGGCCGCCCGGCGGGCCCTCACGGTCAAGGGGTTGATCGAGACTTATTTGGCGGACGGACCGGCCACCAGGCCGGCCAAGAGGCAAGGCTCGTGGCTGAATGACGCGTCGAACCTTGGTCGCCATATCGAGCCTCTGCTCGGCCGAAAGGTCGCCGACGCGGTGACCAAGGAGGACGCGGCCAAGGCGATCGGCGACATCGCGGTGGGCAAGACGTCCGGAGCGACGATCAAGAGCGGGAAGGCCCGGGGCCGCATTTCCGTGAAAGGGGGCCTCGGCGTGGCGCGTCGCACGCGCCTTGCGGCGGCGGCCATGTACGCCTGGGGCCTCGAGCACGGGCGTATCGGCGGGGGCAACCCATTTTCATCCGTCAAGCTCACCGCCGCCCCGTCGCGCGACCGTTTCCTCGGCATGGAAGAAGCGGCGAGGCTCTTCGATGCCCTCGGCGCCCTCGACAAGGAAGGTTCGATCAACGACGGGTTCGCGGACGCCATACGCCTGCTCGTTCTCACCGGGGCTCGGAAGACCGAAATCCTGGGCCTGCGGTGGTCCGAGGTTGACCTGTGCCGCAAGATCCTTGCCTTGCCGCCCGAGCGGACCAAGGCGGGCGGAATGAACGGGGAGCGTCGCATCACCCTTTCCCCTCCCGCGCTGGAGATTCTGGCGCGCCGGCGGCCAGAGAACCCGAAGGCCGGGGATTTCGTTCTGCCGTCCACGCGCGGCCAAGGTCATATCGTCGGAATCCGCCGCGTCTTCATGAAGGTGTGCGCGATGGCCGAACTTTCTGGGGTGCGCGTCCACGACCTTCGTCACTCGTTCGCCAGCTTCGCCATCGCGGGTGGCGCGAGCCTCTTCCTTCTCAGCAAGCTCCTCGGCCACGCCAGCGTTCGTACCACGGAGCGCTATGCGCACCTCAGCGGCGATCCCATGCAGGATGCCGCGGACGCCGTAGGGAAGCGCCTGATGCCCGAGGTCGGCGGGGCCGGGGGTGCCGACGTCGAACAGAGAACAGCGAATGGCTGACCGAGCGGCACCCGGAACGGGCGCGCGAGCGGGCGTGTCGAGGGCGCATGACCCGCGCCATATCCGGCGAGTCTATGATTTCGGCCTAAGTCCAGAGGAAATTGTCGCCCTCGCCGCAACCAGACCGCCAACGAACCGGGAGATCGCCGCGCTTATCGTAGACGACGCGGACTTGCTTGAGCTTGGTCGCTGGGGTGGCGACCCGGCGCCGAAGCGATGGATACCGCGCGCCTGACCCTGGGTGATGGTCGCGTCGCCTACGCCACCGGTTGATGCGACCCCGAGCCAAGTCCCTCGGCTACGACACGGGCATTCTCGATCACCGCTCCGTTCGTTGTCCGAATTTGAACAGGCCTGCCTTGCCGTCGGGGAGAATCACTCGACGCTTGAATCAGACCCGGTTCGACCGGCGCGTTCGATTACAACCGCCGCAACAGAAGTATTCCCGTTGTGGCGTTTTGTCGCGGACCCTCCCCGGTCGTGTCCCTGGTGGTGGTGTAGCTCGGTGGTAGCGGAGCCGCTCGCGACGCGCGCCTTCCACATGGCGCCGTAGCGAGCGAGCGGCGCGGCGGCGGTCATCGACGATCTTCGGTTAGGGTTGGGTTGCGGCTTCAACTTCAACCAAGGACCGAAGATGACCAACGACATGATGAACTTGCGGGCGCTGATGGAAAAGAGCGCCGACGCCGATTTGTTGCGGGAGATGATCGGCTTTGCCGGCCACCGCCTGATGGAGCGGGAGGTGGGCGACCTGACCGGGGCCGCTCACGGCGAGAAGAGCGCCGATCGCCTGGTCCAGCGCAACGGCTATCGAGACCGGGACTGGGAGACGCGGGCCGGGACGGTGGAACTGCGCATCCCCAAGCTGCGCAAGGGTTCTTACTTCCCCTTCTTCCTGGAGCCGCGGCGGTTGGCGGAGAAGGCCCTGACGGCGGTGATCCAGGAAGCCTACATCCAGGGGATCTCGACCCGTTCGGTGGACGACCTGGTCCAGGCGATGGGGATGAGCGGCATCTCCAAGAGCCAGGTCTCCAGGCTCTGCGAAGACATCGATGTTCGCGTCAATGCCTTCCTTGAGCGCCCGATCGAGGGCGACTGGCCGTACCTCTGGATCGACGCCACTTACATCAAGGTGCGCCGGAACAATCGCATCGTCTCGGTAGCCGCCATCATCGCCACCGGCGCCAACACCGACGGCCGGCGCGAGGTGCTGGGCATGATGGTCGGCCCTTCCGAGGCTGAAACCTTCTGGACCGAGTTCCTGCGCGGGCTCGCCCGGCGCGGCCTGCGCGGCGTCAAGCTGGTCATCTCCGACGGCCACGAAGGGATCAAGGCCGCCGTCTCCAAGGTTCTCTGCGCCACCTGGCAGCGCTGCCGCGTCCACTTCATGCGCAACGTCATGGCTCACGCCAGCAAGAGCGGCCGGCGGGTGGTGGCCGCCTTCATGAGCGCCGCCTTCGCCCAGGACGACGCGCAAGCGGCCAGGGTCCAGTGGCGAGGGGTCGCCGATCAACCGCGGCCCAAACTATCCAGGCTGGCCGGCCTCCTCGACGAGGCCGAAACCGATGTGCTGGCCTACATGACCTTCCCCAAGGATCATCGCGCCAAAATCCACTCCACCAACTCGCTGGAGCGGCTCAACGGCGAGATCAAGCGGCGCACCGACGTCGTCGGCAGCTTCCCCAACGAGGAGGCGATCGTCCGTCTGGTCGGCGCCATCCTCTTGGAACAAAACGATGAATGGGCCGTCCAGCGTTCCCGTTACCTGAGCCTGGAATCCGTCGCCGGACTGAGCGATACTCCCATCGTCAGCCTGCCAATCCTGGCCGCCTGACCAATCCGGCCCCGCCGGAGATCACGATGGCCAAGCCATCGCAGTTACACCACGCGTTGGGACACGACCGACGCGACCGACGCGCGAACGAAAGACAGGCTGGCGCTCTACCACCCGAGCTAACGAGGAATGGAACCCAAGGGCTCCCCGATTAGTGCTTCCAACCAGCGACGATATGCGCCAGCTCGCGGGATTGTGCGGCGTCCCAGCGCCAAATCGCTGGTTTCCAAGAACGTGACGCCCGAGGGCGTTGAAACCTTGGTCCATCATCCCTCCGCCGACTCGGGTGGGGCGAGACCGCACCCTTTTGCGCCTAACGGGCGTTCTCAGTAGCAAGTCACCAGTCGGTGTAGCCTCCGATCCAAGTCCCCTCGAGAAATTTCTCCACGGCATCCTCCATCGGCCGGATGTCCAGGCCCTTGCCGCGCAACCAGTCATCATCGAAGAGCGTGCTGCGATAGCGATCACCAGAGTCGCAAAGAAGGGTCACGATGGATCCCGGCTCATCGACCTCGCGCATCCGGAGGATCAACCGAGCCGCGGCCCAGAGGTTTGTCCCGGTCGAGCCACCGCACGAACGCCCGATGCGCCGCGAGAGCACCCTCGCAGCCGCGATACTGGCCACGTCGGGCACGCTAATCGCGCAATCGATGATGTCTGGTATGAATGACGGCTCGCATCGGCCCCTCCCAACGCCCTCGATGAGCGATGGCGGGCCATCGACCGTCCGTACGCTTCTATCGTCCCAATAGCGATGGAACACCGAGGCCTTGGGGTCGGCCAGGCAGATGCGGGTCGAGAGGCGCTGATAGCGGACGTATCGTCCCAGGGTCGCCGAAGTGCCGCCGGTTCCAGCCCCCACGACGATCCAGGCTGGGATCGGATGGGCCTCGCGCGCCATCTGCCGGAAGATCGATTCGGCGATGTTGTTGTTGCCGCGCCAGTCGGTCGCCCGCTCGGCGTAGGTGAACTGGTCCATGAAATGGCCGCCCAGTTCGGCGGCGAGGCGGGCGCTCTCGGCGTAGATGTCGGCCGGGTTGGCGACGAAGTGGGTTTCCCCGCCATGGAAGGCGATCTGGGCGACCTTCTCGGCCGACGTCGACTTGGGCATGACCGCGAGGAAACGAAGGCCGAGCATCTTGGCGAAATAGGCTTCGGACACGGCCGTCGAGCCGCTGGAAGCCTCGATGATCGCCGTGCGCGGCCCGATCCAGCCGTTGCACAGGCCGTAGAGGAACAAAGACCGCGCCAGCCGATGCTTCAGGCTTCCCGAAGGATGGGTGGATTCATCCTTCAGGTAGAGGGCGACCTCCGGCGTGGCGGGCAACTCGACGCGCAGGAGATGGGTGTCGGCCGAGCGGTTGAAATCCGTTTCGATGACCTCCGCGGCATGGTCGACCCATCGCCGGTCGAAGGCCCGCGGAGGTTCGGTCATGGCGCGGACGGGGCCGCCGCCGGCGCGGTTTGCAGGGAGTCCCGGGTGACGCCGAGGCCCTGGTCGCGCATGGGATTGGAAGTGGACTTGTGCTCGGAGACCGGGAATGTCTCGGTCTCGATCCGCTGCGGATAGCGATTGTTGCCGCGGTCGGTGTCGCCGGTTCCCCGTTCGGGATCGATTTCCGCCGAAACCAGGGTCTTTGGTGTCGTATAATACCACACCACCTTCTTTGCGTTGCCGCGCCAGACCTGGGCGGGGATGGGGATCAGTTCGCTCGACCCGTCGTCATAGACGAGTTCGAGAGGGATCGGCGTCACCAAGCCGCCGACATTGATGAAAGTGAAGCGATAGAAGTTGTCTTTGTTGGTCAGGGCGGCGCGATCCTCGGGTTTCAGCGCCTCCATCGCCGCCTTGGCCTCGGCGCGCGCCGAGGCGGAGACATCGAAGGGGCCGCTTCGGTCGTAGAAGTCGTGAAGCGAAGGATCCGACGCCACCGCCGTAACCGCCGCGCGGTTGTGAGCGACCGCGATCGGCGGCGGGTCGAGAGCCGCCTGCCGCTTGCGCTCGGTCGCCTCGATGTCCGGATCGCGGGTGTCCATGCGGCCCCTGACGATCCGCTCCAGGGCCACATCGACGTGGTCGGTCCCGTAGAACCACCCCCGCCAGAACCACCCCAGATCGATGCCGGAGACGTCCTGCATGGTCCGGAAGAAATCGTAGGGCGTGGCGCGCTTGAAGCGCCAGCGGCGGGCGTATTCGCGGAACGCCCGGTCGAAACTCTCGCGGCCCATCACCGTCTCGCGCAGCACCATCAGCGCGATCGCCGGCTTGCTGTAGCCGGTGCAGCCGAGGTCCCTCGAATAGTCTGGACGCGACATGATCGGACTTTGGTCGGCCGCGGTCATGCACGTCGCGGCGCTCGTTGGGTCGCCCTTCCGACTGGGAAAGGCCGGGTCCCAGAGCACCTCCGCTTCGTACTCGACGAAGCTGTTGATCCCCTCGTCCATCCACGCCCAGCGGCGCTCGTCGGAATTGACCGTCTCCGGGAACCAGTTGTGCCCCGTCTCGTGGATGATTTCGCCCACCAGGCCGAACTTGTCACGCGAGGCGTATGTGATGGCGCCGGTCTTGGGATCTGTGCGCGGCATGCCCGCGTCGTCGAAGCTGAGCATCGGGTTCTCGTAGCCGCCGATGTCGCCGAACGTCGCCTGTACCACCGGATAGGGATAGGGAAAGATCAGCGCCCCATAGACCTTCAGCGCGTGCGCCATGGCCTTGGTCGCATAGCTCGACCACAGAGGCCGCGCCTCGTCGGGGTAGAAGCTCATGGCCATGACCAGCGGCCGGGCCGGATCGTTCTGCCGCACGCCGATGGCGTCCCAGAGATATTTCCGCGAGCTGGCGAAGACGAAGTCGCGCACGTCCCTGGCCTGGAAGACCCAGGTCTTCTCGCCCGTCGCCGCGCCCGCTTCGGCGCGCCCTTCTTCCTCGGGAGTGACGATGAAGACGGGCTTGTCCGAGGTCCGCGCTTCAGTGAGGCGGGCGCGTTGGACGGGGGTCAGGACCTGGGCGGGATTCCGCAGCTCGCCGGTGGCGGCGACGACATGATCGGCGGGAACCGTGATCGAGACGTCATAGTCCCCGAACTCCAACGGGAACTCGCCGGCGCCCAGGAACGGATCGCTGTGCCACCCTTCCGCATCGTAGGCCGCCAGACGCGGGAACCACTGGCCGGCCTGAAAGATGCAGTTCACGCGATGGTCCGACCCGGCCGGCTTCTCCGACCCGGGCCGCAGCAGCGTGCGGCCTTCGAAGCAGGTGTAGCCGCTGCGGCCACCCAGAACATTGGCCTCGATCATCGGCAGCGACCAGTTCACGAGGATGCGGGTTGTCTGGCCGGGCTTCAGCGGCTGGTTGAGGTCGATCCGCATCAGGGCGTCGACGACGGTGTGCGCGAGCGGCTGCTGGCGCCCATCGACGAGCGAGGCGATGGTGAAGCCGCCGCGCCAGGTCTTCAGCCGCTCGTTCCGCTCGATCTCCTGAAAGGTTATCGGCGCGTTCGGCTCGGTGGTGTGGCTGCGCTCGCGCAGCGCTTCGGGCCGAAAGCGGTTCTGGTCCATCAAGAGCCAGAGGAAGCCCAGGGTGTCCGGCGAGTTGTTGTGATAGGTGATCTCGCCCTCGCCCCGGAGCGTGCGCGATGCCTCGTCGAGGCGCACGCGCATCCGGTAGTCGATCTTCTGCTGCCAGTAGCGGGCGCCGGGTGCGCCGGACGCGGTATGGATGTCGTTCGGCGTCGGCCATTCGGTGTCCATCGGGCGGAACGGGTCTTCGACGACCGGGCCGTGCGCATTGGCCGGCTCGACGGCGGCGACGCTTCCGCCGGCCGCCAGAGCGAAAGCGAGCGTGGCCAACACGAAGCACAGACTGGTTGGCGCGGCGGCCGATATCCGGCGCCGGCATGGTTTTTCGGAGCGCGGGCTTCCAGCCCGCCCCTTTTTCTGCGGCGTAACGGCTTCGGCGAGCGAGACGACCGAAGTCGCGCCGTCGCCGGTGACGTGAAGTGCGGGCTGGAAGCCCGCGCTCCGGTCATGGCGGCGCATCACGGATTCTCCGGGGCGGCAGCCGCCGGCGTCGGGCCGGGATGTTCCGCGAACCATTTCTCGAGGAAGAGCTGGACCCGGAAGAAGTCGCTCGGCCTGCCGCTCCAGGGAAGGTGGGTTTCGCCCGGGACGATGATCAGGCGGGTATCGACGCCGTGGACCTTCAGGGCCTTGTAGAATTCCTCGGACTGACTGAAGGGCGTGCGATAGTCGTGGTCCCCGGTCACCAGCAGGGTCGGGGTCTTCACCGCGCCGACGTACATCAGGGGCGAATGTTCGAGCCAGGGCTTCGGGTCCTCCCAGAACGGGGCGCGGAACTGGATATAGCCGTAGGTGGTGACGTCGGTGGTCCCGGCCATGCTGATCTGGTCGATCACCGGGCACATCACCGCGGCGGCGGCGAACCGGTCGGTATGACCGACGATCCAGGCGGTGAGGGCCCCGCCGCCGCTGCAGCCCATGACGTAGAGGCGCTTTGGATCGATGAAGCCGCGGGCAATGGTTGCATCGACGCCGGCCATCAGATCCTGATAGTCCTTGTCGCCGGGGAAGGCGTTGGCCGTGGCGTTGGCGAACTTGGCGCCATAGCCGGTGCTGCCGCGCGGATTGCTGATCAGGACCACATAGCCCTTGGCGGCGAACTCCTGGTAGCGAAAGTCCAGGCCGACGCCGGTGGTCATGTCATGCGGGCCGCCGTGGATGTTGAGGATCAGCGGATATTTCCTGGCCGGATCGAAGCCCGCGGGCTTGATCAGCCAGCCCTGCACCGGCGTGCCGTCGGCGGACTTGAACCAGATCTCCTCTGTGGACGCCATGCTCACCGTCTTCAGCAGTTCGGCGTTGACGTCCGTCAGGGGAGTCAGACGGCCGGTCTTCAGGTCCACGAGCACGATGTCGCCGTTGGAGGTCGGTGTCCGCCGGCTGCCGACCGCCGTGCCGTCGCGGGCGATATTGGCCACACCCACCACCTGCGGTCCCCGGGTGACCAGGCGGTCGTGTCCCGCGAGGTCCAGGTAGTGGACGTTGCTGGCGCCTTTCTCCTTGGTGCCCCAGTAGAGGCCGCGTCCGTCGGGGGCCCAGAACATGGTGTAGATGCGGTCAGGCGTATCCTTCAGGAGCACGCGGTCGTCGGAGCCGTCGATGCGCATGAGGTGGATTTCGACCTCCGGAAACGAGGCCGCGAGGTCGCGGTAGCCTTCGAAGGCGATCCACTGGCCGTCCGGAGAAACCTTGGGCGAATCCCAGAACCCGGGCGTATGGGTGAGGGTCGTCGCCGCGCCGGTGGCCACGTCGACGATCTGGATGTCGGAGCGTTGCGAACTGGCGAAATCATCCTTGGCGCAGTAACCGTCGAAGACGATCCGTTGGCCGTCCGGCGTCCATTGCAGCGGTCCGCCGAAAAAGGGGATGCCTGAAAAGCGCGCGCCGACGCTGCAATCGCCCCTGGTGATCTGTTGCGGCACGAATCCAGAGGCCGACACCACGAAGATCTGGGTCTGCTTGCGCTCGATGCCGCCTTCGATGTCGCGATAGTTCAGGGTGTCGACGACTTTGGGCGCTTCGTTCCACTTGATTCCGGCCAGATCGGCCGGCGGCGTGATCGTGAAGCCCGATGGCGGCGCATCGACCGTGCCGAAAAAGGCGATGCGGTCGCCGCCGGGCGACCACGCCAGGCCCGACGGCGACAGGCTGCCGTGGGTGATCGGCAGGGCCGCGCCCGGCCCTTCCATCCAGCGAACAAAGACCTGCGAGCCGTGTTCGCCGTCGGCGGCGGTATAGGCGATCCGGTCGCCGGTCGGCGACCATTTGAGACCCGAGCCGTCGAGCAGGAAGCGGTCGTGGGCGCCGTTGCGGTCCATGATCCAGACGTCGCTCTTGTAGCCGTCCGTCTGGCCGTCCAGATGGCTGCGATTGTAGACGATGCGCGAGCCGTCCGGCGAGATCTGGGGTCCGCTGGCGGTCTGAAATCGAAGGTAGTCCGACAGCTCGATCGGCCGGGCCCCGGCGGCCGAGGCGCAGATCGCCACCGCGAGTCCGGCCACCGCCGCGGCGATGCGCGCCGTCCCACCAAGCCATGCGTCCATCGCCATTTCCTTCCGTCCCGCCGCGGCCTCACATATCCACGCAGCGAACCCATTTGTCACCTTACAAAACTTTATCATCCCATATATAGCGCTCGGCGGCCAAACGATATAGGGCTCGGCGACCAAAAGCGGCTTGCCGACCCTTGGAGACGGACATGATCAAGCGCCAAGGTCGGCTTGTGTTCGCCGCGATCACCGCCCTGTTGCTGGTCGTCGCCGGCGCGGCGGCGACTCTGGCGGCGGACGCGCCGGCGAGGCATCAGCATTACCCGGGCCCGGTCACCGCCGCGGTCGATCTCGCCGCCCTCGACCAGGTGGTGGGCGACGCCCGGGTCGTCGTGTTCGGCGAAGACTCGCACTTCATGGCGGCCATCCACAACGCCGTGCCCCAGATGTTCGAGCATCTGGCGGAGAAGAAGCACTTCCGCGTCTTCGTGTTCGAGGCCCAGTGGGGTCTTCAGGAAGCCTTCCGCGACTTCATGGCGTCGGACCGCACCGTGCTTACTCCCAGGGAGTCCTTCTTCCTGGACGGCGCGTTCGAGTCGCCGGACATCATCAAGATGCTGGTCTGGATCCGGGAGTTCAATCGGGCCCATCCGGCCGATCCCATCCTGATCACCGGCTTCCAGCCCGAGCAGCCGGTCACCGACTTCCGCGATCTCTGGGCCTATGTCGCCAAGGCCGCGCCGCGGGATCTGACCGCCTTGCGCGCCTCGACCGCCCTCTGCCGCGCAGGCGATGCCAAATATCTGACGGACAGCGATTTCATCGGCGAGGCGGGAAAACGCGTCCGGTCCGGAAAACCGTCCTACACGGATGAAGAGCGCGCCGGCTGTCTCGCGGCGCTCGACCGGCTCGACGCCTACCTGGACGGCCACCGAACCGCGCTCGTCGCCCGAGCGCCCGAAGGCGAGCGCGAGGTTGCCCGCCTGCACATTCACAGCCTTGCGACCTACGTCGGCAACCTCACTGTGTTCATGGACCATTCGCACCTGCTTCCGGATGCGCCCCTGGCGGAAAAGGTGCAGTGGGAGCATGACGCCTATCAGGCCGGTGACGCGCGGCGCTTTGAAATCTTCAACAAGCTGCGCGACGTGAAATATGGCGATCGCAAGGTGTTCTTCTGGATGCACGATTGGCATGCCGCCAGACATGCCTCGGAGCTGCAACTCCTCGATCCGCACACGGTGGGCATTCCGCGCGGGACGGTCTCGGTGGGCGAGCGTCTGGCGGGTGAGTATGGTCCGAAGCTGGTGACGATCGGCACCTTCGTGCCGTGCGACGCGGCCTGCACGGAGCCGCCCAATTCACTTGAGCCCGCCTTCGCCCGCCTGTTCGGCGACAAGACGGCCATCCTCGATCTACATCATCCGTCGGCGGCCGAGCGTGGATTGCCGCTGCACACGCCAGGCCAGTTCCTCGCCAACTACCACAAGGAAGGCTTCAGCAACTTCGTGGTCGACCGGCAGTTCGACGCCCTCTTCTACGTCCCCGCCACAGGCTCGACCAACTGATGCGCGCCCCCCGTCCGAGCGGCGTCATCCTGCCCGCCCTGCTGCTGCTGGCATGCGGCGCCCACGCCGCCACGCCGCCGGAAGGCGACGCCTTCTCGCTGCCGACCACGACCAAATACATCGACGCGATCGATATTCCCACTCAGGTCAAGCCGGCGCTCCTGGCCAATGGCCATCCCGATCCGGCCTTCTACGCGGCGGTCGGCCATCCCTCGCCGACCTATCAGGATTTCTTCGGCGTCCAGGCCCTCGCCGACACCACGCGCGCGGGTATTCTGCGGGATTTCGTCCCCGCCTATGCTTTCCTGGCCAGGCGGGACGCCCACAGCGTCACCCTGCGCTTCAAGGGCGGCTATACCTTACGTTTCTTCCCCCACAGCGCCCTGGCCCTGCCGACACTGGACACCTTGTCGCCGCTGGATCACGCCTATGTCTCCGGCGCCACCTGGCGCGAGCAGCAGTCCCATCTGTCGCAATTCCGCGCCCTGCTGAAGAGGACGGGTCGCGCGGCCCGCTATCTGGTCCCAGACCCGCTCTACGGGGTCCAGCGGGAGGCCGCCCGCCTGATCCCCTCCATCAAGCCGGCGACGGTCGAGCTCGATCCGGACCTGGCGGCCTTCGGCAAGGCCCGCGACGCGGTGCTCCTGGCGCCGGAAGGCGTTCACGGCGACGACGAGAACTACCGCCGGCTCGCCGCCCTGATCGAGACCCATGCCTTCGACTGGCTCGGCATGGAGATGCTGCCCGCCGCCATGCAGCCGACGCTGGATACCTTCAACCAGGCGCCGGCGAACTCGGCCGCCTATCGGAACGCCCGCGCCGCCCTGCTGCATTTCTTCACGGTGACCATGTGGAACCATCGCCCTGGACAGACGACCACCGGCGAGGAGAACTACTATTTCAAGCTCACCCAGCTGGCCCGCCGCCGTCATGTGCGGCTGGTCGGTCTCGAGGGGACCACCAACGCCTTCATGATCTTCGAATACAGCGAGGCCCCGTTCGGCGTGGCGACCCGCAATCTCCTGTGGGCCAAGGCCGCGCCGCTCCATGGCCATGGCGCACTCTTCGGCGGCTCGGGACATTTCCATTCGGGAAGATCGCCCAGCGTGCAGGATTTCCTCGCCGCGCGGAACCCGGCGCGACTGATCGTCAGCACCGCGCCGATCGAACCTCCGAAGGCGGGGTGATCGCGCCGCACTCGTGGCAGGACGCTCTTCCGGCGTCGGTCGGCGAAGCCAGAAGAGCCTATCCACAGATGTCGCAGATGGCGCAGATCAGAGGGTCTGGCGTCGGCCCGCCAAGCGATCAAATCCGCCCTTATCTGCGCCCATCTGGGACATCCGCGGATGAAGAATTCCGACTGCGCCGCCTCCGGCCGCTCGTCCGGGCCGCGAAGGTGGGATCCGGCGTGACCGACGCGGCGCCAATGCCGCACGTTCGCGTCACAGCCGCCCCTCGCGGTCGAGCCAGTCGAGGAAGGCCGTCGTCTCCAGGGCGATGGCCCGGGCCATGGCCGGCTCGAAGGGGTTGTGTCCGGCGCCGCCCGCGATCTGAAGCCGGACCCGGGCCGGCTCAAGGGCGCGGGCCATGTCCCAGGCCTGCACTGGTGTCGCGCACATGTCGTAGCGGCCGGTGGTCAGGGACACCGGAACGCCCGCCAGCCTGGGGGCGTCCTCGATCAGCTGATTGGGGCGCAGCCAGAAGTCGTTGATCGCGTAGTGGGCGAAGATGCGGGAATAGGCGAGACCCCGGTCCGGGGTCGGGGGCGTTGAGGTCGGCTCGAAGCGCATGAAGCCGTCCTCGTAGAGGAACTGGTCGATCGCCGCGGGGGCCGAGACGGCTGGGTCCGCCGACATGATCCGGGCGTGATAGGCGCGCCGAAGTTCCGATCGTTCGGCCTCCGGTATCGGCGCGGCGTAGGCCTCCCACAGCTCGGGGAAGATCTCGCGCACGCCGCGATACCACCAGGCCACGTCGCGCGGCCGGGCCAGCCAGACGCCCGACACCTTGACCCCCATGCAGCGCTCGGGATGGGCTTCGGCGTAGGCCAGGGCGACGGTCGAGCCCCAGGACGCGCCGCCGACGATCCAGTGCTCGACGCGAAGGTGATCCCGCAACGCCTCCATGTCGGCGATGGTGTGCTCGAGGCTGTTGGCGACCAGCTCGCCGGCCGGCGTCGAGGCGCCGCAGCCGCGTTGATCGAACTGGATGATCCGACAGCGACGGCCGTCGATCAGGCCGCGATAGGCTGGATTCGCCCCCGACCCCGGGCCGCCATGGACCTCGATCCACGCCGCGCCATCGGCCGCGCCGCTGTCGCTCCAGTGGATACAGTGGCCGTCACCGACCGCTAGCAGGCCTTCGGCGCGGGGCTCATCGATGGCAAAGAACGGATCGTCTAGGCGTCGCACGGGCATCGTTTCTACAACGGCATTGGTGAGAAGAGGCGCCCGCTTTGCACCCGATCATCGTTGTCGCCGCTTTGCGCCCCCTCCGTCACGGCGCAAGCGAGAGCGCCGCGCCACCTCCCCCGCATAACCATCCGGGGGAGGATAGGATCATTCCTCCCCCGCGAAGCGGGGCGAGGGGGACCGCCCCGCCGAAGGACGGGGTGGTGGAAGGGGGCGCAGGGCGGCGGCGGGGGGATCGGCGGCCCGCTCACGGGCCGTTCGGTCCGCCGAGGCGGCGCGCGAAGAAGGCGTCGGTGGCGCCCAGCCAAGTGAGCCACGAGCGGTGCAGGCGCAGATCGTGGACCTCGTCGGGAATGACCAGCTCCTCGACCGGCGTGCCCCGCGCCCGCAGCGCCTCGACGAGTTCGCCGCTCTGTTCGAACTTGACGTCGCGATCGTCGTCGGAGTGGGCGACCAGGACCGGCGAGGTCCAGGTGTCGACATGGGCCAGGGCCGAGGATTTCCAGGCCGTCTCCACCGCGTCGGACCCGGTCTCGACCTTGGAGAGGGCCGGGTTGTCGGCGCGCCAGTGATGCACGCCGGCATAATCCACGCCCGCGGCCAGGAGGTTCGAGTAGAGGGCCAGGCCGTCGGCGGTCATCAGGCCGCCGTAGCTGGCGCCGTAGATGCCGATCCGCTTGGCGTCCACGCCGCCCTGGCGGCCCAGCCAGAGCGCGGCGGCTTCGATGTCCCGGGCTTCGCTGGCCCCGCCGGGGCCGAAGTCGGGTGGCTCGCGGAACGCCAGTCCATAGCCGCTGCCGCCGCGGTAGTTCACCGACAGCACGGTGTAGCCCTCGCTGGCCAGGTGCTGGTTCATGGCGTAGCACTCGGCGTAGAAGCGGATTTCGTCCCATCCCGGCAGAATCTGTCGCCGCGGTCCGCCGTGGAAGAAGAGGATCGCCGGCCCCGGCGCTCGGGTCCCGGCGGGCGGCTCGAACAGCTGACCGTGGACGATCAGGCCATCGGCGGCGGGAAAGCTGACCACCCGGGGCTCGGCGAAGGCCGCGCCCGGGAACCGGCTCGGCGTCGGCGCGGTGGCGATCTCGGCCTCGCGGCCATCGGCGAGGGCCTGTGGATGGAACGGCCGGCGCCAATCGCCCTCCATGAAGGCGACCGTACGCCCGTCGCTGGAGACAGCCGGCTGATCCTGGAACGCCTCGCCGCCCGTGAGCGGCGTGATCGCGCCCCCGTCGAGCGCCACGCGCCATAACCGCCGAGCGTCCAGGTCCGCGCGGTTGGCCGAAAAGATCACCGCCGTGCGATCGGCCGATAGGACGGCGGAGAACACCTCGAACGGCCCGCTCGCCACCGACTGCGGCGCGCCGCCGGCGGTGCTCACCGCATAGAGATTGATCCAGCCGGTCTTCTCCCAGGGAAAGACGATCCTGTCGCCGGCCGCCCAGAACAGATCCCGCCGACCGGTGTCCAGCCCCGAGAACACGCTGCCAGGTCCCGGGTCGGCGGTGAAGGCGGCGTGGACGCCGCCGCCGTCGGCCCTCGCCACCCAGATCGACCAGGGCTGGCCGGTGGGATGCGACAGGGACGATTCGACGTGATGGGGGATGCGGATGAAGGCCAGCCGTCCGCCGTCCGGCGACCACGCCGGGGCCTGGTCCTCATCGAAGCTCGGGGCGATCCAGGTCACAGTCTGTTTGGTGAAGTCATAGACGCCGACCAGGTTGTGCTGGCCCCGGTCGCTGACGAAGGCCAGGCGGCTCCCGTCCGGCGACCAGGCTAGATCGCCGTCCTCCCCGCGGTCCTGCAGCAGGACCCTCGGCGCGGGCTCGCCGGACAGCGCCGCCAGCATGATCTTGCCGTCGTCGAGGAAGGCCACGACATCGCCGCGCGGCGAGACCCTGGGCGCGTGGCCGGCGCCGATCCTGCGCGGCGGGCCGCCGGCCACGGGCACGATCCACACCTCCCGCGCCGGCATGCCTCCCGGCGCGGCGAAGAAGTTAGCGGCGTGGCCGTCCTCCAGCATGCTCCCCCGGGCGAAGACCACCGCGTCCGCCGACGGCGTCCAGGTGATGTCGCCCAGCATGAAGCCGTCATCGCCGGCGTAGTGGGTGAGGGGCCGTCCGCGCAGACCGCCGGCCCCCGGCTCGGCGACCCACAGGTTGCGCGCCCCCTCCTCGTCGACCCGCCAGGCGAAGCGGCCCGCCGCCGGGGCCGCGGTCAGGTCGAAGGCCAGAGGGGCGCTGAGCGTCTCGGCGATCGAGAATCCCGCCCCGGGCTGCCACGCCCACGCCGGCTGGGCGACCATGACCGCGAAGGCGAACGCCAGGACCCGAAAGCGCGGGCCGTGCGTCGCCTTGGGGACCGTCAGGACACAGCCGTTCCGCTGCGCTCCGCCCGGATATCGAGATGACCTATTCATCAAGACCGTCATGGCCGGGCGAAGGTCCCGGCCATCCAGGATCGCGAGCCCCTGCAATGGCCGGGCGGTCGCACGGCCACTCTCGAACGCCGGTGTTCTTGGATCCCCGGGACTGACGCCCGGGGATGACGGTGAAGATAGGTGAGTCTCGGTCCCGCGGGATCCCGACCACCAAGCTCGGCCGCCATTAGGTTCAACTGTTTCTCACCGGGTCTTCAGAACGTCGCGTTCAGGCCCATCAGGAAACGCCGGCCGATCTGGTCGAATTCGTAGCTGTACGCGTTGAACGGCGGACCCTTGTCGAACAGATTGCTGACCGTCAGTGAAGCGCGGACCTTAGGGGTGATATTGTACCTCACCGTGAGGTTCGTCAGGTAATAGGCCGGGACGTTGTTGTACAGATACTCGGTGCCATTGGGATCGAGCTTCGAGGGCGAATAGTAGCTTTCCTGGACGTAGGCGCCGAACCGGCGGAAGTTCCAGCCCAGCCCGACCTGGGCGCGGAAGCGCTCCTCGCCGGTGGCGCCGGTGTCGTCGATCAGTTGGCCGAGCGTACCGTCGCGATCATGGTTGAGATAGAAGAACGTCCCGTCGAAGGCGATGGCGCCCCACTCACCCTGGCGTCCCGTGAACAGATGGGAGAGGTCGGTGACGTATTTCGCCGTGGCGGTTATGCCGGCGAACTGGTGCAGATCGACATTGGCGTAGTAGGAGGAGAAACCGATGATCTGGAAATTTGGACCCCGCTGGATGGACGGGCAGTAGGGATTGTTGAGACCGCCGGGATTGTCGACGCAGTTGTCGGCGACCCCCGATCCGTCGATGGCCGAGATCTCATTCTGGATCTGGATGTTGATGTAGTCGATGGTGGCCGAGAAGCCGGGCAGGAAGCGCGGCGTGAAGGTGGCCCCGAAGGTGTAGGAATCGGCTGTCTCGCTCTTGAGGTTGGGGTTGCCCGAGAACGAGCCCGGAACGCCGCCCAGCGGGGTAGAGAAATTGGCCAGGAAGGCGTCCGCGCCGGCGGTGTTGGTCGCCAGGCCGGAATTGATCACCTCCTGTTCGCAGTTCTTGCGACGCACGGCCGGATTGGGTCCGGTGGCGATGAAGGTCAGTGAGCACGGGTCGCTGACCGAACTGAACTGCGGGATGTCGCCGGCGAACAGCTCCGAGATCGCCGGCTGGCGGATCGAATGGGTGAAGTTGCCGCGGAACGCCAGATCCCGGGTCACGTCGAGCCTGCCCCCGGCGGTGTAGGTGACATCGTTGCCCGCCCGGCTGTTGTTCATGAAGCGGACGGCGCCGTCGAATTCCAGGCCGTCGAACAGACGGTGGCCGAAGGCCTTCTGCATCATGTCGCCGCTGATCACCGGTATCCGCGCTTCGCCATAGACCTCATTGGTCTGGAAGCCGCCGTTGACCCCGGCCCCGGTGCTGCCTCCCAGGAACTGCCCGGTCGCGGTGGCCGCGTCGAGGGCGTAGGTCGCGTGTTCCTGGCGAATCTCAAAGCCGGCCGAGGCCTGGAAGGGACCGGCCGGCAGATCGAACAGCGTGCCGTTGACGTTGCCCTGAATGTATTTCTGCTCGACCGTATAGTCCTGGATGGACTGCCCCCGCAGATAGTTGAGGGCGCCCTGGGGGTTCTTTTCGCCAAACGGGTTGTACGGCGCGCAGGCCGAGACATCGGCGGGATTGGCCCCGGCCGGGGCCATGCCGGCGACCCTGACCTGGCAGGTGATGATGTCGCCAGTTCCAGACTGGGTATAGAGGCCGGTGGACGGATTGAAGCTGAAGGTCGCCGGATCGAGGTTGGCCGGCGTCGGCAGGATGTTGGTCATGGTCGGATCGGTGAGAACCGAATTCAGGGCGTAGCCCAGGCGGGTCGAAAGGACGCCCACCGTGGTGTTGCCGCGCTCGGTGCGGCCGTCGCTGGCCGTCACGTCCCATTTGAAGTTTCGGCCGAAGGCGTTGAAGTCGCCTTCGAAGCCGCCCTGCACGGTGTAGGTGTTCTGATCGACGTTCACCCGCCCGCTGGTCACATCGTCGTAGGACCGGCTGAGGCTGAAGTCGTTGCTGCCGAGGACGGGATTGGGGTTGGCCAGGAAGAAGGCCCTGGACGCCGGGGTCAGGAAGGGGTTCGACGGGGCGATGGTCTGCGGCTGGGCGACCGCCGTAAGCCCGAAAATGCTCGAAGTGGGGACATTGCCTTGGGCCGTCAGGGAGGCGCCCGTGCGTTCATAGCTGAACCGCAGGACGGCGCGTAGATGGTCGGTGAGATCATAGTGCGCCATGCCGTTGACGTAGGTTCGATCCGACGGCGAGAGGATCGGATTGACGGCCCGGGTGGTCACCGTGTCGCTGCTGGGCACCTGGGTGATCACCGCCCCGAGGCCGGCTATCTGGTAGCTCAGCGGCTTTCCCGGATTGAAGGCGACCAGATTGCCGTTGTTGTCGAAGCGCAGCGGCTGGCCGGCGGCGTTGAGATAGGTCCCCACCGGCGCCCCGGTGGTCTGATTGACGCCGACGATGCCGAAGAAGTTCGAGGGCACACCATAGGGTGACAGGAAGGGGTACACCGCGCCGAATGTCGGTGCGTACTGGTTCGGATTGCCGAGGGGGTTGATTTCGCCGGAGGGGGTGTCGAAGCCGCGCTCGGCGGAGGTGATGCCGTCGGCCTTGGTATAGGCCGCCGACAGGGTGATGTTGCCTCGTCCGTCGTCGAAATTGTGTCCGAACAGCACCTGAATGCGCTCTTGCGCCCCGTCACCGTCCTCGGTGACACCGGCCTGGGTGTCGAGGTTCAGCCCCTCGTAGTTCTGCTTGAGGATGATGTTGACGGTGCCGGCGATGGCGTCGGAACCGTAGATCGGCGCGCCGCCGACCGAGATGGTTTCAACCCGGTCGATCAGGCCGATGGGGATGGCGCTGAGGTCCACCTGCAGCCCGCCGTCGGCGGCGCCGCTGGCGGCGGCCGAACCGACGGTGCGCTTGCCGTCGATCAGGGTGAGGGTGCGCTGGGCGCCCAGGTTGTAGAGATTGGCGAAACTGACCCCCGCGTTGCCACCGATCGCGTTGGCCGCCTGCGGGCCGGTCGTCTCGCTGTTCGGCTGGAAGAGCGGCGACTGGCTGATCAACTGGCCGAGGTCGATGTCGCCGGAGTCCTGGATCTTCTGGACCCCGATCACCACCGTCGGCTGCGGCGCGTCGACCTCCCGGCGCGGAATCCGTGAGCCGGTGACCACCACTTCGCCGACGCTGGTCGGCGGCCCCGACTGGTCCTGCGCCGATGGCGTCGATCCGGCGGGGCTGGCGGCCGTCTGCGCCATCGCCGCCGGCGCGAGGCAGAGGCCGGGGATGATCAGCACACCGGCCAGCATGGACGATGCCAACAGGCGGTTTCGAAAGAAGGTCATGGATGTTTCCCCAATGGCCCGGCTCCCCGACGGCCCGGCGCTGATCTGCCTCTCGCCCGCCAAGCTTCCTCGTTGGCGGACTTAACGCAAACTTACATCCTACAAAAACAAAATTTGATACCTTTGTCCAGCCCGGCGGGTGGGATTTTGGCCACAGCCTGAATCTTTCCGGTCGATCGCGCCTGATGGCGATAGCGAATCGGCGCAAGCTGTACGGGCTTCCAGCCCGCTCTGTCGGCGCCGAGGCTCGCGGAAGATGAAATCAGAGCGGGCTGACAAACCCCGCGCTACGAATGGGTCGGTCGAGTTCGCGGTTCGTTTCCGAGAACTTCGATCATCGCGGGGCGAGAATCTGATCGAGACGGGCCGGCGCCGCATCAGTCCGCTCAAGGTGCGGGTAGCGCGGGCCGCCGTGATAGTCGATGCGAACCGGGCGAAACCGGTCGTTGTCCTTGACCAGAAATTCAAGCGTCGCGTTTGATGTCTTCCCCTCCCTGATCGCGTCCTTCAGACCATCGGCGTCGTAGGCCTCGCCATTCACCGCGACGATCTTCGTCCCCACGGTCAGCCCGGCCGCGAACGCCGGTCCGTCCCAGATGACGTCGGTGACCGTCCCTTCCTTGTCGAGCGTCAGGCCGAGGGAGAACGAGAGGTTGACCTCCTTGTCGATCGCTTCCGCATCCTTGAGGTACGCGGATTCGACGTCGGTGTAGGTCAGCCGGTAGCCGCCTCGGGTGAGGCCGTCGAGCGGCGCGCCGGGACCGTGTCCTTCCAGGCGAGCGTGGAGAAACGACGCCCAGTCGTAGGGCTGGACCGAACCCAGGGCATTGACCACGTCTTCGAAGGTATAGGTCCTGGTCACGAGGCTGCCGTCGTCGACGCCGAAGAACCTTTTGGCGAAGTCATCCAGGGAGCGCTTGCCGCCCGACAGCTGGCGGATCAGGGTGTCGGCGTCCAGCCAGATCAATTCGCCTTCGGAGTAGTAGTCCTCGCTCCGCTGCCAGTTCGACCACACCAGGGGCCGACCCTGGACCACGATCGGATCGTTGGTGGTGTCCTCGAGGTCCTTCCACGCCCGACCCCGACGGTGGTCGGAGGTGGCGGCGGTGAGAGCGATGGCGTCCAGGGCCTGCTGTTTGGTCATCAGGCCCGAACGGGCGGCAAGGACATAGCCCCAGTATTGCGTCTGACCCTCATAGACCCAGAGCAGGGAGTCGCGCATGGGGGTGTTGAAATTCGCCGTCCACAGGTCGGCCGGACGGCGGAACTTGCCGTTCCACGAGTGGGTGTATTCGTGAGCCAGGAGGTCGCGGGCCGGGGAGGTCTTCTCCCAGTCGGTGAAATAGTTGGGGATGGTTCCGTCTTCGCTCGACTGATGGTGCTCGAGCCCGATCTCGCCCATCCTGTCGCTGAGCGAGAGCAGAAAATCGTAGTGGTCATAGTGGTGGGAGCCGAACAGCCGCGCGGCCTGCCGCACCAGGGCCACATGGGCGGCGATCTCACCGGGCGTGGCGGCCAGCTCGCCCGGCCGATCGGCGATCACGTCCAGCCGCACGCTCGCCGGACCGCCGGGATCGAGGTCGAACCGCCTGAAATAGCGTCCGGCGATCAAGGGTGAGTCCACCAGGGTGTTGAAGGTCGTCTGCTTGAAGGTGGTCACCCCGCCGGCGGTCGAGACCGGCTCCAGCGCTCCGGCGAGGGTGAAGCCGTCGGGAAGCTTCACGCTCGGCTCGAACATGATCCGGCGCGAGAAATAGCCGGCCGGGTACAGGGCCACGGCGTCCCATCCCAGGCTCAGCATGTCGGGGGTCATCATCACCCGTCCCTGGCGGGTGGAAACAGCCGAGAGAAACTGGAATTCGAGGTCCAGCGCGGCGACCCCCGTCGGAACATCGACGTGAAAGGCATGGACCTCCACCGGGTCGCGACGCCAGGGGAGGGCGACACCATTGGCGGTGATGGCCAGGCCGGCCAGCATGGCGATCCGCCCGGTCGGTGAATGGGCGCCCGGCAGCCACTGGGGATAGAGCAGGGTGATGGGCCCCGGTCCCGGCACGGGGATTGTCTCGCGCACCCTGAAAATTCCGTGTCGCAGGTCTGTCGCGTCCACCGCCAGCCGCACGATGCCGGGATAGGCGATGTCCCGGGGAGGGGCGATGGCCGCGGTCATCGGCGCGGTCTCAGCCGACGGAAGTCCGACCGGCCCTGCCGTCGCCGTCAAGCCGACGGGCGCGGCTCGCGATCTCGGCGCGGCGAGCACGGCCAGCGCCGCGAACACCAGGATCATCGATCGAAGGGTCAATTCACTCCCGGCCATCGGCCGCTCCCACAAATTCAGCCTATTCCATGGCGAGGCGGAGGCTATGCCTTCGCTCGCCGCGTCTTGGTAAAGAACCAATAGATCGGAAGAGGAGCGACGATCATCAGGGTCGACCAGAAGCCAGCGACCGGGTCGTCCCCTACGACCAAAACGATCAAGGCGGCCTGAACCAGGGCGGCCCCGATGGCCAGCCAAGGGTAGAACGGCATCCGCCAGGGCCTTGGCAGATCGGGCTCCGCGATCCGCAGCCTGATCGCGCTCAGGCAGACGATCAGGATCGGTCCGATGGTCCACGGCGCATAGATGCGGATGATGCCTTCGTAGGTGCCGGTGGCGGCAAAGAGCATGGACACGATCATGATCAGCGCGACGCTGACCCAGGGTGAACCCCCCGCGGCCACGGCGGCCAGCGCCGGGGGAAGGGCGCCATCGCGGGCCATCCGATAGGTTACCCGCGACCCGGCCATGATCTGCAGGTTGGTGATCGCCGCCAGGGATATGAGGCCAATGGCGGTGATCGCGACGTCCCCGGCGCTGCCCAGTGAAACCTTGGCCGCGTCGCCCACCGCCAAGGTCGATGCCGCCAATTGGGCGGGGCTGAGGACGTGAAGCACGGCGGCGTTGATCAGCATGTAGAGGACCGTGATCCCCCCGAGGCCCCAGAAGGTCGCGCGCGCAATATTGCGATCGGGGCGTTGGACCTCCTCCGAAAAGTAGATGGCCGTGTCCCAGCCGGCATAGGTCTGATAGATCACCCGGATCGCCATGACCGCCGCGCCGAAGGTGGTGACGGCGCCTCCCGCGATGTGTGGCGCGGCGGACAGCGGTGCGCGAGGCGAGGCGAACAGAACGACCACCAGGATCAGCAAGGCCGCTCCCTTCAGACCCGTGCCGACGCTCTGAGAGCCGCCGCTGATCCGCGTGCCCGCCCAGTTTATGATGGAAACCACGATGATCAGGCCGCTGGCCAGGAGGCCGGTCGAAATGCCCCGGGCGAATCCCAAGCGATGAACATATTCGCCAAACACCACGGCGATGAACGCCGCGCTGGCCATGAACGATAGCCAGGCAAGCCAGCCGGTGATGAATCCCACCACCGGGCCGAAAGCGCGTTCAGCGATGGGATAGGGGCCGCCTGCCATGGGCACGGAAGATCCCGCCTCCACCAAGGGCATGGCCGAGAGCAGCGCGACGCCGCCCCCTAGCGCCCACGCCAGGAGGATCATCGACGGACTCGAAATGCCCTGCGCCACAATCCCGGGCGCCCGCATGATCCCCGATCCCACCGTGCCCCCGACGACCACCGCCAGTCCGAAGACGATGCCCAGAACGCGCAATAGCGGGCGTGCGCTCATCGACTCATGCTGGGCGGTCGGATCCGTCATGCGAGCGGTTTCACGAAGTTGTCGCCGTAGGCAAACAGGGCCGGCGCGCCACCGGTGTGCAGGAACACCACATCCCGCGCGTCCTTAAGGACGTCGCCTTCGAGCAGGCCGATGAGGCCGGCCATCGCCTTGCCGGTATAGACCGGGTCCAGGAGGATGCCCTCGGTGGTGGCCAGAAGGCGTATCGCCGCTTCCCCCGCCTGGGTGGGCGATCCGTAGCCGGGGCCGGCGTAGCCATCGTGAACCTCGGTGTCCTTGCCGAATCCTTCCCAGGCCGGTTCGTCGAGCCGTTCGAGCACGCGCCCGGCGATGACCTCGACCTTGGCCGCCTTCACCGAGCCCGGCTCTCCACATGAAATACCCACCACGCGCGCGGACGAACCGGCCAGCCTCAAGCCGGTGAGCAGCCCGGCCTGGGTTCCAGAGCTTCCGGTCGACAGGACGACGTGCGAGATGTCGAGGTCGAGTTCCCGCGCCTGATCGAGCAGCTCATGGGCGCAAACCACATAACCGAGCGAGCCGATCTCGTCGGACGCGCCCTGCGGCACGATGAAGGGCTTCCGGCCCGCCTCGGTGAGGCCGCGCGCGACCTTCTCGACACAGGCCGCGACGGCCGCGTCATCGTAGGGCGCGGTATGTATGGTGACGCCGAACAGATCGTCGAGAAGCCGGTTGCCCGAGTTGAAATAGCCGGTCGGCGGCTCGGCCAGGGGATTTTCGAGCACCGCATGGCAACCCAGTCCGAATCTGGCCGCCGCCGCCGCCGTCTGACGCACGTGATTTGATTGCACGCCGCCGCTGGTGACGAGGGTGTCGGCGCCGGCGGCCAGAGCGGCGCCGATGGAGAATTCGAGCTTGCGGGTCTTGTTGCCGCCAAACGCCAATCCGGTGCAGTCGTCGCGCTTGATATGGAGCCTGGGGCGCGCCGACAGCGCCAGCCCGAGCCGCTCGAGCGGCTCCAGCGGGGTGGGAAGATGCGCCAGCCTCACTCTCGGGATGTCGCTCAACAGCATGATCAATTCTCCTTTGCGCCGACAACTCCCGGCGGCTGGTCCGGCGTCCGAACCACCTCAGGATCAATCGAAAGCCTGCGGTCCGTTCCAGTCTATCGGAGCAAGGCTGACTAGGCGCCGGCGTGGATTCCGCGCGTAGAGGAAATCCTGAACATCGGGCGTTTTCTTCAGATACATGTGCGCGCCGCCGCCAAACACGGCGCCTCGGCCGCTCTTCGGCACGGCCCTGGCCCAGAGGGCGTTGCGGGTGGTCAGGCCGAACGGGCTCTCGCTGTAGCAGAAGACCATGAAGGCGTTGGTCGTTCCCTCGAGCCCCACGAGCCGCACATGGCGGCTGCGCGCCACATTCATCAGCTTGAAATAGTAGTTATCCTCACCGGTGGTTGTCTGCCCTGGACGGCGGTTCCAGATCGTGACGGTGAAGTAATCGATGAGGGCGGCGCGGGCCCTCTTGTAGGCCTCCGAGCGCTCGGGAGCCTGGACAAAGGCGTCGAGCGTCGGCTGCATCGCGGTGGGCAGCGCCTCCATCCCCAGCCAATCGAAGGAGTGGGATTTGATGAGGGCGCCGAGCTTGATGGCGTCCGCGTCCTCGCCGTGCGCCCCTTCCGGCATCAGGAGGATCGCGGTGGGATCCTTGTCGAAGGCGGCCAGGTCCGGATCGATCGTGACCTTCGCCTTCTCGCCGGACGCGATCTGACGGGCGGCCGTCAGTTAGGCGTCATACATCGGGTTGCGGACGAGATAGCGGCCTTCAAGGCCCGCTTTCTTGAGCAGAGAGCGAAATTGCCCCAGATTCCTCTGCTGCTCGCGCCAGGTGGCGCCCGAGACATAGGCATGGTCCAGGGGCACGGTGACGTTCTGCGCCGCCAGCTTCACGGCGCTGCCCGGCAGGAAGCGCATCGTGTAACCCTCCTTGAAGCGCAGGGTCAGGCTGTGCCGGTCTTCGCCGACGAGCGTGGCGTGGGCCGGTACGAAGTCCCGGAGAATCCCCGAGCGGGTCGTATCGGCGAGCGCCTGGACGCCAAAGAACTCCTGATAGGTCTTCGACGGTCGAGCGGCTTCGGCGTAGTAGGCTTTATCGGCAAAACCGCGGGGCGTGACAAACGGCTTGGTCAGCGACGGAACATCGAGCACATCGACATACTTGCTCGTCGAGGTAACCGTGAATGCCGGAGAGTCGGAGGGCGCGGCGGCTCTCGCGGCGCCGGCAAGCAGCAGCACGACGGGCAAGATCGACCTGCTCAGGCGGCGGGCGGTCGCCCGCCCTTTGTGACCGCGGCATGGTGGACGGAGAACGGCTAGAGACATCGCAAAGAAACTCCCACCTAGTCTATGGCGCCGCGAACCACGGGGGCCGTGGCGACGAAGACCCGCCCGGGGTGGCGGGCATTCATGAAGTCCTCGACCGTATGGGCCTCGGCGCCGGTCATGTGCGCCGAGCCGCCGAAGACGACGCCCCGGCCGACGGTCGGCGCCGCCTTGGCCCAGAAGTAGCTGCGCACCGCCGCGCCGAAGGGTGTCTCTCCGTAGCGGAAGACGACGAATTCCAGAGGGGGTCCCTCCAGGCCGATCACCCGCGCGTGGCGGCGGCGCACCAGGTCGGCGAGCTTGAAGTAGTAGTTGTCCTCGCCGCTCGTCCTGGGACCCGCGCGCCCGTTCCAGCTTTCCGCGAAATAGCCGATCAGGGCCGCCCGGGCGCGGCGATAGGCGTCCGACCCTTCCGGCGCGCGGCTGAAATCGTCCAGGGTCGGCTGCATGGAGCTGGGCAGCATCTCCATGCCGAGCCAATCGAACCGGTGCGCCTCGAGCAGGGACGCCAGCTGGCGGAAATTCGCGTCGTCGCCGTGCACGTTCTCCCCGGCCAGGAGCACGGCGTCGGGACTGTTGTCGAAGACGGCGAGATTCGGATCGGTCTGGACCTCGGCCCGGACGCCGGAAGCGGTCTGCCGGGCGACGGCGAACTCGGCGTCGTAGGCTGGATTGGCAACCAGATAGCGAGCCGCCAGGCCGGTCTTCTCGAGCAGCGCCCGGAAGGCCGCAAGATTGGCCTGTTGCTCGCGCCAGGTGTCGCCGGAGACGTAGGCGTGGTCGAACGGAACCACCAGACCCTTGACGCTCAGGGCGCTGTGAGGAAGGAACCGCAGGGTGTAGCCGGCCTTGAAGCGCAGGGTCAGGCTATGGGTGTCTTCGGCCATCAGGGTGGCGTGGGCGGGAACGAAGTCCTTCAGGATGCCCGCGCGCGTCGTGTCGGCCAGCGCCTGGACGCCGAAGAAGTCGGTGTAGAAGGCCGAGGGATGGGCGATCTGGACCCAGAAGGCCCGGTCGATCCTGCCGCTGGGCAGGACGACCGGCTTGACGATCGCCGGGATGTCGATCACATCGACGTAACGGTTCGCCGCAGGCGACGCCCCGGCCACGGCGGCGGCCGAGGCGCTGGCCTTCGTGGTGGTCGAACTCGGCAGATAGAGAATGCCGTCGTACTGGCGATCCAGGACCACGCCGCCGTAGCCGAAGCCGTGGAAGTTGGCGAACATCGAGCCAACCTGATGAAGCGGCAGCCGCGCCTTCTCCTGCTTCGTCGGGTGGTGAAGATCGACCAGCGCCGGCTGGTCAGCGAACAGGGCGTCGAACGCCGGCTCGAGGGAATCCTTCGGCTCGTCGCAGGTCGTCCGGCAGGGCACCATCGAGCCGATGGCGACGAGTTCTGGCCCGAACTTCTCCGCCAGCCGCTGGCCGATGGTCGTCGTGCCGACCGGAATGCCGGGGCTGGCCGGCGTGATCAGGCCCAGCTCCGATCCGTGCCTGGCGGCGTGCCAGTCATGCATCCAGAAGAACAGCTTCTTGCCGCCGTAACGGGTTTTCATGAGGCCCGAGAAGATCACGAAACGGGCGTGGTCGACGGTTTGATAGGCGTCGTGTTGCCAGCCCTGCTGGACGGCGAGCGGCGCGTCGGGCTGGGCCTGGATCTCGTCCGCGATCCTGCGGATGCCATCGACATAGGATCGCAGGCTATAGGCATGCAGGCCCGCCTCCTCGACCTCGCCGGCCGAGCTCTTCGCCGTGAGGGCAGCCCCGTGGCTAGCCAGATAATCGTCGATCGCCGTCAGGGCAGCCACGCAGGCGGCGCGCTCGGCCGGCGTTTCATTCCGCCCAGCCTTGCGCCGGGCGAAGCCGTCGCTGATGAGGTCCGAATCGTCCTTGAAGCGGGGATCGGCGGCGCGGCAGGGCCTGGCCGCCGCCTGCAGGCGTCCCAGGTCGCCCGGCGCCGCCTTGGCGAAGAAACGCCAGAGATCGCGGAAGTCGGTCACCGGCTGCTCGGGCTGGAAGCCGGCCAGGCGGATCTCGTCGCCGGGATGGGAGCGATTGAATTCGCGGATCCAGATCAGCAGGCGCGTCGACTGCGGCGAGGCAAAGGCGCCGTCGAGGAAGAACTGCTCGGTGTCATTCAGGGTGGTCCGACCCGAGGCCATGAAGTCCCTGAAGGCGTCCTCGACCCCCCATTGCGATTCGAACACGATCACCCGGAAGTCCTTGTCCCGCGCCAGGTGTTCGAAGATCTGGCGCACGGCGTCGTGCTCGGCGGCCATCTCGTGCGAATCCTCGCCGAACACCACCACCCGGGCGGGGCCGACGATCCGGTCGAGGACGGGAAAGTCGATCTGGGCCGTGGCCAATCCCTGATAGACCGCCGCCGGCAGCTTGCGTCCGCTGGGCGTCTGGCCGGCGGCCGCGCCAGCCAGCGCCAGGGCGCCGGCGAGCATCACCGGGGCGATCAGACGATAGCGGTTCATGAGCGGCCCGGCGGCAAGGGGTTGGAGCATTGGCCCTGTACCGCCTCACCCATTGTGGGACAATTAAATTCTTTTCATCCCCCCAGCACGGCGGCGTCGGAAAGGCGAAGGTGGTCGGCTGTATGGCGATAACGGCATGGGTCTTCCGTAGCGCGGGCTTCCAGCCCGCCTCGGTCCCTGTGGCGTCTGGGCTTCCCAGACGGACAAGGAATAGCGCACTTGAAAGCGACGCCAAAGAGCGGGCTGGAAGCCCGCGCTACGGTCTCCGGGTAAGTCCCGGATCAGCCGCTTCGGTGATCGCTTCGAGCGAGATGCGGCCGGTTTCGGTGGCGAGGAATCGGGGGACGGGATTTCCATACACTCGCCGAAGTCGCATCAGGCCGCCGTATCGATCCTCCGGGCGATCCGCTGATTGAGGCCGAGGCCCTCCGCCTGGGCGAGCGACATCGCGAAGAGTCGGGTAACAGGTGCTCCTGTCGCCAACTCCCTCCGGGGACGGCGCGGTCGTTGTGGCGATAGGCGAAGAGGCGAACAGCTCGTCCAGGTTTGCGGAAGGTGGGACAGAGACGACGCTTACCGATGACCGCTTGCACGTCAAAAAAATTCCCGTTAAGGATTTGTTAGGGCTGAACCAAACCATCGCTGCGTACGCAGTCGGGCTTATTGCCGACGAGGCGTCATCAGTAAGTATTGGGCGGCCGGCCCGGGGAACAATTGCCGGGGGGTTGCGTCATGCGAATTTGGGTTGCCGTCCTGGCGTTGCTCGTGTCAGCGGCGCCGGGCATTGTCTTGGGGAGTTGCCCGCGCAACCAGACCTGTGCGCCCGCTCCCGTCCAGCGTCAGGCCCCGCAAAGACAGGCGCCGCAAAGGCAGGCGCCGCAAATCCAGCGTTCTTATCAAGGTGGCCAACCCGGCAGAGGCCCGTCCAATTTTCAAACCAGACAATTCAACCTTCAGCAGCCTCAGCCCGCGGCTCAGGGGCGGAGACAGTTCAATGGGACCGGGCAACGAGGTGCTCAGCCAAGAACGTTCAACTCCCAGCAGCCCAGGACGTTCAACTCTTCGCAGCCCAGGAGTTTCAACACCCCGCAAACCGGGAGATTCAACCAGAATAGCCCGGGTCAGACCACCGGTCGAACCTTCCGCGCCCCAATGGCGGGAAGTCGACGCAACTCTGGATCACCCACCTCCTCGACGCCGAACTCTGGCCGACGGTTCGTGGCGCCCGCCTCTGGATCAATCTCGGCATCCGGCGGACCGCGGTTTGGCGCCGGGGGATCGAGCCGGGCCAACGGGGCGCTTGGCTTCCGGGGAGCGAACGACCGTCCGCGAAGGAGCGCGGGCGGGCGTTTCTACAACTATCATGGACGTCGGTACGCGCGCTTCGAAGCGAACCGCTATCGTTGGCCGCACGGCTATGGATACAGGCGCTATGAAAGAGGTGGCTACCTCCCGAGGGCTTTTTGGGTCCAGGACTACTATATCCAAGACTACGGTCTCTACGACTTGATGGCGCCCCCCCCTGATTTCCAATGGATTCGGTATGGCCCCGATATCTTGCTCATCAACGTGGAGACAGGTGAGGTGGCGCAGGTCATTCCGGGAGCATTCGCTGAAGCCGATGGCGGCCCATCGGACGATATGGGAGACCAACCACCGGACGCCGGCGGCGGTCAGCCTTATTGAGCCCAATCGGAGTTAGTCCTGTGAAACCACGCGGACAGATTGCAACCTGCATCGTGCTGTTCGCGGCGGCGACTTTCTCCGCGGCGCATGCAAACGGCAAGGACGACGGCGACGCGGGCCTTTCGGCGCTCGACGCCGGCGACTATGACAAGGCCATCGGCATGTTCACTCGCGCCCTCAATTCGCGCGACCTCGATCAGGAAGGGCGGGAGTTGGCTTACGCCTCGAGGGGGCGGGCATATTTGAAGAAGAACGACCTTTCGCGGGCGATCGTCGATCTTGATGACGCGAGAAGAATTAAACCTGACGACGCGGACGCACAAAATGATTTGACCACCGCGTTAGCGGCTGAATTGCCCGCCGATGCTATTCCAGGTCGGCCCAAGCCCAGCATCTGGAAGGGTATCGGAAACGCTCTGGTTCAGGGCGCGCTGTGCGGTCTACAGGAAGGCCTGGGCGGGGAAGCTTGTGCGCAGAATGGTTCCCCTACGAACTGAAGAATTCTGTCTGAATTCGGGTCGCCTGCTCACCGACTTTGGATGGAAAGACAGCGAATCTGGAGGGACAAGGCGATGTCGAAGGCCTGGCTACTGCCGGCTCTCCTGATGATCGCGGGATCGACTGCCGCGATCGCCAACGGCACTGACGACGGCAATGCGGGTTTGGACGCCTTCAATCGCGGTTCCTACGACGAGGCCATTCGCCTTTTCACGCGCGCGCTCAACGACTCGACGCTTTTGCCGGACGATCGCGAATTTGCTTTCGTGAGTCGCGGGAAGGCATTCCTTGCTGAGCGGAACTATGATCGGGCGGCGAGCGACTTCACCGCCGCGATGCACCTCAAGCCGGGCGACGCCGATGCGCGCGGCGGCCTTGCTTCCGCTCACGCCGGCCCGACGGGAGCGGCTGTCGCTCAATCTACGCCGGGCATTCCCTATGCCGGCGGTTGGGGCCTGCTCGCCGGCATGGTCGATAAATACTACTGGGGCGAGGTGGCCGGCGCTTCTCCTCCTACCAAATATCTCCACGCTTCATGGTCAACACCCGGTGAGTTGCTGGTCATTTCTGTCAGGAGCCGAAAGGGTCCCGTTGAGGTAGGAGAGTATAAGCGGGACAAGGAATCCGGTAAATTACTTGCAGCCGTAGCCACTGCCGACAGTGTCTATTACTGTACGGCTACAGTTGGAGCCGATGGTTCCATCGCGCAGTATTGTTACATAAACAACCAAGCCGTAATGCTTACGAATCGACGAAATGGCGACGATTCGATAACTCAATATACGTATAAGTATGTCAACGGCTCCTGGCAACGTCTGCCTGATGTTAGATCTGTTGAGGTCTCGGAAGACACTCTGAAGTCGCGCGGCCTATTGAAAAGCCGTTGAATGGGGCGCTTCCCTGCGATCCGACCCGGTCACCGACTTTGCATCTCGGGAATGTGGGGACGGGAGTTTGGACTGCACCCCATCGGTGAGACAGGAAAATTCAGGGACAGATGGTTTCTGGGACAAGCCTTGGCCGCCGTACGGCGGCCAAGGCTTGATCGTCTTCGAACTCCATGGGTGACCGGTAGTCGAGGGCAGAGTGCAAGCGGGTCTTGTTGTACACCTCTTCGATGAATTCGCCCACGGCGCCTCTGGCGTGGTCGAGGTCCCGGTAGGCCGATCCATCGACCTCTTCGGTCTTGAGGGTCTTCATGAAGCTCTCGGCCTTGGCGTTGTCGTATGGGCAGCCGCCGCGGCTCATGCTGGCGAGGATGCCCAGTTCCTCCAGGCGCCGGGCATAGTCACCGCACGCATATTGCACGCCCCTGTCGGAGTGGTGGACCAGTTCGCCGGGCTCTGGCCGCCTGTCAGCAATGGCCATGTTCAGGGCCTCCAGGGCCAGACGCGCCTCCAGATGATCCTCCAGCGCCCAGCCCACCACCTTGCGGCTGAAGGCGTCGAGCACCACCGCCAGATAGACGAAGGCCCGTTCCAGGCGGATGTAGGTTATGTCGGCCACCCACAGCCGGTCCGGCCCCATCGGGACCATCCGCCGCGCCAGATTGGGATAGACCCGCCAACCGTGGTTGGAGTCGGTCGTCGCCGGAACAAAGGCGCGCTTCCTCAGGCACAGCAGGTTGTCCTCCCGTGTCAGACGCAGCACCCGCTTGGCGTTGACGCACCAGCCTTCGCGCCGAAGCAAGGCGCCGATCCGCCGGTAGCCGTAGTGGCGATTGGCCAGCGCCAGGCGCTGGATCGCGTCACGCAGCGACGTCTCCTCCCGCCCCGGCGCAGCTTCGCTCCAGTGCCGGTAGAAGCTCGCCCGGCTGACCTGGGCGGCCTGGCACATCGTCTCGATCGCCAGGCCCGATCCGTCGCCTCGCCGCCGCGTCATCGCCTGGATCTCGGCGAAGACTCCGTCGCGCCAAGCCCTTTGCCCTGCTGGCGTGACGCCTCGATGCGCCGCAAGGCTTGCTGAAAAAAATCAAGTTCGAGCGCCTGTCGGCCAATCTTGCGTTCCAACTCGGCGATCCGACGACGCGCCACATCCAGCGCGTCATCATCCGCCGCCGCTCCGGCGCGCGCCAAAGCCTCGGCCTTGCTCGGCCGCCCACGCCGCCGCGGCTGATCACTCAGACGAAAAGCGTCCCGCCACTTGTAGAGCAGCTGGCGGTGAACCGCGATCTCACGAGCCAAGACGCTGATCACCTCGCCCGATCGCATCCGTTCCACCGTCCTCAGCTTGAACGCGTGGCTGAACGTTCGTCCTGGCAGCTTGGGCATCAATCCTCCTTCTCGAGAATTGTCCCCTATTTTCCCTGCCTCACTTCAGGGGTCCACTCCA
>Ga0208849_1000019_pt1 | contig 183182 bp, 178 predicted proteins | sample NGESurdeep072012_10_FD_184470 | JGI IMG/M metagenome (GOLD analysis project Ga0208849, IMG submission 184470) | Arctic peat soil microbial communities from Barrow, Alaska - NGEE Surface sample 53-3 deep-072012 (SPAdes) | ecosystem: Environmental > Terrestrial > Soil > Wetlands > Peat ... | reverse complement strand
GTCCCGCCGATCCATTGACCCCGCCGCCGATCGTGGCCGCGCCCCCGGGGGCGCGGCCAATGCGCCGCTCGCGCGCAATGGGTGGCCGGGACAAAAGCCCGGCCATGACGGTTGAGTTGGGGAAGGGCGGTCTTGACGCCGCTCGCTTCTGAATGTTCGAAAAACCGAGGGGGAAGAAGCCATGGCCGCGGAAAAACCGACGATGGCCTTCGGCTGGCGGGTCTGGGGCCTGGGCGTCATGGCCATGGCCGCGGTCGCCCTGGCGTGGGGGGATTTCGACCCGGGGCAGCCGGTTGGCAAGGCCTTTCCCGACCGCACGATCCTCGCCTATGGCGCCGCGGCCTTCATGCTCGTCGCCGGCGCGGCGGTGCAGTGGCGGCGGACCGCGGCCTGGGGGGCGGCGGCGCTCGGCGCCTACTATGGGCTGATCGTCGTCCTTTTGCTCAACGGCGCGGCGGTTCTCGCCCATCCGGCCGAGTACGGTTCCTACAGCGGCGCCGCCGAGCAGCTGGCGATCGCCGCGGCGGCGCTGATCGTCTTCGCCGCCCGGGCCAGGATCGATCCGCCTATGGCCGCGCGCCTGACGCGCCTGGGCCAGGTGGCGTTCGGGGTCTGCGCCGTGCTGTTCGGCGGCGCGCACTTCTTCTACATGAACCTGACCGCCCCGCTGGTCCCCAAGTGGCTGCCGCCTTCGGCGGAGTTCTGGGCCTATGCGACCGGCGTTGGCCATATCGCCGCCGGCGTGGCGATCCTCACCGGGGTGCGGGCGCGCCTGGCGGCGATCCTGCTGACCGCCATGTACGCCTCCTTCACCGCGCTGGTGCACGCGCCGATGCTGCTGGGCGATCCCTCCAGCCATTGGATCTGGGCGGAGAACGCGCTCAATCTCGCCTTGATCGGCGCCGCCTGGGTGGTCGCCGACTCCCTCTTCCCCACTCGCTCGAGGTCGGCGCACATACCCCTCTCCCGGAGCGAAGAGACCGCCGACGGCGGCGCCAAAGGCGCGGGAAGCTGAGGGTGAAGGGATTCGACGAACGGGCGCGGTGAACGCCGCTGCGCTCAATCCCAAGCGGCGTAACCCCTCACCCTCCCGCCCCTCCGGCCTTCGCCGGATCGGCGGGCCCCTCCCTCTCCCTCCGGGAGAGGGTTCGATGTCGCGCACTTAAAACCTGGCGCTGGAGGGAGAGGGTTTTCGTTGGTGGTCGACGCCTCCCGAGGCGAACTGCACAGAGCCCTCTCCCTCGAGGGAGAGGGTTCGATTCCGCGCACGGAGACCCTCTCCCTGGAGGGAGAGGGCGCCAACGCCTGCGCCGAAGGCGTGGGAGGGTGAGGGGTGAAGGGATTCGACGAACGGGCGCCGTGAACGCGGCTGCGCTCAGTCCCAAGCGACGATCGAGCGGTGGCTTCCGGCTCGGCCGCGAGCCCTACCCTCCCCGCCCCCGCGCCTTGGCCGCCGCGCGGCCGCTGACCAGGGGGTGCATGGCGCCGGCGCCGGCGGGCCAGACGCCCGGGGCCGCCTTGACGCGGGCGGAGATCCGCTGCGCGTGGGCCGAGAGGGTGGTCCAGATCTCGTGCGGCATGGTCTGGGCGAACGCGGACTCCTCCAGCCACGGCGCTGCGTATTCGACGTTGGGCATGGCGCGGATCTGGCGGCCGACATTCGGCGTCGCCCCGTGCCAGGCGCGGTTGTCGCGGAAGACGCCGGCGCCGGCGGGCGCTCCGACCAGGGTGGAAAGGCGCATCCACTCCGGTTCGTCGGCCGCCGAGGGCGGATTTCCGGGGCGCGCCTGGGTGCCGGCGATCTGGCGGATCGGGCCGTTGTCGAAGGTGAGGTCCGACATCAGGAAGTTGATGGTGACCATCGGCGGGGTGCGCTCGAAGATGAGCTGGCGGGTGGGGTGTTCGAGCTCCTGGGAGCCCTCGGCGGTGCGAAGCTCGATGCCCAGGCGCCGGGCCTGCTCCAGCCGGGCCGCCGGCAGCTTGTGGGTCTCGCGCCGGTCGGGGTGGAGTATCTGGTATTCGATGGCCCCGGGCAGGCAGACATCGCCGCCGGCGCCGAGCACCCAGTAGTCCTCGCCGCCGAAGATCGCCTTCAGGATCGGCCTCGCCCCCGGCAGGTCGACCAGGGCCGCCCACACCGGGTCGTGAAGCAGCTCGCGCGAGGCCGAGGCGGTGCCGAAGCTGTAGCGGTGCGGCAGGCGCAGCGACTCGGTGACATATTTGCGCCCGCCCTCGCCGGGAATCTCCAGGAGCTTGCGCAGGACCCTGGCGCAGCCCTGGCGCGTCCGCTCCAGGGCCGGCGCGTCCAGCAGGTCGCGGACGACGACGTAGCCGTCGCGGAAGAAGATCCTCGCCGCCCGCTCGACCTCGTGCGGGGCGACGATCTCCAGGCCGGCGACGCCGTTATGGCGCCGCAGGTGCTCGCGCAGAGCGCAGACCTGCGGATCATCCCAGGCGCGCCGGGCGGGGGCGCGTGGATCGGCGGCCCCGACGCCCCTGTCGCGCAGCACCGGGCGGCCTTCCTCGTCGGCCGATTCGTTGGGCGGGGTGGCCGCACACCAGCCGACGGCGGTCTCGCCCACAACCTTCAGTCCATCGAGTTCGTTCATCGCCATCCTCGGCGCAAAGGATATTCCGACTCGATGAGCCCCTCCACCTCCACCTCCACCTCCACCGTCATCCCGGGCGCAGGGCCGCGTCAGCGGCGCGCAGACCCGGGACCCAGAGCGCCCGTCCGCCATCGGCGAAGCCGCGAGGGGTGGCGAATCCAGACGCCGTAGCCCGGGGACCCTGGGTCCCGGCTCTCCGCTGCGCTCCCGCCGGGATGACGGTGTGGCGGTGACGAGGCTGGGCGCCGATGCGGGACATGACCTTGCCGGCGTCGCCGCTAGGGGAGCCTGCTGCCGAACACGCGTTTGATCGGGAGTGCGTCGAGATCGACGCCTTCGAGACAGCGGACATTGACGCCCCACACCTTCTCGGCGGTGCGCGGTCGCCTGAACGGCAGTATGCCGCAGGTCGCGCAGAAGTAGTCCCGCGCGACATGGGTGTGAAAGCTGTAGACGGTCAGGTCCTCGATCGGCGTGAGGATCCTCAGGCTCTCGAGCGGCGCGCGGTGAATCAGCGCCCCACGTTTGCGGCAGATCGAGCAGTCACAGACCCGGACATGATCGAGGTCGGCGTCGAGTTCGAATCGGACCTGGCCGCAATGGCAGGAACCCCGATAGGTCTGCTTCATCTCGCGCTCGCCGGCCCTATTTGGCGGGCTTGGCCAGGGCGGCGGCCGATTCGCCCCGGGGCGCGGTCTCCCTGTCGAAGATCGCCTGCTGGGCGGGAGTGAGGGCGGCGTAGAAGGCCTTGATCGACGCGCCGCGGGCTTCCAGGCTCGTGAGGTCCGCCTGCATCACGGCGATGGCCAGATCGACGCGCCGCGGCGCCGGCAGGTTCGCGGCCAGCATTTCGGCGGCGCGATGGCGCGGCTCATCGGACGGGTCGGGCGCATTGGCGGCGGCGAAGGCGCGCCACGGGGCCTCCTCGGCGGCGGTGAGATGCAGGGCGGCGTGGAGATCGGCGAGGTTGTGGACCTGGGCGCGCGCGCCCGGAGCGAAGGCCGCCAGGGCGGCGGCGGCCAGGGCGCAGAGGCCCAGCGGCCGGTGGGGGTTCATGATCGGCGCCTCCGTGATCGAGGGTGAATGCAGCGTGGCTCTTTTATCGCCTGGGCAACAGGCCTAGATTAGACCCGCGAGGGCCGGAACGGGAGGTCGCGATGAAAGCGATTCTACGAGCGACGGCGGCCGTGGCGCTGGCGACGGCGCCGATGATGGCGGCCGCTGCAGGTCACATGGGAGGACATATCGGCGGCGGCGCCATGGCCGGCGGACGCCTCGGCGCCGCGCGGGCCGGTCCGCACGGCGCCTTGCGCGGCGAGCGCGGCTTCCGCGGCGAGCGGGGCTTCCGCGGCGAGCGTGGGGAGCGCGGCTGGCGCGACCGCGACTGCTGCGCCTTCTTCGTCGGCCTGGGCTTCGGCGCCTGGCCGTGGTTCTGGGGCGGCCCCGGCTGGTGGGGCTGGTATGGCCCGGGATGGGCGGGCGACTATTATCCGCTCTATCCGCCGGCGGCCGCCGCGCCGCCGCCTGCGGCCGCCGCATGCGGCGCGTGGACGTGGCTGCCCGACCAGAAGCGCTACCAGTGGACCCTGCAACCGTGCGCCGCCAACACGGCCACGCCGCCGGCGGCCGCGAGCATGTCCAGGGCCTGAGCGACATCGGTCCGGGGCGCCGGGCCGCGCCCGCTTCTCGGACGCGGGGAAGCGCACCCGTTCGTCAGCGCTCCGCCGACCGTGGCGCGACGGCCCGCTCCAGGGTTTCCCGGATGAACCTCTGATAGGGAATGCCGCGCGAAGCCGCCCTCTTCTTCACGGCCGCCAACAATGGCTCGGGCAGGCGCATGTTCACCCGCGCCGCCTTCTTCTGGAATTCGAAGCGCACGGGCGCGAACGCCGCGAAGTCGAGATTCGACAGGTCCTGGTCGATGAAGGCCTCGGCCGCCGGATCGGTGGTCAGCTCAGGAATGCGACGCTTCATATTCCCTGATCTCCTTGGCATGCATGTACCGGGCGCTCACCGGTCTGATCAGCCGCAAGCCGTCCCGAATTCGCAACGTGAAAGCCACGAACATCGGTCGGCCCGCTCGGGTCCGCCCAACGGCGATGAACCGCGTTTCGTCGCCCGAATGCTCGAGATCGGGCGCGATCCCCACCTCGACGGCGAACATCGCCTCGATCTCCTCGGAGGGGACGCCATGCTTGCCGCATTTGGCGCGGTTAGCGTCATCCCAGTCGAAACCATCCACCGTAACGGCCATGGGCCAGCTGAGATGCGCTTTGTACATACAAATGTCAACCAGCCAGGGGCAGTCAGCTCAACGCGCTTGACCGCGCGGGCTGGAGGATGCAACCAATCCCGCCGATCTGGACAACGCCTTCAAAACCCATGACCCCGCTCCTCGTAATCCTCGCGCGACCGCACCGGCGGGGCTCTGACTGAGCTCCCTGCCGCCCTACGGTCGCGTCCCCCAAGGTCCCTTCCGGGGCCTTTTTTCTTGCCTCCTTAACCTTCGCGACGGACCCTGCCCTTCCGATGACCGCCCTTCCCGCCGCCGCCGCCGTCCAGACCGCCGCCGCCGCCGAGATCATGACCGGGGCGGAGATGGTGGTGCGCGCCCTGGTCGACCAGGGCGTGACCGACCTCTTCGGCTATCCCGGCGGCGCGGTGCTGCCGATCTACGACGCCCTTTTCCACGAGCCGCGCCTGCGCCACATCCTGGTCCGCCACGAACAGGGCGCGACCCACGCCGCCGAGGGCTATGCGCGCTCCACGGGCCGGCCGGGCGTGGTGCTGGTGACATCGGGCCCCGGGGCGACCAACGCGGTCACCGGCATCGTCGACGCCCTGATGGATTCGATCCCGCTGGTGGTGATCACCGGCCAGGTGCCCACCCATTTGATCGGCACCGACGCCTTCCAGGAATGCGACACCGTCGGCATCACCCGGTCGTGCACCAAGCACAACTATCTGGTGAAGAATGCCGTAGAACTTCCGCATATCATTCACGAAGCATTCCAGATAGCCACTCGCGGGCGGCCCGGGCCGGTGGTGATCGACATCCCCAAGGACGTGCAGTTCGCCAGCGCGCCCTACGCCTCGCCGGATCAGGCGCGGTCGATCCACGACTACCGGCCAAGGGTGATCGGCGATCCGGGCCTCATCGCCGAGGCCTGCGCCCTGATCGCCGGCGCGAGGCGGCCGCTGATCTATTCCGGCGGCGGGGTGATCAACGCCGGGCCGGCGGCCAGCGCGGCGCTGCGCACCCTCGCCGCGCTCACCGGCGCGCCGGTGACCTCGACCCTGATGGGCCTGGGGGCCTTCCCCGCCGCCGACCCCAAGTGGCTGGGAATGGTCGGCATGCACGGGACGTTCGAAGCCAATAGCGCGATGCACGACTGCGACGTGATGATCGCCGTCGGCGCGCGGTTCGACGACCGGGTGACCGGCCGGCTCGACGCCTTTTCGCCGACCTCGAAGAAGATCCACATCGACATCGATCCGGCCTCGATCGGAAAGATCGTGCGGGCCGACGTCGGCATCGTCGGCGATGCGGGCCGGGTGCTCGAGGCCTTGATCGCGGCGTGGAAGGGCCAGCGCCCGCCCCGGCCGGGGCGGCTGGCGGCGTGGTGGACGCAGATCGAGACGTGGCGGGCGCGCGACTGCCTGCGCTACGCCCCCTCGGCGACGACCATCAAGCCGCAGCACGCGGTGCAGCGGCTCTATGAACTGACCCGCGGGCGCGATCTCTACATCACCACCGAGGTCGGCCAGCACCAGATGTGGGCGGCGCAGTTCTTCCGCTTCGAGGCGCCGAACCGGTGGATGACCTCGGGCGGCTTAGGGACCATGGGCTATGGCCTGCCGGCGGCGGTGGGGGTGCAGGTCGCCCATCCGGGGGCTCTGGTGATCGACATCGCCGGCGACGCCTCGGTGCAGATGACGATCCAGGAGATGTCCACCGCCATCCAGTACGACCTGCCTATCAAGATCTTCATCCTCAACAACGGCTGGATGGGGATGGTGCGCCAGTGGCAGCAGCTGCTGCACGGCGAGCGCTACAGCCACTCCTACACCGCCTCCATGCCCGATTTCGTCAAGCTCGCCGAGGCCTATGGCGCGGTCGGGCTGCGCGCCGAGCGCCCCGACGAGCTCGATGCGATGATCGAGCTGATGATCGACACCCCCGCGCCGGTGATCTTCGACTGCCGCGTGGAGCGGGCCGAGAACTGCCTGCCGATGATCCCCTCGGGCAAGGCCCACAACGAGATGATGCTGGGCGAGGATGTCGCCCCGGCGGTCGACGGGCGGCTGGTGTGATGAGGGCGCGCTCTTGTGCCTTCTCCCCTTGCGGGAGAAGGTGGGCCGCGCGAGCGGACCGGATGAGGGGTCGACAGCCCTCGCCGTTGATGGTCTCGCGGTCAATCGGCAATCGCCGCTCGTCCCCTCATCCGCCCTCCTCTCGGAGGGCGCCTTCTCCCGCAAGGGGAGAAGGAAAGACGGCCCAATGACTCCCGACCTGCCAGAAGACGCGCCGGCCAGCGCCTATGACATGGGCCACGCCGTCGAGGCGGAGAACCTCGCCACCTTCGCGGTGCTGGTGGACAATGAGCCCGGCGTCCTGCACCGCGTCGTCGGGCTGTTCGCGGCGCGCGGCTACAACATCGAGAGCCTGACGGTCGCCGAGACCGACCGCAACGCCCACACCAGCCGGATCACCATCGTCACCCGCGGCACCCCGCACGTCCTGGCGCAGATCGAGGCGCAGCTGCAGAAGATGGTCTCCACCAGGCACGTGCAGGACGTGACCAAGGATCCCAACGGCGCCGAGCGGGAGCTGGCCCTGATCAAGGTCAGGGGGACCGGCGGCGAGCGGGTCGAGGCCCTGCGCCTGGCCGACATCTTCCGCGCCAAGGTGATCGACACGACCATCGCCAGCTTCATCTTCGAGATCACCGGCGCGCCGGCGAAGATCGACAAGTTCGTCGAGCTGATGCGCCCCCTGGGCCTGGTCGAGGTGTCGCGCACCGGCGTGCTTTCCATCGAGCGCGGGGTGCAGACGCTCTGACGACGGTCAGTCCGCGCCCGGCGCCTGGCGCACGACCGGCGGAACCCAGCCGTCCTCCAGGGTCTTGGCGGGGTGCGAGGCGCTCACCTGACCCATGAAGGGCGGCATGATGCTGTAACCCAGAAGGCTCTGCAGCGCCGGCGACATCTCCCGCACCCGCTCGCGCGGGACGCCCAGGAAGAAGTTCTCCTGCGTCCTCGCCCAAGGCTCGCAGTATTGGCTGGTGAAGGCCAGGCGCGGCGCAGCGCTTCGATTGGCGCCGGCGCCGTGGACCAGAGTGCCCTGGAAGACCGCGACCGCGCCGGCGGCCATCTCCAGGGAAATCTCGCCGCGCGCGCCGCCGGTCGAGCGCCGCTCGGCCAGGGTTTCCTGGACCTGCGCCGTCGACCACCGGTGGCTGCCCGGGATCATCACCGTGGCGCCGTTGTCGGCCGTGAAGGCGTCGATGGCTCCGATGACGCTGATGCTGATCGCCGGGCGCGGGCGTGGGACGGGATAGAAGCTGTCGTCGAAGTGCAGGCTCTGCGCCGCCTCGCCTGGATGGATGCGGATGGCGTGGCTGGCGCTCAGCAGAAAGGCCGGGCGCAGGAAGGCGTCGAGCAGGGCCAGGATGCGGGGGTCGTCGGTGATCTCCTCGAAGATCCTGCCGCGGGCGACCAGGGTGTAGACCCGCTCGGTCCTGCGTCCCTCGAAGGGGTTGCGTCCAAGGTAGCGGCCCAGGAGCGGCGCAACGGACTGGCGGAAACGCGCCAGGCCGCCGGCGTCGAGGAAATCATCGATGATGGTGTAGCCGTCTCGGTGCAGAGCAGCGATGTGCGCCGCCGTATCGAAGCCATCGAGGGCTGCCGGCTTGGCGGTCGAAGAGCCGTCCATGACCTCTCCCGTGGGCTGGCCTCCACTATACACCCGGTTGGACAGCGCCGTTGCGGGAGTTACGGTTTCACGAACTTGAGGGCGTACTGATCGGTGTGGCCGCGGATCGCGGGGTCGAAGATCGTCTTGAGATGATCGTCGCCCGGCCGTCTCAGGAAATCGCCCTCATCGGCCAATTTGAATCCCGCCGCGGTGACCTCGGCGATCACCCGGGCCTTGTCGATTCGGTGAAGCACCGCGATCTGCTCGGGCGTCACGCCTGGATTGGCCTGATGATCGAGAATGAAATAGACGCCGCCCGGCCTGAGCGATTCGAACACGTGGCGGTTGAACGCCGCCATGTCCACGGCGCCATATTTGGCGATGTGCAGGTCGTGGTAGTTCTGGGTGATCCAGAAAAGGTCGATCTTTCCCGGCAGCCTGAACTGGCCGAACGGTTCGATATCGAGCGTGACATTGGCGCGGCCCGGCTGCGCCACGAGCCGCTCATCGGCCTTGACCGCCTCCTTCCAGCCGGCGTTCTCGAGTCCATGGACCATGCCCGTCGGCCCCACGACATCACTCAGCATGAGGGTGTAGTAGCCGCCCCCGGGGAAGAGCTCACCCACCACCATGCCCGGCCGGACGCCGGCGAAAGCCAGGGTGTCGGCCGGATCGCGCAGGGCGTCGTCGGCGCGGTCTTCCGCCGGCCTGGCCGGGTCGGCGACCGCATTGGCGACAAAGGACGGCGCACCGGCCGCCAAGGCGCCGGACGAGGCGAGCGCGAGCAGCGCGGCCGCCGCCAGGACCGACACTTTCATGGCTCTCTCCACTGATGGCCGGATGCCCGCATCTAGGCGGCGACCGCTTCGAATTGGGCCTGCGCCTCGGGGGTCATCGCAAGATAGCGGCGCCGTCCGATGTACCGCATGATCGCGTATTGGAGTGCGAACAGAAAGAGCTTGCTCGCCAGGGGATAGATGGCCAGGAACTTCACGCTCAGGCCGACGTCCCCCTTCATGGCCACAAAGAGATTGAGGGCGGCGCTGAAGAACATCAGGGCGGCCCAGATGAAGCCGAAGACGACGCCGAGATCCGGGACGATGCGCACCGCGCGCTCCGGCAGATAGCGATTCATCCAGCCGGGCTTCAGCATCACCGCGCCGACGATGCAGTAGATGATCGACGGCTTGAAGAGGATGAACCGCGGATCCTTGGTCAGGAAAGTCGCCGTCCCGGTGGCGATCACCAGGAAAAGACTCAGCCACTGCATCGCGTCCGGGCGCCTCTTGCGGGCGAAGACCCAGGCGATCTGGCCGATTCCGAAGGCGATCCCGATCGGGGTGGCGACCAGAACGGCCTTGGTCGGGCTGTGCAGGGCGCGGTCGGCGGCCCAGTAGATCAGGAGGTAGACCAGGGTCGAGGCCATATCGAGGGCCAGGAACTTCCCCGCGTGGAACAGGCCTTTCATGGGAGATCCTCGGAGGTGTTCCGTACGCTGTAAATTTATGCCGTAAATTAGTGCGGACAGTCAAGAGGCGCAAAGGACATCCGAACGCCTTCGGCGCGCACGCCTTCCCCAAGGGCCGGCGAGAGCCTATATTGCCGGCGTTCGGATCACTCCGGACTATGGAGATAAACGCGCGCGCAATAAGCGGACTGGACCCGGGTGCGATTCCCGGCGGCTCCACCAACTCCTTCCTCCCGCGTTATCGGCGGGCGCCATGGGGCCGATCAGCATCGACAGACGTCTAAAGGCGTTGCTTTCTTCCGGCGTGGCTCACCGTTTCGGGCCGTAAACTAACTGCGAACGATAACTTCGCTCAAGAGCACGCCCTCGCCGCGTAAGCGGTGCGGTCGAGTTCGACCCTAGAAGCCCTGGCGTCTTAGCAGCGCCAGGCGGGGCCCGGGGGGCGCCTGGCAACAGAAGCCCCCCACCTTTCACCTCTCGCCGGCGGTCGATCAGCAACGCCTTGCGAATCTTTCCCAGCGCGCCCTTGCGTTGGTGCGCCCCGGCGTTACGCTCGATTCCATGGCCAAGGACGGCAAGCCCAAGGATCTCATGGGGTATGGGGCGCTGCAGCAGGAAGCGCTGCGCGGCGTCGTCCGCGCGGCCCTGAAGCGGGCCGCCGGCCCGCGCGGCCTGCCCGGCGATCATCATTTCTACATCAGCTTCCGCACCGACGCGCCCGGCGTCGCCGGACCGGAGGATCTGCTCGCCAAATATCCCGAGGAGATGACGATCGTCCTGCAAAACCAGTATTGGGATCTGGCGCCCAAGGAGACCTTCTTCTCGGTGACCCTGCAGTTCGGCGGCCAGCCCAAGAGCCTGTCGGTGCCCTACGCGGCGATCACCGGGTTCTACGATCCCAGCGTCCAGTACAAGCTGCAGTTCACTCCCGCCGAGCCCGGGCCCGCGCGCCCGCGCGTCGCGCCCGCGCCGGTCGCGGCGCCGACGCTCGATGACGAGGGGCCCAAGATCGTCTCCCTCGATCAGTTCCGGAAGAAGTAGGTGAGCGAGGCGAGCTTCGAGGCCGGCGAGATTCTCACCGACGAAGCCATACTGCAACGCTTCCAGCGGAGCAGGAACCAGCCCCCATGCTCCAGGACCCTGGGCCTCACGATCACCGCGGTCAGCCAGCAGGCGATGAGCGTCGAGGCCGCGTTCGACGCCAGGGCCGAGGTCCTCGCCAATCCAATGAAGCAGATCCAGGGCGGCTATCTCTCCGCCATGCTCGACGAGGTGATGAGCGTCGCCTGCATGGTCGCCTCGAAGATGACCTGCGTGGCGCTCACCGTGGAGATGAAGACCAGCTTCTTCCGTCCGGCCATGCCGGGGCCCCTGCGGGGCGTCGGCAGGGTGGTGCGCTGGGGCAAGACCATCGCCTTCACCGAGGGGGAGATCTTCGACGCCGAGGGGCGGATCGTCGCCAAGGCGACCGGGACCGCCGTGCCGGCGCCGTTTGCAAACTACAAGTGAAGGCGCCGCGCCCTGCCCCGCCCTCCCGCCCTGCTCGCCAGCCTCGCCCTCGTCTTCGTCTGGGGCTGCGCCCCGGCGCGAGCCGAGCCGGCGCCGCTCTCGCAATGGGCGGCGGTGGTGGTCGCCGGCGACGACCACGCCTCGCACACCAACACCCTGACCGAGACCTTCGACAACGCCCGGCGCGACATCGCCGCCGCCCTGGAGGCGAAAGGCTTCTCGCCGGCCAACCTGCGCCAGTTCTCGGTGCGTCCGGACCGCTACACCGCCGCGCGGCCGGAGCGGTCCGATCCCCAGACCGTCTATGAGAGCCTTCGCGAATTGGCCGCCCACGCCACCGGCGGCTGCCTGATCTATTTCACCTCGCACGGCACGCCTCAGGGGGTGATCGTCGGCGAGAAGATCCTGCCGCCGCCGATCCTGGCGCAGATGGTCGACCGCCTGTGCGGACCAAGGCCGACGGTGGTGATCGTCTCGGCGTGCTTCTCGGGGGTTTTCACCCCGGCGCTCAAAGGGCAAAACCGGATGGTGCTCACCGCGGCGAGGCGCGACCGCTCGTCGTTCGGCTGCAGCGAGAGCGACAAATACCCGTTCTTCGACGACTGCCTTCTGAAGGTCCTGCCCGCGGCCGCCGACTTCCCTGCCCTGGGCCCGCTGGTGCGCGCCTGCGTCGCCCGCCGCGAACACGACGAAGGCGCCAGGCCGCCCTCGGAGCCGCAATTCTCGGTGGGCAATGGCTTTCGATCGCCCCCGTTCGCCCGGCCGGCGGGCTAGATCGGCGGCGCGAAGGGAGGATAGATGAGCGAGACCCGGACCGAGACCGACAGCTTCGGGACGATCGAGGTTCCCGCCGACCGCTACTGGGGCGCGCAGACCCAGCGGTCGCTGGAGAACTTCAAGATCGGCTGGGAGAAGCAGCCGCTGGCGGTGGTCCGCGCCCTCGGAATCGTCAAGCGCGCCGCCGCCGAGGTCAACATGGCGCTGGGCAAGCTCGATCCGGAGCTCGGCCAGGCGATCGTCACCGCCGCCCAGGAGGTCGTCGAGGGCAAGCTCGACGGGCATTTCCCGCTCGCCGTCTGGCAGACCGGGTCGGGCACCCAGTCGAACATGAACGCCAACGAGGTGATCGGCAATCGCGCCATCGAGCTCTTGGGCGGGGTCCTGGGCGCGAAGTCGCCGGTGCATCCCAACGACCACGTCAACCTGAGCCAGTCGTCGAATGACAGCTATCCGACGGCGATGCACATCGCCGCCGCCGAGGAGGTGGCGCACGCTCTCGTTCCGGCGCTGCAGGGCCTGCGCAACGCCCTCAACGACAAGGCGCAAGCCTTCGCGAAGATCATCAAGATCGGCCGCACCCACACCCAGGACGCCACCCCCCTGACCCTGGGCCAGGAGTTCAGCGGCTATGTCCAGCAGGTCGAAAACGGCGTCGAGCGCATCGAGCAGAGCCTGCCCAAGCTGATGCAGCTCGCCCAGGGCGGCACGGCGGTGGGAACCGGGCTCAACGCCCCGGCGGGCTTCGCCCAGATGGTCGCCGACAAGATCGCCCAGATCACCGGTCTGGCCTTCACCAGCGCCCCGAACAAGTTCGAGGCCCTGGCGGCGCACGACGCGATGGTCTTCACCCACGGGGCGATGAACACCGTCGCCGCGAGCCTGTTCAAGATCGCCAACGACATCCGGTTTCTCGCCAGCGGCCCGAGGAGCGGCTTCGGCGAGCTTTCCCTGCCGGAAAACGAGCCGGGCTCCTCGATCATGCCGGGAAAGGTCAACCCCACCCAGTGCGAGGCCCTGACCATGGTCTGCGTCCAGGTGTTCGGCAATCAGTCTTCGATCAGTTTCGCCGGCGCCTCGGGGCAGTTCGAACTGAATGTCTACAACCCGGTGATGGCCTATGACTTCTTGCAGTCGGCGCGGCTGCTCGCCGACGCCGCGGTGAGCTTCACCCGCCATTGCGTGGTCGGGATCCAGGCGCGGGAGGCGAACATCAAGGCCTCCCTCGACCGCTCCCTGATGCTGGTGACGGCGCTGACGCCCAGGATCGGCTATGACAAGGCCGCCGCCATCGCCAAGGCGGCGATGCGCAAGGGCACCACCCTGCGCGAGGAGGCCGTCGGCGGCGGCTATGTCACCGACGCGGAATTCGACGAGCTGGTGCGGCCGGAGAAGATGATCGGGCCGGGATGAGGGGCGGCCACGATCAGCATGTGAAGAACGTCCGGTTTACGCCCGCCGGCTGACCGCGAAGTCGGCGAGGGCCTCGAGGGCGGCGCGCCATTCACCGTAGGGAAATACCGTCAGGGCCGCGCGCGCGGTCTCGGCGTAGTCGGCGGCGAGGTCGAGGGTCGCCTCCAGGGCGCCGGCGCCGACAATGAGTTCGCGGGCGCGGCGAAAATCCGCATCGGTCTGCTCGCCTCGGCCGACGGCCCGCTCCCAGAAGGCCGCCTCGCGCGCGCCGGCCCTCGCGATGGCGATGAGCAGCGGCAGGGTGGCCTTGCCTTCGCGGAAGTCGTCGCCGGCGTTCTTGCCGATCGTCTCGGTGGCGCCGCCATAGTCCAGGGCGTCGTCGGCGAGCTGGAAGGCGAGGCCGAGGTTGAGGCCATAGGCGCGCAGGACGGCGGCCGTCGCCGGCTCGGCGCCGCCGCACACCGCTCCGGCCTGGGCCGCGGCGGCGAAGAGCTCGGCGGTCTTGGCGGTGATGATCTCCAGATAGGTCTCCTGGGTGAGGCCAAGGTCATGGGCGCGGCTCAGCTGCAGCACCTCGCCCTCGGCGATGACCCGCGAGGCGCGGGCGAGGATCTCCAGTGACTCCAGGCCGCCGGTCTCGATCATCAGCTCGAAGGCGCGGGCGAACAGGAAATCGCCGACCAGGACGCTGGAGGCGGCGCTCCAGATGAGGTGGGCGGCGACCTTGCCGCGGCGAAGCTTCGATCCGTCGACCACATCGTCGTGGAGCAGGGTCGCGGTGTGGATGAACTCCACCGCCGCCGCCAGCTTGATCGCGCCGTCGCCCCTTCCACCGACCAGCCGGGCGGCCGAGACGGTGAGCAGCGGGCGAAGGCGCTTGCCGCCGGCCCCGATGAGATGCTCGGCCAGGGCCGGGATGACGCTCACCGGGCTCTGCATCCGCGCCGCGATGAAGCCGTCGACCCTGGCCATGTCGGCGGCGGCCAGCCGGATCAGCCGCTCCACCGAGCCGGCCGGACGCTCGACGATCACTTTGGCCGCGTCCAAGACCGTCGGTGCTCCCCAAGGGGCCGCGCAAGCGCCGCGCCGTTGCGCCGGACAATGGTGGCGGGATAGGTCTCGGTCAAGGCAATCACAAGGCGAGGCGAGCGGCGTCATGGGGTTCAGCGAGGACGCGATCCTGGACGGCAGGGTCCGGCTGCGCCAACCTCTGGAAGGCTACCGCGCCGGGATGGACGCGGCGCTGCTGGCCGCCGGATGCGAAGCGGGGGTTGGCCAGAGGGTGCTGGAGGCGGGCTGCGGCGCCGGAGCGGTCCTTCTGGCCGCGGCGTTCCGCAACCCCGGCGCGCGGTTCGCCGGCGTCGAACGCGATGGCGCCGCCGTGGCCCTGGCACGGGAAAACATCGTCCTCAACGGCCTTGGCACCCGGGTCGAGGCGCTGGTCGGCGATGTCGGCGCGCCCTTCGCCGATCTGGGCCTCGAGCTGTTCGACGCCGCGCTGGCCAATCCGCCGTTCTTCGACGACGAGGGGGCGCTGCGCGGCCCGCATCCGAGCAAGCGCGGGGCGTGGATCGCCGAGGAGGGCCTGGGCGCCTGGGCGGCCTTTCTGCTCGCGGCGGTGCGCGACGGCGGCGTGATCGTCCTCATCCACCGCGCCGATCGCCTCGCCGATATCCTCGCGCGGCTCTCGCCGAGAGCCGGCTCTTTCCAGATCCGCCCGGTGCACGCCTTCGCCGACGAACCGGCCAAGCGGGTGGTCGTGCGCGCGCTCAGGGCCGGCAAGGCCCCCCTGCGCCTGCTGCCGCCGCTGGTGCTCCACGACCGCGTTGCGGGGGCCAAGCACACCGCGGCGGCCGAAGCGGTGCTGCGCGGTGAAGCGCGGCTGGAGTGGCTTTAGCGGCGGTCAGCGGCCCGCGCCGCCGATCAAGGCGCGACCGGCGGGCGTGATTTCCACGCGGGCGCCCGCCCGAGCCACAAGCCCACGATCGAGGGCGTCTTCCCATACCGTCAGGCGGGGGCAGGAGGTGCGCCAGGCCTCCATGACCTCCGCGTAGGGCTGGGGACCGGCGGCGATCCACTCGACGAAGTCGAGGATCAGGGGTTCGAGGTTCTCGGCCATCAGTTGCGCGCCTGGTCGACGAGTTTGTTCTTGGCGATCCACGGCATCATCGCGCGAAGCCGCGTCCCCACCTCCTCGATCGGATGGTCGGCGTCACGGCGCCTCGCGGCCTTGAAGCTCGGCTGGCCGGCGGCGCATTCGACCATCCAGTCGCGGACGAATCGGCCGGACTGGATGTCCTCCAGGATCGACTTCATCTCCGCCTTGGTCCTCGCATCGACGATCCGCGGCCCGGAGACATACTCCCCGAATTCCGCGGTGTTGGAGACCGAATAGTTCATGTTGGCGATTCCCCCCTCATAGATCAGGTCGACGATCAGCTTCACCTCGTGCAGGCATTCGAAATAGGCCATTTCCGGGGCGTAGCCGGCCTCGGTGAGGGTTTCGAAGCCGGCGCGGATCAGGGCCACCAGGCCGCCGCACAGCACCACCTGCTCGCCGAAGAGATCGGTCTCGCACTCCTCGCGAAAGCTCGTCTCGATGATCCCCGAGCGGCCGCCGCCGATGGCGCTGGCGTAGGCGAGGCCGAGGTCGAGGGCGTTTCCCGTGGCGTCCTTCTCGATGGCGATCAGGCAGGGAACGCCGCCGCCGCGGACGAACTCGCCGCGAACCGTGTGGCCAGGGCCTTTGGGCGCGACCATCAGCACATCGATCGTCGGCTTGGGTTCGATCAGCTTGAAATGGATGTTGAGGCCGTGGGCGAAGAGCAGGGCGGCGCCGTCGCGGATGTGCGGCGCGACCTCGGCCTCATAGGCGCCGCGCTGGGCCTCGTCGGGGGCGAGCATCATCAGCATGTCCGCCCAGGCGGCGGCCTCGGCCACGGCCATCACCTCCAGGCCCGCGGCGCGCGCCTTCATCGCCGAGGCGGAGCTCTCCCGCAGGGCCACGGCCACCGCCTTCACCCCGGAATCACGCAGGTTGAGCGCGTGGGCGTGGCCCTGGGAGCCGTAGCCGACGATGGCGATCTTCCTGTCGAGGATCCGCGAGAGATCCGCGTCGCGGTCGTAATAGACGCGCATGGCCGCTACTGATCCTCTTTTCGAAGAACGAGCGCCGCTATCGATAGGGTTTTTCGGCGCCCGTCAAGGAAACGCCCATGGCCGTCGCCGCCGAAGAGATCATCGCCTTCTGGCGCGAAGCGGGCCCGAGGAAATGGTTCGCCAAGGACGAGGCTTTCGACGCTACGATCGCCGCGAGATTCGCGTCCGTGCACCACGAAGCGGCGCGCGGCGAGCACGACGCCTGGATCGAGACCCCCGACGGCGCGCTCGCCCTTGTCCTGCTGTTCGACCAGTTCCCGCGGCATATCTTCCGGGGCTCCGCCCACGCCTTCGCCACCGACCCACTCGCCCGATCGCGCGCCCGCGCGGCGCTCGACGCCGGCCACGACCTCGCGGTCGACCCTGGCCTGACGAGCTTTTTCTACATGCCGTTCATGCACGCCGAGGATCTCGCCGACCAGGACCTCGGCGTCGAACTCTTCGAGCGGCTCGAGCGCGAGGGCCAAGGCAGCGCGAGGTGGGCGCGGGATCACCGCGGGATCATCGCCCGCTTCGGCCGCTTTCCGCACCGCAACGCCAGGCTCGGCCGCGCGACCACCGCCGAGGAACATGCCTTTCTCGACGGCGGCGGCTTCGCGGGCTAATTGCCGCGAATCGCGCGACCCTCGCCTGACCCGCAAATGACCGCACCCCTGCTTCGCCCAACACACGCCCTCGAGGCCCTCGAGCGCCCCTATCTCGATCTTCTCGCCGAGATTCTGGCTACGGGCGAGCGTCGCGACGACCGGACCGGAACCGGCGCCCTCAGCGTCTTTGGCCGGCAGATGCGCTTTGATCTCTCCCGCGGCTTTCCCCTCGTCACCACCAAGAAGGTCCACTTCCGCTCGGTCGTGGTCGAGCTGCTGTGGTTCCTGGCCGGCGGGACCAACGTGAACTGGCTGCGCGAGCGCGGCTGCACGATCTGGGACGAATGGGCCGACGAGACCGGCGAACTGGGACCCGTCTACGGCAAGCAGTGGCGCTCCTGGGCCGCGCCCAACGGCGCCTCGATCGACCAGATCGCGGCAGTGCTGCGCTCGATCCGCGAGGCGCCGACGAGCCGGCGCCACCTGGTCACCGCGTGGAATCCGGCCGAGATCGACGACATGGCCCTGCCGCCCTGCCACTGCCTCTTCCAGTTCTACGTCGGCGGCGGGAAGCTCTCGTGCCAGCTCTACCAGCGCTCGGCGGACGTCTTCCTGGGCGTGCCGTTCAATATCGCCAGCTACGCCCTCTTGACCCTGATGGTGGCGCAGGTGGCCGGCCTGGCGCCGGGAGAGTTCGTTCACACCCTGGGCGATGCCCACCTCTATGTGAACCACCTTGATCAGGCGGCCCGCCAGCTCTCCCGCGAGCCCTACCCGGCGCCCAGCGTAAGCCTCGCCGCCAGGACCGATCTGTTCGCCTTCGCGCCGGAGGACATCGAACTTGTGAACTACAGGGCGCACCCGGCGATCAAGGCGCCGATCGCGGTCTGAAGGCGATCCTCACCCTCGGCCCGGTCGCCCGCGCCGCCAACGGCGTCATCGGGCGCGGCGGCGCCCTGCCGTGGCGGCTCAAATCGGACATGGCCCTCTTTCGCGAACTGACCCTGGGCAAGCCGGTGATCATGGGTCGCGCGACCTGGGACAGCCTGCCGCGCAAGCCGCTGCCCGGGCGGTGCAACATCGTCCTTTCCCGCGACGGCTCGTTCGAACCTCATGGCGCGGTCGTCTGCGAGAGCTTCGCCGAGGCGGTGCAGATCGGCCGCGAGCAGGCCGGGGAAGACGGGGTCGAGGAGGTCTGTGTGATCGGCGGGGCCGCGGTCTTCGCGGCCGCCCTTCCCAAGGCGCGGCGCATCTATCTCACCGAGGTCGATGCAAGGCCGCCGGGCGACGTGTTCCTGCCCGCCTTCGACGAAACCTTGTGGGTCGAAGTCAGACGCCAGAGGTTCGTGGCGGGAGACGGCGACGACCATTCGTTCACCTTCCGGATCCTGGAGCGGCGCGACTAGACCGTGAGCGGCGCGCGAAAAATCCACCTGGCGAAGCCGGCTGGCGGAGGTGCGGGAAGAGAGGCGCTGCGTCCGCCCCTCGGCCCGGGCGCTGGCCTCGCTCATCGTCGCCGTGATAGTCGCGGCCTTCGCGCGCGGCGCCTCGCCAGGAAGGGATAGCCATGGAGATCGAACTCCTCGCCGAGGACCTGAAGTTCCCCGAAGGGCCGATCGCCATGGCCGACGGCTCAGTGATCCTCACCGAGATCGAGGGCGGGACCCTGACCCGCGTCGCGGCGGACGGAAAGACCTCGGTCGTGGCGCACACCACAGGCGGGCCCAATGGCGCGGCGATCGGACCGGATGGGGCGATCTGGGTCACCAACAACGGTGGCTCGTTCGTCTGGCTCAAGCAGAACGGCCTCACCATCCCCGGACCCACTCCGCCCGGCCACACCGGCGGCTCGATCCAGCGGGTGGAGATCGCCACCGGCAAGGTCGAGACGGTGTACGAGGCCTGCGATGGAAAGAGGCTCGTCGGGCCCAACGATATCGTGTTCGACGCGCAGGGCGGATTCTGGTTCACCGACCATGGCTGCGGGACCCCCGATGGCCGCAAGTTCGGCGCCCTGCTGCACGCTTCCACCGACGGCAAGACGATCACCCGCGCCCGCGACCACCTCATCTCCCCCAACGGCGTCGGCCTTTCGCCCGACGGCAAGGTCGTCTACGCCGCCGACACCCAGCTGGCGCGGCTGTGGGCCTTCGACCTCGCCGCGCCGGGCGAGCTCGCGGCGCCGGCCGGATTCGCGCCGGGGCGGGTGGTGTGCAACCTCCCTGGATTCCAGTTCCTCGACAGCCTCGCAGTAGAGGCCGGCGGCAAGGTGTGCGTGGCGACGATCATCAACGGTGGCGTCACCGTATTCGACCCCGACGGCTCGACCGAGCACTTCGCCTTCCCCGACCTCGTCACCACCAACATCTGTTTCGGCGGCGCGGATATGCGCGACGCCTTCGTCACCTGTTCGTCCACCGGCAAGCTCTTCAAATGCCGCTGGCCCAGGCCCGGGCTGAAGCTGAATTTCAACGCCTAGGCCGGGGTCCTGGGCGACCTGGACCTTCGGTCCGGGCGGCGCCTATTCCACCGCGTCGAGGTATTCGATCTCGGGGCGGCCGGCCACGCACGGGCCCATCTTGCGGCCGAGTTCGCGGAAATATTCGCTCTGGCCGTGGGCGCTCAGCGCGTCCTGATCCTTGTAGAGTTCGAGCACCTTGTAGGTGTGAGCGTCGGCGCGGGATTTCGTGAGCTGATAGAGGATCGCGCCGCTCTCGTTGGCGCGGACCTTGGCCGCCAATTCGCGGAACACGCCCTCGAACTCTTCGCCCTTGCCTTCCTGGACCTTCAAGACGGCCACGATTGCGATCATTCGCCTCTCCCCACGTTCGCGCCAAGGTTTCGCGCCGATGTTACGGGGCGATGGTCAACGCCGGCAAGGGCCAGCGTGGCAAAGCGCCTTACGAGCGCCCGTCCCAACCGTAGGCCACCCAGGAATGGCCGCCGACGTGACGCGCTTCGAGGACCGTGGGGTCGGCAGGTCGCCGCACCGAGCGGCGGGCCTTCACCACCGCCGCCGAAAGCGCCAGCAGCACCGAAGCCATGATGCCGATGACCACCACGGACGCGGCGAAAATGAGAGTCATCACCGCGCCGAGCGCCGCGGCGCCGACCCACGCGACCGCTGCGGCGATCCAGGCGAGACCGCGGAGCGCGGAGCGATTGGCGGCGTGTTTTCCCGGATCGAGCCGCTGCATGCCTGGCCTCGCCTTTCGCAATCGGGCGCAAAGAAGGGTATTTCGACGTCGCCCCGACGATCGTCAACCGGCGATGCGTCAGAATCTTGGCGATCGGGCTGGAGGAGCGGCGAATGGGCGGCGGCGTCAATGAGGGGACGCCGGGGCGCTGGAGCTTCTCCATCGACCGCGGCGGGACCTTCACCGACCTGGTCGCCGTCACCCCGCGGGGCGAGCGGGCGACCCTGAAACTCCTTTCGTCGTCGCACGCCTACGCTGATCCCGCCGTCGAGGGCATGCGCCGGCTGATGGAGGTCGCCCCGGGCGAGCCCTTTCCGGCCGAGGCGGTGAGCGCGATCCGGATCGGCACGACCGTCGCGACCAACGCCCTGCTGGAGCGCACCGGCGCCAAGACCCTTTTCATCACCACCGCGGGGTTCGCCGACGCCCTGCTGATCGGCGACCAGGCGCGGCCGGCGCTCTTCGCCCTGGACATCGTCAAGCCCAAGCCCCTGTATTCCGGGGTGGTCGAGGCGCGCGAACGCCTGGCCGCGGACGGCGCGGTGGTCCTGGCGCTCGACGAGCGAGCCCTGGCGCGCGCGTTGGAAGGCGCCGCCGGACAGGGTTTCGAAAGCGCCGCCATCGCCTTTCTCCACAGCGACCTCGATCCACGACACGAGCGGCGCGCCGGCGAGATCGCGACCGCCGCGGGCATCGGCTTCGTGAGCCTGAGCTGCGAGGTCTCGCCGCTTCCCCGGTTCCTGCCCCGCGCCGAGACGACCGTCGCCGACGCCTATCTGACGCCGGTGATCCAGGCCTATGTCCGCGGCCTGCACGCGGCGGTTCGCGGCGCGCCCCTGTTCTTCATGACCTCGGCCGGCGCCCTGGTGAGCGCATCGACCTTCCGCGGCCGCGACGCCGTGGTCTCCGGCCCGGCCGGCGGCGTCGTCGGGGTGGCCGCGGTCGCGCAGGCGGCCGCCGAGGCGGCAGTGCTGGGCTTCGACATGGGCGGCACCTCCACCGATGTCTGCCGCTTCGCCGGCGCACTGGAGCGTCGCGATACGGTGAGGACCGCAGGAGTGAGGCTGCGCGCGCCGACGCTCGATGTCGAAACGGTCGCCGCCGGCGGCGGCTCGATCCTCACCTTCGACGGCCTGCGGGCGAGGGTGGGGCCGGCCAGCGCCGGCGCAGATCCGGGGCCGGCCGCCTATGGACGCGGCGGCCCAGCGACGGTCACCGACGCCAACCTCGTCCTTGGCCGGCTGGACGCCGCCTGGTTTCCGCGGGTGTTCGGAGAAGCCTCCGACGCGCCGCTCGACGTCGCGGCCGCCCGCGTCCGGATCGCGCAACTCGCCCAGGCCATGGGCGCCGAGAGCCCGCAGGCCGCGGCCAGCGGCTTCGTGGCGATCGCCGTGGAGCAGACCGCCGCGGCGATCCGGCTGATTTCCACGCAGCGCGGCTTCGATCCGCGCCGCCACGCCCTGGTGGCCTACGGCGGCGCCGCCGGCCAGATCGCCTGCGATGTCGCCGAAGCCCTCGATATTTCGGCGGTGCTGTGCCCCTACCACGCGAGCCTGCTTTCAGCCTGGGGCATCGGCCGCGCCAGGATGGCCAGCCTGCGCCAGGCAGGCTTCGAACGCCCACTGGACGCCGCGGGCGTGGCCGGCGCGGTTCTTCTCGCCGATGAACTGGAAGCTCGGGCGCGGTCGGACCTTCGCTCGCAGGGCGCGATGCTCGGCGGAACAGACCGGCGCGTGCGCGCCCGCTACGCCGAGTCCGACGCCGAGCTCACGATCCCCCTGGTCGCGCCGGGCGCCATCAAGCGAGCCTTCGAGCAGGCGCACCGCCGCCTCTTCGGCTTCATCGAAGCCGGCCGCGGGATCCTCATCGCCGCCGTCGAGGTGGAGGCGCGTGAAGCCGACGCTGAACCCCTCCCTCCCCTACCTGGGGAGGGTGGACCGCGAAGCGGGACGGGTGGGGTCGTCTCCCCTCAAAAGGTCGGGGAGGAAGGGAAGTTGCAGCGCCCGATAGCGGCCGACGATCTCGACGCGCCGGTCGACGGCCCGCGCCTGATCGTGCGCGCCGACACCCAGATCTGGCTCGCGCGCGGCTGGCGCGCGGTTCCGGGGGCCGGCGGCTTGATCCGCCTCGCCCGCATGGCGCCTGGCGCCTCCAGGGCCGCAAGCGGCAAGGCCGATCCGGTGACCCTGGAACTCTTCAACCGCCGCTTCATGGGCGTCGCCGAAGCCATGGGCGCCGCCCTCGAGCGCACGGCGCGCTCGGTGAACATCAAGGAGCGCCTGGACTTTTCCTGCGCGTTGTTCGACGCCGCAGGCGGCCTGGTGGCCAACGCGCCGCACATGCCCGTGCATCTGGGCTCGATGGGCGCCAGCGTGCGCGCGGTGAAGGCTCGCCGCGCGCGTTTCGCCCCCGGCGAGGCCTTCGCCCTGAACAACCCCTACGCCGGCGGGACGCATCTTCCGGACATCACGGTGGTCATGCCGGTGTTCATGAGCGCGCGCCCGACGCCTGCATTCTTCGTGGCGGCCCGCGGACATCACGCCGATGTCGGCGGCGTCCAGCCAGGTTCGATGCCGCCCTTCTCGCGCACCCTGGAGGAGGAGGGGGTGCTTCTCGACGTCGTGCCGATCATGGCCAGGGGACGGTTCCTCGAACGGGCGACTCGCGAGGCGCTTGGGACTGGGCGATGGCCGGCGCGCTCACCGGATCGCAACCTCGGCGACCTGAAGGCGCAGATCGCCGCATGCCACGCTGGGGCTTCGGCCATGCTCGCCATGATCGAGGCCTTCGGACATGCGGCCATCGAGCGCTACATGGGCCACGTCCAGGCCAATGCGGAAGCCTGCGTGCGGCGCGCGATCGGACGGCTGAGAAACGGCGCCGCGGTGGTTCCCATGGACGGCGGCGGCGTGATCAGGGTCGAGATCTCGGTGGATGCCACCGCCGGCGCCGCGCGGCTCGACTTCACCGGATCGAGCGGGCAACTGCCGTCGAACTTCAACGCCCCGGCCTCGATCGTCGACGCCGCCGCGCTCTATGTCTTCCGCACGCTCGTCGATGACGACATTCCGCTCAACGCCGGATGCCTCGCGCCGCTGGAAGTGATCCTCGAGGAAGGTTCGATGCTCGATCCCCGGCCGCCGGCGGCGGTGGTCGCCGGCAATGTCGAGACCAGCCAGCACATCGTCGACGCCCTCTACGCCGCCTTAGGGGTCATGGCCAACAGCCAGGGAACCATGAACAACTTCACCTTTGGCGACGAAGAGCGACAATACTACGAGACCATTTGCGGCGGCGCGGGCGCGACGGCCAAGGCCGATGGCGCGAGCGCGGTTCACACCCACATGACCAACTCGCGGCTCACCGATCCGGAGATTCTCGAGCGGCGCATGCCGGTGCGCCTGGAGTCCTTCGCCCTTCGCCGTGGCTCGGCCGGGCCCGGACGTCGCCGCGGCGGCGAGGGCGTGGCGCGCAGGATACGCTTCCTCGCTGCGATGACCGCCGCCCTGCTCTCGACGCGGCGCGACCACCGGCCCCAGGGTCTCGTCGGCGGCGGCCCCGCGCTTGCCGGGGCGCAGCGATTGATCTCGGCGCGGGGCGAGCTAAAGGAACTGCCTGGATGTTTTTCCGTTGCGGTCCGGAGCGGCGACGTGATCGAGATCGAAACGCCCGGAGGCGGGGGATACCTTCCGCCGCCTGCCTAGAGTTTTGCTTCCACGAGGAACCCTTCACCATGGCGCCCGCATTGATCCTCGCCCTCTTTCTGCTTGCTTCCAGCCCCGCGCCCGCCGCGGCCGGCGAGCCCCTGCCCCCGGGCGCGCCGACCGGCGACTATGAACTCGCCGCGTGGTGCTTCGGCGCGATGAGCGAATATCTGGACGTCTACGACCAGGTGAAGCCCGATCTCAGGGATATCGACCGCGTGTTCGGCTCCTCGGTGAAGAACGAGGCGGAGCCCTATTCCGCGGACATGCGGGCGGCCCGCGTCGAACTGAAGGTTCTCGCCGGCGCGGTGGAAGCGGCCGAGAAGGCCAGCGCCCAGCCGATCGCCGATCGGGGCGTCGCGGCGATCCGGCTCGGCAGGGCGATCTGGAGCCCGGCCGAGCAGAAAACCCACCGCGAACTTGCCCGGGCCTGGCTTTCCTGGGCCCTTCCCGACGCATGCGATGCGCGCGCCCGCAAGCTCGCCGCCGAAGCGAAACTGCTCGGAAACGCCCTCACCTACAACAATCCCGATGGCGGCGCGGCCCCATCGCCCCCGCCTCCCGCCGCCCCGCCGCCGCCGGCCAAGGACGCCGCGCCGGCCCCAACCTCGCCACCGCCATCATAAGGTGCGACGACTCCGTCATAATTGTTCTTTGACGATCGATAGTTACGGCTCATAGTTCAGAATAGGTGAGAGCCAGCGTTCGGCGGTTTTCATCTCCCAGCCCTTGCGTCGGGCATAGTCCTCGACCTGGTCGCGCTCGATCCTGCCGACGCCGAAATAGAGCGCCTGCGGATGCGCGAAATAGAGGCCGGACACCGCCGCGGCCGGGCTCATCGCGTAGCTGTCGGTGAGTTCGATTCCAGTCGCCGCAGTGGCGTCGAGAAGCGCGAACAGGGTCTTCTTCTCGGTGTGGTCGGGCTGGGCGGGATAGCCCGGCGCCGGACGGATCCCCCGGTAGCGTTCGCCGACCAGGGCGTCGAGATCGAAGCGTTCCGCCGGCGCGTAGCCCCACAGCTCGGTGCGGACGCGAAAATGCAGCGCCTCGGCGAACGCTTCGGCCAGCCGGTCGGCCAGAGCCGAAGCCAGGATCGCCGAGTAGTCGTCGCCGGCGGCCTTGAAGCGGGCGGTGACCTCGGCGACTCCGTGGCCGGCGGTCACCGCAAATCCTCCCACGAAATCGGCGGCTTGCGGAGAAACGAAGTCGGCCAGGGCGAGGTTGGCGCGCTCTGTGCTCTTCGCCATCTGCTGGCGAAGGCTATGCAGCCGCGCGCGCTCGGTGGTGCGCGTCTCGTCGGTCCACACCACGATGTCGTCGCCCGAAGCATTGGCCGGCCAAAGGCCGACGACGCCGTTGGCGGTGAACCAGCGCTCTTCGACGATCTTCGCCAGCATCGCGCGGGCGTCGGCGTAGAGACTGCGCGCCACCTCGCCGACCACCTCGTCCTGGAGGATCGCCGGAAAGCGCCCGACCAGCTCCCAGGCGGAGAAGAACGGCGACCAGTCGATGAATTCCGCCAGTTCCGCCAGTTCGTAGTCGGCGAAGCGCCTGGTCCCCAGGAAGCTCGGGCGCTCGGCGCGGAACCCGGACCAATCGATGGCGGCGCGATTGGCCCTCGCCACGGTGAGGGGGGTGCGCGTCTTCGCTTGCCGGCTCCTGGAGAACTGTTCGCGGATGCGGACGTATTCCGCCCGGGTCTCCGCCTCGACACGGGGGCGTTCGACCGCGGAAAGCAGGGAGGAGACCACGCCGACGGCGCGGCTCGCGTCCAGGACATAGGTCGTGGAGCCGCGCTGGTAGGCCGGTTCGATCTTCACGGCGGTGTGGGTGCGGCTGGTGGTCGCCCCGCCGATGAGCAGCGGAATCGAAAAAGCGCGCCGTTCCATCTCGGCGGCGACGAAAACCATTTCGTCCAGCGACGGGGTGATGAGTCCGGAGAGCCCGACGATATCGGCCTTCAGCCTCTGCGCCTCGTCGAGGATCCTGTCGGCGGCAACCATGACGCCCAGATCGTGGACCTCGTAGTTGTTGCACTGCAGAACCACCCCGACGATGTTCTTGCCGATGTCGTGGACATCGCCCTTGACCGTCGCCATCACGATCCTGCCGGCGCTCCGGCGCGGCGCTCCGGCGGCCTCGGCTTCCATGAACGGCAGCAGCCAGGCCACGGCCTGCTTCATGACCCGGGCCGATTTCACCACCTGTGGCAGGAACATCTTTCCCGAACCGAACAGGTCGCCGACGACGTTCATGCCGTCCATCAGCGGTCCCTCGATGACATCCAGGGGCCGGGTCGCAGCAAGGCGGGCCTCCTCGGTGTCGGCGTCGATGAAGTCGGTGATCCCGTGCACCAGGGCGTGGCTCAGCCGCTCGGCCACGCTCGCGGTGCGCCAGGCCAGGTCGACCACGCGTTCGACGGCCTTGCCGCCCCGATATTTCGGCGCGAGCTCCACCAGCCGCTCGGTGGCGCCGGGCTGGCGGCGATTGAGGATCACGTCCTCCACCGCCTCGCGCAGCTCCGGTTCGATCTCGTCGTAGACCGGCAGGTCGCCGGCGTTGACGATCCCCATGTCCATGCCCGCGGCGATGGCGTGATAGAGAAACACCGAGTGCATCGCCCGGCGCACCGGCTCGTTGCCGCGGAAACTGAACGAGACGTTCGACACCCCGCCGGAGACCCGTGCATGCGGCAGCATCTGCTTGATCGCCCGCGTCGCCTCGATGAAGTCGACGCCGTAGTTGTCGTGTTCCTCGATTCCGGTGGCGATCGCGAAGATGTTGGGATCGAAGATGATGTCTTCGGGCGGAAAGGCGAGCCTCTCCACCAGCAGGCCGTAGGCGCGCTCGCAGATCGCCACCTTGCGCGCGCGGCTGTCGGCCTGGCCCTGCTCGTCGAAAGCCATCACCACCACCGCGGCCCCGTAGCGCAGGCATTTGGTGGCCTGGGCCAGGAACTTTTCCTCGCCTTCCTTGAGGCTGATCGAATTGACGATCGGCTTGCCCTGGACGCACTTCAGACCCGCTTCGATGACCTCCCACTTGGAAGAGTCGATCATCACCGGGACCCGCGCGATGTCCGGCTCGGCGGCCACCAGGTTGAGGAAGGTCCGCATCGCGTGGACCGAGTCCAGCAGGCCCTCGTCCATGTTGACGTCGAGCACCTGGGCGCCGGCCTGCACCTGGTCGCGCGCCACAGCCAGGGCCGCGGCGTAGTCGCCGTCGCTGACCAGCTTGCGGAAGCGCGCCGAGCCGGTGACGTTGGTTCGCTCGCCGATATTGACGAACAGCGGCCTCATGGGCGGCGCCATCCCTCGCTGCCCTGGCTATGGCATTTACACATCTCTACGGATCGCCTCGAGAAACCCTCTCCCGGAGGGGTCTTGTGGCTTGGCCGCCGACGTTCTGTGAGTTTTTTCGATCCAGAGGCGTCACGCCAGCTCGAAGGCTTCCAGGCCCGAGAGGCGCATGGCCGGCGGCCGCGTCGCGATCGCTCGGGGCGAGAGGCCCTCGACGGCGCGGGCGATGGCCCGGATGTGCTCGGGCGTGGTGCCACAGCAGCCTCCCAGGATATTGACCAGGCCGCTCCTGGCCCACTCCTGAAGATGGCGCGCGGTGTCGGCGGCTTCCTCGTCATATTCGCCGAACGCGTTGGGCAGGCCGGCATTGGGATAGGCGCCGACCAGGGTGTCGGCGATCCGCGCGAGTTCGGCGACGTGCGGGCGCATCAGATCGGCGCCCAGGGCGCAGTTGAAGCCCACAGCGAAGGGCCTGGCGTGGCGCACCGAGTTCCAGAACGCCTCCACTGTCTGCCCGGAGAGGGTGCGTCCGGAACGGTCGGTTATCGTGCCCGATATCCAGATCGGCAGGGGGGCGAGGCCCTCGTCCTCGAGATCGAGGATCGCCTTGATCGCCGCCTTGGCGTTCAGGGTGTCGAATATCGTCTCCACGAGGAACAGATCGACGCCACCCTCGTGCAGGGCCCTGGCCTGGTCGCGATAGGCGCCGTGGACCTCATCGAAGGTCACCGTGCGCGCGCCCGGGTCGTTGACGTCGGAGGACATCGAAAGGGTCCGGCTCAACGGGCCGATGGCGCCGGCGACGAACCTGGGCTTTTCCGGCGTGCGCCCTGTCCAGCGATCGGCGCTTTCGCGGGCGAGGACCGCGGCCGCGAAATTGATCTCCGGGGCGAGGTCCGAAAGCCCATAATCGGACTGGCTCAGGCTGGTGGCGTTGAAGGTGTTGGTCTCGCCGATATCGGCGCCGGCGTCGAAATAGGCGTCATGCAGGCCGCTGACCACCTCGGGCCGGGTGAGGCAGAGCAGATCGTTGTCGCCTTTCACGTGCAGGCGATGGTCGGCCAGGCGCGCGCCGCGAAAGTCCGCCTCGGTGAAGCCGTGGCGCTGGATCATCACTCCCCACGAGCCGTCCAGGATCAGGATCCTTTGGCCGGCCGCGGCCTTCAGGGCCGCGATCCGCGCCGGTCTTCCGATGCGATGATCGGTCATCCTTCAGCTCTCCTCCTCGCGCACGCCCAGCACCCGGCAGATCGCGTAGACGAGGTCGGCGCGGTTGAGGGTGTAGAAATGGAAGTCGTCGAAGCCCTCCTCCTCGAGGCGGGCGCACATCTCGGCCGCCACCGCCCCGGCGATCAGCCGTCGCGTGTCCGGATCCCGGTCGAGGCCCTCGAAGAGGTTGCCCAGCCAGTCGGGCAAGGCGATGCGGCAGGGCGCGGCCATCCTCTTGAGGCCCTTGAAATTGGTCACCGGCATGATCCCGGCCGAGACCGGAATGGTCACCCCCGCCTTGCGGACCTGGTCCATGAACCGCAGGAAGCCGTCGACATCGAAGAAGAACTGGGTGATGGCGCGGCTCGCCCCGGCGTCGATCTTGGCCTTGAGAACGTCGATGTCGTGGGCCGCCGAGACGCTCTCGGGATGGACTTGCGGGTAGAGGCCGACCGAAACCTCGAAAGGGGCGATGGCCAGGATGGCGCGGCCCAGTTCGGTGGCGTTGGCGTAGCCGTCCGGGCGAGGCGCATAGGCGCCGCCGATCTGGCCAGGCGGATCGCCGCGCAGGGCGACGATGTGCCGGATGCCGGCCTTCCAGTAGTCCTCGATCACGGCGTCGACTTCGGCCCGCGAGGCATCGACGCAGGTGAGGTGCGCCGCCGGCGAGAGCCCGGTCTCCTGCAGCACGCGAAGGACGGTTCGATGCGTCCGCTCGCGCGTCGAGCCGCCGGCCCCGTAGGTCACGGAGACGAACTCCGGGCGCAGCGGCTCCAGCCGGCGGATCGCCAGCCACAGGCTCTCCTCGGCCTCCGGAGTCTTCGGAGGCGAGAATTCGAAGGAGACCTTCAATCGGCGGCGGTCGCGGCCACCGGCGCGGGCGATCGGGCCCAGGGCGCTGGCCGGAATGGCGAGGGGACCGTTCACGCCGCCCTCCTCACTTGCCCGGCATTGCGCCGCGCGCTCCAGATTTTCACGGTCAGCCCGCCGGCGGCTGGTGAGGGCAAAGTCTCGACCGAAGGCTCCAGCAGGCCGGCGGCGGCGAGCCAGCGGGCGATCTCCTCGTCGGCGAAGCCCAGGCGGCGGTGAGAGTGTTCGGCGCGCAGGAACTCCAGCGAGTGCGGCGCGAAATCGACGATCAGGACCCGTCCGCCCGCCGAAACCAGGCGCGCCGCCTCGGCAACCGCCCCCGCCGGCTCGCCCAGATAGTGCAGGACCTGGTGGACCACGACGAGATCGGCTTCGCCGGCCGCCAGACCGGTGTTCAGAATATCGCCGTGACGCAGCTCGCAGCTCGCCAGCCCCGCGGAGGCCACGTGCCCGCGGGCGATGTTGAGCATCTGTCGGGAAAGGTCCAGGCCGATGGCGCTGCGGGCGCGGCCGCCCAGCAGGGTGAGCATCCGCCCCGAGCCGGTGCCGAGATCCACCAGGCGGCGGAAAGGGCCCTCTCCGGCGATGCCGACGATCGCCGTCTCCACGGCGGCTTCGGAGGTGTGGAACGAGCGGATTTCGTCCCAACGCTCCGCGTTCTCGGCGAAATAGGCGGCCGCCTGGTCGGCCCGCTCGGCTCTGACCACGGCGAGCCTCTCGCGGTCGCGCGCGCAGACCTCGTCGTCGGCGCGGATCGATGAAAGGATCTCGTCGACCAGGGCGCGCGCCGGCCCGCCGCCGGACAGCCGGTAAAAGACCCAGGCCCCGTCGGGGAACCGCTCGACCATCGCGGCGTCGGCGAGCAGCCGCAAGTGCCGCGAGACCCGCGGCTGGCTCTGTTCGAGAACGCGCGTGAGCTCCAGCACCGCCAGTTCCTCGCGCGCCAGCAGCGCCAGGATCCTCAGCCGCGACGGCTCGCCCGCGGCGCGCAGCACTTCCAGCATCTCGGCCGTCGAGGCGGACATCGTCATATAAGGATATCTTTATATGATTGTGTCAAGTCCTCCTCCTCCTTCATGGGGGAGGTGGCGCGCCGCGAAGCGGCGTGACGGTAGGGGTGGGGCGCCCCACCCGTCCCGCTTCGCGGTCCACCCTCCACGAGGGGGAGGCAGGACTCCCCTATTCGAGCACGGGGTTGGCGAGCGGCTGGCCGGCGAAGAAGCGTCTGAGGTTTTCCAAGGTCAGGGCCATCATCCTGGGAACGGCGGCGGTAGTGGCGCCGGCGGTGTGCGGCGTGAGCACGGTGTTGGGGACGTCCGCCCACTTCCGCGCCGGCGTCGGCTCATCGCGAAACACGTCCAGGCCGGCCATCCCCAGTGCGCCACTCTTCAGCGCTTCGACAAGGGCGTCCTCGTCGACCACTTGGCCGCGCGAGACGTTGACGAGCAGTCCCTGCGGTCCAAGGGCCTCGATCACGGCGCGCGAAATGAGGCCGCGGGTCTCCTCGCCGGCGCGGGCGGCGATGACGAGAATGTCGCTCGAGCTCGCCAGGGCCTCGAGGCTCTCGGCCCGCTCCCAGGGGGCCTGCGGCTTCTCCCGCGGGCCCCACCACGAGACCGCCAGACCGAAAGTCTCGGCCCTTCGCGCCACCGCCGCCCCGATCGCCCCCAGGCCGACGATGCCGAGCCTGTGGCCTCCGAGCGAGGGGGTGAGCATCTTGCGCTTGGCCTGCCAGCCGCCGGAGCGAACCAGCCGATCGCCTTCGACGATCCGCCGCCAGGCGCTCAGCAACAACCCCATGGCATGGTCGGCGACGTCCTCGTGGTTGACTCCCGGCGAATGGCTCACCTTCAGACCCCGGCCCCTGGCCCAGTCGAGATCGACCCCGTCGAAGCCGGCGGTGAAACAGGCGATGAGGCCGAGTTTCGGCAGGCTTTCGGCGAGCCGCTTGTCCACCTCGGACTCGCCGGCCACCACCAGGGCTTCGATCACCGTCACCGCCTCCACCGGCGGGCCCTCCCAGAATCTCCAGACGGTGAATTCCGGCTCCAGGAAGGGGCTGAGAACGCCCAGGTGCGGCTGGAGGATGAGCAGGGCTCGCTTGGCGTTCGACATGGCTCGGGCGCTCATCTTTCGGCCGGACGGCCATAGACCCGGACCCCGGCCTTGACCAGAAGCATGGTCCCCGCCATTCCCCTCGCCGATGCGGCGGATCGTGATCGTCGGCTGCTCGGGCGGCGGCAAATCGACCCTGGCCCGCGCTCTGGGCGAGAGGCTCGGCCTGCCGGTCGTGCATCTCGACGTCCTGTTCTGGCGGCCGGGCTGGGTCGAGAGCGAACGGGAGGCGTTCGGCGACCGCGTCCGCGTCGCGCTCGAGGCCGAAGCCTGGATCTGCGACGGCAACTACACGAGCATCGCCGAGGTCAGCCTGTCGCGAGCCGACACGATCGTCTGGGTGGACCAGGCAAGGCTGCTCTGCCTGCGGCGCGCCCTGTGGCGCGTGCTGCGCTACCGGCGGGGCGCGCGTCCGGACATGGCCGTGGGCTGCGCCGAACACTTCGATCCCGTCTTCCTCCGCTACATCTGGACCTGGGACCGCCTGGCCCGCCCGCGCATGACCGCCGCCATCGAGGCCCACGGCGCCGGGGCGCGGCTCATTCGCCTGGCGAGCGACGCGCAAATCGCCGCCTTTCTGGCGAGCGCGTCGAGCCGTTGACGCAAGCGTAGCCTTGCAACGAAACGCCGGTTGCGTCGTTAGTCGGGTGAGCTGCGCTTCCCGCCGCTCATTAATTCGGAGATCCAAGAGAGATGAACTCGAAAATCCTGATCGCGGGAGTCGCCGCCGCGGCGCTGGTCGCGGTCTCCGCATCGGCCGCCATGGCGCCCGCCGGCGCGGCGACGACGACCCAGGCCGGCGCGACGCCGGCGATGTCGCCCCACGGCATGAAGCGCCACCGCGGCAAGACTCGCTCCAGCAAGCATCGTCGCGCGATGGCCAGTCGCCATCGCAAGGGCCGCGGCGAGTCGTCGATGGCGGGCTCCTACGCCGCGCCAGCGCAGCCGATTCCCTACTCGCAGATGCCGGCCGAACGCGGCGGCTCTGGAATGTCGAACGGCGGGATGTCCAGCGGCGGGATGTCCAGCGGCGGCGCCTCCACGACGATGCCGGCCACCACGCCTCCGGACACCAGCGCGCCGCCGACTCCCCAATAGGGTCGCGGCCCAAGGGCGCGCAGGCGCCCGCGCAGGTTCAGTTCGACCGCACGTCCTCCCCACTCTGCGGGAGGACGTGCGCTCGTGCGCCTGGATGCGAGGGCAGCTGACGGTGAGCCCGTGAGCCGGGGGGGCGCGGCTCGCAACGACATCTCGCCGCCCGGCCGCCCGCCCGGAACCTACCGCGCGAACTTCTGGAACCTGATGCGCTTGGGAATGAGGCTGTCGGCGCCCAGGCGGCGTTTCTTGTCCTCTTCGTAGGCCTCGAAGTTGCCCTCGAACCATTCGACGTGACTGTCGCCCTCGAACGCGAGGATGTGGGTGGCGAGCCGGTCGAGGAACCAGCGGTCGTGGCTGATCACCACCACGCAGCCGGCGAACTGCTCGAGCGCATCCTCGAGGTTCTGCAGGGTCTCGATGTCGAGGTCGTTGGTCGGCTCGTCGAGCAGGATGACGTTGCCGCCCTCGGTCAGGGTCTTGGCCAGGTGGACGCGGTTGCGCTCCCCGCCGGAGAGCTGGCCGACCTTCTTCTGCTGGTCGCCGCCCTTGAAGTTGAACGAGCCGACATAGGAGCGGCTGACCAGCTCCCGATTACCCACCTTGATCACGTCGAGACCGCCGCTGATCACCTGCCAGACGGTCTTGCCGGCGTCGAGCGCATCGCGGCTCTGGTCGACATAGGCGAGCTTCACCGTCTCGCCCAGGCGGATCGCGCCGGCGTCGGGCTTCTCCGCTCCGGTGATGAGCTTGAAAAGGGTCGACTTGCCGGCCCCATTGGGCCCGATCACCCCAACGATGCCGTTTGGCGGCAGCTTGAAGGAGAGTCCCGCGAAGAGAAGCTTGTCGCCATATTCTTTTTCCAGGCCGTCGACCTCGATCACCACTTGGCCCAGGCGCGGCCCGGGAGGGATCTGGATGGTGGCGAAGCTCTGCTTCTCGCGTTCCTGCTGGTTGACCATCTCGTCGTAGGCCGCCAGGCGCGCCTTGGACTTGGCCTGTCGCGCCTTGGCCGAGGAGCGAACCCACTCCAGTTCGCGGGCCATCGCCCTCTGGCGCGCGTCGCTTTCGCTCTTCTCGGTGCGGACGCGCTTTTCCTTCTGCTCCAGCCAGCCGGAGTAGTTCCCCTCGTAGGGAATGCCTCTGCCGCGATCCAGTTCGAGCGTCCATTTGGTCACCTGGTCGAGAAAATACCGGTCGTGGGTGACCAGGATCACGCAGCCGGGGAAGTTCTCCAGGTGATGCTGCAGCCAGGCCACGGACTCGGCGTCCAGGTGGTTGGTGGGTTCGTCGAGCAGCAGCATGTCGGGCTTGGAGAGCAGGAGCCTCGCCAGGGCGACGCGCCGCTTCTCGCCCCCCGAGAGGGTCGCCACCGACGCCTCATTGGCCGGGCAGCGCAGGGCGTCCATGGCCATCTCGATCTTGGAATCGATGTCCCAGAGGTCGCCCGCATCGAGGGTCTCCTGAAGGGCGGTCATCTCCTCCATGAGCTCATCGGAATAGTCTTCGCCGAGCTTGGCGGCGACCGCGTTGAACTCGTCGAACACCTGCTTCTCCCGGCACCAGGAGATGACATTGCCCCAGACGTCGAGGCCGGGATCCAGATGCGGCTCCTGTTCGAGGAAACCCATCTTCACCCCATCGGCCGCCTTCGCCTCGCCGTTGAACTCGGTGTCGATGCCCGCCATGATCCGCAGCAGGGTGGACTTGCCCGAGCCGTTCACCCCGACCACGCCGATCTTGGCGTCCGGATAGAAGCTCAGCCAGATGTTCTCGAACACCGTCTTGCCGCCGGGATAGGTCTTCGAAAGACCCTGCATCTGGAAAATATACTGAGCGGCCATGGCGGCGTGCGATTGGTCCGGAAAATGTGTGGGGAATGGCGAGGGCCGCAGATAGCGATCCCGCCGGCCATTGCCAAGGCTGGGTCCTCGATCGGATGCAAGGCACACGCAGACGAGCCGACAGGAATTGCGACTCACACGAGTGGGGGAGCGCCGTCGCCGATATCCAAAGCGCGCGCCTCTCTCAGAAAGCGCGGCCAATCAGTGGGCGGCAGGCCCATCTTCATCGCGAGATCTCGCACGAGGGTCAAATCGTGCATGCCACGAATGTTGAGCAACGTTCCCCGCCGCCAAATCTCATTCCAATAGTCGTTGAAGTAAGTGCGAAACGGCTCACCGGACAATCTCAGGCCCGGCCGATGGTGCGGGGGCACGCCTGTCCAATATGCGCCAATGAGGAATTCACTGTCATCGAAAAAATAGCCTCCCATTCCGGGGACAATCTCGGTAGATCCAGCGCAATAGCTCTTCACATAGTAGCGGCAGCCATCGTAGCGGATAATGTTCGACAATACTTCCTTCAGTCGCGACAATTCGTAGAAGATTTCGACTCGGTGAACCTCGATATCGCCCGTCAACAACCGGTTCGCCACGGTCGTTCGAAAGGTTTTCTGGACATGCGCGGGCGTTGAATAGGGCGCGGCGATGCGAAGGGCGCGCAGACAAGATCGGGTGTCGGCGATGAGCCTTGCCAGCAACGGTTCCAGTTCGGCGATCGTGTCGAAGAGGGTCGCCCCGGGCTGGTCCCCGTCTGGCTCGATGGCGTCTTCGAACAACCTCTTGATGTCAGTTCCGAGGATTGATGCAAGCTGGCCTCGGTGGCCGATGCGCGGCAAATATTTCCCGGATTCCCAACCGGCGAGCGCTGTTACGTCCACCTTCAACGCGGCGGCCAACTCACGCCGCGACATGTCCTTGGCCTCGCGCAATCGTCGTATCCGCGTGGCGACTATCCGTTCCGGGTCCACGTGTCCCTCCCGGGGGCGACTCCCTCGATCTACCGACTTCTCATTGAGACTCTTTGAAACTTACCCTTACGGACGCGCCGGATCAATTCTAACCGGGTTCTGGGGATGACCTAGTGTAGACGAAGGTAAGCCGTCTGAATCGACGGTGGCGCGTCTTGGGGGACTGGGGCTTATGCGAAGGTCGGTCATCCTAGGCGCGCTGGCGCTGATTTGGTCGCCAGCCCTGAGCTGGGCGAATTGCCCTCCGAAGGGGTGCCCACCCGCGCCGCCGGCTCGGCCGCCGCCTCAGCCTCGACCACAGATGCAGTTCCGACCCCCGCCGCAGAATCGACCGCAGCCGCAGATTCTACGGCAGCAGCAGCCGCAACCGTTTCGACCGCATCAACAACCATCACCACAACAAAGCCGGACCGCGCCCATGGAGGGCCGTCACTTCGGCGGGACGAGCAGCGGTGTGGCCGGTGGGGGCTCGGCGAGCGGCGCCTCATCGGGCCGTCACTTCGGCGGAACCACTGGCGGTTCGGGCAACGGCGGCTCGGCGAGCGTCGCCTCACCGGGGCGTCACTTCGGTGGGGCCACCGGCGGTTCGGGCAAAGGCGGCCCGGCGAGCGGCGCCTCATCGGGGCGTCACTTCGGTGGGGCCACCGGCGGTTCGGGCAAAGGCGGCTCGGCGAGCGGCGCCTCACCGGGCCGCCACTTCGGAGGGACCACCAGTGGTTCGGGCAAGGGCGGCTCGGTCAGCGGCCCCCAGGGCCGTCACTTCGGCGGACCCAGCGGCAGTTCCGGAAATGGCGGTTCGTCTCGCAAAGTCAGCGGCGGCGCCGAGGGCCGACGCTTCGGCGCAGGCGGTCGCGTCGTCCGCAACACAGGTTCGACAGCGGGCCACAAGCTGGCCGGCGGACGCGGTCTGGGCGGCGGAGCCGGCCACCCCGCATCGGCGTCCAACCCGCCGGCCGTCGGGGGACGACGCCTCGGCGGGACGCCCCGAACACCCGGCGGCGCCCAGTTGGCGAGCCACGGGCCGAAGATCGGCGGCCGACCGGCCGCTATCCCGCGCGGTGGCGCTCGTCTGGCGGCGACGAAAGCGAAATCCTCGGCCGCCGCTCACACCCGGCCACCGCACAGCGCCAACGGGCGCTCCTATGTCTACAACGGTGAAAGCCATCCCAGCCTGGCGGCGGGCAACTATGATTGGCCCAGTGGCGAAGGCTATCAGAGCCTCTCCGTTGGCGACTACCTGCCGCCGTCGTTCTGGTCGCCGGACTATTTCGTCGAGGACTACAGCTACTACGGCATAGCGGCTCCGGCGCCCGACTACGGATGGGTCCGCTACGGGCCGGACCTGGTTCTCATCCAGCTCGACACCGGAGCCATAGCCCAGGAAGTGCCGGGGGTATTCGAAGAGGCGGGCGATGCCGCGCCAAGCGTCGGACGGTCGCCAAGTTACGCGCCCACCGGCGCCTATTCCGGCGATCCCGACGAGCTTCCCGGTGATCCTCCGCCCCCCGGCGGAGGCCTCTGAGATGGTGCTGTCATGAAGCCGCTTCGTCGCCCCGGGCGTGTCTGGATCTCGCTCTGGGTAGCACTGCCCGCGCTCGTTCTCGCGTCGGCGGTTCAGGCAAACGGCGCCGACGACGGGGAAGCGGGATTGACCGCCCTGAAGGCCGGCTCCTACGACCAAGCCGTGATGCTGTTCACTCGTGCGCTCAATTCTGGGAGTCTCGCCGGCGACGACAGGGAGTTCGCCCTCGCCAGTCGGGGCAGGGCCTACCTGCTGAAGGGCGAAATGACCCTGGCAATCGCCGATTTGCAAGTCGCCCAGCGGATGAAACCAGACGATTCTGACGCCGAAGGCGATCTCGTGAATGCCCTCTCGAGTCGGGGACGGGCCTATCTGAAGACCAGCGATACATCCCTGGCTATCGTGGATCTGGACATGGCCCGTCGACTGTCGCCCGACGATGCGGACGCACAGAACGATCTCGTGGCCGCCTTGACCGCGAGACTTCCCGTTTCACAGATTCCCGGCGCCGCCAAGCTCGAGGCGGGCAGCATCTGGGGAGACCTCGGCAGGGCGTTGCTTGCTGGCGCCCTTCAGGGAATCCAGGAAGGTCTCAGCGACGACACCTCCAATGGTCAGACGCCGAATTGATGCGCCAGCCAGCTCATCGGTCTTCTTGGCCTGCTGCGCTTTCAAAGGCGGCCCTGTTGTACGCTCTGCTTGCATCGGCGACAGCGACTTGCGCCTGGTCTCAAGAGGCCCGGACGGCCCCACGCATCTCAGCGGCCGGGCGCTGGGGTCTCCTGGCGACAATGGCGGGCCGATACTATTGGTATGAGGTCCCCGGCGACGACCCAAAGGCTAGCTTCCTGCACCTGGAGTGGAGCACCCCCGGAAGGGTCCTGGGTATTACCCTGCGGGCGAAGAAGAAGATCCAAATGATCGCCCAGGATCAGCTCGACGATACCTCGGGAAAGCTGATGGGTGTCGAGGTAGTACCGAAGCAAGCCAGATATGTAACTATTGACCCGTCAGCGAATAGAATTACAGAATACGGCTACATCAATGGCACGCCGGTTCGAGGTACAATGACTCTGATCACTGATGGTTCCATAGATGGAGTCAGCCAACGATACGCAAATGGATCCTGGACAGACTACGGCCACGTGAAGCTTGTCGAGACCTCGCAGGAGGAGTTGGTTGCGGCGGGTTTCTTCAAGCAGAAGTGAGAAAGAAACCGCGGAGGGCCATCCATGAGCAGCGGCGCGACCTCACCCGATCCCACCGTGACATGCCCGTCATGCGGCGCTCAGAGCCACGAGTCGGCCCGATTCTGCCGACAGTGCGGGGCCGCCCTCGGCCAGGCCGCGGCTCCGCCGCCCTCGCCCAGGGTCGCGCCCCCTCCTCAGACCGTGAGCGCTCAAGCGTCTCACCCGAACTCCGCCGTGCCGAATGGGTCGGCTACCCGTCGATCATCCGCGATCCCCATTGCCGCCGTCATAGCCGGGCTGGTTCTCATCGCCTTGATCGCCTTCCTTCTGGTTGGCCACCCGGCTCAATTGTTCGCCAAGCCGGTCAAGGAATTCGCCGCCCGAGACCTCCAGGTCAGGAGTTCGATGGATCCGGTCACCTCCACCGTGCTCGGTCATCTGCAACGCGGCGACGCCATCAGCGGAAAGTGGGTGACCACCTCCGGCGGTCACGCCAAGTGGTTGAAGATCAGTTGGCCCGGCCAGGGCGACGGCTACATTTGGGGCCGCGATCTCTCTGACCGGGCTCGTCCAGAGCTGGCGTCGACAGGACTCGGCTCTCAGGTCGTCGCGGTAAGCAGCGTCGTCTATGGCGAACCCGACCAAAAAGCAGCCGTGGTCGATGACCTCTCCCAGGGCGAGTCGGTGCCGACAGTAGGCGCCACTAGCGATGGCTGGACGGAAATCTCCCTGAATGCCGGGGGAGTGGGCTACGTGAAGTCAGCGGTCTTCCAGAGCGTCCCGGCGGCCGACGCGGGTACCGACGTCGCCGCGGCGGACCAGTCCCCGGCGCCATCGGCGACCCCGGGGGGCATTACTCATTACACCTGCACCTTCGCGCCCGAGGAAAGCGTCAATCCTCCGCCGAATACGGGCCAACTGTCGTTCTATCTGGATGAAGGCCGCGCCTGCATCAATCACCGGTACGCCTACTTCGCCGACGGCACCGGAGGCCTGAAGAGGGTGATGTTGAATGACAAGGTTCGGCGCGCGTCGCTGCTTTATTTCATGCCGGATCGCAAAGCCTTCTATCGCACCGATTTCACGCTCTCCCGGGACGCCTACGCCAAGCTGCTCCAAACCAGCGCGGCCCTGGAAAGCATCACCTGCCCGCCGCCGGGTGACGCCGTCGCCGCAAGTGCACTCAAGGCCGACCTGGCGCGCGCGACGCCCTCCCTGGACACCCAGGCGCAAGGAATCTCCTGGCAGAGGAGGGTCTGGCAGTGCTCGGCCGCGCAATGAACTCGCCTCAATTCTGCGCCCGCGAAGGCGTTGGAGTAGTCACCGTCATCGCGATCGGAGTGATGTTGGGGCTCTCTGCACCGGCTGCCGCGGCTCCAACCGCAAGTGATCCGGGTGCGCTGGTGCGGAAGCTCTATGCGGATGAGGTCGTCTTCCACCCGCACGGCTATCCGCTGTGGTGGGGCGCTCTGACCGGGCGCGCACACGCGCTCATGGGGCGTGTGCTGAAAGTCCAAAAGGCATCGGGGGACGAATTGATCGACTCGGATTTCCTCTGCCAATGCCAGGATTCCGGCGGGCTCCGGATCACCTCGCTCTCGGTCGCCAAGAGTTCCCCGACCCGTGCGACCGTATCGGTGCGCTTCAACTATGGTGGTGGCTCGGGTGGCAATTCGGTCCGACTGGACCTGGTGAACGAAGGCGGCTGGAAGGTCGCCAACATCACCAACCGACAAGGTGAAACCCTGACCGGCACGCTAGAAGCCGCGCTGAAGCCGTACCCGAACCGGTGATCCTAACGCCCATTCAGCTGCGGCGGACGTCGATCGACGCGTGGGACGACCTTCTGCGCAAAGCTTCCGCACTCGAAAGCGTCACCTGCCCGCGGCCGGGCGACGCCGTGGCCGCGAGCGGGCTCAGGGCCGACCTCATCCGTGCGACGCCGAACCTCGACTTACAGACCATGGGGGTCTCCTGGCGCAGAAGGGTTTGGCAGTGCTCGGCAGGGCAGTGAGACGCGAGAGGGCGCGCCAACTTCACGCCCGGTTCGACGACTGTCGCTCGCGCAGTTCGTTCCTCCAGTGCGCGGAGACTACGATAGGAAAATTCCAGCCGAGCGGCCCTTTCTGGGCGGGAAATCCAACGGGAAGGCAATTGAGGGGAATGCTCATGAAGTCCATGCTTGGGATCGCCGTGTTGGCGTGCCTCGCCTCATCCGCGCGAGCCGATGCGGCGAATGATGCGAACGCCGGAATGGAAGCGCTCAATCGGGGCGATGTCGTCGCGGCGCTTCAGCTCTTCAATCGGGCGATAGACAGCGGAACGCTCTCACAGAACGACCTTGCCTTCGCCTACGTCGAGCGGGGCAGGACCTATTTGCAGAAGGACGAGCCTAATCACGCGCGCCGTGATGCCGACAAAGCCTTGACCCTCAATCCAACTGATCCGGACGGCAAGGCCCTCTGGTTGCAGACAACGATCGAAGCTCAACCCGGCGGTGAACACGAAGAATTCGGAAGAAACCCGACACTTTTACGCTATGACTGCTCCCCGATTGGCAACCAAAACTCTCCCGCTGCCTTAATCTTGGAGGCATACTCTGGAATAAGCGACGCCGGAGTGCCTCCGAGATGGGTCAGAAGTCCAAATTTTGGCGAAAAGGGTCGTAAACTCTCTGCAAATGTTAATGGATCGGTAGTTATCTGGCATTCTCATGAGGAAACCGACAACTCTACCTATCTTGATCAGGATTTGATTATTGACAGTGATACAGGAATTCTAACCAACGATTTCAGGACCTCAAGTGGTGTACATGGAGAGCGTCAGTATATGTGCCACCAATATAGACAACCACAGCGTGTGGCGCCACAGCGACAACAATTTGTGCCACCACAGTGACGGGGTCGTAGACGCAAGCAACTCCAAGACCAGCACTAGAGCGACTATTCTTTCCAACGAGTTGCTCCCAGCGAAACCCCTAGACTGAGTCGCGATTGAAAGAAAAGGGGAATGCACTGTGAAATTAACCATTGCAGTAGCCTGCTGCGCGGCGTTAGTTACCGTTGACGGATTCACTGCTAAGGTCCAATCTGAACCCAGAAACCTTCGCGCCTATTGTGCGGCTCACAGGAATTATGCCGGCCCGGGCGAGGGGAGCACCCGGAACCGTGATGTTCTGGCAGCCGGCGCCAACACTTGGCGTTGTATGGACGGCAAGGTTATGGTCTGCAATTTGGGCGCAAGCGGCGCGGCCTGTGAGTCCACGTCAAGATTTGGTGCGCGTCGCCTCCGGGCGTTCGTGCAATTTTGTCAGGAAAATCCCGGTAGCGACTACATCGCCGAAGCGGTAAGTCGTGGCTTGGCGTCTAACTGGAGATGCATTGGAACGAAACCGGTTCAAGTAGGCAGGACACCTGTGGATAGACTTGGATATTATAGGAGCACGTGGCACGCACTGAAGTAGAGCACTACGCCAGCGAACTTTCTTATCCCGGTTTTTTTTGGGCCCAGCTTACCAGGTAGGATATCCGATCCTCCGGCACGAATGAATAAGACGACCTGACATACCGTCAGTGACGGCCCTTGGCGATCGCCCAACCCCACCACCGGCTGTTCCTGCTAAAGGCCCGTCATGGACGCCTCCCCCTCCGGCGCGCTTGTGCTCTTCTCCGGCGGCCAGGATTCGACCGTCTGTCTGCCCTGGGCGCTCTCGCGCTTCGCGCGCCTCGAAACGGTGGGCTTCGATTACGGGCGGCGTCCGCCGCGACCCGCTGCGCATCATCCGCCCTCGCCTGAGCGGCCGAGGCCGATTCAGCGGCCTCGGCGGCAGGGGCAATCTGAGCGCCTGGAGAGCCCGTTTCAATCGCCGGCGGGAGGGGCGGCTTGGACGACCTCGGCTGGGACATAGCCGACGCCGCCGCCGGCAAGATCGATTTCTGCCCATCGATCCGGCGTCGTCCCGACGACCTGTACGACGGTGCCCGCTGCGATTGTGCCTATGACCGCTGCTGTCGGGTCGGGCTCGCCGCGTACGCTGCTCGTCATGACAGTGGTCGGCTGAATGGGCAAAGACATGGACAACCCGGGACGCGGGAGACTGGAAAGGTTCCGAGACCAGACATACGCATCGTCTTTTGGTCCCCATTTGATTTTCAGCCATTTGGTGCGCCCATCCTGGCCGGTGACCCACGTCCCGGCGATCGACTCGCCACGCCGCAACTCACCCAGGACGTCGGGCGACGAAGCGGTGGCGGCGCTTCTGACTCGAACCAACCTGGTCGCAAACTGCGTGATCGGATGGGACGCGAACGGGTGACCCAGCATTACGAAGGTCACGCCGGCGGCACATGCCAGCGCCAATCCAGACGCAATAACCGCTACCCGCGGCTTCCTCCACGCCGCGATTGAATGCGCCTTCCATGTCCGCCGTTGATGGACGTCGGAATCTCCAAACTCCGGCGTGGGGACTTCCGCCCTTGCGACTTCCACTGCCGCCGAGAACGGCGACGAGGCGATCTCCGCGTCGCCAAGCTGAGTTCCACATGTGCGGCAGTAACGCGCGCCGCGCCGATTTTCCGTCTCGCAGCTGTTGCAGCGTCTCTTCGGTTTTTGGGGCAATCGCCCGCCGCAACTTCGGCAAAATCGGGCCGTGTTTCGATTCTCCGCACCACAGGCTGGACACGATGCCATTGTTGGTGACGGAGTCGCGCCAATGCTCACGCGATGGCCTCGCCAGCAATCTCCCGCAATGCACCGCGCTGATTAGGAATTCGGGCCGCCCTCGGCGCGCTCGCCCCCGCACTCGCTGCAGAAACGTGCATCCGCCTCCCATGCCGCCCCGCACCGGGCGCAAGCCCCGGCGGTGCCAGAAGGGGTGCGCGCGGCTGCGGAGTCGGTGGAGCTGCTTGCCGGCGGCCCGGGCTCCGTTGCCGAATCGAGGCCTCCAGCCGGGGTTTGAGCTGGTTCGCCAGGCGGCGTCCTCCCAGGTCTCGCGCGCGCAAGTTTATTGTGTGCGATTTGGGCAAAACGTCCCACCGGAAAGCGTATGAGATACTCTTCCAGCAAGTCGTGGTCGTCTCTACTGTGCATTGCATCCCAAAACTCAAGATCTGCGTCGGCTTCTCCAACTCGGCGCAAAATGTGGTTTGCTGAATTTGGAAACTTGCGGATATCAAATTTCGAAAATACGAGACGTCCATTATTAAGACCGATCAGGCACAATCCAGAGGCCGTCACCAAAGATAGAAGCGCTATGTAATATCCTATTCGGGTTTCAACCGTAAAAGTCCCATCGGCGGCATGCGCGAGTGGTGCATTTCCACCAGAAGACGCGAGATTTTTGCCGGCCGACCGCGCTATTTGTACACCGAGAATGATGAGAACAAATGCGAATATTGCACTCGCTAACATGTATCTCATATTTCTCGCACTCTTCTTTCCGGGAATAAGCGACATTATTATAACAGCCACAGCGCCTACAAGGAAAAAACTTGGGCCAATACTCTTGATTTGCATAGAGCCGTTTATCGGGTCGTGAAATGTAATATTACCTAGCGATAGATCAAGGCCAGTAGCCGTCCCAAGGGGGTGTCCCGCACAGGACACGGTGAACCAAGGGAGAAGGAATGAGACTAGCGCAACTATCTTAGCGATGCGCGCAGTCGCTGCGAAATTCATATTGGCCCCTCAGGTTAGACTAGAGATGTTCGTCGCCTCAACTGGTCACATCCCTCCGGTCGAATGCAGCCACCTGTGCGGCGGGGGCTCGCCGCAGCTCGACAGAATCGGGCGGTGTGTGATGCTCCGCGCGACAGGCTGGACATGGTCCCATTGTCGACGATGAAATGGCGCGGATACTCATCCGATGGCCTCGCCAGCAGTCTCTCGTAAACCGCCGCGCCGATTACGCATTCGGGCCGCCCGAGACGTGCGCGCTCCCGCACTCGCTGCAGAAACGTGCATCCGCCTCCCATGCCGCCCCGCACCGGGCGCAAGCCCCGGCCGCTCGGCGCGGTATCCGATCATCACCGGTGTGAAGTACGGTGGTCCCCGACGACTTCGGTCCGGTTAGCAAATTTGGGCGGGCCGTTGAGGGCGACGCTTCTCCAGTCGGAGCAGATTGACCTCGTACGCTCGCGCGTATCAGTCGATTGCGAGCCAACTCTGTGAACCGTCCCGATGGAAAACGAGTCAGATATTCCTCGAGCAGGTCCGGGTCGGTTTTGTCTTTCATCGCATCCCAGAAGGCAGTGTCGGCGTCATCGAACGCTATTGTCGCGCGCCCAGCCGTTGGTGGAAGTTGACGGGGAGTCGATGGCGCGAGCTGCTGGGGACCAGAACCAGGTTGGAATGTCGGATATGCCGGGCCAAGATGTTGAGTGGTGTTAACGACGACCGTCTGACTCCCCCTGCCTCTTGGATCGGAAAGTGCCCAAATGAATGAAACAAACCACCCGGCCACGCTCCAGCCAAGGAGAATATTCACTGCGGCAATGGCGGGAGCATCCTTATGCCTCCTCAACAGAGCGATAACTGTTGGGATAAGGTATCCCAGCACGAGAAATATTATTGCGATGCCTATACCGCCGCCAGCGGCATTCCCGGTGTCCAACGCCCCATCCCCAAGTGGCAGCCAAGGTGGCGAGCGCCCTTAGCTCGTCGAGCTTAGCGAGGAATTGCTTCTTCGCAACCCATGGGTTGGCAAGAGCCACAGTGGGGCAGCCGCGCTAACAGGCGGTGCGGCGGGATTTCGACTTGGCGCTCTGGCCGTGATCCATCGGCGGGGCTCAGTCAAAGCAAGCATAGCACTAAGGAAGGTTCGAGACGGACTGTTCGCACGACCTGAAGAGCGACGGGCGCGGCCCTACGGGTCTCTTTGCGCCCTGCGATGCGCAGTACCCACGAGCGATTTCAGGCGCGGAGTGAAGATCGATTCGGGCCTTGAATGACGTGGGGGAGAATTGAGGTTGATTCCGCCATGGCGCACTCCGGACAAGAGATCAGGGCGAGAGGGATATAGATCGTGCGCGCCGTAAACGAGACGATGGCGTGCTTGGAGAATACCGTAAACATGCCATCGTGTTTCCAGATATTTGGTTAACGCCGGTGACTACACTATGCGAAATTCGATGTGGCAAATGTCTGATTGACATACCATCAGCGCTTACTAACCAGAGTGACAAGTGAGTCGAGTAACGCCGCGACGGCCTTCCGATGTACGCCAGATTTGCGCGACCGCATCCCCGGATTGAGAGCCGCCAGCGCTCATCTTCCCCATGACCATGTTCATGCAGACGCCGGAGGAAGGTGCTGTCGGTCCAACGGCAACTTGTCTCCACCTGGGTGCAGGAAGCCCAGACCCGAGCGGGTGTTATCCCATGACTGACCGCCACTCCGCCAGTGCGGCGGAGCACCTCTGTTTGTAGATCTCCCGGCCGGTGGCGGCCTTGGTTACGCCAATGATGCCGAGACGCGTCTGGCGAATGACGGGCCGATCGTCGCGGCGCCACGACCGCACCCGACCCCGAAGCGAGCCGCCGCCCGATGCCGCGACCTGCCCTACTTCGCAACTGCGGCGACCACCCGGTCTCGAAGGTCCGACGTATACGGTCTGGTCATCCGTGCCAGCCTCCATCCCAGCAGGAACCTTGAATCAGGCCCCAGCTGAATTGGGAATCCACCGATTCACAGAAATCCCAATCCGCTCTAGCCACAACCTCCTCGAGTTCCGCGCGTGTGTCGCCTCCTGTAGAAGCCCGCCATGGACGCCTCCCCTTCCGGCGCGCTCGTGCTTTTCTCCGGCGGCCAGGACTCCACCGTCTGTCTGGCCTGGGCGCTGTCGCGCTTCACGCGCGTCGAAACGGTGGGCTTCGATTATGGACAGCGGCACGCCGTGGAGCTGGAGGCGCGCGGGGTGGTGCGTGAGGCGATCGCGAAGTCCTTTCCGGAGTGGGCGCCCCGCCTAGGCCCCGATGCGGTCATCGACATTCGTTCTTTCGGCGCGATCGGCGAGACCGCGATGACGAAGGACCGCGCGATCGAGATGACCGGCGGCGGCCTTCCCTCCACCTTCGTGCCCGGGCGCAACCTCGTCTTCCTCACCTACGCCGCCGCCCTCGCCGACCGCCGGGGCCTGGCGAGCCTGGTCGGCGGGATGTGCGAGACCGACTATTCCGGCTATCCCGACTGCCGGCGCTCGACCCTGGATGCGCTGCAGGAGACCTTTCGCCTGGGAATGCAGCGCGAATTTCCGATTTTCACGCCCCTGATGGCGCTCACCAAGGCCCGGACCTGGGCCCTGGCCAAGGACCTGGGCGGCGATGCGCTTCTCGAGATCATCGGCGAGGCGACCCACACCTGCTACCTGGGCCAACGCGGCGCGCGCCACCCGTGGGGTTACGGTTGCGGGGACTGCCCGGCCTGCGTCCTGCGCGCTCGCGGCTTCGCCCAATGGACCGCCGCGGGCCGGCCGGGCATCGATCCGTGACCTATTCGGTCAAGGAGATCTTCCTCACCCTGCAGGGCGAGGGCGGCCAGGCCGGCCGCGCCGCCGTCTTCTGCCGCTTCGCCGGCTGCAACCTGTGGTCGGGGCGAGAAGAGGATCGGGCGCGGGCCGTCTGCACGTTCTGCGATACCGATTTCGTCGGAATTGATGGCCCAGGCGGCGGCAGGTTCGCCAAGGCCGCCGACCTCGCCGCGGCCGTGGCCTCGGCCTGGAGCGGAGCGCCCACCGATCGCCTGGTCGTCTGCACCGGCGGGGAGCCCCTGCTCCAGCTCGACGCGCCGTTGATCGAGGCGCTGCACCACGAAGGCTTCTCCATCGCCGTGGAGACCAACGGCACGCTCGCCGCGCCGCCCGGGATCGACTGGATCTGCGTCAGCCCCAAGGCCGATGCGCCCCTGGTCCAGGTGAGCGGCCAGGAGCTCAAGCTCGTCCATCCCCAGGCCGGGGTCGATCCCGCCCGCTTCGCGGCCCTCGGCTTCGAGCGTTTTTTCCTCCAGCCGATGGACGGCCCGGAAAAGGCGGCGGCGACCGAGGCGGCGATCGCCTATTGCCTCGCCCACCCGAAGTGGCGCCTGAGCGTGCAGACCCACAAATACCTGGGCCTGCCCTGACGCCATGACCCCGCGCATCTTCGAGATCACCAAGGCGGCGAGCTTCGACGCCGCCCACCGTCTTCCCGGCGGCCCGACGCAGGGACCCTACACGCGCCTGCATGGCCACTCCTTCCGCGTCGAGGCGACCCTTCGCGGGCCGGCCTTGCCGCCGGTCGGCTGGGTCGAGGACCTGGCCGGGCTCGAGACGGCCCTGAAAGCGACGGCCGGCGAACTCGATCACTCACTTCTCAACGACCATCCCGGCCTGGAAAGTCCGACCCTCGAGGCGCTGTGCGCCTTCTTCGCCGACCGGCTGGCCCCCGCCTTCCCGTCCCTGACCCGCGTCACCGTCTCGCGGCCGACAGTGGGCGAGAGCTGCAGCCTGACGACGTCCTGAGGCGGCGTTCGAGGGCCACACAGCGCCAGCGTCCGCTCTTGACAGGCGTCATCATACATTGCATAATGAAATCATGAAACAGAGGCGTTCCGCTCGGACGGCTGTACCTGCGTCACCAGATGCACCAGAAACGCACGACATCTGTCGCAATTCGCAAAATTTGGTGCGAAAAGTCACCGGAAGTCACCAAGAGTCACCGAAAATCAGCGAAAGTCACTTTTTCCGGTGCGGGATCTCATCGCGCCATTCTTCAGCGATTATAAGGACTTGTGGTCTGGAGAGCGCTGCGAACGAGCCCAAAAATCATCGTTTTTCGAAAATATTCGCCCGTCGACCCGCCGGGCGCCCGCTTCAGCGGGTGTCGACGAGCACCACCTCGGCGTTGGAGAGCGCGCGCACCGTGAGGCTCGCCTCGCCGAGGATCGCCGCGCCGTCGCGCGTTTCGAGACGCACGCCGTTGACCTCCACCTCGCCGGCGGCGGTGGCCAGATAGGCGTGGCGGCGCGGGTCGAGATCATAGCGCGTCTCCTCACCGGCCCTGAGGCTCGCGCCCAGCACCTTGGCGTCGGCGCGGATCGGCAGGGCCTCGCCGTCGCTGGGATCGCCGCTGGCGAGCGTCACGAAGGCCCCCGCCCGCTCGCCGGTGGGAAAGGTCCTCGCCCCCCAGGAGGGCGCCTCGCCGCGCGACCGCGGCTGGATCCAGATCTGGAAGAGGCTGGTCGTCTCGTCCTCGGCGTTCATCTCGGCGTGGCGGATGCCCGTGCCGGCGCTCATCACCTGCACATCGCCGGCGGCGGTGCGCCCGCGATTGCCGAGGCTGTCCTCATGGGTGATCGCGCCTTTGCGGACATAGGTGATGATCTCCATGTCGGCGTGGCCGTGCGGCGGGAAGCCGGACTTCGGCGCGATCTCGTCGTCGTTCCACACCAGAAGCTCGCCCCAGCCCATGCGCGCCGGGTCATGCCAGTTGGCAAAGGAGAAGTGATAGCGGGCGTTCAGCCAGTCGTTGCGGAACCGGCCGAGCCCGCCCGCGGGGCGGCGCTCGATCATGGCGGTGGTCTCCGGGGTCGGGGCACGGAAATAGGGGGCGTTGGTGTAAATGCAACTTGGTCATGCCTCCCTCCCCTTCATGGGCAGGGTGGACCGCGAAGCGGGACGGGTGGGGCAGTGCGAAGTATGGCTCGTCTCAGAGATGATTTCCCCACCCTGGCCGCCACCGCGGCCTGTCCCTCCCCAGGAGGAGAGGGAGGAATTTACCCACGCCGACCGCACCTATTTCGCCGCGTCGATGACCTCCACATGGCCAGCGGCGCCGTAGGACAGAATTGTCGCGTCGGCCGTGATCAGGGGCCATCCGTGGCGGCGCGCGGTGGCGATGATGAAACGGTCGGCGGGATCGCCACGGAGCGAGCCTGGCAGCTGGATACTCTCCACGGCGATCATCGGCTCGATCGGCGCCAGGACGATTCCGGGCAGAGCCAGCGCCGCCTCGATCCACACGCCCACCTCGCGACCGAGGGCCAGGCGTCCCCTGTGCGCCAGCAAGGCGATTTCCCAGGGCGTGATCGCCGACACGCAGAGGGCGCCCCTCGCCGCCTCGGCGTCGATCGTTCCGCGGGCCGCCGTCCCGAGACGAGGGTCATTGTTCACCGCCCATATCAGGACGTGCGTGTCCGCGAGGATCACCGATTGGCGTTCCACTCGGCGGGGTCCAACGCCGGAGCGAAGGGGTCATCATAGCGCAGGACAGATCCTTCCATGGCCCCGATGATCGAGCGCGCGGGTTCCGCGGCGATCGGCGTCAACACCGCGACTGGCTTGCCGCGCTTGGTGATCGTCACCGGTTGATGGTCCCGGACCATCTCATCGATGACGCCAAGGCACTTCGCCTTGAACTCCGCGACGCCGATGATCTTGGCGCTCATCTTCGCTATCCGGTCCATGTGACCATATGATATGGTCATCTTTCTCGGTGATCAAGCCGCGCAAGGCTCCCCAGGCCGCGAACCTAGCGCTCGCCATCCCGAACCCACCGCGAACGGGCGTAGGTCGCGTTGGGCGCGCTCACCTTGGCGGCGTTGACCAGGGCCACTTTGGATTGCGCGATACAGCCCTCGCCGGCCGCGTCCATTGTCAATCCAGCCAGGGGCCGGATCGGTTCATCGGCCTGGGCGGCGGTCGCGTCAGCGTCCCCTCGGCGCGATCTGCTGATCGTCTTGCCGTCGCAGACGACGAAGGAGAGGGTGAATGCGACGATCCTGCCCTGCGGGTCGAACCGGAGGGGCTCCAGACCTTGATACAGATAGGTGCGCGATCCTTCCGGCCGCGATCTGAGGTCCTTTGCCGACGGCGCGGTCTGGAGAATGCGCGGACTTCCCGCCGCGAGCACGAAAGCCATGCTGTCCCAGGGACGCGGCGAGCCTCGCCGCGGCGTCTCAGCCGCCGGCTCATCGAAGCTCAGAATATCGTGTTCGCGGACGAGGATCGGCCCGGCGCACTCCGGCCAGGTCTCGATCGGCCTGCGGTCGTCGAACCGGCATGGCTTGTCCAGGCCCGAAAGCGTCCAGACCCCGGTGCGCAAGGAGGCCGCGCCGGCAGCATCGGCGTCGGTGAACCACGGGTCGGTCGAAGTCACCACGTTGCATCCGCCGAGCAAGAGTGCGGCAATGAGACCTGGGAGCGGTTTCAAGGTCATCGTCCTCCATCACGGCTTCGTGATGATGCACCAGTAGCGAGGGTCGCGCACGGGAAAAAACGCGAGCGTCGGTCGATGGAGTCAGCGCCGCTCCCCGCCGGCGCCGGGGTGGAAGGCGCCGCCGCCCGTCTGGCCGCGATGGCGGAGGAAGGCATCGGCCAGCACGCAGGCGGTCATCGCCTCCACCACCGGCGTACCGCGGATGCCCACGCAGGGGTCGTGGCGGCCGGTGGTGCGGACCTCGATCTCCTCGCCGGCCTCGTTGATCGACCGGCGCGGGCTGAGGATCGACGAGGTGGGCTTGAAGGCGACCCGGGCGACCACCGGGGCTCCGGTGGAGATGCCGCCGAGGATCCCGCCGGCTTGGTTGGAGAGAAACAGCGGGCCTTCGCCGCCCATCCGCATCTCGTCGGCGTTGGCTTCGCCGGAGAGGGCGGCGGCGGCGAAGCCCGCGCCGATCTCCACCCCCTTGGCGGCGTTGATCGACATCAGGGCGCCGGCCAGTTCGCCGTCGAGCTTGCCGTAGAGCGGCGCCCCCCAGCCGGGGGGAACGCCGCGAGCTTCCACCTCGACGACCGCGCCGGTGGAGGAGCCGGCCTTGCGTGTCTTCTCCAGGTGCTCTTCCCACACCGCGACGATCGCCGCGTCGGGCGACCAGAACGGGTTGCGGTGGGTTTCCTCCCAGTCCCAGCGTTCGCGGTCGACGCGATGGGGCCCGATCTGCACCAGGGCCCCGCGCACCGCGACCCCCTCGCCGAGGATCCTGCGCGCTATGGCCCCGGCCGCGACCCGCGCCGCGGTCTCCCTCGCCGACTGGCGCCCACCGCCGCGGTAGTCGCGCACGCCATATTTCGCGAAATAGGCGAAATCGGCGTGACCGGGGCGAAAGGCGCTGGCGATGTCGGAGTAGTCGCGCGAGCGCTGGTCGAGATTGTCGATGATGAGCGAGATCGGCGTTCCGGTGGTGACCTGGCGGCCGCCCGGCGATTCGGCGAACACCCCCGAGAGGATCCTGACCGCGTCGGGCTCGCGCCTCTGGGTGACGAACTTTCCCTGACCCGGTCGACGCTTGTCGAGCCAGGCCTGGATGTCGCTTTCGGTGAGCGGCAGGCCCGGCGGGCAGCCGTCGACAATGCAGCCGAGGGCCGGGCCGTGGCTCTCGCCCCATGTGGTGACGCGGAAGAGGTGGCCGAAGCTGTTGTGCGACATGAGCGCACCGGCTTAGCCCATAGCCGGCGCGGTCACAAAGCCGGGCGGTGCGCCGAGGCTGCGACGGCGGCGCTCTTTGGGCTAAAGGTGGATCCATGAACGACGAAGCGCTCATTCCCCCTTCGCCGGCCGAGGAGGACCATCTGCGCCGCGCCGCCGCTGACGAGGACGCACTCTCGCCGGCCGGGCGCGATCCGATCGCGCTCTTCCGCGAGTGGATGTTGCAGGCGATCGCCGCCGATCCCGACCTCGCCAACGCCATGAGCCTGGCGACCGTGGACGCCGACGGCCTGCCGGACTGCCGCATGGTGCTTCTCAAGGGCGTCGACGCCGGCGGCTTCGTCTTCTACACCAATATCGAGAGCGCCAAGGGTGTCGAGCTCGCGGCCAACCCCAAGGCGGCGCTCTGCTTTCACTGGAAGGCGCTTGGCCGCCAGGTGCGGGTGCGCGGCGACGTCGAGGCGGTGAGCGAGGCGGACGCGGACGCCTATTTCGCCACGCGCGCGCGCTCGGCCCAGATCGGCGCCTGGGCCTCCGACCAGTCCCGTCCCTTGCCGGACGGTCGGGCGCTCGAAAGGCGGGTCGTGGCGGCGGGACTCCGCTTCGGCGTTCGCAGAGTCCCTCGCCCGCCGCATTGGTCGGGCTACCGGGTGCGGCCGACGTCCATCGAGTTCTGGCGCGAGCGCGCCTTTAGACTGCACGAGCGCCTGGTCTACGAACGCGACGGCCAGGGCTGGACGACCCGGCGGCTCTTTCCGTGACAGCGAGAACTCGAGGAGGACCAATGCACGGGCTGATGCAGGACTGGCCGCTGACCGTGGACAAGATCCTCGACCACGCCGGTGAATGGCACGCCGGCCGCGAGGTCGTGACCCGTTCGGTTGAAGGGCCGATCGTGCGCACGACCTACGGCGAGCTGCGGACCCGGGCCAAACGGCTCTCCAACGCCTTGCTCGGACTGGGCGTGCGCCCCGGCGACCGCGTTGCGACCCTGGCCTGGAACTCTGGGCGGCACATGGAAGCCTGGTACGCCATCATGGGCATCGGGGCGGTGTGCCACACCCTCAACCCGCGCCTCTTCGCCGATCAGCTCTGCTACATCATCAACCATGCCGAGGATCGGATCATCATCACCGATCTGACCTTCCTGCCGGTGCTGGCCGAGCACCGGGCCCGCATGCCGAAGGTCGAGCGATTCATCGTTCTCGCCGATGAGGCGACTCTGCGGAGCGTCGCCCTCGAAGGCGCGATCGCATCCGAAGCCCTGATCGAGGCCAACGCCGATGACTGCGCGTGGGGCGGCTTCGACGAGGCGACCGCCTGCGGTCTTTGCTACACCTCCGGGACCACCGGAAACCCCAAGGGCGTGCTCTATTCGCACCGCTCGAACTTCCTGCACACCCTGGTGACCCTGCAGCGCGACGTGATGGGCCTTTCGGTGCGCGACACCGTGCTGATGGTCGTGCCGATGTTCCACGCCAACGCCTGGGGGCTCGCCTTCTCCTGCCCGGCGGTGGGCGCGAAGCTCGTCTTGCCGGGCCCGAAGATGGACGGCGCCTCGATCCTCGAACTGCTGGAGAGCGAACAGGTCACCTTCTCCGCCGCCGTGCCCACGGTGTGGCAGATGCTGCTCCAGCACCTGAGGGCGAGCGGCGATCGTCTCACCAGCCTCAAGAGGGTGGTCATTGGCGGCTCGGCCGTGCCCGAGGCGATCGTCCGGGCATTCCATGACGATTACGGCGTCGAGGTGGTCCACGCCTGGGGCATGACCGAGACCTCGCCGCTCGGCACGCTCTCCACCCCCACCCCCGAGATCGCGGCGCTGCCGTTCGAAGCGCAGATGCCCTACAAGCTGAAGCAGGGCCGCCCCCCGGCCGGGGTCGAGCTGAGGCTCGCCGACGATGGCGGCGCGCCGATCGCCCACGACGGGGCCACCTTCGGCCGGCTGCGGATCAAGGGCCCGTTCATCGCCCGCGAATATTTCAAGGGCGAGGGCGGCGGGATTCTCGATGAGGACGGCTTCTTCGACACCGGCGACGTCGCGACGATCGACGCCGCCGGCTACATGCAGATCACCGACCGCGCCAAGGACGTCATCAAGTCCGGCGGCGAGTGGATCAGCTCGATCGAGATCGAGAACATCGCCGCTGGCCATCCCAAGGCGCTGCTCGCCGCGGTGATCGGGGTCGCCCATCCCAAATGGGACGAGCGGCCCTTGCTGCTGGTTCGCCTGCGGGACGGCGAGAGCGCCACGCCCGAGGAGTTCCTGGGTTTCCTGGAAGGCAAGATCGCCAGGTGGTGGATGCCCGACGATGTCCAGTTCGTGGACGACATCCCGCTGGGCGCCACCGGCAAGATCGACAAGAAGCTGATCCGCGAGCGCCTCGCCGGCTATGCGTTTCCGGCCTCCCCATGAGGGTGCTATGGCACTCACACATCTCTACGGATCGCCCCAAGAAACCCTCTCCATGAAGGGAGAGGGAGGGGCCCATTGCGCAGCAATGGGAGGGTGAGGGGTTACGTCGCTTGGGGTTGAGCACATGTCCAGGCGCTGCATACAGTTGCGCTTGCAGCCCCATTTCTCGTCAAAGACCGTCACCCCTCACCTTCCCACGCCTCCGGCGCGGGCCCCTCCCTCTCCCCTCCGGGCGAGGGGTTTTGTGGCTTGGCCAACGACGTTCTGTGAATCCGCTCCCCATGAAGGCGAGGGAGGCGGCAACTCCCTACCCCGCCAGCCGGTAGTCGCTGTCCAGCCGCGGTTCGCCCTCGCACGCCACGCGTCCGGATCGCACCAGCTCGATCATGTGCGCGTGCACCGAGCGCGCCGCCGCCGGGTGAAGACGACTGTCGACGGCGGCATAGAGCCTTGGAACCATCGCCCCGATCCTGGTCTCGCCGGCGGCGAGTTCGCCGAGTATCTGCCGCTCGCGATCCCTTCGGTGCTCGATATAGGTTTCGATGAACGTGGTGACCTCCCTCACCGGCGGGCCGTGGGTGGGCCAGAGGGTGGAGAACCGCCGCGACTTGACCAGCTCGAGGCTGGCCAGATAATCGCCCATGTCGCCGTCCGGCGGGGTGATCACTGTCGTCGACCAGCCCATGATGTGATCGCCGGAGAAAAGCGCGTTCTCCTCCGCGAGCGCATAGCAGATGTGGTTGGAGGTGTGGCCGGGGGTCGGGATCGCCTCGATCGTCCAGCCGGCGCCGCGGATCGTCGCCCCGCCGCAGACCTCGATGTCGGGGGTGAACTGGTCGTAGCCGGCCTCGACCCTCACGTCCCCTTCCACCGGCGTCAGAGCCACCGCGCAGCCGTACACCGCCGCGCCCGTGGCTTGGGAGAGCGGCCTGGCCAGGGGCGAATGGTCGAGATGGTGATGGGTGACCAGAATATGGCTCACCCGCTCGCCGTCGACGGCGGCCTGGATGGCCGAAAGGTGCTCCGGCAGGTCGGGGCCGGGATCGATGACCGCCACCTCGCCGCGGCCGACGATGTAGGTCCCCGTCCCGCGGAAGGTGAAAGGGCCCGGATTGTCGGCGACGACCCGGCGAATCAGCGGCGAGACCTGGTCGCTGCGACCGTAGGCGAATTCCATGTCTCGGACGAAGGGGATCATCAGCCCAGCACAAACCCGAAGTCGGCGCGCGGGACAAGCAGATCGACCGCCGCGACAAGACGCCGCCGCGGCCCGGGGCCGGGGCCATCCTTGCAAGAAGCCGCCGGATAGCCCAAATAACTGCTGACCCTAATGAGGAATCCTCGATGACCAAGACCACCCTGTGCGCCTTGAGCGCCGTTTTCCTGCTCTTCGGCGGCGCCACGGTCGCCATGGCCGATGAAAGCCCCGTTGTCGCCCAGACCGCGCCTCCGCCCACAGCGGTCGATCAGGCCGCGCAGTCCAGGTCGTTCAAGGACGCCCACGCCGCAAATAGGGTGATCTGCAAGACCACCGACACGACGGGCAGCCGATTGAGCGGGGAACGCACCTGTCGAACCGTGGCCCAGTGGGATCAGATGTCGCACGACCACCAGGACAACACGAACGACTTCATGCGCCATACCTATTCCAACAACGGCGCCGGCCACTGAGCCCTTCCACCGATCCCCCTCATCTGGGGGTTCGCTAGAGAATCACGGTGAGGTCATATCCGGCTTGTCGGCTCAGCCTCGCGACTTCCTCGCGAGTTCTCGTTCCCGCCGCGATTTCGCCCATCGCCCAGGCGATGATCGAGCGCGTGCCCGAGCGGCAGAAGGCGAGCACCTTGCCGTTCGCTGACGCCGCCGCGGCGCGCACGGCCTGAACCTGTTCGCGAGTCGGTCGGCCGACCACTGGCACGAACGCGTAGCGCAGACCCGCGGCGAGCGCGGCCGCCTCGATCTCGGCGCTCATCGGCTGGTCCGGCGCCTCGAGGTTCGGGCGGTTGTTGATGATCATGGCGTAGCCCTGCGCCGCGGCGGCGCGGACTTCGGCGGGGCCGAGCTGCGGGCTCACCGCGAAATCGTCGGTGACGGTGCGAAAATCGCTCAACCAGGGCGCCTCATCTCTCACGTCAGTTGTCGCGGTGCATTCTCAACGCCTGTTCGCGATCGATGTTCACGAAGAAACTGCCGAGCGCGGCCCTGCGGATCCGAACCTCCGAACCTGCGTGCGGATCGTGCGTCAGCTCGTTGTCGTCGATCTGCCGCCACACCGCGCCGCCCTCGAGGGTGATCACCCACTTGCCCTCGGGCGTGCGCGCGACCGCGGCGACCTTGCCGGTGATGCGGTTGACCTCCTCCGGCCTTTCCCCACGGTCGAGAAAGGCGAGAGACGGCAGGGCGAGGCCGAACGCCTGGCGGCGGGCGGCGCGGCGCTGTTCGCGGTCTATCGTCACCAGATCCCCCGCGGCCTCGGCCTTGGTCATCGCCGCGACCGCGGCGTCGAAGCACGTCAACCGCTGCCCCGGATCGCTGATCCTCGCGCATTCCATGACCGCCTGTACCGCGGGCGCGCGCGTGGGTGGGGATGCGGCGCAGACCGTGCCGACGGCCAGAACGGTGAGCACGGCCCCGACGGCGATTCGCCGGCCGGCGTTGCTGCGCAGTCCTCGGGTCGATCGTCGCAACTTCGCCCCCATTTGGTCTCTCTCCAGGCCGGCGACCAACGCCGGGACGTTGGAACTCAATCCCCTGCACAATTCGAGCGCAACTGGCCAGCGGTCGGCGGTCCTGGTTCTGTGTCCGTAAAGTGACAGGCGCAAGGCGATCACGTTAACAAGGCGTAATCCGCGTTGACCGATTCCCCCAATCTTCGATAACTGTCGGCCAACCGGGGGGCTCTCATCGCCCGGCATCGTTCACGCACGCAGCGACGGGCGCCGTTTGAACCGGCGCGGCCTTGCTGTCTGGAGGGATTCAACTTGACCAATTCGACCATGCGCAAGCGCCTTCTGGCGTCGTCCATGATCAGCGGCGTCGCGCTTGCCGCGGCATCGGCTACTGGCGCCTACGCCCAGTCCACCTCGTCCTCGACCGCGGCGACGACGCCGGCTTCGACCGTGGGCGAACTGGTGGTCACCGGCTCGCGCATTCCGCAGCCCAACCTCACCAGCATCGCTCCGGTGACCAGCGTCGGCAACCAGGAGCTGAAGCTCGAGGGCACGCAGCGGGTCGAAGACCTCGTCAACCAACTGCCCCAGGTCATCGCCGACCAGGGCGGCAACCTCGCCAACGGCGCCACCGGCACCGCCGACATCAGCCTTCGCGACCTGGGTCCGCAACGGACCCTCGTCCTGATCGACGGCCGCCGTCTGGTTCCCGGCGACCCGGCCTTCCCCTATCCCGACATCAACTTCATCCCCGCGGCCCTGATCGACCGGGTCGAAGTCGACCTCGCCGGCGCTTCGGCCGTGTACGGCTCCGACGCGGTCGCCGGGGTCGTCAACTTCATCATGAAGCGTGACTTCGAAGGCGTCCGGCTCGACGTCAACTACGGCGTCTACCAGAACAACAACGGCAACACCGCCGCCCAGGCCGCCAACACCGCCAAGGGCTTCACCGCCCCGACCGGCAGCGTCTTCGATGGCAATGCGGTCGACGTGACGGCGATCTTCGGCGTCAACTCGCCGGACGGAAAGGGCAATGTCGAGGGCTACGTCAGCTATCGCCATATCGACCCGGTTCTTCAGGCCTCGCGCGACTACAGCTTCTGCAACGAGCAACTTTCCAAGAACGTGTTCGTCTGCGCCGGTTCGGGCACATTGCCAGGGGGGCAGTTCATCCCGTTCAACGCCGCCGGCACCAACACCACCGGCGATTTCACCCTCGACACTGCTCACCCGGGCAACCTGCGGCCCAAGCTGCCCACCGACACGTTCAACTTCGCGCCGTTCAACTATTTCCAACGGCCCGATGAGCGGTATTCCGGCGGCTTCTTCGCCCATTACGACATCAACCCGATGTTCCAGGCCTACAGCGAATTCATGTTCATGGACGACCATACGGTCGCCCAGATCGCGCCCAGCGGCATCTTCGGCCAGACCGAAGCCATTCCCTGCAGCGATCCCCTGCTTTCGGCGCAGGAGAAGATGGTCCTGTGCACCAACGGCGGCCTGACTCCGGCCCAGAACGCCCAGGTCATCATCCTTCGCCGCAACGTCGAAGGCGGCAACCGCCAGGACGACCTTCGCCACACCGACTACCGCGCGGTAGTCGGCCTCAGGGGCGACCTGAACAGCAACTGGCACTACGACATCTATGGCCAGTACGGCGCCTCGATCCTCTCCGAGGAGTATCTGAACGACGTCTCCAAGGTGCGGACCGCCAGGGCGCTCAATGTCGTCACCGACCCGAAGACCGGCCAGCCGGTCTGCCAATCGGTCCTCGACGGCACCGATCCGCTCTGCGTCCCCTACAACATCTGGACCCCGGGCGGGGTCACTCCGGCCCAGACCGCCTATCTCTCCGTGCCCGGCTTCCAGGAGGGCCAGGACACCGAGCAGGTGGTCAGCGGATCGATCACCGGCAATCTGGGCGACTATGGGTTGAAGAGCCCCATGGCCCACGACGGGATCGGCGTCGCGCTCGGCGCCGAGTATCGCCGGGAGTCGTTGCGCTTCCAGGTCGACCAGGAGTTCTCGAGCGGCGACCTTGCAGGCCAGGGCGCGGCGCTCCAGCCGGTCAGCGGCGCCTTCGACGTCAAGGAATTCTTCGCCGAGGCCCGCGTCCCCCTGGTGCAGGACGCGCCGTTCTTCAAGAGCCTCGATCTGGAGTTGGGCTATCGCTTCTCCCACTACAGCTCCTCGGGCGATGCGAGCGCCTACAAGGTCGCCGGCGACTGGGCGATCAATGACGACATCCGGATTCGTGGCGGCTTCAACCGCACAGTTCGCGCCCCGAACGTCATCGAGCTGTTCACGCCGCAACACCTGCAGCTCGACGGCACGAGCGACAACTGCTCCGGGGCGACGCCTGTCTTCACCGCGGCCCAATGCGCCAATACCGGCGTCTCGGCCGCTCAGTACGGCAGGATTCTCCCCAACCCGGCCGCGCAGTACAATGGCATCACCGGCGGCAATCCGCTGCTGAAGCCGGAGATCGGCAGCACCTATTCGCTCGGCATCGTCCTGACGCCGCATGAGTTTATTTCCGGCCTCAGCTTCTCGGCCGACTATTTCAACGTCAAGATCACCAACGTCATCCAGTCTGTCGGCGCCGACAACATCCTCAACAACTGCGCCACCGCCGGGCTGTTCTGCAACCTTGTCCACCGCGCTCCGGTCACGGGTTCTCTGTGGCTCGGCACCAACGGCTTTATCACCGACACCACCCAGAACCTCGGCTTCCTCAAGACGTCGGGCGTGGACTTCGGGGCCGACTACCACACCAGCTTCCATGACATGGGCATGGGCGATTTCGGCGGGATCGCGCTTTCCTTCCTGGGCACCTACACCCACGACTACCAGGTGCAGGGACCTCCGGGATCGGCGCTGCTCAACTGCGTCGGCAACTTCGGTCTGACCTGCCAGGGCACGGCTACTCCCGAGACGGCGCCTCTGCCGCACTTCCGCGCCAAGACCCGCCTGACCTGGACGACGCCCTTCGACGGCATCGGCCTTTCCATTGCGTGGCGCTACATCGGCCCGGTCAATCTCGACCGCCCCGCCAACCAGAACCTGATCGACGCCCACATCGAATCCTACAACTACTTCGATCTGGCGGCGACCTGGCGGGTGCGGGATCGCTACACCTTCCGCGCCGGGGTCAACAACATCTTCGACCGCGACCCGCCGATCATCGGTCAGGGCGAACTTCCCGGCATCGTGGGCAGCGGCAACACCTATCCGGAACTGTGGGATCCGCTCGGCCGCTACATCTTCGTGGGCCTGACGGCAGACTTCTAGACCACAGATTGCTGAAGACGGCTTGGGCGGCGGACCGTAAGGTTCGCCGCCCTTTCCTTTTCACGGAAGGCCTTGTCAGGTGAATTCGCCGATCGCCGCACCTCTCTTTGCGCGCCTCGGGCAAGCCGGGGCGCTCATTGGCGAGGGGAAGGCGCGCGAGGCCGCGAACCTCCTCCGCCCATTGGTCGCCGACCATCCTGGCGCCGCGCCGGCGAGATTGCTGTTTGGCCTGGCTTTGCGAGACCTCGGCCAGTCCGCCGCCGCCGAGGCTCAACTGCGCGCCGCCCTGCGTCTCGATCCCGCCTCGGGTCCGGCCGCGGTCAACCTCTCGGAACTGCTCCTGGGGCTGGGCCGGGCCGAAGAGGCGTTGGCGGCGACGACCGCGCTCGCCGCCCTGGAGAGCGCCGACCTCTTTGTGCTCAGCGCCCATGGCGCCGCGCTCAAGGCGCTCGGGCGATTGGCGGAGGCCATCGGCGCCTACGAGCGCGCGGTGCGCGCCGCGCCGCACAGCGCGGTGGCCGAGCACAATCTTGCAGGCGCTCTGGGCGACGCGGAGTTCTTCGCACAGAGCGAGACGGCGACGCGCCGGGCCTTCGCCAAGGGCCTCGACGCTCCGGAGACCTGGCTGGTTCATGCCCGCGCCATGGTCGGCCAATCGCGGTATGACGAGGCGGAGAGCGCCTATCGCGAGGCCCTGCGCCGCCGGCCTGATCACGTCGAAGCCCTTGGAGAACTCGCCCAGGTGATCTGGATGCGCAGCGAGGACGCCGGTCTCGCTTCGGCCCCCCTCGACAAGGCCATCTCCGGGAATCCGGGACTTCAGGCCTTGGCTCTCAAGAGGGCCGAGTTGCTCGAATACGCCGGCGACGCGGCCGCCGCCTACGCGAGCCTCGCCGACGTCGTCAGCCGCCCCGACGCCGAACCCATGATACACATCGAGGCCGCCCGCCTCTCGATGCGCGATAACCCATCCCGGGCGCTCGACCACGCGCGGCGCGCCGTGGCGCTCATTCCCGACGACCGGATCGCGCAGGCGACCCTGTGCGAGGCGCACCTCGCCAGCGGCGAGGCCGGGGCTGCGACGGCGGTCGCCCTGGATCTTCGCCGAACCGCGCCGCTGGATCAACACGCCATCGGTCTTCTGGCCGCCGCCTGGCGGCTGGCCGGCGATGGCCGTTACGAGGAGCTCTACGACTACCAGAGCCTGGTCGGAAGCTGGCGGATCGACACTCCGCAAGGCTGGCCCGACCTTGCCGCCTATCTTGCCGATCTGAGCAAGAGCCTGGCCACGCTGCACGTTCTGCGCACCCATCCGATCGGCCAGTCCGTTCGCCACGGCAGCCAGACGAGCCAGAATCTGACCCTTTCGACTGACCCAGCGATCGCCGCCTTCTTCCGAGCGGTGGATGGACCCATTCGCCGCCACATCGCCGCGCTGGGACCAGGCGACGACCTGGTCAGGTCCCGTATCGCCGCCGACTACCGCTTCGCCGGCGCCTGGTCGATCCGCCTGCGGCCCGGGGGGTTCCATGCCAATCACCTGCACCCGATGGGCTGGCTCTCTTCGGCCTGTTACATCGCCCTGCCCAGCGCAATCCGCCACGACCGCCAGGGCTGGCTCAAGTTCGGCGAGCCGGGGGTGGCCACCTCCCCTGCCCTGGCCGCGGAGCACTTCATCGAGCCGGAGCCGGGTCTGCTCGCCTTGTTCCCCTCCTACATGTGGCACGGCACCGTCCCGTTCGCGGGCGACGAACCGCGTCTGACCATCGCTTTCGATGTCGTTCCGGCCTAGGCGTGGCGCTGCGATGAGCATCCAGATCGAGGGGCGGGACGACGAACTGGCCAAGGTCCGCCAGGCGTCGGTCGCGGGCGACCGCAACCTGGCGATCGAACTGGCCATTCGGGCCCTCGGCCGGGGCCTGGAGCATCCTCTGGTGCTCCGGCTGGTCGCCGAAGGCCTCGAGGAGGATGGCCGTGGGCAGGATGCCGCCGGTCTACTCCAACGGGCCACGATCATCGCGCCGGACGATCTTGAGTCGCATCTGCGTTTTGGCCGCCTTCTCGCGAAGATGTGGATGCACAAGGAATCTTTGGAGGCTGGTGAGCGGGCGCTTGTCATCGATGCCGTGTCGGTGGACGGCCATATCGTCGTCGGCGCCGCGCGCTTGGCCATGGGCGAAGTCGCGGTCGCCCGTCGCCACTATGAACGCGCCGACCAATTGGCTCCGAATTCGGCCGAGATTCTTTCCGCCCTGGCGGTCATCTCGGTCCGTCAGGTCGATCCGCAAGCGGCGCGCGCCTTTGCCGCGCGGGCCCTGGATATCAGACCGGACTTTGTTCGCGCCCAGATCGCCATCGCCCAGGCGGACATCTTCGAAAACCTTCCCGCGCAGGCGGAGGCCAGGCTTCTCTCCCTGCTCGCGCGGCCGGATGTCACTGAACTGAGCCGCGTCGATTCGCTGAATTATCTTGCCGAGGCGCTGGACGCTCAGGACCAGCCCCTCGAGGCGTTCGGCGCCTATGTGGTGAGAAATCGTCTGCTCGTCGAACTCTACACCGAAGGGTTCAATACCGTCATCGGCGAACGCTGGAGCGACCAGGCCCGCAGGCTGGCGGCCTGGTTCGAGCAGACCGACGCCGCACCCTGGAGCGCTTCGCCCGGCGAAGACGTGGAGGGCGCGGCGAGTGTGGGGGGGCATGTCTTCCTATTGGGTTTCCCCAGGTCCGGCACGACCCTCCTGGAGCAGGTCCTCGCCAGCCATCCGGGCGTCGTGGCCATCGAGGAAAAACCGCTTCTGTCACAGGCGGCGGGATATCTGCTCGCCGACGACGCATCGCTGGCGAAATTGGCGCACCTCACCCAGGAGGAGGCGGCTCTCTGCCGGCAGACCTATTGGACGTCCGTACGCGACGCTCTTGGCGGCGACATCTCCGACAAGGTCTTCATCGACAAGCTTCCGCTGCACACCCCCGCCCTGCCGCTGATCGCAAAACTCTTTCCAAAGGCGAAGATCCTCTTCGCCCGCCGTGATCCGCGCGACGTGGTCCTCAGCTGTTTCCGGCGGCGGTTCCGGATGAACACCGCGATGTACGAGTTCCTGACCTTGGATGGGGCTTGCGAATACTACGATCAGGTGATGAGTCTTTTCGAAATCTATCGGCGGAAGCTGCCTCTCGATGTTCATTTTCTGCGCAACGAGGACCTCGTCGCCGACTTCGAGGGCGAGACCAGACGGGCGCTGGATTTCATCGGCTTGGGGTGGGACCCGGCGATCTACCGCTTTCCCGAACGCGCCAAGGCGGTGTCGAACACCCCCAGCGCCACCCAGGTCGCTCGGGGCCTGAACTCTCGGGGCGTCGGCCAATGGCGCCGGTATCGGCCACAGTTGGAACCGCTGCTCGAGCTGCTCGAACCCTGGGCCAGGCGTTTCGGCTATCCGCCCGCCGACCCGCCGCCGCGAAAGACTGGGATCGATCCCAAGCTCGCCTCGCTCCTCGCGCGCCTGGGCTCCGCGGTCCAGGCGACCAACTGGGCTTTCGCCTTCGATGAGGCCGATCGCGCCATCGCCAATGGGCTGAACCACCCCCTCCTCTTCCGGCTGCGTGGGGTGAGACGGCAACAGGAGGGAAGGCTCGGCGAAGCGATCGAGGATTTCGAGACCGCCCTGGCGGAGGCGCCCGCCGACTTCGCGACCATGAGCGCCTTGGGCCTGTGCCTCGGCAGGAGCGGCCGTCCAGCCCAGGGGCTCAGGCGCCTTGACCTGGCGATCGCGTTCGAACCGGGGTTTGCGCCGGCTCACTTCAATCGCGGGTGGACACTCGAAACGCTCGGTGAGCTGGCCGCCGCCAAGGCCGCCTATGCGCGCGCCCTCGAACTAGACCCGAGGCATGCCCAGGCCCTTGGCGCCCTGGCCGCCCTCGCCTCGCGGGCCGCGGACTGGACCGAGGCGCGGTCGCTGGCGCAGCGGGCGCTCGCGCTCGACCCCCTGCAGTCCGCGGCCATCCTGGCGATGGCGGCGGCTGAACTGGAGCAAGGCGAGGCAGGGCTGGCCGAGCAGCGCATACGCACCCTCCTCGCCTCGCCGCGGCCGACGCCTCACGAACGCGCCGTCGCCCAGCAGACCCTCGGTGACATCCTGGACCGCAGCTCGCGCCATGCCGAGGCGTTCGCCGCCTACCAGGCCGGCGCCGAAGGTCTGCGCGAACTCTATCTCCCCAGATTCGCCGCCACCGGGGCGGAGACCGCCTCGACCCTCGCGGCGCGGCTTCTCGGCGCCTTCGAAACGGTCGATCCCGCGGCCTGGCGAGCGGCGGCCGCCAGCGCGCCGGATGCGGGTCGCCACCTGTTCCTGATCGGCTTCCCCAGATCGGGAACAACGATGACCGGCCAAGTCCTGGCCCGTCATCCCGAGGTCATCACCCTGGACGAGAAGGACACCTTGGCCGAGGCCACACGGCGCTTCCTTGGCCCGGGAGCGCGGCTCGACGCCCTGGCCGACCTGAAGGGAGAGGATGCGGCGCACTGGCGTGAGCTCTATTGGCGTCGCGTGCAGGCGGCGGGCGGCGCGCCGGCGGGCAGGCTGGTGGTGGACAAGTCGCCGATGAATACGCTCGGCCTTCCATTGATCGCCAAGCTCTTCCCGCGCGCCAAGATCCTCTTCATGCGCCGCGATCCCAGGGACGTCGTGCTGAGCTGTTTCCGGCGCCAGTTCGTGATCAACCCCACGACCATCGATCTGCTCACCCTCGAAGGCGCGGCCCGGCTCTATGATCTCACCATGCGGCTGATGGCGCTCTATCAGGACCGCCTCGAGCTCGACTTGAGGGTCCAAAGCTACGAAGCGCTGGTTACCGATTTCGACGCCGAAGCGCGCGCCCTGTGCGCGTTCGCCGGCCTTGGCTGGAGGGACGGCCTGGCTGACTTCGCCGGCGCCGCGGCCTTTGTGGCGACCCCCAGCTCCGGACAGATCGCCCGCGGCCTCAACGCCGAGGCGGTCGGCCACTGGCGGTTCTATCGCGAACCCCTCGCCAAGGTGCTGCCGCTCCTTGAGCCGTGGGTCGAGCGGTTCGGCTATTCGTCGTCCTAGCGAAGAGGAAGAGGCCCAGGTGTTCCTCGAATTGGCGGAGGTGCTCAACCAGGGCGAGATCGGCCGCCTGCGCGAACTTGCCCTGGCCGGCCGGTTCGTCGATGGACGGCTCTCCAGCCCGCACTCCCAGGTCAAGAACAACCTGCAGATCGACCACGGCGATCCGGTGTACGCGGAATCCGCCAGGCTGATGGCCGGCGCCCTGCAGCGCAACGAGGCTTTCCGGAGTTTCGCCTTCCCCCGGATCATGGCCCCGCCGATGCTGGCCAGATACGTTCCGGGCATGAGCTACGGGGCGCATTCGGACGCCGCCTTCATACCGCTCGGCGAGCGGCCGCTGCGCTCGGACCTTTCGTGCACCCTGTTCATCGCCGATCCGGGCGCCTATGACGGCGGCGAGCTTTCGATCCGCCTGGGAACCCGGGACATCGGCTTCAAGGCCGCCGCGGGATCGGCGGTGATCTACCCTTCCAACACCCTGCACGAGGTGAAGCCGGTGAGCGCCGGCGAGCGCCTGGTGGGCCTGACCTTCATCGAGAGCATGATCCCGGACCCGGCCAACCGGGACATGCTCTATCACCTCGACGAGGTCGCCGCCCTCGAGGGTTTCAACATGAGCTGGGAGAACCGCACCCGTCTGCAGTACGTGCGCAACAACCTGCGGCGGATCTGGGGAGAGTCGGAGTAGCGCCCGCGACCGCTCTCGGCGGGACCCAGGCGATCTCTCAGCCTTCCGACTGGAACGCGTTTTTCGCGGTCATCATCGCCGAGACCAGCATGCGTTCCGCCTCCGACAGCAACGGGTTCCAGACGTCGAGAATGAGAATCGCCCGCGGCTCGTCGGCGTCGTTCCACGCCTCGTGCTCGATGGTGTCGTCGAACACCCAGGCTTCGCCGATCCGCCAGGGTCGGGTGACGGCGCCGACCCGAAATCGCGCGGGGCCCGGCAGGACCAGCGGCAGATGGACGATGAGCCTGGTGTTGGCCGAACCGGTATGCGCCGGGATTCTCGTCCTGGGCTCGAGGACCGAGAACATCGCCGTCGGCGCAAACCCGGGCTGATCGGCCATCGGCAGGGAGGCGAGAACGGCCGCCGTCCGCGGGCAGAGGGCGCACGTCGCCTCCTGACGAACTCCGTCCCGCCAGAGGAAGAGCGAACTCCAGCGCCGCGAATGGTTGAGTTCGCCCCACTGGTTCACCGGCGCCCCGGCGGGAAAGGCGATGTAGGGGGCGAAGTCGTCGAGGCGTGTCGCCTGGGCTGCTTCGAACTCGCCGCGGATATCGGCGGTGGCCGCCTCGAGATCGCCGAGCCACGGGAAATAGGTGCGATCATAGAACGGGATCGCCGGCAGGCGCGGGTAGTGGAGCAACAAAGGCTCCTGGACAAAAGCCCGGGCGCGGCCGGCGAATATCTCGAGGCTCTCGTCGAAGCGGCCAAGATCCTCACCCGCGTAGTGCGAGCGCGACTCCGCGACGCTCGCCATGAGGTGCGCCGCCAGCGCGTCCGAAAAGGCCTTCACGGCCGCCTTCGCCCTGGCCAGCGGCGCGGCCAGGCCCGGGGGCACGACGTCGGCGGGCGGGGCGACGGCGATCGCCGCCTTGTACACGACCACTGCTTCCTTGGATCGGCCGAGCCGCTCCAGAAGCGCCCCCTTCGATAGCAGGGCCAGGAAGTTTCGGGGATCGAGGACGAGCGCGGCGTCCAGCGCCTCGATCGCGGCGGCGAGATCGCCGAGCATGCGCAGCGCCAGGGCCTTGTCCAGAAAGAGCTCAGGCGTGAGGTCGTCCGCCTCGAGGACCACCAGCAGAGCAAGGGCCGCTTTCGCCTCGCCGGCTCGAAGCAGGGCGTCAGCCCTGCCCTTAACATCAGCCGATTCAGCTTCGCCCATGGCGACCCGCATCACCTCCCGCAAAAAAGGACCCGGGCGAGTGCTGCGCGCATTCGCCCGGGTCCCATTTTCTTCAGTGGCGACCCGCCGGGAAGGGCAGGCCGGACTCGCTGCGCCCCGTTTACGGGAGGACCTTGGTGATAAATGTTCCCCAGTTGGCCAGCGAACTGCGCTGCCTCGGGGGGATATACTCGTTGGCGAACCAAAGGTTGCCCTTGCCGTCAATCTCCGCGGCCCCGTAGTCGCCCCAGCGGCCAACTCCGCGGCCGCCGTATTGGCCGTAGGCGGTGAAGCCGTCATCCGGCAGCTTGCCTAGCCCCTCGATCACGATCGCCGGCCGCGAATATTCCGGCATGCGGATGTAGGCGGTCGATGGGTAGCGGTTGACGTCGGTGAGGGTGACGCCGATGCCGCCATGCCCGGTCGTATCCATGGCGATCGCCGGATAGAGGAGGTCGGCGTCGTTGGGGGCAGAAATGATCCCATCGTGCACGAGGTTGACGGTGCTGCTGGTCGGGGTGCCGGTCGTGCTCACCTGGAACCAGGCCACGGAGTCGTGATTGCTGCCGTCCCTCTGTATAGCGGCCGTGCCGGCCACCGCCCAGATCGTCCCCGTGTTGCCGTTGAGGACGCCATTGACGTAGAGGGGGGTCGAGCCCACCCGTCCGTCTCCGGCATCGAGCATGGGCAGCGGGTCGTGCAGCCCGCCGTGCTGATAACCGCCGAGAGGACGGTACCCGTCCTTCTGAAGCGCATGCGGCAGATTGGCGTCCACCGTTTCCGTGGTCAGCGGGGTGTTGGTGAGGGTGAGGCTCGGCGAACCGCTGTTCAGGGTGTTCGTCCCCGACGCTGCCCAGATGTTGAGAATGTTGGAGGTGCCGTCAACCGTCAGGTCGTCGGTCGTCTCCACAAAGTACTCTGTGCCGTTCAGTTCACTGGCGTAATAGCCGTGCGGCACCGCCACCGTCGGATGGATGGTGAAGTCGTTCGGCATGACCGGGAAGGCGGCAACGTAGGTACTGGCGCCGTTCTCGATTGCGTGCTTCGGCACGACATAGGTCCTGCTGCCCTCGAAACTTCCGCTGCTCATCGAGAAGAGGCTCGAGGTGATGAAGACGCCGTTCGCATCGCCACCCAACTGGTTGAAGTCGGGTATGCAGGGGCAACCATCGGTGCCCGAGTTGGTCGTGTCATAGCTGTAGATGTGCCAGCTGCCGGTGGGATCGGAGGTGGCGCTGACAGCCAAGAACTGCACCGAGATATTGAGGGGATGGCCCTGGGCGTCGTTCAGAGTGGCCCACTCAGCGACGATGAAGCGACCGGTCTGCCAGTCAAAGTAGGCGCGCGGGTCGGAAAGGAAAGGGCCGTACTGGCCGTTGGTGCGGTTGTACTGGCTGGGCTGGTTGAAGAATTGGTTCATCGAAAGCGGCGCGGGCAGGAGGGCCTTGCCGTCAGGGCCATAGACCTCCAGGACGTCGTTGACGGCCTCGACCTCAAAGCCGTCGCCAACGGCCAGGGCCTGATCCGGCGGCTCCAGAGAAAACTGGTTGCCGTTATCGGCCAATATCCGCTGGTCGTAGTGACTGAGGCCAATGAAACCCTGCGAAACGGGTTTGGTATTCACGCTCGCAACCGCGGTTGGGCGGGGATGATTGGCCGTATTGGCCGTCGCGAAATTGGTCGGCAGGGCGTGGAACTGGCGCAGCGGGATGATCCGTGCGCCGGCCAGACCGTCGGAACTATTGCCGACCTGTGCCGAGGCGTGCTGCGCGGCGCTCAGAGCCTGCACATTGACCGTGCCTTCATCCTTGAGCTGCCCGACGCTGCTGTGGAGGACGACCCCGCCCGCGGCGGCGGCGGCGGAAGTCGCCATGACGCCGGTCATGGCGGTGGCGGCGAGGAGCAATAGCTTGCTCCTCGACGAGCGTGCAGAGAATGAAACTCGTGACATTTAAAGCCCCTCTAGGAGTGGTGCGGAGTCCGCTGATGGCGTGTTCCCGAAGCAGATAGGCAGAATAGGAAAGGCTGTAAAGCATGATTCCGACGGTTCGGACCGCGTGACCCAGAAAAAGGTGAATTAACGGTTACGCTTAGCTCGGGGACCTCACGATTGGGCCGGGCTGGAGTTCGTCTCATCGGCGAGGATGGCGTCGATACTCGCCTTCTGCGCGCGGAAGGCGCTGGGCCGCGGGGCTGCGGCGAGCAGGGCGCCGTTCGCCAGCTTCGGATCGATCTTGTGACCCTCGTCTATGACCTCGTAGTGCAGGTGCGGCCCGGTCGCGAGGCCCGTCGCGCCCACGTAGGCGACGACCTGGCCCTGCCGCACGTGGACGCCCGGAGCGATGCCGGGCGCCCAGGCCGACAGGTGGCCGTAGCCGGTCTCGAAACCCTGGCCATGACGCAGCTTGAGCCACCGTCCATAGCCGCCCGCCCAACGCGCTTCCTCCACGACGCCGTCGCCCGCGGCCAGCACCGGGGTGCCGGTCGGCGCCCCGAAATCCACCCCCTCGTGCATCCGCGTGAAGCCCAGGATCGGATGCAGGCGGGGCCCGAAACCGGAGGTGATCCGAGCCCCGTCCAAGGGCGTGCGCAGCAGGAACGTCCGGACCTGGCCGGACTGCGCGTCGAGATATTCGGCCGGAGCGGATCCCTGCTGCTCAATACGGTAGAACCGCGTCAATCCTGCGCGCGCAGAAAGACCCGCGTAGAGCAGGGTCGGCGCGGCGATGGCACTCCCATCCGCCCGCTGCGGTCGCTCGAAGATCAGCCGAAACCGGTCGCCGCTTTCGACGTCGCGGCTGAGATCGAGCTTGCGGCCGAACAGGGCGACGATCATCGCCGCCATATCCGGCGTGACGCCGGCGTCGACCACCGAGAGATAGAGCGAGCCGTCGACGACGCCCTCCACCACGCTGGGGGCGGTGAAGACCGGGTTCTCGTCGCGGCGCGCACGCATGACGCCGCTCCTGTCCCGCCAAAGGCTCAGACTGGCGTCGTCCCCGGCGGAAAACGTCAGACGCATCAGCCGTGGCGCGAGGCCCGGCGTGTTCCCGTCCGCGAGCTGCATCAGGACCCGCAGTCCGGGATGAGGATTGACGGTGTCGAATTCGTCGCGGAGCGCGATCGCGGCGCGGCCGGCTTCCTCGACGCTGAGGCCCCCGCGGACGAGCGCCGTCGCCAGGGACTCCTGGCCGCGCAGCTCGACCGTGTCGCGGCGAAGCGGGACGTCCGCGACCGGCCCGACCGGCGCCGTCGGTTTGGCGGCCAGGATCGGACCTGCGGGCCCTGGCGCGCCGCGTCCGGCCAGCGTCATGCCCCAGCCGAGCAGCCAGGCCGTGGCCGCCAAGCCGGCGACCACCATGGAACGCGCACGCAACATCGAGCCTGTCGGTTTCTGCCTTCGCCCCCGCCGGGCCGGTTTGATCGGCTAGTTAGCCCAGGAGACCGCCCATGAGCAACGGCGGCTTGCCCCGGCGAGCGATTCAAGCGCAACGGCGGAGGTGCATCCCGGGACCTTCTCGCGCGGGGGGGAAGGGCATAAGAGTATTGGCCGATCGGAGAGGGACGAGCGCCGATCGACTGACAAGGGCAAGCTCATGACTCTGACCAAACTCACCTTTGCCGCACTGGCCGCCTCCTCACTCGCCTCGGCGGCTTTCGCCGACAACGAGGGACGGTTCAACCAACGCGGCAACATCCTCATCGCCGACCAGTTCAACAATCGGGTCATCGAGATCAACCCGGCCGGCGACATCGTCTGGCGGTTCGGGCTCGGACCGAGTGACGTCACCGCCAGATCCGCTGTCGGGACCAACGACGTCCTGCGGGTCGGGGTCGAGACCCTGATCTCCGGAACCGGCGCCCCGGCGGGGACCGAGCCGAAATGCCCGACAGGCTGTGCGGACAACCGTGTGTTCTTCGTTTCGCCCAGCGGCAGGATCGATTGGCAATATGGCCGGTTCGGAGTGACCGGCTCGGGCTTCGATCAGCTCAACACTCCGGTCCAGGCGACCTGGACGGCAAACCACACGGTGTTCATCACCGATCAGGGCAACCAGCGCGTCATCGAGGTCAACCAGAGGAAGAACATCATCTGGCAGTATGGAACGACCGGCGTCGCGGGGAACGGACCCGATCAGCTCAACAACCCCAACTCGGTCGAGGTTCTGGAGAACGGCAATCTGCTCATCGCCGACGAAAACAACAACCGGGCGATCGAGGTCGATCGGCGCAAGAACGTCGTCGCCACCTTCACCATCGGCGGCACGGCCAACGGGGTGGCTTTCGCCAGTCGCCTCGCCGACGGAGACACCCTCATCACCGATTCGAACAACAATCGCGTGGTGGAGGTGAACGCCCATGATCAGCCGGTCTGGACCTATGCGACCAACGCCCAGCCGGGAAGCAACCCGAACCCGCTACCCACTAGGGCGATCCGCCTGAAGTCGGGCTACACGATCATCAGCGACCAGTTCAACCACAGGGTCATAGTGGTCAGTCCGGACAAGAGGATCGCGTTCCAGTACGGCAACCTGAACAAGGCCGGCTACGGCGGAGACGAGACGCACCAAGGCCTCAACGGTCCCTATGACGCCAAGGTCCTTGGCGACGACACCGGCCTCACCTGGCTGGGCGGCCGTTAGGCTCGCCTGGACCTCGTGATCGGTTCGCGCCGCCGCGCCGGGCGATGACCTTCCCGGCGACGGCGACGATCGCCGCTCTTTTCGCGGCGGTTCCCAGCGGCTGGGCGGCGGCGCGGGTGGCGCGAAGATGCGCCGAGGATGCGACGCCGCCCTCCACCGCCCTGGTCATGCTCGCCACGGTAGCGGTGTTCGCCTGGGCCGCCCTGACGGTCTCGGAGAACTGGGTCCTGGCGGTGAGCCTGGCGCTCGGCTGGACCCTGGTGTGCCTGACGGCGGTCGACCTGGTCTGCCTGCGGCTCCCCGATCCTCTCACCCTGCCGCTGATCGCCGCCGGGCTCGCGGTGAGCCTGGCCTTGCCGGGCCGCCCGATCCTGGACCATCTCGCCGGCGCCGCCGCCGGCTACGCGGTCCTCGCCGCCCTGGCGTGGGCCTTCCGCTGGTTCCGCGGCGTCGAAGGCGTGGGCCTCGGCGACGCCAAGCTGCTCGCGGCCGCCGGGGCGTGGCTCGGCTGGCGTCTCCTGCCGTCGGTGCTCCTGATCGCCTGCGTGGCGGCGTTCGTGTGGATCGCGGTCAGCGTCGTGCTGCGCGGGTGGGGGGTCGCGCGAGGCCCGATCGCCTTTGGGGCCCCCCTGTGCCTAGCATTCTGGGTCGTCTGGCTCGGCGGGCCGTTGACGCCCTGAACACGCGCTGCTCGCGCACTCACTCCACGTAGCGGATCCAGTAGGGCTGGACCTTGTTGCCGGTGAGTTCGACGATGGCGGTTCGGTGTGTCCGCCCACCCTCCCGGTCTCGCGCCACGACGCCGATGGTCAGGGTCCGACCGACGAGATTGTCGTCGGGAACAATCTGCTCGACCGGCCGCTCACTAGCGAACTCGCTGTCGCCGGTGAGCGCCAGCGGGTTCGTTCCGGTCTGGGCGTTCATGGTCCGGATCGCCAGCGGTCCGGCGTTCTTGGGCTCAAACGGGCCGCTCTCCTCGAAAAACACCGTCACCGCCGGTGCAATCGCGGCGAACAGCGCGGAGTCCATGTCCTTGAGCGCCATCAGCTCGCCGACGGTGCGGAACTGGCCGCCGCGGGCCTGCGCGTTCAGGGCGCTGTCCTCCGAGGCCGGCGCCCCCACGGCGGCCGGCGCCCCCGCGGCGGCCGGCGCCGCCGGCTGGGCGACCGCCTCCGCGTCGGCCTGCGCCTGCCACTCGCGAAATTCGTCGACGAGGGCGTCCAGCCGGTCACCTTCCGCACCGGCGCCTTCGAACAGGGCGCGCGCCTGGGTCTCGGTCAATCCGGCCAGCGGGGCCTTGCCGCGCTCGTCCTGGACGACCACGGTGAGGTCCATACCGTCGAAGTCGACCTGACGAGGCTTGCCGTCGATCGACCAGCGGGCGGTGCGGTCTTCGGCGGCCAGTCCGTGGATCGCGATCATGATCCCGGCGTCAGCGCCGGCCGCCAGCTTTGCCTGCTCCGCGCGCCCGGCGATCGCGGCGACCGTGCCCTCATTGGTCGCCAGAACCTGGAAGGCGATGTAGGCGAAGGCGGCCACGGCGGTGACCGCCGCCACCAGGGCGTAACCGCGCTCGCCGTCACCACCCATGGCGACGCCGCTTCGGCGGTTTCGGCGGTTCGGGCGGCGGCGGTGGCGGCGCCAGATGGATCTTGCCGCGCAGCGCCTCGGTGATAGCCCGGGCGTCGACCGGCGTGCGCACCACCCGAGGGGTGAGCAGAACCACCAGTTCGGTGCGGATGAGGCCGCCGGTCGTGTCGCCGAAAAGATGGCCGAGAATGGGAATGCTGCCGAGAAGCGGGATCGTCGACCTGCCCTTGGTGACCTCGTTCTTGATCAGGCCGCCAAGGGCGACGGTCTCGCCGTCCTGGACGGCCACCGAGGTCGCGATCTTGCGCTGCTCGATGGTCGGCGAGACGATGCCCGAGGTGGTCTGTGGAAGCACATCGCTGACCTCCTGGGCGATGTCGAGCAGCACCAGTCCGCCGCTGTTCACCCGCGGGGTGATCTTCAGAATGATCCCGGTGTCGCGGTACTCGATGGAATTGACGATCGGCGCTCCTGTCGTGAGGGTGCTCACCGCCGATCCGGTCGATATCGGCACCTGGTCGCCGACCTCGATGGTCGCGGTGTGGTTGTTGAGCACCATGAGCTTGGGCGCGGAGAGCACGGTGACGTCGGTCACGGTGGCCAGGGCGTTGAGCGTCGCGCTCACGTTATGGCCCGTGTAGAGAAACGAGAGCCCGGGAAAGTTTTGTATCGGGCCCGGGTTGGTGGTGGTCACGACCCCGGTCGTCGGATCGGTGGTGACGATCGGCGAGCCCTGGCTCAGCGCGCCGCTGAGATTGCCCGTCTGGAAGGCCCACTGAATTCCGTACTGCAGGTTGTGGTTGAGGGTGACCTCGCTGATCGAGGCGTCGATCATCACCTGCAGGGGCGGGACGTCCAGCCTGTCGAGAGCGTCCTCGATCAGGGCGTAGTTGCGGGGCGTGGCGAAGACGACGATGGCGTTGTTGGTCTCGTCGGCGGTGATGGTGGTCCCTTCCGCCTCAGGCCCGCCCTGACCGGCTGGTCCGCCTTGGCCGGCTGCGCCATTCTGGCGGCCGGCTTCCGCGGCCGGCGCCGGGCGCGCCTGCACGCCGGCGACCACGCCATTGGGGAAGATCACAGGCGCCACTTCGGTCGTATGCGAGGTGACCTCGTTGAGCTCCGTTGGCTCGGTGCCCGTCGAACCGCTCTTCGGCGGCGCTATGCCGAAAGCCCCGTCGAGGACCTTGGTGAGGTCGACCGCCCGACCGTTCTGCACGTGATAGACGAACAGCCGCCGCTCGGCGCCTTCGCCCTCGCGGTCGAGAATCTCCACGAAGCGCTTCGCATCATCGAGATATTGCGCCTGGGACGAGATGGCCAGAATGCCGTTCAGCCGATCCATGGCGATGAGACGCACCAGGCCCGCCGATGGCGATCCGGGCGCGTTCAGGAGCTTCTCGAGCTCCGGGGCGATGAGGCGCGCATCGGTCCGCTGGGGAACGAACAGGGCGAACGACATTCCCCGCAGCCAATCGACGTCGAACTGCGCCACCAGCTCGCGCAGGGCGCGGCGCTGGGTGCTGGTCCCCGAGACCACCAGGACGTTGCGCGTGGGATCGGCCACCGAGATCGCGTTGGGCACCAGCGGATCGAGCAGCTTTCGCAACTCCTCGGCGTTGACGAACTTGAGCGTGATCGTCTCGTTGCCGAAGCCGGTATCCTCCGGCCCCACGACCGGCGCCTCGCCGCGCGCCGAGGCTTGGGGCAGAATCGTGAACACTCCGCCCCGTTCGGTCAGAACCAGGTTTGCGGCGGTCAGGCTCTGCTCGAAGAACGCCAGAACGTCGGTCCGGCGGATCGGATGGCCGGTCTGGACGGTGATCACGCCGTGAACGGACGGATCGGCGGCGTAGCGCAATCCCAAGGTGTCGACGAGAATCGCCTTGGCGACGGCCTGGAGATCGACCGATGGGAAGTTGAGGCTGACCTCACCGTTGGGCATGGCGCGCACCGGCGGCGGTGGGGGCGGCGGCAGGGCCGGAGCGCCGCGCAGGACCGTGGTCCGCACCTGGCGGTTGTCCAGAGCCGCGCCAGGGCTGTCGGTCGAGGCGGACGCCGCGGCCGGTACGGCGGCTGGCGCTGTCTGAGCGAACGCCACCGGCGCGCCCGCCATGCCGAGCATGGCGCCGATGAGGACAACTGCCGTCGCCTTGGCCAAAATCCTCAAAGTCCGAAGAACCCTCATTCCAACCCCGGCGCGGTGGGTTCGGGCTTGGGCTGCGCGGCCTGAGCCAATCCCGCGGCGGGCGCGCCGACGACGATGACACGGCGCAACCCGTTGCGCTCGAAGGTGAGTTTGCTGCGGTCGACCGCCACCAGACGCCATCCCTCCAGTGTCTCGCCGCGGCGAAGGGCTTTGGTCACCCCGCCCGGTCCGGATACGACGGCGGTTGCGACGGCGCCGCCGGTCGCCGCGCCGAGGGCCGAATAGTCGTCCAAGGCGCCGCCGCCCGGCCCGGAAGCGGCGTTGTCGCCTGGGCGACGGTCAGGGGCGAATATCGGAACACGAAGAATGGCGGGATACTCCGCTAACGGGGGAACGGTGATGAGCCGGGGTCGGCGGACGGCGAGGCCGCCATGATCAGGCTGCGTCCCGCTATAGGGCAAAAAGAGCTGAAGGCCCAGCGCCAGGGCAAGAGCGGCGCCGGCGAGGATCGGCGTGAGCTCAAGACGCTCGCGGCCTGGCTGGGCGATAGGCGGCCGAGAGCTCGAGCCGAGCGGCCATCGGCGAGAGTCTGCCGGTCGCGAGCGCGCGATCCGCCGAAATCGAAAGGTAGTCGACAATGACATAGGCGCCCTCGGTTTCAACGCGCCGCAGACTCTCACACAATTGTGGCAAGCTTAGTTCCATGTCGGCTCTGATTTTCACCGTGCCCGCCGATGCGTCGGCCGGCAAACCCTCGATCGCGGTCACTGAAAATCCCTCGTCGGCGGCGATGTGCTGAAGCCGCTCCTTCAAAGTCTCCGTCGCGATCTGCTCACTGGGAGCGGAGATCGCGAACCTGGCGGTGCTGGCGCGTTGGGCCAGGGCGACGGCGCGCCAGGCCGGCAAGGCGGCCATCAACCGCTGGTTTCTCTGCACCGTCGCCTGCAGTTGCCGACGTTCGGCGGCCCGATCGTAGAATCCGCCCACCACGGGCCCGACGATCGCGAGCCAGGCCACGGCCACGGCGGCGATGAGCATTCCCACCGCAACCAGGCGCCGTTCGCGCGGAAGAAGCGGCCTCATCGACGGGGCCTGGCCCGGGCGTCGGCGGTGATGTCGAAGGGCTGACCGCCGAGCGTTCGCGGCGCCGAGTCGGTGGTCAGCGACCTGGGATTGGTGAAGGCGCCCGACCCTCGGATGGCCGCCGCCATGTCGAGACCGGCGGCTTTGAAACCCACGAGGCGCAGGGCCTGGCCGTTCCACTCGAGATGCTGAACCCAGGCGCCCGAAGGCACGGCCTGGGTGACCGCGTTCAGCATCCGCAGAGGTTCCGTGCGCGCGCCTCGGGCCACGAGGTCCCGCCGCCGCTCTTCCTCGCTCTGGATCTGTCGGCGCATTCGCATGACCGCGTTGACGGTCGGCCGTTGCGCCTCGACCACCCGGCGAAGGCGCGAGACATCGGTCATGTCGCGGCCGACGAGAACCGCGAGGTTCAGCATCATCAGCGCCGCGACCGCCCCCCAGAGATAGGGCCGCGCCCCGCCGCCGGTGGGCTCGCCGGCCGCCTCACGCACCGCCGGCAGGAAATTGAAATGTGGCCGGCGACTTTCTCCATCGAGGATGACGCCGAGACTGGCCGGCAGCAAGCCGTCCGCGCGAGCCGCCTGGACAAGACGCGAAGCGGCGGCCCGCGGCACGATGCCGAGCAAGACCGACTGCTTGCCCCCGGCGAGGTCGCGATCGATGACTTCACTGTCGCTATGGATCAGGTCCGGACCAAGGGGCGAAAGACGGTCGATGTCCAGAGACAGCATCCGGCGGACATCCGCCGCCGGCATGCGGGGCGCCGTCAGTTCCCTCACCAGGACCGCGTCCGGCGGCAGCAGAAGGCCCACCACGCCCTTCGCGCTCCGCGGCGGGCGCGCGGCTTCGAGCGGCAGTCCATCATGCCAAAAACGCCAGCCGCCATCCGGAGCGTGCTCAGCCATGGTGCGCGGAGAGGAGGAAAGGGACGCGCGCCACGCCATGGGCAGAAGGGCCGCGAGTTCGTCGATCCACCACCGCAGGCCCTGGCGCGCCATGGTGACGATCGAGCGAAGGCTCATCTCCGAATTGAGGAGATCCCGAAGGTTCATTGCCGGTCCCGGCAGCGATGGCTGAGCAGGCTGAGGATGCAGGCCGCATCGATCGTCGCTCTTGGGTGAATGACCAGGTCGGGCCAATGACGCCGGTCGCCCGGCTCGAAGCTGAGCCGCAGGCGGACAAGTTCGGGAGGAACCGGCTGGCGCAGCCAGCTTGGCCGCCACATTCTGGTCTGGTCGGGGTCGGCCGCGCCGAAATAGGCGAGATCCACCTGCCGCACGTTGCTCAACAGCACCTGGTTCGAGGCCGCCGCCGTCTGCGGGGCGACCACGTCGCTGATCGAAGACAGGACGAGCTCTCCGGCGGTGGTCAGGACCAGGCGATAGCGCCGCAGCGGCGCTGGGCGGTCCGCATCGGCGGGGGGGGCGAGAAACTCGAGACCGCCGGCCGAGCCGCTGAAGTCCACATAGGGCGCGCTTTCGCCGTACACGGTGGCCAGAAAGGCCTTCTCGATGCGGTCGCGGAGCGCCGTCTGGGCGCCATCCACCGCCTCACCGGCCGAGGAGGCGCTGTCGATCCTCTCCCAGACCCGCCGGCCGGTCGCCATGCCCTGGATCAGAAGCAGGCTGATCATCCCGACGATGACGAGGCTCGCGAGCGCTTCGACAAGGGCGAAGCCGGCGGCGGTCGAGCCTTGGCGGCGGCTGGTCATGAATCTGCCGCGCGCGCGAGCCGCAGGCTCTCGAGGACCGCCAGAGGCGCCCCGCCGGAACGCGGCCGCACGGAAACCACGACCTTCCACAATGCGCCGACCGAGTTGGCGTCGCCCTCGGCCGCGTAGGGCGTTATGTCGACCCTCCACACGAGATTGCCGGCGACCCCGGCATCCTGGCCGGCCTCGAGCGGGATGTCCGCGCCGACCTCGGCCAGCTCTGACTGGGCAACCAGCAGCGCGGCGCGGTGAGCCTCGGCCTTCCGACCGCGCGCGGCGCTGTCGGCGATCACCTGAAAGGCGCCGCCCAAAGCCACGGCGACGATCGCCGCGGCGATGATCGCCTCGACGAACATCTCGCCCTTGTCGCGCCGCATCATCGCGCGCCCACGCTCACCGCGCCGGTGGCCGGCGCCACGACTATCGGTACGCTGCGCCGCGCGGCGCTGACCCAGACCGCGCCGCCGGACGAAGAGCCGTCGCCGTAGAAGGAGATCAGTCCGCTGGGCCGGGCGCTCATTTCCACGCCTGGCGAGGTCCTTGAGAACACCTCGCCCGATGCGCCGAATGCGCGCCCGTCCTGGCTGATCGCGAACACCAGGCGCCGGTCGCTGCGCAGGGCGTCGGCGCGAACCTCGCGCAGCCGCGCCGCCACCACCGACACGGTCTGACGTTGCGAGAGCGTGAGCAATCCCTGCTGCAACCTGGGAAAGCCGATCATCGCGACCAGGGCGGCGATCGTCACGACGACCAGAGCCTCGATCAGGGTGGTCCCCGCCTGCGCTCCCGGTCGATGTGGCGCCTCACCAGTTGCCGACATCGGCAGCCTCGCCGGTCCCGCCCTCGGCCTTGTCCGAGCCCAGAGTGTAGATGTCGACTTCGCCGTGCTTTCCCGGGTTGCGATACAGATAGGCCTGACCCCAGGGGTCGGTGAGCGCGGCGGACTTCTGCAGATAGGGTCCATTCCAGCCAGCGGCGGCTGGTGGGGCGCTCACGACCGCCGTCAGGCCCTCCTCCTGCGTGGGATAGCGCCCGACGTCCAGCCGATAGAGTTCGAGAGCGGCGACGACATTCTGAATCTGCACCTTCGCGGTCTGAGTACGTGAAGTGCCCAGATACTTCAGGACCTGCGGCGCGATGATCGCGGCCAGCAGGCCCATGATGGCCAGGACCACGAGCATCTCGAGGAGAGTGAAGCCACCATCGTCGCGGCGGCGGCGGCGAAGAAATTTTCTCATGGTGCGAGCGCCAGATCGTTGAAGCCAAGGATTGCGGACATTATGGACGCGATCACCGTGGCGACCACCGCGCCCATGAACACGGTAATGGCGGGGGTCAGTATGGCGATCATTCGCTGAATCGTCGAGCGCACCGCGCGGTCCAGGACATCGGCGAGACGACCGAGCATCAGTCCCAGCTGCGCGGTCTCCTCGCCGGTTCGTAGAAAACTGAGCGCCATCGGGGGAAAGACGCCGCTGGCCGCCAGCGGCCCGGATAGGCCTCCCCCCTGTTTAAGCCCGGCGACGACCTCGGCGATTGCGCCCGCCATGTGCGTGTTGGAGACCGACCGCTGGGCGATGCCCAGGGCCGTCGGCAGGGGAACGCCGCCGTCCACCAGACTGCCCAGGGTGCGGGCGAAGGCGGCGGTCTGGGCGTTGACCACCAGCGGTCCGACCTGCGGCGCGCCGAGAATGAAGCGGTCGAAACCCAGGCGCGCCTGTGGCCGTCTCAGCCACTGGCGAACCAGGAAGACGCCGGCCACCAGGGCGATCAGGGCGAGCCAGCCATAGGCGCGCACACCTTCGCTGGCGGCCATGACGATCCGCGTGGCCATGGGCAGCTTGCCATGCGCGCCGGCGAACAGCCCCTCGAACTGCGGGACCACCACCAGCAGCATGACCAGAATGACACCGGTAGCGACGACCATCAGCATCGCCGGATAGGCCAGGGAAGACACGACGGTCTGGCGCAGGGCCTCGGCGCGATCCAGGCTTTCGGCCAGGCGGGCGAGCGCCGCGCCCAGCCGGCCATCGGCCTCTCCGGCCTCGCACATCGCCGAGGCCATGGGCGGGAAAAGGCCGGTGGTTTCGCTCATCGCCCGCGACAGCGGCGCGCCTTCCTTGACCCGAGCGTGCAGCTTGGCGAAGACCGATTTGACCCCGGGATTGAGGATGTTGTCGACGCACACCGCGAGGGCGCGGTCGAGCGCGAGGCCGGCTTCCAACAGCACCGCCAGTTCGCCGATCGCGTTGATGACCGCCTGGCGGGACTGGCCGTTGGCGCGCACGGCGCCTGCCGGAGTCGCGGCGCCGGAAGTCTCCACCGTCTCGATCGGCAGGAGTCCCAGACGCCGCAGCTGCAGGATCACATCGGCCCGCGACGCACCGTCCAGGGCCCCTGAACGCACCGACCCTGAAGGCGTGGCCGCCCGATATCGGAAGGTCGCCATGCTCAGCCTTCCCGGGTGACGCGCAGGACTTCGTCGAGGGTGGTCAGCCCCGCGTGCGCCTTCACCAGTCCATCCTCCAGCATCGAGCGCATGCCGGCGGCGGCCTGGATGTCCCGGGCTTCGGCGCGGGCGAGCACCATCCGCTCGATCTCAGGGTCTATCACCAGAAGCTCGAGAACGGCGATGCGGCCGCGGTAGCCGCTGTGTCCGCACATCGCGCAGCCGATCGGGCGCCACAGGCGATCGTAGCCCGACGGGTCGACGCCCAGGGCGCTGAAAGTCTCGGGCGGCGGAGCGAAGGCTTCCCGACAGTCCGCGCACAACCGGCGCACAAGCCTCTGGGCCAGCACGGCGTTCAGGGTCGAAGTGATCAGGAACGGCTCGACCCCCATGTCGAGCAACCGGGTCACGGCCGCCGCGGCGCTGTTGGTGTGGAGGGTCGAAAGGATGGTGTGACCGGTGAGGGCCGCCTGCACCGCGACCTGCGCGGTTTCCAGATCGCGGACTTCGCCGACCATCATCACGTCCGGATCCTGGCGCAGGAAAGACCGCAGAGCCGCGGCGAACGTCAGGCCGATCTGCGGACTGACCTGCGTCTGGTTGATGCCCGCCAGGCGGTATTCGATCGGATCCTCGATGGTGAGGATTTTGCGATCGGCGGTGTTCATCGCCGCGAGCGAGGCATAGAGCGTCGTCGTCTTGCCGCTGCCGGTGGGTCCGGTCACGAGCACTATGCCGTGCGGCTGGCGAAGTACCCGCAGATACCGCGCCAGATTGTCGCCGTCGAAGCCCAGGGATTCGAAATCCAGGGGCAGGTTGGACCGATCGAGAATCCGCAGCACCACGCTCTCGCCGTGGATGGTCGGGGCGGTCGCCACCCGCAGGTCGATATCGTGACCGCGCACGGCCAGGCGCAGCCGACCGTCCTGCGGCAGACGGCGTTCGGCGATATTCAGGCCAGCCATGACCTTGATCCGCGAAACGAAGGCGGCTTTCAGATGGGCGGGCAAGGGAAACTCGTCGCGCAGGGCGCCATCGACGCGCAGCCGTATCTTGAGGCTGTCTTCGGTGGGTTCGATATGGATGTCGGACGCGTGCGCCTCGGCGGCGCGGCCGATGAGAGCGTTGACCGCCCGCACCACGGGGGCGTCGCTCGATAGATCCCTCAATCGTTCCAGGTCCGCCTCGTCCACCTCCCCAAGGGCGCCGACGCTGGCCCGCTCTTGCGGGTAGAGGCGGTCGAGCGCAGCCTCCATGTCGCCGGACCGGGCGACGAGGGGAATCACCGGGCGCTCAAGGGCGAAGCTCAAGGCCTGAATGGGGAAGGAGGTCAGCGGATCGACGAACGCGACTTCCATCGCTTCAGCCCCGTTCTTCAACGGCAAAGCTCTGACATCGCGCAGGAATCGGGGCGAGAGCCGCCCGGCCGCCAGGGGTTCATCGGGAAAGTCGGCCGCGCAGGCGATCCTCAGTCCAGCGACATCCGCGATCGCCTCGGCGAGCGCCTTCTCCGAAACCAGTCCCAATCGCGTGAGCACTGCGTCAAGAGGCTCGCCAGTTTCCTCCTGGACCAGTTCGGCGCGCGACAGTGTCTCGGGCGAGGCCAGTCCTCGATCGAGGACCAGCCGCCTCAGGCTCAAATTCGGTTCGGACAATGCGGGCACGGCGCCTTACGCGGCTCCAACAACCGGACCAGAACTCCCCGAGACCGCGCCTCGTCTGATCCTCAAGCCAGCGAAAAGATCATAGCTTACAACGAAACGAAGGCGCAACCGCGTTCGCCGGCCGCCGCGATCGTCGTCGGCGCATCTTGGAAATTCGAGCCGTCGTCAATCGGTCGGCGAGGCCAGGACCGTCGCGCCCTCCCGCCGCAATCGGGCGTCGGCCAGGACGCGAATGATACCGCGCGCCTCCGGGTCGTCAGCCAGCGAAACCGCCGCCGAAAGCACCCGGGCCGACTCCACGCTCACGCCGAACATCCGCTGCAGCGCCTCGAACGGTGAGGTCGAGACATCGAAGTCTTCCAGGCGAGCGGGACCCTTGACCCCGGCGAGGGCCTTGGCGCGGTCGACGGCCAGGTAGAAGCCGCCCAGATCGTCGACCAGCCCGAGCGACTTGGCCTGCACGCCGGTCCACACCCGGCCGCGGGCGATCTCGCGCACCCGCTCCACCGGAAGCCCCCTGCCCTGCGCGACCCGGCCGACGAATCCAGCGTAGATTCGATCCATCCATGCGGAGAAGGCGGCGCGCTGGGCCGATGTCATCGGCCCCTGCATCGAGAAGGCGTCCGAAAACTGGCCGCCGACCTTCAGCCCGCGAACGTCCGCCCCAAATTTCCCTAAAGCTTCGCCCAGGGCGAACTTGCCGCCGAACACGCCGATCGAACCGGTGATGGTGGAAGGCTGGGCAACGATCCGCGAAGCCTGGGAGGCGATCCAGTAGCCGCCTGAAGCGGCGTAGGTTCCCATGCTCACCACCACCGGCTTGCCGGCGGCCCTGGCCGCGCGCACGGCGGCCAGGATCTGCTCGGAGGCAGTGTCCGATCCGCCCGGCGAGGAAATCCGGAACACGATGGCTTTCACCGCGGAATCGTCGATCGCGCGATAGAAGGCGCGCGCCACATCGTCGGAGTGAACGGTTCTTTCTCCGGCAAGGGGATTTCCCACGCCGTCCCGTCCGGTCATGATCGCGCCTTCGGCGGTGATCACCGCGATGGTCGGAGCGGCGCCGAGCCCCGCGCCGGCGCCGCCGCGCGTACGTACGCCGTATCTGGAAAACTCGGTCAACCGAGCGCCATCGCCCACCTTGGCCAGAATTGAGGTCTCGGCCTGGTGAAGATCGCCCACGGAATCGACGAGGCCCTTGGCCTTCGCCTCCTCCGCCGAATAGGGACCGCCTTCGAGGAGGGTCTTGAGCTCCGCCGCGGGCCGGCCGCGATCGGCCGCCGCGGCGCCGACCGCGGTGTCGTACACCGACCCCATCCAGGAAAGCTCTGACTCCCGGTGGGCGGGCGTGTAGTCGTCATGAAGGTACGGATTGACCGCGGTCTTGTATTCGTAGCGTTGCTGATAGTCCGCGACCACGCCGAAGCGCTGGAACAGCCGCCCCAGAAAGATGTCCTGCCGAGCCAGGCCCGTCACCTGGAACGATGATGCAGGCTGCATCCAGATGTCGCCGCCGGCCGCGGCCAGTTCATAGGTCGAGGGGACCATGCCCTGGGCGTAGAGTCCCTGGCTGTGGACCAGGATCGGCTTTCCGTGCGCGCGGAAATCTTTGAACGCGCCGCGCAGTTCGTCCGCCGCCGCCGGATCCATGCCGCCTTCCGGCAGCCGCACCAGGAGCCCGCCGACCCGGCCATCCCGTTCGGCCGCGCGCAGCGTCTCTTCGACCCCCAGGACCGACAGAGACTTCCCGCTCAAAATCGCCAGGGGATCACGGCTCTCCTGATCGGAGAGGCCACCGCGAAGATCGAGAACCAGGACGCTCCTTGGAGCGAGCGGCGTGGGACGCGCCGCGCCGATCACCGCTGCGACGATGAGGATCGGCGCGATGACGACGAACAGCGTCAGGCCCGCGAACACCCCGGCGACGGTGATGAGGAACTGTCTCACCTGGAAGCGCCGCCGCGGTCGGTCACGGCGTCATCAGCTCCGCGACGAGGGGCTGGTCGCCATACACGACCCGAAGAGCCTCGGTCGCCGCCGCGGCGGAGACCACCACCGAGCGGTTCACCGCGTCATCGAAGGCGAACGAGCCGCCCAGCGAGAGGATGTTGCCGTCGAACGCCGCGCCGATCACCTCGGCCTTGGCGTCGATCAGCGGAGAGCCCGAATTTCCTCCGACGATGTCGTTGTTCGTGGTCAGATCGAAAATGGTGTCGTCGTGCAATCGGCCGCGGGCGGCGACCCACCGGGGAGCGAGCTGGAACGGCGGGCTGCCGCTGGCCCGCTCCCAAAGACCGCCGAAGCTCGTGAACGGGCCGATTGTCCGGCCGCGATCGGTCCATCCTTCGACCTGGCCGAACGAAACTCGGGGCGAGAACGTCGCGTCAGGATAGACCTTGGTCCCATAGACCGCGAACCTCGCCGCCGCGATCCGCTCGGCGGCGCGCGCGCTGGGCGCGGTGATCTTGTTCTCATAGTCCTTGCGGACGGCCCTTGCGATGGCGTCGGTCGCCAGGACATAGACGATCAGGGGATCGCGGGAGGCCTCGACGGCGGGAAGACCGCCCTCCCAGAGCGCCCGCCGAACCGCCGGGTCGGCCAATGTCGAAGCCGACAGCCGCGCCCCTAGGGCTTCGGGCGACTCAGCTCCGAGGAACGCCTTGGTCTGGGCCGAGTCAGCGCCGAGGAATTCGCGGACCTTGGTCAGCCAGAATTCCAGCTCCAGCCGCTCGAGGGCCGGATAGACCGGCTTGGGATCGAGGAGCTCCTTCTCGAGGCGCTCGAGGCGGGCGTCGCCAAATTCGGGAAGCCGCTCGGCGTTGGGTTTGGCGCGCTCCTGCGCGGCCCTCACCAGATCCCGCGCATATTCGTAGAGCATCGATCCCGATCCTGGCCGACTCTCGATCAGACTGTAGGCGGCGGTGCGCGCCGCCAGTTCACCCTGTACCCGCGCGATTTCGCCCCACGGGTCCCCGACGCGGGCCGAGAGCGCCGGATCGGCGGCGACCTTGGCCTTCAGCGCGGCGTCCGCGCCGTGCTTGGCATCGAGGAATCCCGGCTGGGAAAGGGCCTGGAACTCGCCATACAGGGCCTTGAAGGCGTTCTCTATCCCGAACAGCTCCCGGCTCGCGATCCGCTGCTCCTCCGGCCCGCGCTCGCCAAAAGCGATCAGCCGGCCGCGGAGCTCCGAGAGCCGCAGGAGGGTCTGCGGCAGTATGACGTCGCGCACGGATCCGAGCTGCTCGGCGGTCAGCAGTCGGCTCGTCGAGCCGGGATTGCCGACGATGAACACCGGCTCGCCGGCGGTGGGCGAGGCGGGGTTCCACCGCAGGTGATCGGGGGTCGGCGCCGGCGCGCCGTCCACGTAGAGCCGCAGGAAGGAGACATCGAGGTCGTAGCGGGGAAAGTTGAAGTTATCGGGATCGCCGCCGAAGAAAGCGGTGTCGAGCTCCGGCGCGAACACCAGACGCACGTCCGAGTATTTCTTGTAGGTGTAGAGCGCATATTGGCCGCCGCCATAGAGGGTGACGACCTGGCAGGTGGCGACGGTCTCCTTGCCCGCGCATGCGCTCTTCTCGATCGAGGCCTCCACACCGTTCCTCGCGGCGACGAAAGCCTCGCCGGTCTTGTCCGCGGTCGCCGTTTTCACCGTCGCGGTGACGTCGGAGATCGAGGCGAGCACATCGGCCTCCATTCCGGGACATTGGCGTTCTTCCTTGCGGGTGAGGGCGATGAACCCGTCCTTGACGTAGTCCCGCCGCTGGCTCGAGAGGTCCTGGGCGCAATCCGAGACGCAGTGATGATTGGTGAGCACCAGCCCCTGGCTTGAGACGATCGAAGCTGAACAGCCAATCGACAGGCGGGCCGTGGCCCCGCGAACCTTGTCGAGCCATGCCTGATCGATTGTGACGCCATACTTGGCCTTCACCGCGCCAGCGGGGAAATTGTCGAAGGTCCACATCCCCTCGTCGGCCACGGCGGCGCCGCACCAGGCGAAGGACAATACGAGGACAACGCAAACCAGCCGGCGCAGCGCCGGGACATCGAGACTCATGCAGACCTTCCGGCGCCTGGCGAATGAACCCCGAAAGGGAAGAGTCGCGGGGTTGGTCGGAGTGGCAGGATTCGAACCTGCGACCCCCGCGTCCCGAACGCGGTGCTCTACCAGACTGAGCCACACTCCGACTTGGGTGGGCGCTTATAGAGGAGGCCCCCCGGGGTCGCAAGGCGAGCCCAGGCGGCGTTGCCAGCGCCGGGGTCCTGCGTTATCCCACCCGCCCGGCGGGTCATCGCCCCCGACCACCCTGCTGGGGAATGGTGTAATGGTAACACGCCGGTTTTTGGTACCGTAATTCTAGGTTCGAGTCCTAGTTCCCCAGCCAGGTTCGACAAAGGGCAGGCGCCTTGGCAGCCAATCGGGTCATTCTCGGTTCGATCGCCCTGGTCTGCCTTCTCGTCGGGCTCACTGGCCTCTTCATCTACTCCGATCTGGGCGCCTACGCCCGCGCCCGGTTCTGGGTCGACCACACCCATCGGGTGATCGAGCAGAACCAGGAGATCTTCACCCTGGTCAGGACCGCGGAATCCGCTGAACGGGGTTACCTTCTCGCCCCTGGGCCCGCCTTCCTGGACGCCTACGACCACGCGACGCGCGACGTCCCCGGCGCCGAGACAAGGCTGGCGGCGATGGTCCGCGACAATGCCGAGGAAAGCGCGCGGGTGCGGGCCCTGGAACTGGCGATCTCCAGGCGGCTGGCCCCGCTCCAGGCTTCCATGAACCTCGCCCTGCGCGGCGATGTCCAGGGCGCCAGAACCAGGATGGCGGCGGGTGGCGGCCTCGCCTTGATGGAATCCCTCGCCCAGACCTCGGCGGCGGTGAACTCCGCCGAACGCGCGCTCCTCGATCGACGGGTCGCGGCCGCATCCGCCGCCGAGAAGCTGAATCTGGCGCTGGGTGTCGCGGTCGGCCTGCTCGCCCTGGCAGGACTTCTGGCGGCGATTTTCCATCTGGAGCGCGCGAACAGGAGGCTGGCGGCCGCGATCTCCGAGGCGCGCGCGGCGCGGGCGGCCCGCGCGGCCAGCGACGCCCTGACCGAGGCGATATTCGCCAACAGTCCCGACTATCTGTTCGTGCTGGAGATCGAGGAAGGCGACCGCTTCGTCGTCGGCGACATCAATCCCGCCTTCGCGCGGGCCATCAACGTTTCCGCGGCGGCGGTCCGCGGCCGCGCCATTGTCGATCTGATGGGGCCCGAGGCCGCCGGACCGGCGATCGAGCACTACCGCAGGGTTCGGGGCGCCGACAAACCGATCCTCACCCGGGATCTCATACCAGGTCTGCCGGGGGGCGCACGGACATGGGAATCCATTCTCGCCCCGGTGAAGAACCGCGCCGGCCAGACGGACCGGATCATCGGCGCGATCCGTGACATCACCGACAGGATGAAGACCGACGAGCGCCTGCGCGATGCTCAGCGAATGGAAGCGGTCGGCCAACTCACCGGGGGGGTCGCGCACGACTTCAACAACCTCTTGCAGGTGATTCGCGGCAATCTCGAACTCCTCGACCCGGCCGCCATCGCCGACGACCGGGCCCGCGGCAGGCTCGCCAACGCCCTGCATGCCTGCGAGCGCGCCGCGCAGTTGACGCGCCAGCTTCTTGCCTTCGCCAGGCGCCAACCGCTGGAGCCCCAGGCGGTCAATCTCGCGCGCCTGGTGGGCGACATGACCGAACTCCTCCGCCGCACCCTCGGCGAGCGGATCGAGGTCGAAACGGTGATCGGCGGAGGTCTGTGGAACACCCTGGCCGATCCCGCGCAGGTGGAGAGCGCCGTACTCAACCTTGCGCTCAATGCGCGGGACGCGATGCCCGACGGCGGCCGCCTGACCGTGGAGATCACCAATACTTCCCTGGACGAGGCCTATGTGCGGGAGGTCGAGGGCGTCGCCCCGGGCCAATATGTGCAAATCGCCGTATCGGATACCGGCCAAGGAATGTCGAGCGAAGCGCGGGAGCGGGCCTTCGAACCGTTTTTCACCACCAAGGGCGAGGGCAAGGGTTCGGGACTGGGTCTTTCGATGGTCTACGGCTTCGTGCGCCAATCCGATGGCCATGTGCGCATCTATTCCGAACCCGGTCACGGCACGACGGTGAAGGTCTATCTACCCAGATCGACCCGGCCGCTCTCCACGCCCGCGCCCGGTCCTCCGGTCGCCCGCGCCGGCGGGAGCCACACCGTGCTGGTGGTTGAGGACGAGCACGACGTCAGGGTCGCCGCCGTGGCTCTGCTGGAGGAGCTGGGTTACCGCTGCCTGGAAGCGGCCGATGGCGAAACGGCGCTGACCTTGCTCGGAAACGGTTCCGGAATAGACCTCGTGTTCAGCGACGTTGTCATGCCCGGTCCGCTGAAGACGCGGGAGTTCGCCGAGCGCGTGCGCGCCGTGGCGCCCGGTCTACCGATCCTCTTCACCTCGGGCTACACCGAGAACGCCATCGTCCACCACGGAAGGTTGGACGAGGGCGTCAATCTGCTTTCCAAGCCCTACGCGAGGGCCGAGCTGGCGCGCAAGGTGGCGCAGCTGCTTGCCTCCGCATAGAGATCGGCCTTCAGCCGCCTCTCAGAGCGAGACCGGGAACGTCCGGAGGGGCCGCGTCGCCGCCGTTGAGGGCCCTTTGCATCCATACCGTGTCGACCCAACGGCCCATCTTGTAGCCGACGGCGCGGCATCTTCCCGCCGCTTCAAAACCCAGACTGCGGTGCAAGGCGATCGACGCCTGGTTCGCGGAATCCCCGATCACCGCCATCATCTGCCGCAGCCCCATCGCCTCGCAGACCGCGATCAGCTCCGCCACCAGCGCCTTGCCGACGCCCCGCCCCATCGCCCGCGGCGCCATGTAGACGCTGTCCTCGACCGTGTAGCGGTACGCCGCTCGCGGCCGGAAGGGCGCGGCGTAGGCGAAGCCCATCGCGGCGCCGGACTCTTCGGCGAGAAGATAGGGCAGCTGCAGGCCGCGGATCGCGCCCATCCTGGCGAGGATCTCCCCGGCCGAGGGCGGCTGTTCCTCGAAGGTGCCCAAACCATGCAGAACGTGGTCGCCGTAGATGTCGGCTATGGCCGCGGCGTCGCCCTCGAGAGCGGGTCTGATGATCATGGAGGCCGCCTCCGGGAAATGGCGCGCAGCCGCCCTGCGGCGGCGGTTGCTAGGATTTTGGACGCGGCTTGAGGATCAGCACCGACACCTCTCTGGTGGGCGTGAAATGTCGGTAGTGAACCTCGAACGTCGTGGGCCCAATCTTGCGTACGCCCTCGCCGCAGAAGCTGACGAGGTTCGCGGGATCGCCCTTGTCGATCACCATCCGGAATTCCCCGATGGGCGCCTTCCAATTGGCCCCGGTGGTCAGCACGTATTCGATGCGCTCCTCGGTGAGGGGCGAACTCGTCTCACCCGGTGGCCGGGTCCGCGCAGCCGAGGCGATGAACGTGTCGTCGACGCAATAGTGGCGGCGAAGTCTCGCGAAGGCTGGGTCCTTCGGCCAGTCGATGGACCCCCACTGCGTGCCGGCGCTTGAGCCGACTGCCGGAGTATAGCGGTGCTCGACGACGATCTCCCGTCCGGCCGGGAAGATCTGTTCCCAGAAGAAGGTGGTCTTCAGCGTCCAGGCGGCGGCCAGATGGTGCTCCATGCCCTTGCCGACGTCGAAGTCGTTGTTGACCGCGAGGCCAAGGCGAAAGAGGTCGTCCTGGCGGCCCTTGGGCAGGCGGTCCAGCGCCGCGTCGGCAGCCTGGGTGTATGGATTGAGCGGGACGCCAAGCCCGCGCAGATAGGCCGTCCGGTCGACCCCGTTCTTGATCACCTTCTGCTCGACCCGCGTCCTCACCGGCTTGCCATCGACTAGGGTCGTGAAGGCGAGGAAGTTGGTCTGGTCTTCGGTGGGTACGCCCAGGGTGTCGTCGACGCCCCCGGTGGTGATGTCGGGCATTGGGAAGGCGACCGTGACGTTCACGTCCTTTTGGGCGGTATTGGCGAAATGGTACCGGACGCGAACAGCCTTGTCGGAGATGTAGAGATCCTCCGACCGCATCTCGATCGCGGCATTCCTGGTGAGGACCAGGCCCCCGGCGCCCAGCTCCGAGGTGCTGTCATTGGCGACGGCCGGCGTGGCCTCGGCCAGACCAATCGCAAGCGCGCCGCAGACGACGAATTTCAATGCGCCCCGCATCGCGAACTATTGCCCTGCCCGCAGCCACGGCGCCACTGTTTTCGCGCGACCCGGCCGCATCGACGGCCCTCTTCCTAGCGCCATGCATAGTTGAAGCTGAGGCTGACGCGATCGGCTTTCGAACCGCCGGCGGGGACCTCGTGGCGCAGCCAGCTCTCCCACATGAAGAGGGTTCCGGCCTTCGGCTCGAGAGTAACGAAGCTCCTCTGGCCCTCTGGGGCGTCGGACCTTCGCGGCGGCGCGGCCATCATCAAGGGCAGGCGCGGATCCTCCAGCCTCAGCGTCCCGCCCCTGGGTGGGACGGCGACGTACAGGGTTCCCGAAAGCACGCTCGAGGGATGGATGTGTCCTGAGTGGCCGGCTCCCTTTCTCAGGATGCTCACCCACATGCTGTCGAGTTTCAGGCGCCCTCGCCTACCCAGATCCAAAGCCAGGCTACCGCCAAATTCGCGCGCCTTCGCATCGAGCCGTCGCTTCAGTTCAGCGAAGACGGTGGCGCGCGAGGGGAGATCGTCCAGCGAGGCGTAAGAGGTATAGCCGCCGTACCGGTTCACCTTGCTCCAGACGCAGCCCGCGCGGTCTTCCGCGGCGAGCATCCGGCACGCCGCCTCGAGATCGGCGTTGAAGGCCTCGAACCCCGGATCGTCTGCGAAGCTCGCCTCGTAGAGGCTGGTGACGAACAGGCTTCTGGTCGTGGCCATGTCGCGCTCCCGGCGCGGTCCGCTATGGAACGCTCCGCCTTCCCCGCATACCATGCCTGCGGCGCATGGCGGCCAGCGAGGGCTCATGGAAGATGCACACGGCGACCCGTCGCCGAACTTCGGCGAGGGCATCCCCTGGGCTGTCGGGATCAATGTGCCCTGGACAGTCGCCTGGAGTGGCGAGGGCGCCTTCGGCCTGCGTCGCTCGACCGTATTTCCAGGAATGATCGAGGTCACCCAGGACGAACACCAGGGCGTCGGCTTGCCGGCGTTCGCGGTCAATCACGTCGAGCGACAACGACGCGGGCTCGCTCTTCATCTTTGCCACATGTGCGGAGAGCCGACCTTGCCGGAGGACAGGCAACTCTTTCCGGTGGTCTCCGGCGGCTTCGTCACCATGGCCGATGGCACGCGCCAGTACGGCGGCAATGTGCCCCCAGTCCATGGCCGCTGCGCCACCCTCGCGCGGCGCCAGTGTCCGCACCTGCGGCGGCTGGTCGCCGAGCCCCTGCCCTACCCCGACGAAGAGCCGAGACTCATCCCGAGGACGGATATCGTGCCGGGCATGGAGGCCCTGGCCAGGACCCTCCCCCCTGACATTGAGGTCGTGTTCTCCTGCTACCGGCTGTTCAGCCCGGCTTTCTCCCGCCGTGTCGAGAACCTCATGGGAACCGCATGATCGAAGCTGAATGTCACTGCGGAGCCGTGCGCATCGAGATTGCCGAGGCCCCGAGCCAGCTCACCGACTGCAACTGTTCAATCTGCCGGCGCCTGGGCGTTCACTGGGCCTATTATGCTCCGCGCGAGGTGACGCTTATCGCCGCATCAGACGCGACGGCTGCCTATGTCCGTGGCGACAGGACCCTTGCGTTTCACCATTGCCGGACGTGCGGTTGCACCACCCACTGGTGAAGACTCGACCCGGATCCGGACGACCGCATGGGCGTCAACGCGAGATTGATGGACCCGGAGGTGATCGCCCAGGCGCGAATTCGCAAATTCGACGGCGCGGCTTCCTGGACCTTCATCGAAGAGAGCTGAGGCTTCAATGCCCGCAACGCATTCCTAGTTCATGGCCCAGATCGTGCCCTCCGAAGCGGACACCGGCGCGGAAGGTGGTTCCCTTCGTCATCGTAACCCCATTGACGGCCACGGTGCGGAGCGTCGTCCAATAGCCGTCCCGGTCACGCTCGAAGGCTGCACATACATCCTTTGCGGTCTGGGCGGCTTCCGCGGTCGGCAGCGGGGCCGACGCCGGTGGTAGGGCGATGTTCGCATCCGAGGCGGTCCCTGGTGATTGCGCTAAAGCCCCGGACTCCAAGAAAGCCAAGACGAAAGCGAAGATCGAGAGATTCCACATAGATGATCCCCGTAGACAGCGGCCAGCGAGGCGAAACACCCGGGTAGACCCTCGCATCCGGTACTTTAGCCGGCTCGGCCGCGCAATCCAGGCCGCCTCGACGGAAGATCGTTGCCGACCCCGTGGGACGCCGATCGGGTGAACGTCGGTAACAAATCCCCCTCGCCTTCGACAGGCGCCGCGCTATAGGCTAGGACCACGCCGCTCAATCCCGCCACCTTAGAGTCAACCCTCGAGGAGGGACTTCTTGTCGCAACTGGACTATGTGGCGCCGGCGAGCGCCGAGGAGGCCGCCAGGGCCCTCGCGGCGGGAGGGACCCTTGCCAAGGTGTTGGCCGGAGGAACCGACCTTCTCGTCCAGCTCCGCGCCGGAAGGCTCGCGCCCGGGACCATCGTCGATGTGAAGCGCATCCCCGGGGTCATCGGGATCCGCGAGGAAGATGGCGGCTTCGTCATCGGCGGCGCCACCCCCGGGGCCCTCATCGGTGAGCATGAAGCCCTCACTCGCGCCTGGCCCGGCGTCGTGGAGGCGGCGACACTCATCGGCTCGACGCAAATCCAGGGGCGGGCTTCGTTGGCCGGCAATCTCTGCAACGCCTCGCCGGCCGCCGACAGCGTGCCCGCTCTCATTGCCGCCAGTGCGACCTGCGTGGTGGTGGGCCCCGAGGGCCGCCGCACCGTCGCGGCCGATGCGATCGCGGTCGCGCCCGGCCTCACTTCGCTCGGCCCAGGAGAGTTCGTCTTCGAGATTCGCCTGCCGCCACGCCCGCCGCGTTCGGCCGACGCCTACCTCCGCTCGATCCCCCGCACCGAGATGGATATCGCCGTGGTCGGCGCCGGCGTGAATCTGAGCCTCGACGCGGGCGGCCTGGTCTGCGAGGCCCGTGTGGCCCTCGGCGCGGTCGCTCCGACGGTGATCCTCTCCGAGGCCGCGGCGGCCGCCCTGGTCGGGACGCGCGTGGACGAAGCGGCGCTCGCCAACCTCGACGCGGCGGCCCGCGAGGCGTGCTCGCCGATCAGCGACAAGCGGGGCACCGCCCTCTTCCGGACCAAGATCGCGGGTGTGCTCGCCCGGCGCACCGCGATCATCGCCTTTGCCCGGGCCGGTGAGCGCGCATGATCAGACGGCATGTCTCGGCGACCGTCAACGGCGATCCGGTCGAATTCCTCAGCCACCCCGGCGCTACCCTGCTCGACGCTCTGCGCGACGAACTTTCGCTCACCGGTTCAAAGGAGGGCTGCGGCTCGGGAGACTGCGGCGCCTGCAGCGTCATCGTCGACGGACGCCTGATCTGCTCGTGCCTGATGCTCGCCGCGGAAGCCGAAGGCCGACGGATCCAGACCATCGAGGGGATGGCCGACGGGAGCGCCCTGCATCCGCTGCAGCAGAAATTCCTCGACCACGCCGCCCTGCAGTGCGGCTTCTGCACGCCGGGCATCCTGATGGCCGCCAAGGCGCTGCTCGAAGCCAATCCGGAGCCCACCGAAACCGAGACCCGCTATTGGCTCGCGGGCAATCTCTGTCGGTGCACCGGCTACGACAAGATCGTCCGCGCGGTCATGGATGCGGCGGCGGAGATGAGACAGGTGAGGGTCTGATGAGTGATGTTCTGGAAAGACCGGCGGACTCTCCGCTGAAGGTCGTCGGCACCCGTCCGATCCGGCCCGATGGGGTCGACAAGGTGACCGGCGCCGCCACTTTCGGCGCTGATTTCTCGATGCCCGGCATGCTGGTTGGCAAGATCAAGCGCAGCCCGCACGCCCACGCCCGGATCGTCTCCATCGAGACCAAGAGGGCCCGAGCCGTCGCCGGGGTGAAGGCGATCGTCACCGCGGCGGACTTTCCCGACCTCGCCTCGGAGGAATACGAGGGCGGCGAGAGCGCGTCGAATCTGCGCGACCTCTCGCTCAACTGCATGGCCAGGGGCAAGGCCCTCTACGATGGCCACGCCGTCGCAGCCGTCGCCGCGACCACGGCCGCGGCCGCCGACGAGGCCCTGGAGCTGATCGAGGTCACCTACGAGGTGCTGCCCCACGTGATCGACGTCGAAGAGGCGATGAGCCACGACGCGCCGGTTCTCCACGCCCACCTCTTCACCGAGGGCCTGGAGACGCGTCCGGAGACGCCTTCCAACATAGCCCAGAAGAACGAATTGGCGCGCGGCGATCTCGCGGCCGGGTTCGCCGCCGCCGACGTGGTCATGGAAGGCCGTTACACCACCGCGGCTGTCCACCAAGGCTACATCGAGCCGCACGCCTGCGTCGCCGCCTTCGCTCCCGATGGCCAGTGCCAGGTTTGGAGCTCCAGCCAGGGCCAGTTCATGGTCCGCACCTACTGCGCCAAGGTCCTTGGGCTGGAGGCCTCGAACATCCGGGTCACTCCAGCGGAAATCGGCGGTGGCTTCGGCGGCAAGACCACCGTCTACCTCGAGCCTCTGGCGCTGGCGCTCTCACGTCAATCCGGCGCCCCGGTGAAGATGGTGATGTCCCGCGAGGAAGTCTTCCGAGCCACCGGGCCAACCTCCGGGGCGGTCATGGAGGTGACATTGGGAGCAACCGCCGATGGCAGGATCACCGCCGCGGACGTGGTCTTGAAATACCAGGCCGGCGCGTTTCCCGGCTCGCCCGTCGGCGCCGGAAGCATGACCGCCCTCGCCTGTTACGACATCGAGAACTTTCACATCACCGGCTACGACGTCGTCACCAACTCGCCCAAGGTGGCCGCCTACCGGGCTCCAGGGGCGCCGATATCCGCCTTTGCAGTGGAGAGCGCGATCGACGAACTCGCCCTGAAGCTCTGCATGGATCCCATTGCTCTTCGTGAGAAGAACGCGGTCAGGGACGGGGTCAAGGCCGCCTACGGACCAACCTATCGCAACATCGGCTATGTGGAGACGCTCGAAGCCATCCGCGACCATCCCCACTATCGAGCCCCGATAGGCCCCAACCAGGGGCGGGGCGTGGCCGTCGGCTTCTGGTTCAATATCGGCGGCGAATCCACCGCCGCCGTCCACGTCAACGAAGACGGCAGCGCCGTGGTCGTCACCGGCAATCCGGACATCGGCGGTTCACGCGTCTCCATGGCGATGATGGCGGCGGAGGTTCTGGGCCTGCCGATCGAGAAGGTCCGCCCGATCGTCGCCGACACCGCCTCGATCGGATTTTCAATGCTGACCGGCGGCAGCCGCACCACCTTCGCCACCGGCATGGCGGTGACCCAGGCGGCGCGGAAGATTGTCGCCGATCTCAAACAGCGTGCAGCGGGCATCTGGAGCGTGGCGGCCGAGGCCGTCGAATGGAAGGACGGCGCGGCTCATTGCCTGGATCCCGCCAAGGCCGACGCGCAACCCCTGAGCCTCGCCGCCCTGGCGGCGCGCTCGGCGCGAACGGGCGGACCGATCACCGCTGAGGTGTCACTAACCGCGCAGGGCGCGGGGCCAGGCTTCGCGGCCCACATCTGCGACGTCGAGGTCGATCCGGAAACCGGCCATGTCACGATCCTGCGCTACACCGCCGCCCAGGACGTCGGCCGCGCCATCCACCCGGCCTATGTCGAAGGCCAGATCCAGGGCGGGGTCGCCCAGGGGATCGGCTGGGCGCTGAACGAGGAGTACGTCTTCGACCGCCTGGGCAGGATGGAGAACGCAGGCTTCCTCGACTATCGGGTGCCGGTCGCCTCCGATCTGCCGATGATCGAGCCGATCATCGTCGAGGTCGCCAACCCTCGTCATCCGTTCGGCGCCAAGGGGGTCGGCGAGGCGCCGATCGTGCCGCCGCTCGCGGCGGTCGCAAACGCCGTGCGCCGGGCGATCGGGGTGCGGATGACCGACCTTCCCCTCTCGCCGCCAAAGATTCGCGCGGTGATCGACGCTCGCTGACAACGTGCCTCGCGTCGTCGCCATAGGCTCGGCGGCCCGCGCCTTTACCGGCGGCGCGGGCGAGATCGAAGTCGAGGCGTCGACAGTGGCCCAGATGATCGCGGTCCTCGAGTCCCGCTTCCCCGGGTTCGGCGACCACGTCGAGCGCCGCATGGCCATAGCCATCGACGGCGAGATTCACCAGGACGCCGATGGCGCCATCCTGAACCCGCACAGCGAAGTCTACCTCTTTCCCCGCATCGGCGGCGGCTGAGTGCGGCGCCGATGCAAGGAGTCAAGGCGATGAAGCTCACCCGCAGGGACTTCGCCCTCGCCACGGCCTCCATCGCCGCCATCACTCCGTTGCGCGCCGCCGCCGCGCCCGGCGAGGACGCCAGGCTGACGTCGCTGTTCGACGCCTTCTTCCACGAGGATCTGCGCCAGCGTCCCGAAAGCGCGACGATGCTGGGCGTAGACACCGGCGCCGACGCCGATCTGAAGCGCAAGCTCAGCGACGGCTCGGCCCAGGGGATCGCCGCCGCCAGACGTCTCAACGCAGACCAGTTGCGCCGTCTCTCGGCGATCAACCGCGGCGCGCTCTCTGCAGAGGCGAGGGTGAGCTTCGACACCGTGCTCTACACAAGAAAGTCCAGCGCCGCGGTGATGGCTTTCGACTTCGGCGGGACTTCCTACGGTCCTTCCCCCTACGTCGTCAGCCAGCTCACCGGCGCCTACCAGGCCGTTCCGGACTTCCTGGACACCAAGCACAGGATAGAGACCGCCGCGGACGCCGACGCCTATCTCGCCAGGCTGGAGGGATTCTCGGTCCTTCTGGATCAGAACACCCAGCGGATGGCTCACGACGCGCACCTGGGCGTCGTGCCACCGGACTTCCTGCTCGACCTCTCCCTCACCCAGATGACCGCCGCCCGCAAACCCGCCGACGAGAACCTGCTGGTGACCTCGATCAAGCGGCGCGCCGCCGCCAAGGGCCTGTCCGCGAAATATGGCGAGGACGCCGCCGGCATCTACGACGCCAAGATCGCTCCGGCGCTGGATCGCCAGATCGCGGAGGCCCGCCGGCTGCGCGCGCTCGCCACTCACGACGCGGGAGTGTGGAAACTGAGAGACGGCGCCGCCTTTTACGAGGCGGCGCTCAAGGCCACGACCACTACCGGTCTCACGCCCGACGAGGTCCACAAGCTCGGTTTGGACCAGGCCGCGGAGATCGGCGCCAGGCTCGACGGGCTTTTGAAGGCGCGCGGACATGCCAAGGGCAGCCTCGGCCAGCGCATCGCCGCCCTCTACAAGGATCCGGGCAGCCTCTTCCCGGACACCGATCAGGGCAAGGCCGCGACGATCGCCTATTGCAACGCCCGCCTGGCGGCGATCCGCCCGCGCCTGCCGACGCGGTTCCACCGCCTGCCGCCTTATGGCTTCGAGGTTCGCCGGGTGCCGGCGGCCACCGAAGCCGGCGCCGCCGCCGCTTTCTCCCAGCCGCCGTCCCTCGACGGCTCGCGGCCGGGCCTAGTCTACATCAATCTGCACGACACCGCCGACTGGCCCAGGTGGACGCTGCCGACGGTGATCTTCCACGAGGGTCTTCCGGGGCATCAGCTGGAAGGCGGCCTGGCGCTCTCCAACAAGAGCCTGCCCCTGATCCGCAAGACCTTGGGCTTCTCGGGCTACGCCGAAGGCTGGGCGCTCTACGCCGAGCAGCTCGCCGACGAGATCGGAATGTACGATGACGATCCTCTGGGACGGATCGGTTTCCTGAGGGCGCAGCTCTTCCGCGCCGGCCGCTGCGTCGTCGATACCGGCATCCATCACCTGCGCTGGAGCCGCGAAAAAGCGATCGCCTATTTCATCGAGCTGGAAGGCGACGCTCCGGGCGCCACGGCCCGCGAAGTGGAGCGCTATTGCGCCACTCCCGGCCAGGCTTGCAGCTACAAGATCGGCCACACCGTTTGGATCAAGGCTCGGAGCCGCGCCCGCGCCGCATTGGGCGCCCACTTCGACATCAAGGACTTCCACGACGCCGGCCTCAACTGCGGCCGCGTCCCCCTCGACGTCCTCGACACCGTGATCGACGGCTGGATAGCCGCGCGCAAGACGTAGGAGGCCGCCTACCCAGGTATCCGCACCGGGAGGGTCTCGTAGCCTTTGACGAAGCTCGAGCGGACGCGTCTGGGCTCGCCGACCACCTCGACGAAATCCCAGCGCTTGAGGACTTCCTCCCAGACTACCTTGAGCTGCATCTCGGCCAAGCGGTTGCCGACGCAGCGGTGGATGCCGAAACCGAAGGAGAGGTGCTGCCGGGGCCGGGGCCGGTCGATGATGAAGGCGTTGGGGTTGTCGATCGCTTCCTCGTCGCGGTTGCCCGAGACGTACCACATCACCACCTTGTCGCCCGCCCGGATCGTCTTGTCACGCAGCTCGAAGTCGGCCAGCGCCGTCCTGCGCATGTGCGCCAGGGGCGTCTGCCAGCGGATGATCTCGGGGACCATCGAGGGGATCAGGTCGGGGTTGTCCCGCAGCTTCTGGTACTGGTCCGGATTCTCGTTTAGCGCCAGCAGCCCGCCGCTGATCGAATTGCGGGTGGTGTCGTTGCCGCCGACGATGAGGAGGATGATGTTGCCCAGATAGGCGTCCGGGGTCATGTCCCGCGTCGCATCGGAATGGGCCATCATCGAGACAAGATCACCCTTCGGTTCGGTATTCACCCGCTCATTCCACAACCGAAGGAAGTAGTTCAGGCAGACCATGAGCTCGGCCTGTTTCTCCTCTTCGGTCTCCACCAGGGCCCCGGGCATCGGCGGGGTGGTAGCCACGTCCGACCAGTAGGTGAGCCTGCGTCGCTCCTCGAATGGAAAGTCGAACAGGGTCGCCAGCATCTGGGTGGTGAGTTCGATCGAGACGCGGTCGACCCAGTCGAATGTCTCGCCGATCGGCAAGGCGTCGAGAATCTTGCCCGCCCGCTCGCGGATGATCGGCTCGAGGTTGGCGAGATTCGCCGGCGAGACGATCGGGCTCACCGCCTTGCGCTGGGCGTCGTGCCTGGGCGGGTCCATGGCGATGAAGCTCGGCCGGCGAAGCTCGGGCTTGGCGTCGCGGATGGTGATCCCGCCCAGCGCCGAGTCCGAGGAGAAGACGCCGTGGCTGGTGTCCACGGTCATGATGTCGGCGTATTTGGTGACCGACCAGTAGGGGCCGAACTCGCTTTGCCGACACCAGTGGACCGGTTCTTCCGCCCGCAGGCGCTCGAACCACGGCCAATGGGTGTTGGTGAGGAAGAGCTCCGGATCGCCGACATTGAAATCGGCGAGCGGCGTCGCGTAAGCCCTTGCGCGGGCGTCTTTCGCGATGCCGATTGAACCGTCGGCCATGATCGATCCTTTTCTCTCCTTACCGGATGGCTCGCACCGCCATGGCTTCGTAGCCCCTGATGAAGTTGGAGCGCAGGCGGCGCGGCTCGTCGACCATCTCGATGAAGGAGAAGCGCTGCAAGATCTCCTCCCAGACGATCTTCAACTGCATCTCAGCGAGGCGATTGCCCATGCAGCGATGCACCCCGAACCCGAAGGACAGATGCTGCCTGGGCCGCGGCCGGTCGAGGATGAATGCTTGCGGCGTGTCGATCACGGTCTCGTCGCGGTTACCCGAGACGTACCACATCACAACCTTGTCGCCCTTCCTGATGGATTTGCCCGAGAGCTCGTGATCGGCCAGGGCGGTGCGCCGCATGTGCGCCACCGGCGTTTGCCATCTGATGATTTCGGGGACGGCTGTCTCGAGAAGCGACGGCTCGCCGCGAAGGCGCGCGTAGATTTCCGGGTGCTCATTGAATGCCGCCAGGGCTCCGCTGATCGAGTGTCGGGTGGTGTCGCTCCCGGCAACGGTCAGAAGCACGATGTTGCCGAAGAACTCCTGCGGATCCTCGCTCGTCGTCGCCGCGCCATTGGCCAGCATGGAGATCAGGTCGTTGCGCGCCGCCGCGCCCTTTCGCTCGCTCCAAAGTGCGCCGAAGTGGGAGAAGATCGCCATGAGCTCCGCTTGGCGGGCTGCTTCGCTCTCCTGGGTGGCGTCCGGTCCGGGGGCGGCGAGGATCAGGTCCGAGGCGCGAGGCAGCAGGCGGCGGTGCTCGAAGGGAAAGTCGAACAGGGTAGCCAGCATCTGGCTGGTGAGTTCGACGGAGACCTTGTCGACGAAGTCGAAGGTCTCGCCCAGCGGCAGCTCATCGAGGATTCTCGCCGCCCGCGCGCGAATCAGGGGCGCCATGGCCGCCATGCTGGCGGTGGAGAACATCGGCGTCACCACCTTGCGCTCGGCATCGTGGTCGGGAGGGTCCAGGCCGATGAAGCTAGTGGTCCGGCTGGGCTCGACCCCATCGAAGATGGTGATCCCGCCGAGCTCGGAGCTCGAGGAAAAGACCTCGTGGTTTCCGTCGACGGCGATGATGTCGTTGAAGCGGGTGACCGACCAGTAGGGGCCGAAGTCGCTGGCTGCGCACCAATGCACCGGGTCTTCGTTGCGCAGGCGCTCGAACCACGGCCAATGGGTGTCGGTGCGATAGAGTTCGGCGTCGTCGACCCGGAAGTGCTCGATCGGGGTGGCGTAGGCGCGCTCCTTCGCCTCGTCCGCCAGCTTGATCGATCCGTCAGCCATGGGCGCCCGCTCCCCGCTCTCGAGAGTCATCCTACATCAAACCGGGCGACGGCATATCCATCGAGACCCACTCGGCACGGTTAGGATCGTCGGCAAGGTGCGGGCGGGCCTCGCCGGCGAGCCCGTTGAACCAGGGCGCCGCAACGAGTGGACGGGAAAACTCTCCGCGGCTTGTCTTGGTATTCAGGCGAGGTTCGGCGCCTCCGCGCTCGGCGCGGTGTCGACTGGCCGATGCCGGGCGCCGAGCCTCTCGATCAGGTGATCGCCAACGCGCATCGCATTGGCGACCGTGGTGAGCGTCGGATTGACCGCCCCGGCGGTGACGAAGAACGAAGTGTCCACCACGTACAGGTTGTCCAGTTCGTGGGCCTTGCACCACGGATCGAGGACCGAACTCTGCGGATCGGCGCCGAATCGGACCGTGCCGCACTGATGCGCCGTGCCATAGAGCGGCAGCAGGGAATCGAGCTGGAAGTGGTGCTGGGAAATGGGATGGGCGTGGTCGACGAAACCATCCAGCGATCTTTTCACGGTCTGCACGAGGCGCTGATGGCCTTCGAGGTTATTGTGCGTGTATTCGAGCACGATCCGCCCGTCGGAAGTCAGGCGGACGCGATTTCCAGGATCGGGCAAGTCTTCCGAAATCACCAGCAGGGATAGGAGCCGTTCGGCGATCGCGCCCATCAGGGGATCGGGGATGAGTGCGGGCGGCAGCCAGTCGGAGAGCTCGCCCTCGAGGGTCTGGCCGCTCATGTATTCAAGGAGCTGGACATGGCCCATGGGAAAGTCGAACCCGCCGCGCGGATCACGCCAATAGAAGTCGTTGACAGCCAGGGTCTTGGGGAAGGTGACATCGCAATGGGCGGCGGTCATTGAGACCATCGCCGTGAGGGTGTGAAACATGTAGTTGCGTCCGACCTGGTCGGAGCCGTTGGCCAGCCCACGTGGATGGCTCGGGGCGGCCGAAGCGAGCAGCAGGGCGGCGGTGTTGGCCGCTCCGGCGGCGACGACCACGACATCGCCGCTCCACCGCTCCTCCCCGTGCTCGGTCTGGCAGACGACCTGCGTCACCTCGCGGCCGCTGGGGTCCGTTTCGAGCCGAACGGCTTTGCGGCCCGGCAGCAGGGTGACGTTCGGCGCCTCCATCAAGGGCTCGATGGCCACCGTCCTGGCGTCGCACTTGGCCCGCAGCAGGCACGGGTAGCCGCCGCAGGTCTTGCAGCGAATGCAGGTCGAGGTGACTGGGTGCGCCTGATCGAGCCTGACGCCCAACGGGAGGGAGAACGGTCGCCACCCCTGGCTCTCCCAGTGGGTCTTGAGCAGGGCGATCCCAGGATCGTGGGGTATGGCCGGCCAGGCGTAGGGGGGTTCGTCGCCGTTCTCGGTGGGATCCTCACCGCGGGCGCCGTGGACCTGCCACAACCGCTCCGCCTCGTCGTAGTAAGGGGCGAGGTCGGCCAGGCTGATCGGCCAGGCCGGGGAAATTCCCCCGGCGTGCCGCACCTCTCCAAAGTCACCCTTTCGCAACCGCATCAATGCGGCCCCGTAGAAGGTGGTGTTGCCGCCCACCCAATAGTGGGTGTTGGGGGTGAACGGATGTCCGTTGCGATCGTACCAACGCTCCTGGGTTCGGTACCTATGCTGGATGAACACCGCGCGGGGACTCCAGTTTTCGGCTTCCCGGGGCAGATGCTCGCCACGCTCGAGGATGAGGATCGACACTCCGGTGGGCGCCAGGCGCTGGGCAAGGCTCGCCCCGCCGGCGCCAGAACCGACGATCACGACATCGAAGTGCGAAGCCATCCCCTCGCCTCCCCCTAGTCCCGCAAGTGATATCTCGCCGAGCCGGCGCGGATCACCGCCTCGACGAGCGGCGTGGGCAGGTAGTGGAGCAAGCCCGCCGCTATCTTGTTGTGCCAGCCCGGAACCACCACCACCACCCTTCCCCGATCATTGGCGCGGATCGCGGCCTCCACCACCGGTTCGGGCATCTGGAAGAACAATCGCGGCGAGGCGTCCATGATCGCCTGGGTGCCATTGGCGAGGGCGAACTCAGTGTGGGTGAATCCTGGGCACAAGGCGGTGATCCGGATCCCGGCGGCCCTGTATTCCGCGTCCAGGGCTTGGGAAAACTTGATCGCGAAGCTCTTGGCCGCCGGATAGAGGCTGTGCCCGGCCGCTCCGGGCGCGAAGCCGGCGAGGGAGGCGACATTGATGATCGCCCCGCCGCCGCGCTCGATCATTTTGGGAATGACTGCATGCGCCAGGCCGCAGGCGCTGACTACCATTGTCATCAGCAAGTCCCGCTGGCGCTCCCAAGGAACGGCCGCGAAGCTTTGCGGAATCGAAAACCCGGCGTTGTTGACCAGGACATCGATGGTTCGCCCGCGCGCCGCGACGCCCTCGAGAATACCGCGCTCGGCCTCGAAAAGCGCCAGATCGGCGGGCAGGGCAAAGGCGTCGGCGCCGAACTTGCCGCGAAGCTCGCTCGCCAGCGCCTCCAGCCGATCGGCGCGCCGGGCCACCAGCGCCAGATCGTAGCCTCGTGCGGCGTAGGCCCGGGCGAATTCGGCGCCCAGCCCCGCCGAGGCGCCGGTGATCAAGGCGAGCTTGTCGTTTGATTTCATCGCTGCGGCGAGTTCTGGAGGCCAAGCCGCCACGGTGCGGCATGACGCCAGCTTGTGGCGCGTTAGCGATTTGGTCAAATCAAGCCCTGTAGACCCTGGTGAGATCGCCAGATTCTTCAATCGGAGGGGCGCTTATGGCCTTGGCCATGTCCGTCGACTTGATCCAGGCCACGGTGCAGCTCGAACAACCGATCGGCGACGGCAGCCGGACGGTCGGCACCGGTTTCCTGCTTTCCGACCCGACCCCCGACGGGCGTCCGCGCGTTGTTCTTGTCACCGCCAATCATGTCTTCGAGAAGATGCCCGGCGATCAGGCGACGATCGGCTACCGGGTCGAAGGACCGGACGGCGTGTGGCGCTACGCACCCCAGAAGATCACCATCCGCAAGCACGGCGCGCCGGTCTGGACGCATCACCACAGCCGGGACGTGGCCGCCATCACCATCACCGCCCCGCCCGCCTTCGCCAAGGCGGCGATCCCGCTCGACTGGCTCGGCGGCGACGACGCATTCGACCGCCGCGGGCTGGGTCCCGGCGACGAGATGATGGCGCTGGGATTTCCCCAGGGCCTTTCGGCCAATTCGGCCGGGTTCCCTATCTTGAGGTCGGGCCGGGTGGCGTCCTACCCTTTGGGGCCGTCCACGGCATTCCCGACATTTCTTCTTGATTTCCGCGTCTTCCCGGGAAATTCCGGAGGACCGGTCTATGTCGACGACCCGGCCGGGCGGCAGGCCGGCGGTCAGCCGCAGGCTCCGTTCATCGCAGGCATGCTGACCCAACAGGTCCAGGTGGGCGATGAAAACCTCGATATCGGCATCGTCACCCAGGCGAAGTTCATCCGCGAGACGGTGGCCGAGCTCGACGGCCCCTCAGTCGTGACTCAGGCGGCCGAGGCTGCGCGACCGAGCGCCCCGGTGACCGATGTCCGGCCCTACGGCGCCGACACCGCCTCCGTCGGCCGCTGAGGCCGATCGCCGTCAGGCGCCGTAGAGGACGGAAATCGTTTCGGCGACGCAGGCGGGACGTTCCTCACCCTCGATCTCGATCGTGCAAAGGTTCTTGACTTGCAGCCCGCCGGCCTTCGGTTCGACCCCGATGAGCCTCTGGCGCAGCCGCACCCGCTTGCCAATTCTGACCATGCCGGTGAACCGGACCTTGTCCGAGCCGTAATTGATTCCCCTGGTGACGCCCTTCACGGGCATCAGTCCGCCAGACAGATACGGCAGGAGCGAAAGGGTCAGGTAGCCGTGGGCGATCGGACCGCCGATCTCCCGCGTCGCACGCTCCACATCGACGTGGATCCACTGATGATCCCCGGTGGCGTCGGCGAACTTGTTCACGCGATCCTGGGTGACTTCCAGCCACTCGGAAACGCCGGTCTCCTGGCCAACCAATCCGGCGAGGTCTTTGAGCTCCACAGCGTCCATCTCTTTCCTCCGCGTCTGAATTCCCTGAAACCGCATTGCGTGGCGTCAGAGCACGCCGCAACGGGCCTCAAACGATCGTCGATCCCTGCTTTCCCCAATAGGCGTCCCGGATCAGCCGTTTGTAGAGCTTTCCGGTCGCATGCCTGGGAAGCTCCGCCATGAACTCGATCCTGCGCGGCGCCTTGATGTGCGAGAGGTTGGCCAGGCAAAAGGCCGAGAGTTCGGCCGCGAGCGCCTCCCCCGCCTGGGCCCAGTCGGCGGGCTGGACGACCGCCACGACTTCTTCCCCCATCTCCTCGTGGGGTGCTCCGATCACCGCCACGTCGGCGACCAGTGGATGAGTGATGATGAGGTTTTCGATTTCCTGCGGATAGATGTTCACGCCGCCGGAAATGATCATGAAGCTCTTGCGGTCGGTGAGGAAGAGATAACCGTCTTCGTCGAGGAAGCCCACGTCGCCGAGGGTGGTCCAGCCGTGCATGTTCCGGCTCTCCGCGGTTTTTTCGGGCGCGTTATGGTATTCGAAGGCTCCGCCACCAGCGAAGTAAACGCCGCCTTCGGCACGGGCTGGTAGTTCGTTACCTTCCTCGTCGCAGATCTTTACTTCTCCACTGAGTCCCCGCCCAACGGAGCCCTTTTTGTTCAACCATTCTTCCGAGTTGATTGCGGTGAAACCATTGCCCTCGGTGCCGGCGTAGTACTCATGGATGATCGGGCCCCACCACGCGATCATCGCCTCCTTGACCGCAACCGGACATGGCGCGGCGGCGTGAAACACGCTCTTCAGCGATGAGAGATCGTACCGGCCTCGGACCTCAGCCGGCAGCTTGAGCATCCGCACGAAGTGGGTGGGCACCCACTGAGCGCAGGTGACCTTGTATTTCTCTATGTAGGCCAAGGCGAGTTCGGCGTCGAACCGCTCCATGAGGATGACTGTGCCCCCCAGAGCCTGGACCGACATCGACCAGCCGAGCGGCGCGGCGTGATAGAGCGGCGCCGGGGAGAGATAGACGGTCTCCGAGTCCAGGCCATAGAGCGCCGCTCCGAGCAGGGCGAGGGGGCTCGGCGCGTCGATCGGCTGGCTTTCGGCCGCGCCGATCCGCTTGACGCCCTTGGGCCTGCCCGTCGTTCCCGAGGAATAGAGCATGGCGCCGCCCGCGCTCTCATCGGCGATAGGCGTGGCCGGCATTGAGGACCTCGCCGCCTCGAAACTCCGATAGGGGCCGCGCGCACCTTCGACCATGAACAACTGAATGCCTGGGATCAGGGGTGCGACCTCGAGAGCAACCTCGGCCACCCCCGCGGAGGCGATGAACGCCTTCGCGCCGCAGTCGCGGACGATATACTCGGCCTCGCCCGCGGTGAGTTTCGAGGAGATGCAGGTGAAGCGCAGGCCGCTGCGCTGCGCCGCCCACAGGACCTCGTAATAGCGCGGCGAATTGTCCATGAAGATCGCTAGCCCGTCGCCGGCCGCCAAGCCCGCGGCGCGCAGCAGATGCGCGCCCTGGTTCGACCGCTCGTCGAGTTCGCGATAGGTCACGGTCTCGCCCGACCCGGCCATGACATAGGCCGGCTTGTCCGGCGTCGTCCTGGCATGGTGGGAGGGGTGCATGCTCACGCGGCCAGGGCGCTCGCCGGCGAACGCCCGAGGATCATGTCGCAAGCCTTCTCGGCGATCATGATGGTGGGCGCATTGGTGTTTCCCGAGACCAGCCTGGGCATCACCGAAGCGTCCACCACGCGCAGCCCTTGAACGCCGCGCACGCGCAGTTGCGGATCGACCACCGACGCCGGTCCATGACCCATCTGGCAGGTTCCCACCGGATGGTAGATGGTCGTCCCAGCCATGCGGGCGTATGCAAGCAAGGCCTCGTCGCCATCCACCGCGTCCCCCGGCATCATCTCGTGCTCGATCCATGGTTGCAGCGCCGGTTGCGCGGCGATCCTGCGTCCCCATCGCAGTGAGGCCACCGCCACCTCCTGGTCGAGCGGGTCGCTGAGGTAGTTGGGCGCGATGGCGGGATAGACGCTAGCGTCTGGCGACCTGATCCGGATGTGTCCGCGGCTCTCCGGCCGCACCTGGCAAGGGGCGATGGTGAGGCCCGGCAGGCGCTCCAGCTCCATCTTCTGTTCGTTGACGAATTTGTCTATGTCCATGGTCGCCGGCAGGATGTGGAACTGGATATCGGGACTGGCCAGATCGGGCCGCGACTTGCAGAAGACGGCGATGTGCGCGGCGGACAAGGTGAGCAGGCCCTTGCGCTGGAAGACATATTTCGCCGTCTCACCCAGGAAACGCGCCCCGCGAGTGAGTTCGTTGACCGAGATCGTTCCGCTCTTCAGCCGATAGCTGATCGAGATCACATAGTGATCCTGGAGATTCTCCCCAACGCCCGCCAGATCGGCGAGGACGGCAACGCCGTGCTTCGCGAGAAGCGCGCCTGGGCCAATGCCCGAAACCTGCAGAAGCTGCGGCGAGTTCACCGCGCCGCCGGCGAGGATCACCTCCCTGGCGGCCCTGGCCACCCGCCGCTCGCCGCGCTGCAGAAATTCAACGCCGATTGCGCGCCCGTCCTCGATGAGGATTTTCGTGGCTAAGGCGCCAGTCTCCACCACGAGATTGGCCCGGGCCATGGCGGGGTGAAGATAGGCGACCGCCGCTGAGCAACGCAGGCCGTTTTTCACCGTGAGCTGGTAGTAGCCCACCCCTTCCTGGTCCGCACCGTTCACATCCGGATTGCGTGGAAGCCCGGCCTCGACGCAGGCTTCCACAACCGCGTCGGAGACGTGGTGGCCCTGGGTCACGTCCGAGACGTTCAAAGGGCCCCCAACCGCATGGTGGTCGCCCGCCCCGCGCTCCTGATGCTCGGCGCGGAGGAAGTAGGGCCTGACATCGTCCCAGCCCCAGCCCTCGCAGCCCAGCTGGCGCCAGCCGTCGTAGTCGGAGTGCTGGCCGCGAATGTAGAGCAGGCCGTTGATCGAGGAGGAGCCGCCGAGCACCTTGCCGCGCGGCCAGATGTGGATCCGACCGCCCGTGCCGGCATCCGGCTCGGTGGGATAGAGCCAGTTTACCTTGGGATCCTTGAGCGTCTGGGAATAGCCCACCGGCACGTGGATCATCAGATTGGAAAGGAATTGGCCAGGGTTCTTCGTCGGCCGATCGTCGCCGCCCGCTTCCAGAAGGAGCACCTTGGTCTTCAAGTCGGCGGTGAGCCTGTTGGCGAGCACGCAGCCCGCGGATCCCGCCCCAATGACAATGTAGTCGGCCAAAACCGTATCGGCCATGCGCGCGCCCTTTGTCCGTTGGGTTTGTTCAGATCACCCGACGCCTTATGACGCCGCAGGCGCGCCGCCGTAAAGGCCGCGGCGCTCCAGGCGCGCCGTCTCCGCTAGCGTCGCAAGCGCGGGGCGGGTAATCGCGAGACAAGTCGTGCATCCAAACGCGGAGCCTTGCCATGTCCAAACCCACCTTCGAAACCCTGATCCTGGATGTCGACGAACAGATCGCGACTATAACCCTCAACCGCCCTGAGCGTCTGAACGCCTTCACCACCAAAATGATGCTCGACCTTCTCGCCGCCTTCGACCTCACCGACGCCGACGACGAGATCAAGGCCGTGATCGTCACCGGAGCGGGCCGGGGCTTCTGCGCGGGCGCCGACTTGGCCGGCGGCGGCGCCACCTTCGATCGTTCGCGGAGCGATCCCGAGCGGATGGCCGCCCGGGTCGGAGGTGTCGAACCCGACGGTGGCGGGCGAGTGACCCTGCGGATCTTCGACAGCCTCAAGCCGGTGCTGGCGGCGGTCAATGGAGCGGCCGTCGGGGTCGGAGCGACCATGCAACTGGCCATGGACATCCGTCTGGCCTCCACCGAGGCGCGCTATGGCTTCGTTTTCGCCAGGCGCGGACTGACCCCGGAGGCGGCCTCGTCCTGGTTCCTGCCCAGGCTGGTCGGCGTCCAGACGGCCCTCGAGTGGTGCTACACCGGCCGCGTCTTTTCTGCGGGCGAAGCGCATGAGAAGGGTCTGGTGCGATCGCTGCACGCGCCCGCCGAACTCCTCCCGGCTGCCCGCGCCCTGGCCAGGGAGATCATCGACAACACCTCTCCGGTCTCGATCGCTCTCACCCGCCAGTTGATCTGGCGAATGGCCGGGGCCGATCACCCAATGCAGGCGCACCGCGCCGACAGCCGAGCCATCCAGGCCCGCGGCCCCTCTCCAGATGCGCGCGAGGGCGTGACCTCGTTCCTCGAAAAGCGCGCGCCGCATTATCCGGGAAGGGTCTCTCAGGAGCTCCCGGATATCTGGCCGCATTGGAAGGCCCCTGTCTTCAGCTGACCGCCCCCCTTCCTTCGGCCGTCCGCATGCGCTTGCGGAGCAACATCGAAACATACGGTTAAGGCGAGTCTGGTCAGATGCGGCCTTGGCCGCCGGATGTCCGGCACTCGACCCAAGGCCCGCCGCCGTCATGAGCGAAACCGCCCTTCGACCCGACAGCGAGGCCGACGTCGCCGAGCCGATGCCAGAGCGGAAGAATCGATCCCGCACGGCGATCTTGAAACGCCTGGCGGACGTCGTCAGCCTGCCGGCGAGCCGGGTGAACGCGTTCGAACGGTCGGTCACCGCCGATCTCCTGGTCGAGATTCTGCGCGACGCGGATCTCGAGGAGAGAGTGAAGGTGGCCCGCAGGCTGGCTACGCTCAACGAGATTCCCAATGTCCTGGTCCGCCTGATCCTGCGCGACGACATCGAGGTCGCCGCGCCGCTGTTGAAAGACAACAACTCGCTCAACGACTGCGATCTGCTCGACTGCGTTCGCGCCTCCGGCGAGGCCCATCGCCTGGCCGTCGCCGGCCGCCGAGGGATCAGCGAAGTCGTCGTCGAAGCCCTGGTCGAGGCGGGTGATATCGCGGTCGTCGAGGCCCTTCTGAGGAACGAGCAGGCGCGGTTCCCGCACGGCGCGATCCAATCGGTGGCGATGATGACCCGCCTGCGACCGCAGATCTCGCCGCTGCTCCTTCGCCGCCCAGAGCTTCGGCCCAGCCACGCCTATGTCCTTTTCTGGTGGGTGGATGGGGCGGCGCGCAGGACCATCCTCCAGAGGTTCGCGGTCTCCCGCGAAATCCTTCAGGAGGCGGCCGCCGATGTCTTCGGTCTTGCCGCCGCCGAAGGCTGGCGAGATCCGCTCTCGCGGATGGCGCTTCAATTCATCGAACGCCGCCAGCGCGATCGCGCCGCCTTGGCCCGCAGTCGTTTCGCCAGCCTGGAGGAGGCGATCGGCGAGGCCGAAAGAGCCCCAAGCCGGGAAATGGTCGAGGAGATCGCGCGCCTTGCGGGGGTCAAGTCGATGACCGCCGCGAAGATCCTCGCCGACCGCGGCGGTGAACCGATGGCCATATTGTGCAAGGCGACTGGCTTGCCGAAGTCCTCGCTGCGGTCCCTCTGGCGAGCAACCAGACGGCAGGAAATCATGGCAACCGGCGAGACTAGCGCCGCCCTGGAAAACGTACTCCAGGTGTTCGACATGACCGCGGTCGACCGCGCCCAGACAGTCTTGCGCTATTGGAACTGGGCTCTCTCCTCGGGTCTGCCTCCCGCGCTGCTGAACGCGATCCAGGCGAGTGAGCACGAAGCTGTTCGCACCCACGCCGATCCTGAATTGTCGGTCGTCCCGCCGATCTCGGCGGACGCCGTCACCTGAGTTTACGACATCTCTGCACAGTGACGAGCGCCAGTCTCTTCCAAGGCGAGGTGGTTGTTTCACTTGACTCGTCAGCATGCGGGCGATCAATGACAGGTTTCCGATGGCTGCCCGTCGGTCGGCTCGACGGTCTACAAGTTCGCGCGGGGGCTCGCGGCCCCACAATGGCGGCGATCGATCGCTGAACAACGGAAAGACAAATGATGGATGACAAGGTGGAAATCATTGAAATGACGGCGGAGATCGTCGCCGCCTATGTGGAGAACAACACGATCTCGACGACCGATCTCCCGGCGCTGATACAGAGTGTCCACCGCGCGCTGAATTCGATTTCCAGCGGCGCCGAACCGGTGGAGGCCGCGCCGAAGGAACCGGCGGTGCCGGTTCGCCGCTCGATCACGCCGGACCATCTGGTGTGCCTGGAAGACGGCCGCAAGTTCAAGTCTCTGAAGCGCCATCTGCGGACGAAATACAATATGAGCCCCGAGGACTACCGGGCGAAGTGGGGCCTGGCGAAGGATTACCCAATGGTCGCCCCCAACTACGCCAAGGCCCGATCCGACCTGGCCAAGCAGATGGGACTGGGTCAAGGCGGCCGCCAGGCGCCGCGCAAGCGCCGCTAGGAATCGGTCGCCGGCCAGCCGTCGAGACCCGCACGAAACTTGCCTCCGTCCGCCGGCGCCCGCGAGCAGAAATCGCTTGCCGCTGATTCGCGGATCGAGTGATAGTCGAATCGTCGCGATTCCATGGAGTTCCCGGGGATTCCTCGATGAGGGTGCAAATGGGTGCGCCCGCCACGGCGATGCGCGCGCACGAAGAGCTCTTCGCCTATTGGTCGAGCCTGCGGCGCGGCGGTCGACTGCCGGGACGAGCCGACCTCGATCCAGCCGGGTTCAAGCGGCTGCTGCCGGCGATCTGTCTCATCGATGTCAGGTCGAGCCCGAGGGATTATCGGGTGCGCCTGGCCGGCACCCGTCTCTACGGGGTGTTCGGCGGCGAGATCACCGGCAAGGGGCTCGCCGAGATATATGGCCCCTCGGCCGCGGAATACTGGCGAGTCGAGTTGGATAAGGTCGTGCTGACCGCTCGCCCGGCCGTGGGCTATCACAATTTGGCGTGGCGAGGGGCTGCGCAGATGACGATACTGTGGATGCGCCTGCCCCTCGCGAAGGATGGTCGGACCGTCGATATGATGCTCGGCTATGACGCCGTCTTGGGGATCTCCGGCGTCGACGTGACGGGCGGGCGCGCCGCCTGAGCCGACATCGCCTCTGAGCGGATTCGCTCGACCATCGCCAACAGGCCGTTGGATCTCTGCGCCGACAAGGCCCCGATGAGACCGAGCTTTGCGAACGCCGCCTTGGCGTCGAAGGCCAGGATCTCGGCCGGCTGGCGCGCGCTGTAGAGCCCGAGCAGAATGGCGATCAGGCCGCGAACAATGTGGGCGTCGGAATCGCCGCGAAACGAGAGTCGACCCCCCTGATCGCGAGCGGCGACCAGCCACACCTGGCTGGCGCACCCGCGAACCTTGTTTGCCTCGTTGTATTGCGCCGTATCAAGGGGACGCAGGTCGCGCCCCAGATCGATCACGTGGCGATAACGCTGTTCCCAATCTCCGAGGAGTTCGAACTCGTCCGAAAGTCGGGTGAGTTCGGTGTCGATCGTCGACGGCGTGAAGGCCTGAACATCCATCGGCCGGCGTCGTTAGGCCCGATGCGCCAAGGTGGCAACCGCGTTCGTCAGCCTGCACCCAGGGTCACTCTCGCCTCGAGCCCCCGGCCCGGCTGGCAATGGAGTTTCAAGGCGCCGCCCATGTTCCGGCACAACAGCCTGGCGATCGGCAGGCCCAGCCCGGCGCCTTCGTTGGGGCGTGTGAGAGTGTTCTCGCCCTGTTCGAATGGTCGCAGGAGTCGGGAAATTTCCGCCGGATCGACGCCTTCGCCGTCATCCTCGACGACGATCTCGACCCGCTCGCCGCGCCGGACGGCGCGCAGGCGGATCTCACCTCCAGGCGGGGAGAAGGTGATGGCGTTCTGGACCAGGTTGGCGAGCACCGTTCTTAGGCCCCTCGCATCGGCCCTGACGACCGGGAGCCGTCCTTGGCCTTCGACCACGATCCTGAGGGCCTTCTTTCCGATCTCGTCGCCAAACCCATCGAGCGCGTCGTCGATGGCGTGATCCAAGGGCTCGCACACCAACTGAAGATCACTCACCTGGCCCTCCAGGCGCAGGATCTCCAGCATTTGATTCACCAGCCGCAGCAGCTTGTGTCCAGAAACCCGGACATGCTCGGCGTATTCCTTGTACTGGGGCGATCCGAGCGGTCCGCACAGCTCATTGGCGAGGATCTCCGAAAAGCCGATCACCGAATTCAGAGGCGTTCTGAGTTCATGGCTCGCGAGGCGCAGGAACGACCGGTTGCGTTCATCCAGAATGCTCACGCGGCGTTCGTTCAGGGCGCGCCGGTGTGCGTCGCTGGGCTTGGAAATCGGAACCACATTTGCCGCCATCAGCTCCCAATGCGCTCCTGTCGTGTGTCGGGCGATCGGCGCGGCGCCCCTCGGTCGAGGAACGAAAACCTCGGCGCCAGGAAGGTAGCCCTCGCCGCTTACCATTGTGTTGCCCGCGGGGAGTTCCGCTGAGCGGCTGATCGCGCCATGATTGAGCGGTCTCGTAGGCGCGGTTCGCAGGGGTTAGGCTCCTGGACGCCGCACGCTTCGGCGAAGGCAAGGACGTCTGGCTATCCCATCGTGGCGCAAAGCATAGAATCCTCGTCGTCTCCGGTTCCCGATCGGGAGCATGGCGGATTATCCGAGGCCGCGGCCTGGAACGCGGCCTGGTTCGCGACGACCACATTCGCGGCCCTCGCCTGGCCGCCCACGGCGCGCGGATCAGCACCCACTTGGGCCCTCGCCGCCGCTTCGCTCGGCGCCGCCGCGAGCCTGATTCTCCGTGCTCGAAGCTGGCCCGGCCGGAATCATGTCCTCCTCCTGATCTGGACGATCGGAATCACTGGGGCTGTTCTGCTCTATGGCGGCCTGACCGGTCCCTTGGCGGCGCTTGTTCCGGCTCCATTGGCCGCGGCGATCGTCCTTGGCCGGCGGCGCACGGTCGCCGCGGGCGCGGCATTCACCGTCGTCGTCGTCGGTGTCGCCGGGCTGGCGGCCGCGGCCGGAGGCGCGAGCGTCGAACCGCGTCCATGGCTGGCGATCTTCGCGGTCCTGCTCATCGTTGCCGCGGTCGCCTCCGCGCTTGTTCTCCAATCGCGGCGCGCGGCCGCCAGCGAGGCGGCGGCGGCCGCCGCCGAGCGGCGGTCAAGAGCTCTTCTCGCCGGCCAAGGGCTGCTCATCGTCGATCTCGATCTCGGCGGTCATGTGCGCGAGACTTTCGGCCAGTCCTCCGAGCCGTTCGCGTGCGGAGTTCCGAGAGGCGAGTTCGCCGATCTGGCGGCCGAGCCGGAGGTTCTGAAGGACGCGCTCGAGCGCGCCAGAACAGAGCATCGCGTGGAGATCATGTTTGCGCCGGCGGGAGCGGAGGATCGATGCCTCGCCGCATTGGTGAGCGCCCAGGAGGATGGGTTCATCGCCGTTGTCCGCGACGTCTCTCAGGAACGGTCCCGACAGGTTCTTCTGGAACAGTCCGCGTCGGAGGCGTTTGCGCTTGCGGACAACAAGTCGCGTTTCCTCGCCAACATGAGCCACGAGCTGCGCACGCCGCTGAACGCCGTTATCGGTTTCTCCGACATAATGCGCAGCCAGATGTTCGGACCCCTTGCTCCGAAATATACGGAGTACGCGGAACTGATCCACGAATCGGGCGGCCATCTGCTTGATCTGATCAACGACGTGCTGGATCTGTCGAAAATCGAGGCCGAGCGCTACGAGCCTGCCCTGGAGACGTTCGACGCTCGGGAGGCCGTGTCGGCGGCGCTGCGCCTGACGCGCGTCCAGGCCGAGACCTCGCAGGTCAGACTGCGCGGCGCCCTGGGTCTGGATCCGATCCGGGTCAACGCGGATCGACGCGCCATAAAGCAGATAGTCATCAATCTCGTCTCCAACGCCCTGAAGTTCACGCCCGCCGGAGGCTCGGTGACCGTGGGATTGCGCGCTGCGGACGGCGGCCTCGAGTTGGTGGTCGGCGACACCGGAATCGGCATTTCATCCGAAGATCTCGCGCGGCTCGGTAACCCATACGAACAGGCCGGCGGTCCCGCACTGAATGCGATGGGCTGGGGCTTGGGACTGTCGTTGGTGCGGGCTCTGTGCGAACTGCACGGCGGGTCGATGTCGATCCAGAGCACGCTGGGCGAGGGCACGGTAGTGGCGGTCCGGCTACCTGTGCTTTCGCCGGAAGCCGCCAGAGAGGCGGATCCACCCAAGTCGCCGCCAGGCGACAATGTCATCGCATTCAACCCCGGGCGATGAAGCCTCATTTCCCTGATGACTCAGTGAAAGGCGCCGCGTGGCCAGGATGAACTCGATGATCAGTGGCCGGGACGCGGGAGAACGACACGCATTCTCGTCCACCTCGCCGCCGTGTGGGCTCCCCAAGACGGCGAAGCAGGCTTAGCCCTCGAGTTCACTCAGGAGACGCGGGGATTGCTGCTGTCTACGCAAGTTTGGGTGATGGCCCTGATCCGCCGAGCCGAACTTGCCGGGGCGTTCGCGACCGTGGTCCGCAAAGGCGATGTCCGCGCCGGAGCGGTGTTGGTGAGGTGCGTCAGCCGCGCCCCTTCCGAGGTCCGCCTCTTTGCGGAGGCCATCCGCGGCGACGGCGAACGGGTATGGATGCAGCCGCTGCCGCGTGCCAACACGTCGGACCTGGAAGCCTACATCGACCGCGCCGCGCGCATCGATCCAGATCTTTGGGTCGTCGAGATCGAAGATGTCGACGGCGCCCGCTTGCTCACCGAACAAGTGGAAAAGTCTTAACCCTGTTCCTCAATGACGCGGAAAGCCGGAGGTGGGCAAATGGCTGCTTCGCCAATCCGATTGGGCCCGGCGCGCCAATGCTCTTCCTCCTCAACGACGTGGTCCTTGATCTTACGAAGGCCGAGCTTTCCCCAGGCGAAGCGGCGCACCGCTATCGCCGCCTCTCCCTTGACTACGTCGAAAGCCTTGGGGCCGAACTCTTCGCCGATTGCCCCAGACTCCAGAAAACCGACCCCGATCGCGCCGTGCGCCTGGCGACGATGATCGTCGCGATCGCGCCGCGCATCAACGCCGCCCTGTTCGTATCCCCGGCCCTTGGCTGTGATCCGTTGGAAGTGAGCGCGCGCTTCGACCGGGTCGGACTGGAGGTTCTCGATCAGCTGCGACGCGACCAGAACGACGGCAAATCGATCGGCTTTTCCGCCGATCGCGCGGTCTGGCGGCGACTTGCGGCCTGATCGATAGCCCTCCGCCGCCGTTTGCTTTCGGCTCCAGCCTTCGCTAGCTGGCGCGCATGCCCGCCCCCACCGCAGCCGAGGCCGCGCGCCGGCGCACCTTCGCAATCATCAGCCATCCGGACGCTGGCAAGACCACGCTCACTGAAAATCTTCTGCTCGCGGGCGGTGCGATCCGGGCTGCTGGCGCGGTGCGCGCCCGGGGCGAGCAGCGCCGCACACGTTCCGACTGGATGAAGATCGAGCGCGAGCGCGGCATCTCAGTATCCGCGAGCGTCATGACCTTTGACCACGCCGGGACGATGTTCAATTTGCTGGATACCCCGGGCCACGAGGACTTCTCCGAGGACACCTACCGCACGCTCACGGCCGCTGACGCAGCGGTGATGGTTCTCGACGCCGCCAAGGGGATCGAGCCGCAGACCCTGAAGCTCTTCGAGGTCTGCCGGCTGCGAGACATTCCGATCATCACCTTCATCAACAAGATGGATCGTGAGGCCCTCGATCCCTTTGCCCTGATGGACGAAATCGCCGCGAAACTGGCGCTGGATCCCGCCCCGCTCTACTGGCCGGCCGGTTCGGGCGTTCGCTTCAAGGGCGTCGTGGATCTCAGAGCCCAGACATTCGCGCCATACCGCAGGCGTCAAGACGAGGCGTGCGAGTCCATCTCCTTGAGCACGGAGGCGCTTTCCTCGCACCTCGACCCGGAGACTCTGGCGGAAGCTCGGGAGGGCGCCGAACTGATCACCCACGCTTCTCTCCCCTTCGAGCGCAAGAGCTTCCTGGAGGGGCACATGACGCCGGTGTTCTTTGGCTCCGCCCTGCGCCGTTTTGGCGTGCGGGAACTCCTCGAGGGCCTGCGTGATCTTGCTCCCCCGCCAAAGTCCGTGGCCGCCCAGAGGGCGGGTGTGGAGACGATCATCTCCCCCGGAACAGACGAGGTCAGCGGCTTCGTGTTCAAGATCCAGGCGAACATGGACCCCAACCACCGGGACCGCGTCGCCTTTCTTCGCCTCTGTTCCGGCCGCTTCACCAGGGGCATGAAACTGAAGGTCGAGCGCAACGGCCGCCAAATGAGCGTCAACGCGCCGATCCTGTTCTTCGCCTCGGACCGGGAACTCGCACAGGAAGCCTTTGCCGGCGACGTGATCGGCATTCCCAACCATGGCATCCTGCGCGTGGGCGACAGTCTCTCGGAAAGCGGCGATGTGCGGTTCGCGGGCCTGCCGAACTTCGCGCCGGAGATCCTCAGGCGGGTTCGGGCCACCGATCCCCTGAAAGCCAAGCATCTGAAGAAGGCGCTCGACGGCCTCGCGGAGGAGGGCGTGACCCAACTATTCCGACCCTTCATCGGTTCGGATTTCATCGTCGGCGCGGTCGGCCAGCTCCAGTTCGATGTGATGGCCGACCGGCTCGGCGGCGAGTTCGGCCTGGAGGTGCTGTTCGAAGCTTCGCCATGGGTCGAGGCCCGGTGGCTGGACGGCGCCAAGGGCGACATCGAGGATTTCATCAACAAGCACCGCACCGCCATGGCCGCCGACATCGACGAACGGATCGTGTTCCTCGCGAAATCGGCCTGGGAGCTCGGCTATCTTTCCGAGCGGTTTCCCAAGCTGGTCTTCGCCCGGACCCGCGAACGGGGCTGACCGCCGTGTCCGTCGCGGACGCGATGCATGCCGTCTACGGTTCGCCGCCGCCGGGCCTTATCGGCCCCCCGAGCGGAGCATTGCAGGTTTCTCCGCTGTCTCCCGGCGCGGCGGCGCTGGAGGAGATTGCTGACGCCAGTCTCGCCGGCATGATCGTGGCGGCCCCGCCAGGCGCTTTGGAGCGGCGGTTCGTCCTGGCCCACGGCTTGCGCGCCTTGCGGGTCGGCGGGGAGCTGATCGCGGTCGCGCCCAAGAAGCGCGGCGGGGCGCGCCTGAATGACGAGCTGCGGGCCTTCGGCTGCGAGCCGATGGAGACAGCGCGGCGTCATCATCGGATCGTCTCGTGCTCGCGCCCCGCCAAAATGCGGGGACTCGCCGAGGCCATCGCCGCGGGCGGGCCGCAGATCGCGCCTGCGCTTGGTCTTTGGTCGCAGCCCGGGGTCTTCAGCTGGGATCGTCTCGACCCCGGGACCGCCCTCCTGCTCGAGGCGGGACATCCATTCCGCGGGCGTGGCGCGGACTTTGGCTGCGGCGTCGGGGTGCTGGGGCGGGCGGTTCTCGAGAACCGCGAGGTGACCGGCCTGATCCTTGCGGACATCGACCGTCGGGCGATCTCGGCGGCCGAGCAAAACATCGCCGACTCTCGCGCCCAGTTCGTTCACATCGATCTGCGCCTTGCCCCGACCCGGTTCGCCGACCTCGACTTCGTGGTCATGAACCCGCCATTCCACCAAGTGGGACGAAGGAGCCACAGCCTGGGTCAGGGCTTCATCGCCTCCGCGGCCGACGCCCTGCACGCGGGAGGACTATGCCGAATTGTCGCCAACGCCTCGCTGCCCTACGAGGGCGCCCTCGCGCGCGCCTTTTCGAAGGTGACGGAGCTTGGCCGCCGCGCGGGCTACAAACTCTTCGAGGCGGTGAAATGAGGGCCGGCGCGCAGACCCGCGTCGACCGGCTGCTCGCCAATCTCGGCTATGGTTCGAGAACCGAAGTGCGGACGCTGCTCACAGCCGGCTGGGTGACGCTCGACGACGTCGCGGTGGGCGATGGCGCGCTCAAGGTTCGCTTGGATCGAGATCTCTGCGAACGAATGCGGGTAGCCGATGAGCCGCTCGATCCGCCCGCGCCGCTGAGCCTCATCGTCCACAAACCTCTCGGAGTGGTCTGCTCGCACAAGGATTTCGGGCGCAGCGTCTACGAACTGCTGCCACAACGCTGGCGAAGGCGCAGCCCGGCCCTCTCGAGTATCGGCCGGCTGGATCTGGACACCACCGGCCTCCTCATCCTCACTGACGACGGCGCCCTGCTGCACAGTCTCATTTCGCCGAGGCGGCGGGTGGCGAAACGTTATCGGGCGGAGCTGGAAAGGCCGCTCGGTGGCGATGAAGCCGTCCTCTTCGCCTCCGGAGAGATGTGGTTGGAAGGGGAGACGACGCCCCTGGCGCCCGCGTTGCTGGAGCCTGTCACGCGCGTCGCCGTCTACCTGACGATCACCGAGGGCCGCTACCATCAGGTGCGGAGGATGTTCGCGGCCACCGGAAACCGGGTGACCGCACTTCATCGCGATCGCATCGGCGCCCTGGGACTTCCGGATGATCTCTCGCCTGGAGAGTGGCGGATTCTCGATTATCGCGAGCAGGCATTGCTGCTCACGGCGTAGCTCCTGGCTAGAAAACCGCCGGGGGCGCGGGCTGGCCGGCTCCCGAGGCGGAGTCGTCGCCGGCGGAGGATGGTTCGGGGTCGGCCGGGCCGATGAGGACCGGCGGGCGGTCGATGGGGATCGCCACGGCGTCGGGGCGATCGCCATAAGCCCGGTGCAGTGAATAGAAGCGCGGCCTCACCGGCGCCGTGGACGTCGTCGAAGCCGCGGCCATGGTGATCGGCAGCGGAGTCGCCTCGCTGACGACCGGGTTCGCTGGCGCCGGCGGCGGGGTCGCGACGGTGGCCGCCGGCGGCGTTGGTTCCACGGCGATCAGCGGCGCCGCTGGCGCGCGCATGCGCCTTGCCGGGACGACGGTCACGCTCGGCGCGGAGTCGTAGATGCTGGCCGGCGCGGCCGCGACGCTTGGCGAAGCGGGCGCAGCCATTTCGACGGCGGCTGCGCGTTCGACTCTCGGCGCGTCGAGCGACGATCGGTCGGTCCGCTCGATCGCGGCCTTGTTCGTCCAGTTCAGCAAACGGCCGCGATAGGTCGGCGCAGACGGCGGTGTCGCGTCCGAGACGACCTGGCCGGGCGCCGCGGAGTCAGGGGCGGCCGGCGGGCCGTATCGGTCCTGCGTCATCGGCGCGGCGAGAGCTGCCGCGGGAACCGCCAGAAGGGCGAGCGAGAGAGCAAGGTGAAGGCGCATGGCGGACCCTGATGCAAAACCCGTGCCTGCCAAGGCGTAGCGAAAATCGTTTAACCCTCGCCTAACGTCCCCTCCACCAGACGAGGGCGCGCGCCTCGAGCGCCTGGAAGGCGAAATGGAGCAGACCGGCCATCACGGCGAGAACGATGATCGCCGCGAACATCCTGGCGGTCTGCAGCCGGTTGCCAGCTTCGAGAATGCGCCAGGCGAGGCCCTGTGCGCCGCCGGAGCCAGCCACGAATTCCGCCACCACCGCGCCGATCACCGCCAATCCGGCAGCCACCTTGTGGCCCTCCAACATGGCGGGTACCGCCGCGGGCATGCGAAGCCGCAGCAGCCGTTGCATCGGCCCGGCCCCGTAGAGATCAAAGAGTCGCTCCAGGTCCGGGTCGGCGGATTTGAGCCCGGTCACGACGCCCGAATAGATCGGGAAAAAGGCGACAATGGCGGCCAGGGCGACAATCGCCCTGCCGGGGTGGTCGATGCCCGCCCAGATCACGAACAGCGGCGCGATGGCGACCACCGGAGTTACCTGCAAACCGACGGCGAGCGGGCGAACGGCGTTCTCGACGGTCCGGTCGAGGCTCACGAAGAGACCAACCGAGGAGGCGAACAAACTGGCGGCCGCCAGGGCGAGGAGCGCCATGGAGAGGGTGCGCCAAGCGGCGAGCGCCAGAGAAGGCGCGCCTTCGACCAGCGCCGCGGCAACCTGGGATGGCGGCGGGAGTAGAAAGGCGGGGATGCGAGCGGCGCGGCAGACCGTTTCCCACAACAGCAGAAGCAGGGTGATGAGGGCAACGGGCGCGAGGACCCGCTCCAACCGGTTCATGCCGATGCCCCCATGACGAGGGCAAGCTCGGCGGAGACCGCTTCGGCGGCGTGGCGGAACAGAGGGGTGGCGCGGAATCCCGCGGGTCTCGGCAGCGGCGCCTCCACGGTGATCTGCGCCGCGGCCCGTCCGGGACCACAGGTCATGACCACCACCCGAGCGGCCATATACACCGCCTCCTCGACGCTGTGGGTGACGAAGACTATCGCCGCTCTCTCCACTTGCCACAGCAAAAGCAGGTCATCGGCCAGCGCGCGGCGGGTTATCTCATCGAGAGCGGCGAAGGGTTCGTCCAACAGGAGAACCCGAGGCGCCGTGACAAGGGCCCGGGCCAGGGCGACCCGCATCGCCATTCCCCCGGAGAGCTGGGCTGGCCGGGCGCCTTGGGAGCCGCCGAGCCCGACGCGTTGCAAAGCCTGCGCCGCGCGCCTTCGAGCCTCCCCTCGGGGCGCCCCCGCCAGCTCAAGCGGAAGGGCGACGTTGGCCAGCGCGGTGAGCCAGGGCGCAAGCGTGGCGGCCTGGAATACCATGGAGGTCTCGCCGCGACCGGCGGCGAGCCGGGTCCGCCCGCGCGTGGGAGTCTCCAGGCCGGCGAGGAGCCGCAGGGCAGTCGACTTGCCGCATCCCGACGGTCCGACAAGGGCGACAATCTCGCCATCGCTCACTGAAAGCTCGAATGGGCCGAGCACCCGGCCAGCCGCCGCATACTCGACCTCCACCCCTTCAAGGGCTGCAGCCTCGACCCCGACGGCGCGCGCGGCCAACCGCTATTTCGCGGCCGGGGGCAAAAAACGCAAGGTGTAGGCGGCCCGCCAGTCGAGTGACTTGGGGTAGACGCCTTGGCCCGATGCGACCTTGAAGAAGGCCGCCCACCGGCCATCGCTCATCGCGCCGGGGCCGAATTTCTGCGCATCGCCGGAATCTACGATCCCAAAGGCCACCATCTTTTGCCGCGCCTGGGCCAGCACATCGGCGGTCATCTCGGGATTGTCCTTCATGATGAGCGCATCGCCGGGCCCCGGATCGCCGTGAAGGTAGGCCCGCCAGCCCGCGGCGGTCGCCTCGACGAAGGCGCGGACGGCCGAGGGGTTGATCGTGATGAGCCGGTCGGACGCCAGGACCATGTCCGCATAGCCGGGATAGCCCTCGTCGGCGAGGAGGAACACCAACGGCTTGACGTGACCCTGCGTCTCGAGCGTGTAGGGCTCGCTGGTCAGGTAGCCTTGCTGGACGATCCGCTGGTCGGAAAGGAAGGGCGCATTGTTGAAGGCGTATTTGCGCACCTGGTCGTCGGTGAAGCCATATTTGGCCTTGAGCCATACCCAGAAGGCGGTGATCGAGGCGTCCGAGAGCAAGATCGGATGGCCCTTCATATCGGCGATGGAGCGTATGCCGGCGCCCTGATGGGCGATCAGGACCTGCGGGTCCTTCTGCATGAAGGCCGCCACCGCCCGGACCGGTACGCCAGCCTGGACCAGATTCATCACGATGAAGCTGTTGGAGCCGATACCCATCTCCACCGCCCCGGCGGCGACGAGCTGGGGAACATTCACCCCCGGCCCGCCTGGGATGATGGTGACAGCCAGGCCGCGCTTGGCGTATTCCCCGTTCGCCAGCGCCTCATAGAAACCGCCCTGTTCGGCCTCGGCGCGCCAGTCGGTGGCGAAGCGAATGGGAAGGGGCGCCCGTTTGGCTTGACCGCGCGGCGGCCCCGGGGAACAGGCGATCAGAAACGCCGCCAGCGCAATCGCCGCGGAGGCGAAGACTTTCATGCGCCCAAAACACCCAGGAATGACAAGCGCCGGAGGTTAGGCCGGCCCGGGCATCAAGCCAAGGTCGGGCCCACGTTGTGCGTCTCAACGGGCAACGATCGAACCGTATCGCCAGCGGCGCGGGCGATGATCTCTGAGAGTTGCTCGCAGCCGCCTCGAACCAGGTCGAGGTCTTCGCAGATCAGGCCCGCCTGCGCGGCAAGGAGGTCCTGTGCAGTTCGACACTCGAGCAACCCGGCGAGGCCGGCGGCCGCGGTGAGACAGCGATCTTGGAATAGCCGCGTGGAGAGTCGGGCGACGGCGTGCGCCTCGACGATTACCGCGACCCCGACGCCTACAGCGCCGATCCCGGTCTTCGGAGCTCTTGCAATCATGATGCTGCAATGCACTATTTCGTGCCGCAATGCAAGAAAAAACAGCGTTTTCGCGGCGCCCAGCCACCCTCGCCTCTTTGCCAAAGCAAACACGATGCCTCAGGAAACGTCGGGGTGGAGTGGCTCTCGACCCTCCCAAGAACCAAATGGCGGGGCCTAGGTGGGTTGCTTCGTCAGCAACTCGCGGCGGCCCTCGAGGACCAGCCATTCGCTCTCGGCCGCGGCAAGCTCGGTCTTGGCCTTCGCCAGGGCCACCGTGCGACGGCCGAAAGAGATGGGATCGGTTCTGTAGAGATCTGGATCGGCGAGAATCGCCTCGCTCGCCATGATCGCAGCTGAAAGCGCCAGAATATTCGTCTCCAGTTCGGCAAGCCTGCGCTCGTCCTTGTAGGTGAGCTTGAGCGAGGGAACATTGTGGCGAGCCTGTTTCTCCAAGATTGACCGCCGGCGCGGGACTTCCGCCTCGGAGCTGAGAAAGAGTGGATTTTGGGCGACGAAATCCGACCAGCCTCCGGGCGTCTCGACGAAGCGCCCGCGGCCATCCAAGGCGATGGTGGAGGTGGCGACGCGATCGATGAAGTCGCGATCGTGGCTGACCAGCATCAGCGTCCCGGCATAGCCGGCCAGCACGTCCTCCAGGACATCGAGGCTCTCCATGTCCAGGTCGTTGGTGGGCTCGTCAAGGACAAGCAGATTCGATGGCCGGGCAAGTACCCGGGCAAGAAGGAGGCGATTCCGCTCGCCGCCCGAAAGACTCTCGACGTTCTGGCGAAGCTGTTCATCGCGAAAGAGGAACTGCTTGGCGTACGCCGATACATGGCGGGGCGCGCCCTGGACCATCACCTGGTCGCCGCCCGCCGGCGCGAGGGCCCGCAGCACCGTGAGGCCCGCGGCGAGATCCGCGCGGCGTTGATCGACATAGGCGATCGAGAGATTCGATCCCAGCCGCACCACTCCGCAGTCGGGCGCGACTTCGCCGATCAGTACCTTCACCAGGGTGGTCTTGCCCGACCCGTTGGCGCCGACGATGGCGACCCGCTCGCCGCGCATGATCCTTACTGAAAGTCCTGCGAGAAGCGTGCGGCCGCCAACTGTCTTCGCCACGCCCTCGGCCTCGATGACGAGGCGTCCCGAGAGCGCAGCGCCCACCACGCCCACCCGGACTTCGCCGCGCGCCAGACGCAGCTGCTGCGCTTTTTCGGCGCGAAGGCCGAGCAGGCGACGACGGCGACCTTCGTTCCGCGCGCGCCGGGCCGTGACGCCGCGGCTGAGCCACCGTTCGCCTCTGTCGATCGCGACATCAAGTCGCCGTGATTGCTGGGCCTCGGCCGTCGCGATTTCCTCGGCCCAGGCCTCGAAGCGCGCGAAACCTCCGTTCAAACGGCGCACGCGCCGATTCTCCAGCCAGAAGCAGCTGGTGGTGACGCGGGTCAGGAAAGCGCGGTCGTGACTGACGATCAGCACCGCTGCGCGGCTGCGGGCAAGTCGCTCTTCGAGGGCTTGGATGGCGAGCACGTCCAGGTGGTTGGTAGGCTCGTCCAGAAGCAGAACATCTGGGTCGGCGGCGAAGGCGGTGGCGAGCGCGGCGCGGCGGGTCTCGCCGCCGGAAAGCGCCCCGGCGCCGCGAGCGGGATTGAGACCAAAGGCCGCCAGGGCCTCCTCGGCGGCGTGACGAGCCGTCCCGCAAGCCATGGCGAATTCGACCAACGTCGGGCCGGCCACGATGGGCTCCTGGGCGGCAAGGGCGATGCGGAGTCCCGCACTCGCTGTACGGTCCCCAAAATCGGGTGCGACGGCGTCAGCGAGCATCCGCAACAGGGTTGATTTGCCGGTGGCGTTTCGCCCCACGAGGCAGGCCCGCGCGCGTGGCGCCAGGGCGAGGTCGACATTCTCGAACAGCCACCCCGAACCATCGGCGAGAGCGACGTCTCTGAGGGCGAGGGTCGGCATGGCCATGGCTCGGCCGTTATCTCCCTCTGGCTATCAAGCGGGCGGAACAGGGTCTAGATTTCACCGCGATGGCTACGAAACCGTTCTGGGAAATCAAGTCCTTGCGGGAGATGAACGCACAGGAATGGGAGAGCCTGTGTGACGGTTGCGGCCTCTGTTGCCTGGTTCGCTTCGAAGAGCAGAACACCGGTGAAATCGTCCCCACGCGGGTGGCGTGCCGGCTTTTCGACGCCGAGCAATGTCGGTGTGGGGACTACCACAACCGCGAGCGACGCGTGCCGGAGTGCGTCAAGCTCACCCCGGGCAATGTCGCGAACCTGAACTGGATGCCGCCGAGTTGCGCATATAGGCGACTGGACCAGGGTAAGTCCCTGCCCAGATGGCATCCGCTGATCACAAAGGATCCTAATAGCGTTCACATTGCGGGCGTGTCAGTGCGGGGTCAGACAATCAACGAGGCGGCGCTCGAAGACCCCGACGATGCGTTGGACTTCACCGCGCGGGAGTGGCTCGCCGACCGCAGCGACGGGTGAGGTTGGTTTGTCCTCTCTCGTCTTGCGCGGCGCGGTCAACGGCTTAACTGATGGCGTCGGGCGTTAGTCTGATTACGCAAAGGGGTCGCTCGAATTGGCGCAGGATCCGTATCGCGAGCTGGGGGTCTCGCGAAGCGCGAGCGCGGACGAGATCCGCAAGGCGTTCCGGAAGCTGGCGAAGAAGCACCATCCGGACGCCAACCAGGGCAACAAGGCGGCGGAGGAGACTTTCAAGCGGGTCAGCGGCGCCTTCGACCTCTTGGGCGATCCCGAAAAACGTCGGAAGTTCGACTCCGGCGAGATCGACGCCGACGGCCGTGAGATCCAACGTGGATTTTCCGGCAATCCCTTCGGCCAGGAAGGCGGCGGTTTCCGTTCGGCGGAGTTCGACAACGTCGACCTTGGAGAGATTCTAGGCGAAATGTTCGGCCGCGGCGGCGGAAGGCCGGGCGGCGGCAGGGCGAGCGGGGGCTTCGCTTCCCGCGGCACGGACGTTCGCGCGCGGGTCGAAATCGATCTCGAGGATGCGATCAGGGGCGGCAAGACGCGGATCGCGTTTTCCGATGGACGGGCCCTCGACGTCACCATTCCCAAGGGCGCGGTCGACGGCCAGATCCTGCGCCTGAAAGGCCAGGGCGGCCCAGGACGGGCCGGGGCGGGCGACGCCCTCATCGAATTGGCGCTGCGTCCCCACCCGATCTTCCGCCGCGAAGGCGAAACCCTGATTTTCGATCTGCCGGTCTCGGTCCCCGACGCAGTTCTGGGCGGCAAGGTCGAAGCCCCCACGCCCGATGGCCCGGTAACGCTGAACATCCCCAAGGGATCGAACACGGGCGCGACGCTTCGACTGAAAGCCAAGGGCCTGGGCAACGGCCGCGGTGGACGCGGCGATCTTCTGGCGAAGATCGTGGTGACCCTGCCGGACTCACCCGATCCAGCGCTCGAACATTTCGCCGAGGAGTGGCGGCGCGCACGACCCTATGCGCCGAGGGGGCGAACCTGACCTTCCGAGCGCGCCATTCAGGCGTTATTCAGGAGGGGTCGATTAGGACAATGAAGTGAAATGGCCCGCAGCCCTTGTCGCATCGCTCGCCCTGCTGGCGATGGCGACCTCCGCTTCCGCCCAGAATCGGTGGTGGGGCGGCGCCATGCGCGGTCCGCCGCCGCGCGCCGGCCGATTTAGTCCCGCTCCGCCTTTCGCCAGGGGTCCACCTCCGCGCGGCATGCTCGCGCCACCCCCACTGGGGATGCGGTCGCCAAATTCCCTGGGGGCGGGCTGGCGCGAGCAGCAATATGAAGCGCGATTCGGCGTCAGGCGCGGAGCGATGGCCCCGCTCGGCCGCGTGATCGAGGGAATCGGCCGGCGAACGCCGGGGCGGCAGCTGGATGCAGGGATCGAGTTCGAAGGCGGGCGCACCGTATATCGGGTGCGTTGGATCACCACCCATGGGCGCAGGATCGACTACATCGTCGATGCAGCCACCGGGAACATCCTGAGGGGAAGGTAGGGGTCTTGCGCGTACTGCTGGTGGAGGACGACCCCGACCTGTCCCGCCAACTGAAGCTCGCCTTGAGCGACGCGGGCTATGCCGTCGATCACGCCGCCGAGGGAGAAGAGGCCGCATGGCTCGGGGAGACCGAACCCTATGACGCCATCATCCTCGATCTTGGTCTACCCAAGGTCGACGGTGTTTCGGTACTCGAGGGCTGGAGGCGGGCGCATCTGGCCACGCCCGTGCTGATCCTCACCGCCCGCGGCGCTTGGAGCGAGAAGGTTGCCGGCTTCGACGCCGGTGCGGATGACTATCTATCCAAGCCTTTCCACACCGAGGAATTGCTCGCCAGGCTCCGCGCTCTCCTGCGCCGCTCGGCCGGCCATGCGGCCCCGAACCTGGCCTGCGGAGCTCTGCGCCTCGACCCTCGATCCGCGCGCGCCTCGGTGAGCGGCGAACCCCTACGCCTCACCTCTCTGGAATATCGTCTGCTGCACTATCTCATCATGCACCAGGGTCGGGTGATCAGCCGCACGGAGCTGGTGGAGCATCTCTACGAGCAGGATTTCGACCGCGATTCCAACACCATCGAGGTGTTCGTCGGCCGCGTGCGCAGAAAGATCGGCGCCGACCGAATTCAAACCGTGCGCGGTCTCGGCTATCGCCTCATCGCCCTCGAGGGTGAGGCGTCCGAGGCGTGAACGCGCGCCCGCTGCGCCGACGGTCCCTCGTCGGTCGTCTGATCCTTCTGGCGGCGACTTGGTCCCTGGCGGTGCTCGTGGCCGCCGGGCTCGCGCTCTCGGCATTCTTTGGCCAGGCAACGACCACGAGATTCGACGATGAGCTCTCCGAAACCGTGGACGGACTTCTTGCCGGAACCTCGGTGGAGTCCGGCAAGCTGGCTGCCCCCGCGATCATCGATCCGCGCTCCCTCAGGGCCTACTCGGGAGAATACTGGGAGATCGCGAGCGCCGCGCCGCATGGGCCGCTCCACGCGCTGCTGACCTCGCGCTCGTTGTGGGACCACGTCCTGGCGCCGCCACCGGGAGGGGCCGATATTCTGGCCAAGAGCCCAGGCAGGACGCTTTTCTACGACAGCCGGGGGCCGTTGAAGCAATCCTTGCGCGTCGCGGCCATGCAAGGCCGCCTGCCAGGGGTGACCCAGCCCGTGGTTTTCATTGCCGCGGAAGACCGCTCTCCCATAGATCGGGCAGTGCGAACCTTCGCCACGACGATAGCCGTGGCGCTCATTCTCTTGGGGGCGGGACTGATCGCAGCGGTGGTCGTCCAGGTGCGGGTCGGTCTGCGGCCACTGTTTGCGCTTCGCCGAGAAGTGAGCGCGGTGCGCAGAGGCGAGACAGACCGGCTGACAGGCGCCTACCCGGCCGAACTCGAACCCTTGGCCAGCGAACTGAACGCTCTGATGGCCCACAATCAGGAGGTGGTCGAACGTCAGCGGACGCACGTGGGCAATCTTGCCCATGCGCTGAAGACGCCGTTGTCGGTCATCCTCGCCGAAGCGGGGCGCGACCACGGATCCTTGGGCGAACTGGTGGCTCGGCAGGCCGAGGCCATGCGCCAGCAGGTTGACCATCACCTGCGTCGCGCGCGTGCGGCGGCCAGGTCGCAGGGCCAGGGTGAGCGCACCTTCGTCGCCCCGGTTCTGGACGAGCTGGCCCGGACCCTCGAGAAGATCTTCCAGGACAAGGGGCTCGTCGTCCATCCCCGAGCGCCCGACGGGCTCTGCTATCTGGGGGAACGCCAGGACCTCCTGGAAATCGTCGGCAATGTCATGGAAAACGCCTGCAAGTGGTGCCGCAAGAACGTACGGGTCACCGCCGCGCCGCTGACGCCAGGGCAGTTCACGCTCACCGTGGAAGACGATGGCCAGGGGCTGGCCGCGGAGCTGCGGCAAGCGGTGATCGAGCGGGGGGCGCGAATCGACGAGAGCGCCCCTGGCTCCGGATTGGGCCTTTCCATTGTCGACGAGCTGGTTCGCGCTTACGGCGGCTCGCTCAATCTGGGCGAATCCGCATTTGGTGGTCTGAAAGTGGAACTCGTGCTGCCCCGCGCGGAGGCCCGCGAGACCGTCACTGGGGCCAAACATTGAGGCAATCATCGTCATCCGCGCGCCAGGCAAGCCGTCGGGCGTCGCCCGCGGCGAACCGAGACGCGTTTGCGGTCGAGGCAAAGCTCGGCGCCATCGCGCCAAGTCACACGCCGGCGGGCTTGCGATCCTGGTGGGCCAATGCTCGCCGATCGCACTCGCACAGCGGAGAGGCGGCCCGACCCCGCTCGTGATAGAATCGACCCATAGTTTGGCCTGCGGATGATCGGCGTCATGGCGTTACTCCCAAGATCGCGCGCCGCGCGACGGCGCCTCATGGTGGTGGCGACGGCGGCGCCCATTCTCATCCTTGCGGCGGGATTGGCTCTCTATGGGCTGAGGGGTTCGATCGCTTATTTCTACACTCCGGCGCAGGCCGCGGCGGCGCATGTGGCGACTGGGCAGGCCTTTCAGCTAGGCGGACTGGTGAGCACCGGAAGTGTCGTCAAGAGCGGCGACGGGTCAGTTGCGTTCGTCGTCACAGACCACAAGGCGAGCACACCGGTGGTGTTCCGCGGCGACCTCCCGGATCTGTTCCGCGAGGGCCAGGGGGTAGTCGCGCTCGGCGCTCTTGATGCCCACGGAACCTTCGAGGCGACCCAGATTCTCGCCAAACATGATGAGCGCTACATGCCTCGCGCGCTGACGCGGGCGTTGAAGGCGCAGGGCGAGTGGCGGGGCGGCGGCGCGCCGGGCGCATACACGCCATCGAAAGCGGGAACGTCAGGTTGAGCGCGGAGCAGTGGTCGGCTCGGCGAGAGGAGAAGAGACCTTGACATCTTGCCGCCTGAAATAGGCTTCAAGTTCGCCGCCGCGCTTGCGGAAAGATGACTGCCGGGCTCTCGCGCTTGGGACCGACCGGCACTAAATTGACAAGGGGTCTGTGACCCGGACCCCTGGACGCTCCGCGGAGCAAAGGATGACAGAGATGACCGTCAGGAAGACCCAGATCGTGGTGGGTGCGTTGGCCGGCGCCGGAGTAGCCGTCGCGGCCATGGCCGGCGTCGGGATGCGATCGGCCGACGGAGCGATCCATGCGACAACGGTCGCCACCCAGGCCAGCTTTGCGCCAGCCCCTGGAGCCCCGCAATCCTTCGCCGACATCTTCGAGCGCGTGTCGCCGGCGGTGGTTTCGATCAATGTCAGCTCGAAAGTCGATGTTGGGGCCTTCCGTAAACTCCCCGGATTCGACAGCCTTCCATTCGACATCGTGCCCAAGGGGCAGGGTCAGGGTCCGGGCCAGGGAGATGGGGACAACGGCCCGGCGCCAACCCAACAATCGTCGGGCTCGGGATTCTTCATTTCCTCAGACGGCTACATCGTCACCAACAACCACGTTGTCGATGGAGCTGAGGAGATCAAGGTCGTTCTGAAGGACGGCAAAGAGCTCAAGGCAACTGTCGTCGGACGCGACGAGGGAACCGACCTGGCGGTAATCAAGGTCTCTGGGAACGGCTACCCGTTCGTAGACTTCGAGAATAACGCCCGCCCGCGGGTCGGCGACTGGGTGCTGGCGGTGGGCAATCCCTACAATCTCGGCAATACAGCAACGGCAGGGATCGTGTCTGCGTACAACCGCAATATCGGAGAGACCTTCGTCGACTACATCCAGATCGATGCGCCAATCAATCGGGGCAATTCCGGCGGTCCGACGTTCGACACCTATGGCCGAGTGATCGGGGTCAACACCGCCATCTTCTCGCCTTCCGGCGGTTCGGTAGGGATCGGTTTCGACATTCCCGCCGACGTTGCCTCGAGCATTACAAGGCAGCTGATCAGCGGGGGCAAGATCACCCGCGGCTATCTTGGCGCAACAATTCAGGACCTGAATGACGAAATGGCGGACTCTTGGGGACTGGGCGGCCGCAAAGGCGCGGTGATCGCCGATCTGGTTCCCGGCGGTCCGGCCCAGCACGGCGGGGTCGAGCCGGGGGACGTGGTGGTCGGCGTCAATGGCCGCCAAGTGACCACTGCCACCGAAATGACGCGAGAGGTGGCCAAGGCCCGCGCCGGTGACGTCCTGCATCTGGACATCTTCCGCGGCGGCAAGCAGAGGACTGTGGACGTACGCTCCGGTACGCGACCTTCGAACGCGGTTCTGGCGGAGAACGGCGGCGCCAATCCCGCCGACCAAGACGCCGGCCCGGCCGGTGCGTCGGCGCGGGCGGCTCCTCAGGCTCAGATACTGGGAATGTCCCTGGCCCCGATCGATTCCGCAGCGCGCCAGCAGTACAGCATCGCCCAGGCTGTGCGCGGAGTGTTGGTCGAGGGCGTCAGGGGATCATCCGACGCCGGCGAGAAGGGCCTCAAGCGCGGAGACGTCATCGTCAGGGCCGGGAACCGCGAAGTCGCCAGCGCGAGCGATGTCTCGGCCGCGGTCGGCGAATGGAAGAGAGAGGGTCGTTCGAGCATCCCTCTCGCGGTCAGCCGCGGCGGGCGGACCTTATTTGTGCCGATCAAGATCGCCGGCTAGGGGGCAGGCGGGGGGGCCGCATGCGCCTGCTAATTGTCGAAGACGACCTCGAGGCTTGCCAGGCGATGATCAAGGTCATGGCCGAAGCCGGGCACCAGTGCGACTGCGCGCCTGACGGAATCGCCGGCCTTACTGCCGCCAGCGCCGAGCGTTTCGACGTTCTGATAGTCGACCGCATGCTGCCACGGATGGATGGCGTGTCGATGGTCGAGCGGTTGCGTAAGGAGGGTGACCAAACCCCGGTGCTGTTTCTTTCCGCCCTCGGCGAGATCAACGATCGGGTCACGGGCCTCAAGGCCGGCGGTGATGACTATCTGGTCAAGCCCTACGCCTTCGCCGAACTGATCGCCCGGGTGGAGGCCCTCGCGCGCCGCCGCGAGACCGGTTCAGTCCAGACCGTGCTTCGGGTCGGCGACTTGGAGATGGATCTGATCGGACGGGAGGTGCGTCGGGGCGGCCGCGAAATCGATCTTCAGCCCAGGGAGTTCCAACTGCTGGAATATCTGATGCGCAACGCCGGCCAGTCAGTGACCCGCACCATGCTGCTCGAAAAGGTCTGGGAATATCACTTCGATCCTCAGACCAACGTCATCGACGTCCACATCTCGCGCCTGAGGTCCAAGATCGACAAGGGCTTCGAGCGCCCGATGCTGCTCACTGTACGCGGCGCGGGCTATCGGCTCGAAGCCTGAGACAGCGCGGCGCGTCCGCCATGCGCCTGCCGCGCATCTTCCGCACCACTCCTTTTCGGCTCACCCTGGTCTTTCTGGCATTGTTCGCCGGCGCCGCGAGCGCTTTCCTCGCTTACATCTATCTGGCCACCGCTGGGGAGGTGACTCGGCGCGCCGACGCCCGGGTCAGCCGCGAAATGGGCTCACTCGAGGCGGTCTATCGCCAAAGCGGCGCAAATGGGCTCAACCAAGCGATCATCGAGCGGGGATCCGCCGACCAGAGCTTTCTCTATCTGCTGATGGACAAGACCGGCGCGCCCATCTCCGGGACGATTGGCCGCTCTCCGGTGGCGCATTTCGACGGTGATAGAGACTGGGCGAGCTTCGACCTCGCAATACGCCAGGCCGGTGGTACGACAGCCTCCCGACCGGCGCGCGGGCTCGAGGAGCGGCTTGCCGGCGGCGAACTGATCTTCGTCGGGGCCGATGTCGGCGAGGCGGAGTCCTACGTGGTCCGAATCCTGCGCGCGGTCTGGGGCGCCGGGGCGCTGGTAATCGTTCTGGGCCTCGCCGGGGGAGTGGCCGTCAGCCGCGATGTCAACCGCAGCATCAGCGGCCTGACCGGCGTGATCGACGCGGTGCGCAGGGGTGACATGGGCGCCCGGGCCAGGGTTCGCGGCGCCCGTGACGAATACGACGACCTCGCCCTGGGCCTCAACGACATGCTCGAGCGCCTGGAACGCTCGATTGGCGGCCTACGGCACGCCGGTGACGCCATCGCCCACGATCTCAGATCGCCGTTGACCCGCCTCCGCGCGCGGCTCGAGGCGGCGATGATCGAGGCCGAAGCAGGCCGGGCCGACCCCAAGGCCGCCCTGCGTCATGCCCTTGAAGACGCCGATGGCGTGCTGCGCACCTTCACCGCTGTTCTCGCAATCGCCAGATTGGAGGCGGCGGGAGATGCGCCGGGCCAAGTTCTGTTCGACCCCGGTATCCTGGCCAGGGACATGGCCGAACTCTATCAGCCGCTCTGCGAGGACAAGAACCTTGATTTCGAAGCTGAAATCTCCTCGGGCCTGCGGGTGAGAGGCAATGCCGAATTCATTGCCCAGGCCCTCGCGAACATCCTCGACAACGCGGTCAAGTACACGCCTGCTGGGGGAGCAGTGGTGTTGAGAGTGAGGCGCCGAGCGTCCGGCGATATCGAAATTGCCGTGACCGACACCGGGCCCGGCGTGCCGCCTGCCGATCGAGCGCGGGTGGTCGAACGTTTCGTGCGTCTGGACAGCAGCCGCAACGAGCCCGGGGCCGGGCTTGGCCTGTCGCTGGTCGCGGCGGTTGCGCGGGCGCACCGCGGCCACCTCGAACTGGACGAGGGACCCGGGGAGGTGGACGGGTCGGGCCCGGGACTACGCGTGGCTCTGGTGCTGCGCGGGTCTTAGACGGAAGCGTCCCATTTGAGCCCGCTCTACGAACGCATGTCGCCCTGCGGTCCGATCGTCGATGCTGCGGCCGTCGCTCGCGTCAGAGAGACGCTCGATGCTGCTGCTCAGGCCGCCGGGTGGCGCGAAGCTCTCGGGCGGGCTTGGCCGTCCCTGGCCCCGGCGTTCGCCGCCTCGCCCTACCTCTCAGGGCTCGCTGTGCGCGCGCCCGATCGCCTGCGCGCGGTGCTCGAGGCCGATCCAGGGGACCGCGCCGCTCGGATCATCGCCGCCGCTGGCGCAGCTCAGTCCCGGGAAAGCATGGAGGCCACCGGACGGCGCCTTCGGAGACTGAAGGCGGAACTCCATCTGCTGACCGCGCTCGCCGACCTGGGCGGCGTCTTCGACTTCGAAGCGGTGACCGGCGCCTTGTCACACTTCGCCGACGCCGCCCTGGGCGCTGCGTTCGCGGCCGCGGCGCGGGAGGCCTTGGCCGCTGGCCGGACGACGCGTCTCGGCCACCCCGAAGAGGGTCCGGTCCCCGGCCTCTTTTGCCTCGCGATGGGCAAGCTGGGGGCTTTCGAGCTGAACTATTCGAGCGACATCGACCTTGCGGTGTTCTACGAACCCGAAGTGCTGCCGCTGGCCGCCGACGTCGAGCCCGGGGCCTTCTCCATCCGTTTCACCGAGCGCCTCGCCGACCTGCTGCGTCGCCGGACGGCGGACGGTTATGTGTTCCGGGTCGATCTGCGGCTGCGACCCGATCCTTACTCCATGCCGGCCGCGGTCGGCGTCCCGGCGGCGTTCGAATATTATGAGACCGTCGGCCAGAACTGGGAGCGGGCGGCTTTCATCAAAGCACGCGTCGCGGCCGGCGACCTGCGGTGTGGTGCGGCCTTCCTCCGCGGCCTGGAGCCGTTCGTATGGCGGCGGAACCTCGACTTCGCCGCCATCGCCGACATCCACGCGATCAAGCGCCAGATCCACAGCCACAAGATCGACGATCGGCTCACCGCCCCCGGCGCAGACCTCAAGCTTGGCTGCGGCGGCGTCCGCGAGATTGAGTTTTACGTGCAGACCCAACAGCTCATCCTGGGAGGCCGCCACCGAGGATTGAGGCAGTCCGCGACGCTTGACGCTCTGGCCGCGCTGAGCGCCGCTGGACAAGCGCCGTCTGCGGCGGCGGCCGAAATGGCGCTCGCCTATCGTGAATTGCGGAGGCTGGAACATCGCGTCCAGATGATCGCCGACGAGCAGACCCATCGCCTGCCGGAGAACGCCGAGCAACGCCGACGGGTGGCGGCGCTCGCCGGGTCTCACAGCCTTCGGCGATTCGACGCGAACGTTGGCGCGCTCCTCAGAAAGGTAAATCGGCGCTATCGCGAACTGTTCCCGGGCGAAGAACCCCTCTCGTCGCGCTTCGGCAGCCTGGTCTTCACCGGCGTCGAAGATGATCCTGAAACTCTCCGAACCCTGCGACGGATGGGTTTCTCCGATCCCGCCAGGGTGTTCGGGGAGATTCGCGGCTGGCGGCACGGGCGGATCGCCGCGACCCGCACCGAGAGGGGTCGGGAAGCTTTCACCCGCTTGGCGCCGCGCCTGCTCGAAGCCGCCCAGGCCACCGGAGCGCCGGACATCGCCTTCGCGCGGTTCTCCGCCTTCTTCGGCGCCCTGACCTCCGGGGTCCAGGTCCAATCCCTGTTCCTCGCGAAACCCAAGCTATTCGAACTCATCGTCCGCATCATGACCCTGGCGCCGCAGTTCGCCCGCGCCCTCGCTCGGCGGCCCACGGCCCTCGATACGCTCCTCGACCCGACCCTCTTCGAGATCGTCACCGATGAGCACGCCGTGGGCGACGCCATCGCGAAAACCGGGAGCTTCGAAGCGGCCATGGATACGGCGCGCAGGCTGCATCGCGAAGCTTCGTTCAAGCTCGCCGTGCAGGTGCTGGAGGCGGTCGCCACCGCGGAGCAGGCTGGCCGCGCCTTCGCCGCTCTGGCGGATGCAGTAATCGGCGGGCTCGCCAGGGCCTCTCTGGACGAGGTCGAGCGCAGGGCGGGACCATTCGCAGGCGAGGTGGCCGTCGTCGCTCTGGGCAAGTGCGGTTCTGCGGAAATGAGCGTGAGCTCGGACCTCGACCTCATGACCCTCTACCAGGGGGCGCCGGGCGCCGTGTCGGCTTCCGAGGGCTGGAGCGGGGAGACCTTCTTCGCCCGCTTCACCCAGAGGTTGGTGGCCGCGCTCTCCGCGCCGACCGCCGAAGGCGAACTCTATCAGGTGGATCTACAGTTGCGCCCTTCTGGCACCAAAGGTCCGGTGGCGGTGAGCTTGGCGGCCTTCGAAGACTACTATGCCGGCGAAGCCGAGGTCTGGGAGCTGCTCGCCATGACTCGCGCGCGGGTGGTTTGGTCCACCTCGCCGCAATTCATGCGCGTCGCCGCCGACGCCATCGAGACCGCGTTGCGGCGACCGCGGGATCCATCGGCCACAGCCTCGGAGGTGAGGGCCATGCGCGCCCTGGTCCATTCCGAACGACCGCCGGCGGGTTTCTGGGACATGAAGCTGGCGGACGGCGGGCTGGTCGATATCGAGTTCTGCACTCAGCATCTGCAGCTCGTCCACGCCGCCGCTGGCGGGCCGCTGCGCCAGAACACGCTCGCCGCTTTGGACGCGCTGGCGGCATCTGGCGCGGCGTCGAGGCCGAGGCTCGAAGCGTTGAGCGCCGCGTGCCGACTGCAGCAGAATCTCTCCCAGGTCCTGAAGGTCGCCCTTCCAGAAGGCGCCGATCCGTCGCGTGAGCCGAGGGCGCTGCGCGCCCTGATGGCTCGGGCCGCCGGGACGAGAGGATTCGCGGCCGTGCAGCCGAGAGTAGCGCGCGCGCGCCAGGCGGTTCGCGACGCCTTTGACGATCTTCTCGGCGCATGAGGCGACGGAAATTCCAATCCCGGGCGTTGAAGCCTGCAGGGATCGATGACGGGACGCGCCCGGACTTGGCGCAGGCGAAGCGGAGAGCGGCGTTTGAACGGGGTGAGACTTGACCGATCGCGCGCCCGACCCGGACGCCGAGCTCGTCATTGCGGCTGGCCGCGGCGAGGCGGCGGCGGTGCGCAGCCTGGTGACGCGCAAGCTTGGCAGGATTCTCGCTCTCGCCCATCGAATGCTCGGCGACGCTGGCGAAGCGGAGGATGTGGCCCAGGAGACCTTCGTCAAGGCGTGGAAAGCCGCGGCGCACTGGCGACCAGGCAAGGCGCGATTCGACACCTGGCTGCACAGGGTCGCCCTCAACCTCTGTTACGATCGTCTGCGGCGGCGCAGGGAGACACCGGTCGCATGCCCGCCGGAGCGGGCCGACGACGGACCGGGCCCGGAGGCGAGCCTCTTCGCCAAGGACATCGCTCGGCGCGTCGACGCCCGCCTGATGGCGCTGCCGCCCCGACAAAGGGAGGCGATCGTGCTTTGCCACTATCAGGAACTGGGCAACATCGAGGCCGCAGCGGCGATGGGCCTGGGAGTGGAGGCTCTGGAGAGCCTACTCGCTCGGGGACGTCGGACTCTGCGCGCGCAACTTGCCGACTTGATGCACGACGCGCCTGTCGCAAAGCGATCTAGGCCATGACACGGGAAAGGATCGCCGCCCTGGTGGCCGCCTATGGCGCCGACACGCGGCGTTGGCCTGCCGATGAACGAGAACAGGGATCCCCATTGGCCGCAGCCGAGGCTTCCGCGGACTTCGCATCGATGCGCCGCCTCGACGCGATCCTCGATGCCTGGGTGACGCCGGCGCCATCCACGGCGCTCCGCGCCGCAGTGATCGCAGCTGCGCCGCGCCGCCAAGAACGGCCGGACCCCTTGCATTGGCTCGCTCCGACGCTTTCCGCCCTCGGCTTGGGCGGCGCCTGCGCGGCAGCCGGGGTGGCGGCCGGGCTGGTCTTCGCCCCCCTGGAAATCCGCGATGGCGGGCCGGCGGGGAACTCGAGCTTCGCCGAAGGCGCATCGCTGCTGCTGGGCGCCGGATCGGATCTGGGGGAAGGATGACCGCTTCGAAGGGAATGCTCATCGGCCTGGGGCTGAGCGTCGCGCTCAATCTGTTCTTGATCGGCGCCGGGGCCGGAGTCCTGGGCTTCGCCGCGAAAATGGCGCATGAGCGTCCTGCGCCGCGCGCCGCCATGCGCGCGGCGGCGGCGAGCCTGGATGGTCAACAGCGAGCGGCCTTCGTCCGCATGCTCAGACAAGAGGGCCGAAAGGTCCGGGCCGCCAACGCCCAGGCGCGGGCTCTGCGCCTCCAGGCATGGGAAGGGTTGAACGCTTCGACCTTTGATCCGGAGGGCGCCAAGGCGTTACTCGCCAGGGCGCGCGCTATCAACCTCGCCTCCCGCACCGAGGTCGAGGACGCGACCATGGCGTTCGCCGCGGGGCTGCCCGCGGGACAGAGAGCCAGCTTCGGCGCCGCGGTGCGCGGCGCCATTGTCGCGGCGGGGCCCGTGGCGGCGCCGCCGCCCGCGCCGAAAGGCGGCTGAGCGCGGTAAAGAGCTCTGCGCCCGGGTCAGGCCGCAACCGCGCCGGGGCCACTCTGCGCCGAAGTGTGGGTCACGGGGAGGATGAACCTTGCCGTGACGCCCTCGCCCGGTGTGCTCTCCAGGCTGAGTTCGCCACCGTGCATCTCCACAAGCGACTTGCTCAGGGCGAGCCCCAGGCCGGTTCCCTGGCGGGTCTTGGCGTACTGGCTCTCCACCTGTTCGAACGGCTTGGCGAGTCTGGCCAGGTCCTCGGCGGCGATGCCGATACCAGTGTCCTCGACCGAGATGCGAACCTTCGCGCCGCCTTCAGCGTCGAAAGCCTCGGCGCGGATGGCGACCTGCCCTCCGGAAGGTGTGAACTTGATGGCGTTGGAGAGCAGGTTGAGAAGAACCTGCTTGAGGGCGCGGTAATCGGCCTCGATTTCCGGGAGCGGCGAGAGACGAACCAGTAGGGTCAGGCCGCTGGCGTGCGCGCGATCAGCCAGGATTCGCACGGCGTCGTCCACCACTTCCTCCATGGCGACAGGTTCGAAGCGCAGGTTCATCTTTCCGGCCTCGATCTTCGACATGTCGAGGATATCGCCAATCAAGGCAAGGAGGTGCTCGCCGGACGCCAGTATGTCGCGGACGTACTGCTTGTACCGGTCGTCGCCCAAAGAGCCGTACATCTCCGTGAGCATGATCTCGGAGAAGCCGTTGATGGCGTTGAGCGGCGTGCGCAACTCGTGGCTCATGTTCGCCAGGAAGTCGCTCTTGGCTTGGTTGGCGCTTTCGGCACGCAGCTTCTCGGCGACGTATTTCTGAGCGAGCTCAGCCGATTCGCGCTGACTCCGCTTGAGACTCGTCACCGCGCGACCGAGCTGCTCTTCATTGAGCCGGCGACTCTCTTCCTGCGCCTTGATCGCGGTGATGTCGGCCGCCGTGACCACCCTGCCGCCATCAGCGGTGCGGCGTTCGGAAATCTGCAGCCACCGGCCGTCGGTCAATTCCGCCTCCCGAATCCCAGCTTCGCCGTCCACGGCCGCGATCTCTCGTCGGATTGCCCGACGCATGAATTCCGCGACCTGTTCGTAGGGGGCGCCGGGCTTCACCACCCGCGCCTCGATGGCGAAGAAATCGCGGAAGTTGCGATTGCATTGGACCAATCTTCCGAACCGGTCCCAGAGCACGAAGGCCTCCGAAACGCTTTCGATGGCGTCGCGCAGGCGGGTCTCGGCCGCCTGGGCGCGGATCTGCGCGAGACGCTCCTCGGTGACGTCCAGACCAACGCCGATGATCCGCGTCGCCTCCACGCCCGGCCCGCCATCCACTGCTTGCCCCCTGGCGTCGACCCACGTCGGCGGTCCGCCGGAACGCGAGGGCACGCGAAAGGAGACGTCGAAGCCACCTCTCTGCGAAGCGCTGCTCAGAGCCACGCGCACTCGTTCACGGTGTTCGGCCGCGATCCGTTCGAGAACCGCCTCGCCTGGCGCCACACCGGCTCCGCCCCAACCGAGCATCGCCCCCATCACCTCGGAGAGGTACACTTCGTCGGTGTCCAGCGCCCATTCCCACACTCCGCACCGCGCCGCCTCGACCGCATGGCGGAATCGCGCCTGACTGTCGGCGAAGGCTTGGCGCGCGGTCGCGGCCCTTCGGCTCTGGATCACCAGCAGAAGCGAAAGCGCGCAGGCGATCGCGAGCGGCGCCAGGAGTGCGACGAGATCGTCGCGCATCTCCGAGGCGGGCGCCACGCCCACTGGCTGCGCCGCCAGCACGACCACCGCCCCGCCAGCGGCAGGCAGGACCACGAGCTCGATCGGCATTCCGTCCGGTCGCCTGCCGAAAGTCGGTCGGCCCGGATCTACGTCGGCGGGGGTGATCGCGAAAGCCTCGCGAACCGTCGGCGCAAGAGAAACACCGCCCGCCCCCTCGGCGGCGAGGACCCGACCGTCGGGCAGCGCCGCCAGGGCCATCCCGCGCTTGGCCAGGGGCGGTAGAAGGAACGCCGGATCGACAGCCAGGATGATCACGCGACGGCCGCCTGCCGCGCGGGAAATCACGGCCTGATAGAGATTCGCGTCGCCCGCGGCCCCCCCTCCGATCCAGGTCCGGCGCCCGGCGGCCAGTGCGCGGGCGGCGGAGGAGCGCCAATGCGTCAACGCGGCGTGTCCGGCCTGGCCGATGACCTCACCGTCCAGGACGACCGCCGAACCCTTCGCCCGCCCGCCCGCCGCGTCCAAGGCGACAGCGGCGGCTCGGCCCGGATCATCCGGAGCAATTTGAAGGACGCGGTCTGCGCCGGCGAGAGCCGCTTTGAGGATGTCCATGTCGGCGGTGACGGCCAACGCCAGAGATTGCGAACCCGTGGACAAGAGTTCCAGATCCGGGTGCACCGGCCTGGCTTGGCTGTCGCGCAACCTATGAACGGCGAACGCGGTGTAGACCGCCAGCAGCAGAAGTGAGCCGAGGATGACGACGCGGATTGCCGTCCCGCGCTCGACGCGGGCGCCGCGCGTCAGCGGGTCTCCGCCGGTCGGAACACCGGCGGTGCGCCCGCTCCCACGATCGCCCCTGGCCAAAGCCGACCGCTCCTTGCGAGCCACTGACGACAAGTCACCCCCAGGCGGCGAATCTTACCGGGCGTTGCCCACGTCGTCACCACGAGATCGCGTCGGATCGAAGCAGACTTTCAGGCGATCGCCTTGACCGCCAGCTCGAGCACATTCTTCGACAGCTCCGGGCTCGAGGCTATCCGTTCGATTTGCTCCCGCATGAGCCCGGCCAGGGTCGGCGCGTATCTCGTCCACACCCCGAGGGGCTCGAGGAGCCTGGCAGCCATCATGGGATTGAACTGATCCACCTCGAGGATCCGGTCGGCGAGAAAACGGTAACCACTGCCGCTCGGATCGTGAAAGCGGGCGGGATTGGAAGCGGCGAAGGTCTGCACCAAGGCGCGCAATCGGTTGGGGTTCTTCGCATCGAAGGCAGGGTGCGCGGCGAGCGCCTCGACACGCGCCAAAGCCGCGGAGGACGGATCCCGCGCCTGAATCTGGAACCACTTGTCGATCACCAGCGGCTCGTCTCTCCAGCGCGCATAGAAACCGTTCAGCGCCGCCTGGAAATCCTCTCCGCCTATAACCAACAGCGCCATCAGCCCTCCGATGGCGTCGGTCATATTCCCGGCCGATTCGTAGTGACCCCACGCGCGCTCGCAGTTGCGGGCATGCGGGTCGGCGGCCAACAACTCGATCGCGGCGTTGCGCAACGCCCGCCGACCGGCGGCGTCCGCCGCGTCCGAGAAGCTTCCTGATTCCTGTAGCCCGCCATGAAGGCGACGCAAGGCGTCCCCCAAATGGACCGCAATCCTCGCCCGCAACAGATCGCGCGCCTCGTGGATCGCGGCCGGATCGGCCGGCGCCGAGAGCACCGCGAGATCCGGCTCCGATGGCAGGGTCATCAGGAGAGCCTTGAACGCGGGCTCGGCGGACTGGTCATCCAGAGCCCTCCCCAGCGCGTCGGCGAAGCGCGCCTCGCCGACCTCGTCGACGGCCCCCGCCGATCGGGCGAAGATCAAGCCCGCAGCGAGCTTCTGGCCGGCCTCCCAGCGGTTGAACAGGTCGGGATCGGCGGCGAGGATTACATAACGATCCTTGGCTGGTTCGTCGGTATGCAGAATAACTGGAGCGGAGAACCCCCGCAGGGCAGACAGGATCGGCGGTCGGTCGATGTTCTTCAGCCGCAGGGACTGGGTCGCACCGTCGACGACGATCACCTGGGTATCCAGCAGAGGGAGGCCGTCCTCGTCGATAAGTCCGAAGGCGACAGGTATCGGCAGGGCTCGCTTGTCAGGCTGACCCGGCGTTGGCCGGGTCGTCTGGCTGAAGCTCAGGTCGAGAATCCGCGCCTGCTCATCGTAGTGAGCGCCGATCGAGAGTTCGGGCGTGCCGGCTTGCTCATACCAAGCGAAGAAGGCCGCGAGGTCGCGCCCAGAGACCTCCTCGAAGCAGGCGATGAACGCCTCGACAGTCGTCGCATGGCCATCCCATCTCTCGAAGTACAGATCCGTGCCACGCCGAAAATCGGCATCCCCGAGTAGTATCTTCAGCATTCGGATGATCTCGGCGCCCTTCTCGTAGATCGTCGCGGTGTAGAAATTGTCGATCTTGAGATAGCTCGCTGGCCGCACTGGGTGTGCGAGCGGTCCGGCGTCCTCTGCGAACTGGCGCGAGCGAAGTGTTTTCACCTCCTTGATCCTCTGGACGGCCCGGCCGCGCTGGTCGGCCGAGAAATTCTGGTCGCGGAAGACCGTGAGACCTTCCTTCAGGCAAAGCTGGAACCAGTCGCGGCAAGTGACCCTGTCGCCAGTCCAGTTGTGGAAATACTCGTGCGCGACCACGCCTTCGATCCGCTCGTAGTCCAGGTCTGTGGCGGTTGCCGGATCGGCGAGCAGGAGCGCGGAGTTGAAGATGTTGAGACCCTTGTTCTCCATCGCACCGAAGTTGAAGTCGCGTACCGCGACGATCATGAACAGGTCGAGGTCGTACTCGCGGCCGAAGGCTTCCTCGTCCCAGCGCATCGCCCGTTTCAGGCAGTCCATGGCGTACGCCGCCCGAGACGCCATGCCCGGGTCGACGAATATCCTCAGCGTGACCCCGCGCCCGCCACAGGTGGTCAGACAATCCTCGAGGACGTCCAACTCTCCCGCCACGAGAGCGAACAGGTAGCACGGTTTGGGAAAGGGGTCCTTCCACAGCGCAAAGTGGCGGTCTTCGCCGACCATGCCGTTGTCGATCAGGTTGCCGTTGGACAGGAGCCGATGGAACCTCCTGTCGGCCTCGACCCTGACGGTGAACCTGGCGAGCACATCGGGTCTGTCCGCGAAAAATGTGACCTTGCGGAAACCTTCGGCTTCGCACTGGGTGCAGAAGCGCCCGCCGGACATGTAGAGCCCGTCGAGGGCCGCGTTTGCCTGCGGATCGATCTGCACCACCGTTTCAAGCTCGAAAGCGTCTGATGGTTCATGGACAGTCAGGCCCTCGGCGTCGATTGTGTATTCGCTCGGGCCGAGCAGTCGCCCATCGACCGTGACCGAGATCGTCTTCAGACGCTCGCCATTGAGCCAGAGCGGCTCGTGATGCTGGCCGTTGCGACGAACCTTCAGCCGCGACCGCACAAGGGTCGAATCGGGCTCGAGGCTGAAGTCGAGATCGACCTCGTCGATCAGAAACGATGGCGGGCGGTATTCGGCCAGCCGGACGGGCGGGGGCGTCTCTGTGCGCATGCGGACGCTTTAGCCCCGCAACGACGTTCGCGCTACTCCGCGGCGCGCGCCGCCGGCCTCGTCGAGGCGGCGGGAATTTCTCTGAGGTAGTCTTCGATCTTGGCCATCTGACGGGCAAGATCCCGGATCACCTGAGGAGCGTCGTCGGGGGCTTCCGCAACGAGGTCCATCAGGCTCCGCCCCAAGGCCCTCATGTTGGGCGCCGATGCGATCAGGCGGGCCTGGAACTCGATCGTTCGTGGGTCGCGATCGTATTCCGCGCCGGGCACGCGCCATCCACCCCAGTCACCAAGGTCGGTCACCACAACCGGGAAGGTTCCGGGATAGGGATGATGAGTGCAGTCTTCGGCCGACTGCCACTTGTTCCGAGCCCGCAGCAGCCGCCAGTTGTCTCCGCCGGAGCATCCGTCGCCCGGCGCATCCTCCGCGCGCAGTTCATCCGCCATGAAGGGCCGGCCGAAGCCAACCTCGTAGGTGATGCGCACCGGTTCCTCGAACCCGCGCGCCCAGACCGGGAGAACCTTTTCGACCACCGACCAGGCGCCGACGCTCTCCACCCAGACCTTCTGGTTGCGTTGAAACTGAGCCTTGGCCATCATCGCCCGCCGTCGAACGCCGCCAAAATGGCGTCGAGCGACATAGAAACCTCAAATCATTGACGCTCGGTCAATCTTCCCCGGACTGAAAAGCCCGCTATCCTCTTTTCGGTCGGAGAGCGAAGGTGCGGCGCCTGGCGATCTTCGGAGGCGAGCGGACACGATGAATTTCGATTTTTCAGACGAGCAGAAATTCCTGAAGGCCGAGGCGCGGAGATTTCTCGACGCGCGGTGCGGCATCGGCGTCGTGCGCGGAGTGTTGGACCATCCCGAACGCGGCTACGACAAGGAACTGTGGGCGGCGGTGTCGACCCAGGGCTGGTTGGGCGCGGTCATTCCCGAGGCCTACGGGGGGCTCGGACTCTCCGGGCTCGAACTCTGCGTCATCGCCGAGGAGATCGGCCGGTCCCTGGCGCCGATCCCGTTCGCCTCGACGGTCTATTTCGCCGCCGAGGCCCTGATGCTGGCCGGCTCGGAAGCGCAGAAGACCAAGTGGTTGCCGAAGATCGGCGCGGGCGAGGTGATCGGCTGTTTCGCCACGGTCGAACGCCCAGGAACCCTCGATGAGGCGCAGGTCCAGGCCAGGGTGGAAGGCGGCGCGCTCACTGGCGCCAAGGTTCCGGTCACCGATGGCGAGATCGCCGACCTGGCGGTCGTCCTGGCCAAGGAGAGCGGGCGCCTGGGCCTCTACATCGTTGAACTCGCAAGCGCCGGGGTTTCCCGCAAGAGGCTTGAAACCCTGGACCCGACCCGGGGCGCGGCGAAACTCAACTTCGCGGGCGCGGCCGCCGAACTCCTCGGCGAATCCGGTGAAGGCCTCGAGCTAGCCCAGACGGTCATGGACCGCGCCGCGATCCTTCTCGCCTTCGAGCAGGTTGGCGGGGCGGATCGGGCGCTGGAGATGGCGAAGGCCTATGCCCTCAGCCGTTACGCCTTCGGCCGCCCGATCGGCAGCTATCAGGCGATCAAACACAAGCTCGCCGACATGTACATCAAGAACGAGCTCGCCCGATCCAACGCCTATTACGGGGCCTGGGCGCTGAGCACCGGCGCCGCCGAGTTGCCGCTCGCGGCCGCGGCCGCCCGGGTCTCCGCCTGCGAGGCCTTCTGGTACGCCGCCAAGGAGAACCTCCAGACGCATGGCGGGATGGGGTTCACCTGGGACGTCGACTGCCACCTCTTCTATCGCCGCGCTCAGCAGCTCGGGCTCGTCGCCGGGGGGGCGAAGGCATGGAAGGAGCGCCTCGTCACCCAACTCGAACGACGCAACGCTGCCTGAACCAAGGAAAGCAAGCCATGGACTTCAACGACTCGCCGGAAGAGGCCGCCTATCGCCGAGAAGTGCGCGCCTGGCTCGAAGCGAACGCCCCCAAGCGCAAGGGGCCGGCCGACTCGGGCCTCGACGATTCTGGCAACATGTCCGGATCGCGCGCCTGGCAACGGAAGAAGGCCGACGCCGGCTTTGCGGCCATCACCTGGCCCAAGGAATGGGGCGGCGGCGGCGGCGCCTCGTGGCAATCGGTCATTTTTGGTCAGGAGGAAGCGACCTTCGATACCCCGCCAAATCCCTTCGCGATCGGTCTTGGGATGTGCGTACCTACCGTGATGACTGTCGGCAACGAGGCGGACAAGGAGCGCTTCGTGCGGCCGGCCGTGCGCGGTGAAGAGATCTGGTGCCAGCTCTTTTCGGAGCCGTCCGGCGGATCGGACGCGGCAGCGGCTCGCACCAAGGCGGTGCGCGATGGCGACGACTGGGTGATCAACGGCCAGAAGGTGTGGACTTCGGGCGCCCACTACTCGGACTTCGGCCTGCTGCTGGCGCGCACCGATCCGGACGTGCCCAAGCACAAGGGCCTGACCATGTTCTGGATCGATATGAAAGCGCCAGGCGTGGAAGTGCGCCCGATCCACCAGATGTCCGGCGCCTCGAACTTCAACGAGGTCTACTTTTCCGACCTGCGGGTGAAGGATGCGCAGCGGGTCGGCGGAGTGGGCGAAGGCTGGCGCACCGCGCTGGTGACCTTGATGAACGAGCGTCTGGCGGTCGGCGGCGGAGGCGGAGGGTCCAACCACCGCCGGGTCCTGAAGCTCGCCGGTGACATCCGGACGCTGACGGGCCTGGCGCTCAAGGACAGCGCCCTGCGCGAGAAGATCGCCGACTGGTACGTCCAGGCCGAGGGTTTGAAATACACCACCTACCGCACCATGACCGCCCTCTCGCGCGGTCAGACACCAGGACCGGAAAGTTCGATCGGCAAGGTGGTTTCAGCCGCGCTGATGCAGGACATCGCCAACACCGCCATGGAACTGGAGGACCAGTTCGGCATCATCACCGACCCCGAACTCGCGCCGCTGTCGGGCGCGTTCCAGACCGCCCTGATGAACGCCCCCGGCCTCAGGATCGCGGGCGGCACCGACGAAATTCTGCGCAACATCATCGCCGAAAGGGTGCTTGGCCTTCCGCAGGACGTGCGCTTGGACAAGGATGTCGCCTTCAAGGACATCCCCTCCGGACGCTGAAGTCTCAAAGCGGTTCCGGCGCGCGCCGCCGGCGAGGACCGAGCGACTTAACCTCTTTGCAAGCGGGGCGGTGCATCCTCACGGGAGTTCCGGAAGCAAGCGGGCCCCATGGCTTCACCCTCTCAAATCATCGCCCGCGCCTGCGAAGACCTCCTGGGGCCGATGCGGGAGACGAGCCTGGCTCTCGATCGCCTTCGCCAATGTAGCCTTGACCCGCAGGCCATGGGCCACTGCCAGGCCGCGGTGAGCGCCAGCGGCAAGGTTCTCCTGCTTCTCGAGACAGCCTCCGAACTCCAGAAGGTCGAGGCGGGACAAATGGTTCTGACGCCACAGCCAAGACGGCTGCGCGAGCTGATGGACGAGGTCGACAGCCGCTGGCGAGCCGCGTCCGAGCAATCCGGCGTCTCGCTGATGGTGTCTTACGACGGCGATCCCGAGTGCGCGGTCATGGTCGACTGGGATAGGTTGCTGCTCGTGTTCGACGCCCTGGTCGCGCGCGCCCTGGCCAACGTGGGGCTGGGCGTCGTCGAGGCGTCCCTGGCGACCCGGCTGAGCGATGATGGGGTCGTGATCGCCTGCCGGGTGCGCGACGACGGCGCGCTGCTCGCCACCCGCGGCGCCGACCAGCTTTCCGCCGCGTCGTCTTCGCACGCCGGCGAAGGCATCGGAGTGTCGCTGGGTCTGGTCCTTGCTTCACACGTCGTCACGGCCATGGGCGGGCGCCTGGAAACCCAGGCGAACGTCGGCGCCGGCGCCACCCTGGCCTTCGAGGTCACGCTCAAGGCGCCAAGAACCGCGGACGAGAACCCGGACGCCCGGGCCCCGGGCGGACGGGCAGCGCATATCCTCGTCGTCGATGACAACGCCACCAACCGCATGGTGGTCGAAGCCCTGTGCGCGATGTTCGAGTGCTCCACCGAGTCGGTGACCGACGGGGTGGAGGCGGTGGAAGCAGCGCGCGTGGGTCGGTTCGATGTCATCCTGATGGACATCAAGATGCCACGCATGGATGGCCTGACCGCGACCAGAGAAATCCGCAAGCTCCGAGGCGCCGCTGGCCGGCCGCCGATCGTGGCCTTGACCGCCAACGCCGGGGCGGATGATGTGCAGGCCTATCTTGCCGCGGGGATGTGCGGGGTAGTGGAAAAGCCGATCAAGGCGGAACGCCTGTTGGCGGCTCTGGAGAACGCGCTCGCCACAGGGCCCACATCCGTCGATGCGACCGCCGCGGCCTGAAACCGCAACGACGGGTCACCCGGCTGGTAGCTGGGGGCGGGATCGAACCGCCGACCTGTGGGTTATGAATCCACCGCTCTAACCATCTGAGCTACCCAGCCCCTGGCCGCCGTGCGCGGAGCGCCGGCATATAGGGGCTACAGCGGCGGTCCATCAAGCGCTTCGATTTGCCCCAACGGCCCGCGCTGATAGGGTTCGCGCCGGCGTGGCTGGGGAGACTTGTCGATTGAGAGCTTTGAGCAGGGTCGTGATCGCGGCCGTGTTTGCCGCGCTGCCGGCCGCGGCCGTCGAGGCTCCCGCCCTGAGCGGGTCCATCCTCGCCTGGACGCCAGAGCAGCAGGCGTATGGCTATCGCCACATGGAGGCCATGGCGCCGGTTCGGATCATCAGACGCGGGACATCGGTATTCCCACTACCCGGGGCCGCAAACCAGATCGAACCCAGGTTCGCCTATCGGGGCCACAGCTACGACCTCGATGGCTACATGCGAGCTTTCCGGGTCTCCGGCGTGATGGCGGTGAAGGATGGTCGCGTCGTGGTCGAGCGCTATGGCCTGGGCCGCGTGGCGGGCGACCGCTGGACCTCGTTCTCGGTCGCGAAGTCGGTGACCTCGACCCTGATCGGAGCAGCGATCCAGGACGGGTTCATCAAGAGCCTGGACGATCCGGTGACCCTGTATATTCCGCAGCTCAAGGGTGGCGCCTACGAAGGCGTCACCGTTCGCCAGCTCATCACCATGACCTCCGGGATCAAGTGGAACGAGGACTACGGCGACCTGAATTCGGATGTGGCCAAGGTCGGCCTCACGCTTGGCGTGCCGGGTATGAACCCGGTGGTGAGTTACATGCGCCGTCTGCCGCGCGACGCACCGCCCGGGACGCGGTTCCACTACGACACAGGGGAGACCGACCTGGCGGGAATTCTGCTGTCCAACGCGGTCGGAAAACCGCTGGCCGACTATCTCTCGGAGAAGATCTGGGCGCCGTTCGGGATGGAGCAGGACGGGCTGTGGGTCGAAGACATCGCCGGCCACGAGCGCGGCGGCTGCTGCATCAGCATGACGCTCCACGACTACGCCCGGTTCGGGCTGTTCATGCTCGGCGACGGAATCGCCGGCGGCAAGCGGGTCTTGCCGCCCGGCTGGGTCGCCGACGCCACCCGGCCGCACGTCAAGGATCCAGGCTACGGCTACTTCTGGTGGACCCTGCCCGACGGCTACGAGGCCGAAGGGATTTTCGGCCAGGTGATCGCCGTCTTTCCCGCCGACCATCTCGTCGTGGCGATGAACTCGGCGTGGCCCGCCGCCGACGACGACAGCTCCTGGGTCGCGCAACTGGCCTTCCTCCGCGCCATTCAGGCCGCGGCGCGCAGGCCCGGTCGGGTCGCTCCGCGCCCCTGAACGATCGGCGCGACGCACGGCGCAGGGAAGCTGGGTGAGACTTTCCGGAGAATTGATGGCATGTTCGCCGCTCGATCCGACGAAAGGCCCATCCGGCGATGATCGACCCTGAAAACGGCCGAAACGGGAAATTTCATTGCGGCCGGGAAAAGCTCGGATGACGCCTTCCGCCAAGGCCGTCCGGTCGGCTTCCAGCAAGGGCCGCAAGCCGCTGAAACCAAACGCTCTGAGCCTTCGGATTCCCGAGCCCAAGGCGCGACCCGGGGAGATGCTGGACTTCGGCGATCTGCATCTGTCGGAGGCGGGCGCGGCGCGGCGTCCGCCGATCGACGCCGAGCCGAGCGAAATTCGCGATCTCGCCTACGATCTGATCCGGGTTCTGGACGATCGGGGCCGGAGCGTCGGACCCTGGGCGCCCGGGCTCGACGCCGAAACGCTCAGACGCGGTTTGCGCTTCATGATGCTCACCCGCGCCTATGACGAGCGGATGTACCGCGCTCAGCGCCAGGGCAAGACCTCCTTCTACATGAAATGCACCGGCGAGGAGGCGGTGGCGGTGGCGCAGGCGATGGTCCTGGACCGCGAGGACATGTGCTTTCCCACCTATCGCCAACAGGGCCTGCTGATCGCCCGAGGCTACCCGCTGGTGGAGATGATGAGCCAGGTGCTCTCCAACGAAAACGACCCGCTCAAGGGCCGCCAGCTCCCCGTCCTCTATTCGAGCCGCGAATACGGGTTGTTTTCGATTTCCGGCAACCTCGGGACCCAGTTCATCCAGGCCGTCGGCTGGGCCATGGCCTCTGCGTTCAAGCACGACGTCAAGATCGCCGCGGCCTGGATCGGCGACGGGTCGACCGCCGAGGGGGACTTCCATCACGCCTTGACCTTCGCGTCGGTCTATCGGGCGCCGGCGATCCTCAGTGTCGTCAACAATCAGTGGGCCATTTCCTCGTTCCACGGCATCGCCGGCGACCCGGAGACTTCGTTCGCCTCGCGCGCGATCGGCTATGGGCTGCCGGCGCTGCGGGTCGACGGCAACGACTTCCTCGCCGTCCATGCCGCGACCCGCTGGGCGGTCGATCGTGCGCGCGCCAACCTGGGCGCCACGCTCATCGAGCATGTCACCTATCGCGCCGAGGGCCATTCCACGAGCGACGATCCCAGTCAGTACCGACCGGCGGGCGAGGCCGCTGGCTGGCCGCTCGGTGATCCCATCAAACGGCTGAGCCGGCACCTCAGCGAAATCGGCGAATGGTCCGACGAGCGCCACGCGGCCCTGGAGAAGGAGTTGCTCGAGATGGTGCGGGCCGCGGGGCGTGAGGCGGAAAGCCACGGCACCCTGGGCGCCGGATCCCGGGCGAGCGTCTCGACGATGTTCGAGGACGTGTTCAAAGAGGCGCCTTGGCACCTGCGCGAACAGCGCCAGCAGCTCGGGGTCTAGGCCTTGCCCACCATGAACATGATCCAGGCGCTGAACTCGGCCATGGACGTGATGCTGGAGCGCGACCCGAACGTGCTCATTTTCGGGGAGGATGTGGGGTTCTTCGGCGGCGTCTTCCGCGCCACCGAAGGCCTGCAGAAAAAACACGGTCTGGAGCGCTGCTTCGACACCCCGATCGCCGAAGGCGGTCTGATCGGCGTCGCCGTCGGCATGGGCGCCTATGGCCTTCGCCCGGTGGTCGAGATCCAGTTCGCCGACTACATCTATCCGGCCTATGACCAGATCGTCTCGGAGGTGGCGCGTCTGCGCTATCGCTCCGCCGGCCAGTTCAACGCGCCGATGACGGTGCGCACGCCCTATGGCGGCGGGATCTTCGGCGGCCAGACCCACAGTCAGAGCCCAGAGGCCCTGTTCACCCACGTCGCCGGCCTCAAGGTGGTCATCCCCTCCAACCCCTACGACGCCAAGGGCCTGCTGATCAGCGCCATCGAGGACGACGATCCGGTGATCTTCCTGGAGCCCAAGCGGATCTACAACGGCCCGTTCAACGGCCATCACGACCAGCCGCTGACCGCGTGGTCCAAGCACCCGGCGAGCGACGTTCCGAAGGACTACTTCACCGTGCCCCTGGGAGAGGCGCGGATCCTGCGCTCCGGAGAGGACATCACGGTGCTCGCCTACGGGACGATGGTCCATGTGGTCCTCGCGGCGGTGGACGAAACCGGTATCGACGCCGAAGTCATCGACCTTCGGACGATCTGGCCGGTGGATGTCGGCGCCATCACCGCCTCGGTCCGCAAGACCGGTCGCTGCGTCATCGTACACGAGGCGACGAGAACTTCCGGCTTTGGAGCCGAACTCTGCGCCCTGGTGCAGGAGCGCTGCTTTTATCACTTGCAGGCCCCGATCGAGCGCGTCGCGGGGTGGGACACGCCCTATCCACATGCCTTCGAATGGGAATATTTCCCCGGCCCGGCAAGGGTGGCCCAGGCTCTGCGCAAGGCGATGGAAGCCCAATGAAAAGGAAGGCCTGATGGGGCGCTACGTGTTCAAGCTTCCCGATGTCGGCGAGGGCACGGCCGAAGCTGAGATCGTCGTCTGGCACGCGGCGGTCGGCGAGCACATCGAGGAAGACCAGCCCCTGGTCGATGTGCTCACCGACAAGGCCACGGTGGAAATGACCGCGCCGGTATCCGGCCTCGTCGTCTCGGTCCACGGCGAGCCCGGCGAAATGGCCGCCGTGGGATCGACGCTCGCGGTGATCGAGACCGGAGGGGCCGATGCTGGCGAGGCGAAAGCCGTGGACCCTGCTCCAAGAGTGGCCCCCCGTCCATTGGCCGACCCGACCCCAAAGCCGCCGATTCGGGTCACCACGTCGCCGACGGAACCCGCAGCGCCCCCGCCTCCTTCGCCGGAAGTCGCCAGGGCCCGAAGTGAAGAGCCGCTCGCCTCGCCGGCCGTGCGCCGTCGTGCTCACGAACTGGGAGTCGCCCTTCAATTTGTCACTGGCGGTGGGCCGGCCGGACGCATCAGGCTCGAAGACCTGGAACGGTTCATCGCCTCGCCGGCGGAGCGGCCGCGGATGAATGGTGGCGCTCGATCGCCGCGTCGGGACGGTGTCGACCAAGTGAAGATCATCGGCCTTCGCCGCAAGATCGCCGAGAAGATGCAGGAGGCCAAGCGGCGGATTCCGCACTTCGCCTACGTCGAGGAGATCGACGTCACCGAACTGGAAGAACTGCGGGCCCATCTCAACGTCTCCGCACAAGCCGGTCGGGCGCGGCTCACCTTCCTGCCCTTCCTGATCCGCGCCCTGGTCGAAGTGCTGCCCCGCTATCCTCAGATCAACGCGCGCTTCGATGACGACGCCGGGATCGTGCATCGGCATCAGGCCGTGCACGCCGGCATCGCCACCCAGACCGCGAACGGCCTGATCGTCCCGGTCCTGCGCCACGCCGAGGAGCGCGATCTGTGGGACTGCGCCGCCGAAATCGCCCGCCTGGCCGCCGCGGCAAGGGACGGTAAGGCGACGGCGGACGAACTGCGCGGCTCGACCATCACCATCACCAGCCTAGGACCCCTGGGCGGAGTGGTCACGACGCCGGTCATCAACCATCCCGAGGTCGCGATCATCGGCCCCAACAAGATCACCGAAAGGCCGGTGGTGCGTCACGGCCAGATCGTCATCCGCAAGGTGATGAATCTCTCTTCGTCGTTCGATCATCGGGTGGTCGACGGCTACGACGCGGCCGATTTCATCCAGAAGGTCAAGGCGCTGCTCGAACATCCGGCGACCCTGTTCATGGGCTTCGAATGAGCCGGCGGGTCGAGACCCAGGTTCTCGTCGTCGGCGGCGGCCCAGGGGGCTATGTGGCCGCGATCCGCTGCGGTCAGCTTGGCCTGCGGACCGTGCTGGTGGAGGCAGACCGGCTGGGCGGAACATGCCTGATCCGCGGCTGTATTCCCTCCAAGGCCTTGATCCACGCCGCCTCGCAGTTCCACGACCTGACCAGGACCGATGGGGCTGTCCGGCTCGGGATCAATTTTGAAGGAACCGCCAAGCTTGATTTGGCCAAGACGGTCCGCTGGAAGGATGGCGTCGTCGACAGGCTGAGCGGCGGGGTTTCCGGCCTGCTCAAGCGGGCCAATGTCGAGGTAGTCGCGGGATGGGCGAGCTTCTCTGACGCTAAGACCTGCAAAGTGCAAATGGCCGACGAAGTGCTCACGATCGGCGCCGAGCACGTGATCCTGGCGAACGGCTCGGTTCCTGTCGAACTCGCGTCGATCCCGTTCGGCGGCGCGGTGATCTCGTCCACCGAGGCGCTGGCGCTGGAGCGGCGGCCCGAGCGGCTGGTCGTCATCGGCGCCGGCTACATCGGCCTCGAGCTCGGCGTCGCCTTCCGCAAGCTCGGCTCGGAGGTCACGATCATCGAGGCGATGGACCGCGTCCTGCCAGCCTTCGACCGGGCGCTGGGCGAACCGGTGGCTCGCTGGCTCAAACGCGCCGGCGTCACCGTGCATCTCGGCGCGAGGGCCAGGTCGCTCGAGGACGGCGGCCATGGTCCGACACTCCTCATCGAGACGGCGGAGAAGCGACCTCTGCGCCTGCACGGTGACGCGATCCTGGTCACCGTGGGCCGCAGGCCGAATACTCAAGGCTGGGGGTTGGCGACGATGGCGGTCGATCTCGATGGGCCGTTCGTCAGGATCGACGACCAGTGCCGGACTTCCATGAAGAATGTCTGGGCGATCGGCGATCTCGTCGGAGAGCCGATGCTCGAGCACAAGGCCGCCGCCCAGGGTGAGATGGTGGCCGAGATCATCGCCGGCGCGCGGCGCCACTTCGATCCGGTCGCCATCGCCGCGGTCTGTTTCACCGAGCCTGAGATCGTCAGCGCGGGCTTGTCGCCGGACGAGGCGAAGGCGCAGGGCAAGGACGCCATCACCGGCGTCTTCCCATTCAGCGCCAGCGGACGCGCACGCTCGATGGCTGCGGCCGACGACGAGGGCTTCGTTCGCGTCGTGGCGCGGCGGGACGATCATCGAATTCTCGGCGTCCAGGCCGTCGGCGCCCATGTATCCGAACTCTCCGGCGAATTCGCCCTGGCCCTGGAGATGGGCGCATTGCTCGAGGACGTCGCCGGAACCATCCATGTCCACCCCACCCTCGGCGAGGCCTTCCACGAGGCGGCCCTGCGGGCGCTCGGACACGCGATCCATGTCTGAGCTTGCTGACCGCCTCGACGGCGTCGACGCCAGAATCCTCGACCTCATCCAGCACGACGCCTCCCTTTCGGTGGCGCAGATCGCCGAGCAGGTCGGGCTTTCCTCGAGCCCATGCTGGCGCCGGATCAAGCGCCTGGAAGAGGATGGCGTGATCCAGAAACGGGTCACGATCCTCGATCGGGAGAAGCTCGGGTTGGGCTTCGAGGTCTATTGCACCGTCAAGCTTTCCTTGCCGACCAAGGACAACCTCGACACCTTCGAGCAGTCGGTGAGGCAATGGCCGGAGGTGGTCCAGTGCGCCACGGTGACCGGGGCCTCGGACTATGAGCTGCGGATCGTGACCCGCGACATGCACGCCTTCGATGCGTTCCTGCGCGAGCGCATCCTCTCGCTGGGTCTGGTTTCGAACATCGAAAGCCGGATTGTCATCCGGTCGGTGAAGAACGCCACCGCCGTACCCCTTGGCCTGGTCAGCGGCTCACTGGCAGGTCGCCCATGATCGAACTTGTCATCGACGCCCGGCGCCACGACCTCGGCGGCTTCACGGTCGGTCGAGTCCTGCCGTTCGCGACGCACAAGATGGTGGGCCCATTCGTGTTCTTCGACCACTTCGGGCCGGTGGCCCTGCCAGCGGGCTTGGCGAGAGACGCGGATGTTCGGCCCCACCCACATATCGGACTTTCGACGCTCACCTACCTCTTCGCCGGCGAGATCACCCACCGCGACAGCCTCGGCTCGCAGATCGCGATCCGTCCGGGCGAGGCCAACTGGATGACCGCCGGCCGCGGAATCAGTCATTCGGAGCGCTTCGACGCCCTGCGGCGGACCGGTGGCGAGTTGCACGGCATCCAGGCCTGGGTCGCCCTGCCCAACGATGCCGAGGAGACCGATCCAGCCTTCTCACACCACGGACCTGTAGATCTGCCCACCTACGAGTCCCCGGACGGGCTTTGGTCCCGCCTGATCGCTGGCCAGGCTTTCGGCGCCACATCCGCGGTGAAGACCCACTCGCCGATGTTCTATGTTCACTGGCGGCTGAAGGCGGGCGCCAAGGCCCAGGTCCCGGCGGAATACAGCGAGCGCGCCGCCTTCATCGCGAGCGGATCGGTGGAGATCGAAGGGCGCTCGTTCGCCGCCGGCCGGATGGTGGTCTTCGCGGCGGGCGAGCCGATCCTGCTGACCGGCCTTCAGGACGCCGATGTCATGCTGCTCGGCGGCGAGCCGGTAGGCCCGCGCTTCGTCGAATGGAATTTCGTCTCGTCCTCCAAGGCCCGGATCGAGCAGGCCAAGGCCGATTGGCGCGCCGGCCGGATGAAGCTTCCGCAACTCGACCACGAAGAGTTCATCCCCCTGCCCGCCGATCCTCCTCCGCCGGCGAGCCCGATGTCCTAGTCCGGCCCGAGCGCCTTGCGGGCCTGCTCCCAGTATTGGGCCCCGGTGATAAGGGTGATCGCGGCGGCCAGCCACAGCAGTCCATGCGCCCCAAGGGTGACTGGACCCAGCACCGCCGGATCGGCTGAAAGGCCGAACGCCGCCCAGCAGGCGACCAGCAGTTCGGCGGCCAGGGCGGTGAGCTGCAGGGTGGTCTTCCATTTGGCCAGAAGGGTCACCGGCAAGGTGACGCCCTTGGCCGCCGCCACTTCGCGGAGGGCCCCGACGGTGAATTCGCGAAACAGGATCAGGGCGACGGGGATCACCACCTGCGGATTCGAGCCCAGCGACATCAGGCCGAGCACAGCGGCGCACACCAGCACCTTGTCGGCGATCGGATCGAGAATCGCCCCCCACTTGCTGGCGGCATCCAGGCGGCGGGCCAGGGCGCCGTCGAAGAAATCGGTGACCGCGGCGATGACGAAGGCCCAGAACGCCCAGCGTTCCAGGGCGAACTGCGTCGACTGGGTGAGCGTGTCGCTCAGCCAGGGGACATCGCCGGCAGCCGCGGCCAAGGCCAGGAACATGAACAGGGCCAGGGCGAGCCGCAGGCCGGTGAGCAGATTGGGAATCGCACGCATGGGCGTTAGCCTAGCGCGTCGACGCAAGGAGTGTCATGGCCAAGACCGCCCTTGTCATCGGAGGCTCCGGCCAGATCGGCCAGGCGACCGCGCGGCGCCTGCTCGCCGACGGCTGGACCGTCCTGGCGGCCCAGAAGAATCCCGGCGGCGTGCCGGCCGAACTGGTCTCGATGGGCGCGCGGCCGATCGCCCTGGACCGCGGCAACGCCGGCGCCGTGGCGAGGGCCGTGGGCGGCGGCGTCGACGCCCTGATCGACACCGTCGCCTTCGACGACACGCATGGCCGCCAACTCCTCGAGATCGCGGGCTCCGTCGGGGCGATGGTCGTCATCTCCTCGGCGAGCGTCTATTGCGACGAGGCGGGCCGGACCCTCGACGAAGCCGCCACGAATGGATTCCCGAGGCTCCCCGAACCGATCGGCGAGGACCAGCCCACGGTCGCGCCGTCGGACGCCACCTACTCCACCCGCAAGAGCGCTCTGGAACAGACACTTTTGCAGAGCGCGTCGATCCCGGTCACGATCCTGCGCTGCTGCGCCATCCATGGTCCCGGTTCGCGGCATCCCCGCGAATGGTTCTTCGTCAGGCGCATCCTGGACGGCCGTCGCCAAGTCCCCTTGGCGTGGAACGGCGCGAGCCGGTTCCACACCAGCGCGACCGCGAACATCGCCGAACTGATCGCGGTCTGTCTGGCGGCGCCTGCGACACGAGTGCTCAACGCGGCCGACCCCGAGGCGCTCACCGTGATGGCCATCGGCGAAGCGATCGCCGCGGTCTACGGCCACGACTTGAAGCTCGTCGCCTTCCAGGGCCCCCCATCCGGCGGCGTCGGGGCTCATCCATGGTGCGTTCCGCGCGCCGTGGTCGTGGACATGTCGCGGGCCGGGGAACTGGGATACCGGCCGGTTGTCCACTATCGCGACGCCGTCGCAGCAGCCTGCCGTTCGGCAGAGGCGGCCGCGGCCGCTGGCGTCGTCTTCCCTGAATACCTCACCGCGATGTTCGACTACGTGGCCGAGGACGCCTTCCTGGCCAGCCGTGACGGATGATCGAAGCGGACTGAGCCTCACCGCACCGAGGTGCGGGTAGCCCGGAAAGTGTTCCCTTTCGCAAACAAAATCGAAGGGGTTCCGCTGCACTTTCTTGCATTTTCTTGATCGTTTCTGCACGCATTTGGCCGGAAAGGCGCCGGTTCTGGTGCGGCAGGGGCCGGTTTTGGTCGCTTCAGGCACGTTTCTGACACCGGGGGGATCGGACGGGACGGGTGACTTCGGGTCGCGTGGCCTGGCGATCTCCGTAGATTGCAATCTGTAATACAATTTCGTCCGAACATCAAGGCAGATCCGGTCGGGGAACGCAGACGGCCCCCCAGACTGCGCGCTACGAGCCCGGCGCGCTGGGACCCGCGCTTTTCTGCGCCAGCGGCCGGCGGCGCTCGCGATTTGCAATCCACCATTCGAGCGTCTGCGCCGTCCTCGGTGACGAAAGTGACAAAGAGGGATTCTCAGTAGGGAAAAAAGCTTGCGTTCGAGTTGGTGTTATAGTTGACTGTATCACTACCTCAGCGCGGGCCGGACCATGGAAGCGCTTTTGACGATGATGTCGACTCCCTGCGCGGCCGAAGAAGTGCTCATCGACCGCTCTTCTGCGGCGAGGCTCATCGAGAACATCTGATGGACCCCGAGTGGAATGACAGCCAACCGATCTACCGCCAGCTCCGAGATCGCATCGTCGCCATGATCCTCGACGGCGTGCTCGCGGAAGGCGATCCCCTGCCCTCGGTGCGCAGCGTCGCGGCCGATTCAAGGATCAATCCGCTCACCGTCCTGAAGGCCTATCAGAACCTGGCCGACGACGGGCTGGTGGAGAAGCGGCGCGGCCTGGGCATGTTCATCAACGCCGGCGCCCGCGATCTGCTGCTGAAGGCCGAGCGGGCGAGGTTCCTCGCCGAACAGTGGCCGGCGATCCACGCGACCATCCAGCGGCTCGGCCTGACGCCCGGCGAGCTGCTGGCCGCCGCCGAGGCCGGCGCGCGCGCCTCGCCACCGGAAAAGGAGGGCTAGGACCATGGCCTGCATCGAGGCGCGCGGCCTGCGCAAGACGTTCGGTTCGACGATCGCGCTCGACGGCGTCGACCTGACCGTAGAGGAGGGCAGGATCCTCGGCCTCATCGGTCCCAACGGGGCGGGCAAGAGCACCGCGCTGGGGGCGATTCTCGGCCTCATCCCCTACCAGGGCGCGCTCAAGGTGCTCGGGCGCAATCCGTGGGCCGAGCGCGAAAAGCTCATGGGCGATGTGTGCTTCATCGCCGATGTCGCCGTCCTGCCGCGCTGGATGCGCGTCGCGCAGGCGCTCGACTACGTCGCCGGCGTGCACCCGAGGTTCGACCGCGCCAAGGCGCGGGCCTTCCTCGACCGGACCATCATCAAGCGCTCCAGCAGGATCAGGGAGCTGTCGAAGGGCATGGTCGCCCAGCTTCACCTCGCCCTGGTCATGGCCATCGACGCCAGGCTCCTGGTGCTCGACGAGCCGACGCTCGGCCTGGACCTGCTCTACCGCAAGCAGTTCTACGATTCCCTGCTCAACGACTACTTCGACCGCAACCGCACGATCGTGGTGACCACCCACCAGGTCGAGGAGGTCGAGCACATCCTCACCGACCTCGCCTTCATCGACCGCGGGCGGATCGTTCTCGACTGCTCCATGGAGGCCTTCGCCGATCGCTATTGCGAGGTGATGGCGCGGCCGGAGCACCTCGCCCAGGCGAGGGCCCTGGGGCCGATCCACGAGCGCCAGGTGTTCGGCAGAAGCCTCTTCATCTTCGATGGCGGCGATCGCGACGCCCTGGCCGCGCTCGGCGAGGCGCGCACCCCCAGCATCGCCGACGTCTTCGTCGCCGTCATCGGCGCGCGCGGGACACAGCACCAGAAGGCCGCCGCATGACAACGTCAGCCGACGCCGCGCCGCAATCCTTCGAGCCTGGGAGCGCCGCTCGTCCGCCAGCCTCGCGCACCCCGCCCTTCCTCTGGTCGGTCCGGCGCGAGCTTTGGGAACACCGCGCGATCTTCGTCGCGCCGCTGATTGTCGCCGGCGTGATGCTGCTGGGCTTCATCGTCAGCATGGGCGACCTGCCGCGCGCCCACCGCGCCTTTCTCGCGCTCAGCCCAAGGCGGCAATCGATCGCCGTCGCGCTTCCCTACGACGCGGGCGCGGCGGCGCTGATCCTGACCTGGCTCGTCGTCGGCGCCTTCTATTGCCTGGCCGCCCTCAACGCCGAGCGCCGCGACCGCACCATCCTATTCTGGAAGTCGCTCCCGGTCTCCGATCTGACGACCGTGCTCGCCAAGGCCGCCATCCCCTTCCTCGTCCTGCCCGCGGTGACCCTCGTCGTCACGATCGCCGCGCATTTCATCACGCTGATGATCAATTCCGCGGCCCTGCTCGCGATCGGCGAGAGCCCCGCCATCCTGTGGGCGCGGCTGCCCCTGGCGACGATGGCGGTGACGCTGCTCTACGCCGCCTCGACGGTCTCGCTGTGGTATGCGCCGGTGTGGGGCTGGCTGCTGTTCGTCTCCGGCTGGGCCAGGCGCGCCGCGTTCCTGTGGGCGGTCGGAATCCCCCTGGCCCTGTGCCTGTTCGAGAAGATCGCCCTGGGCAGCTCCCGCCTCTTCTCCCTGCTGATTCAACGCCTTGGCGGCGGCTTCCAGGACGCCTTCGATCTCAAGCCGCACTATCTGTTCGGGACCGACCTTTCATTGCTCGATCCGGCCAGGTTCCTCGCCGATCCCGCTCTGTGGATCGGCCTGGCCATCGGCGCCGCCTTTCTCGCCGCCGCGGTCCGGATGCGCCGGCTCCAGGGCCCGATCTGACGCTCATCGCCCTCGCCACGGGAGCCGCCGCCGATGATCCTGCATCTGCCCCCCTCGAGCCCGCTCTGGGAGCAGGCCGCGGCGGACATCGCGCTCGTCCTGCACATCGGCGGCGGCCTCGTCGGCATCGCTTCGGGCTCGGCGGCCCTGGTCCTGCGCAAGGGCGGCGCGGCCCATCGGCTCGCCGGAAACCTGTTCTTCGGCTCGATGCTGATCATGGCGTCGGTCGGCGCGGCCGTCTCGCCCCTCATTGGCCAGCCGGCCAATGTCGTGGGCGGGGTGTTCGCCCTCTATTTCCTGGTCACCGGCTGGATGGCGGCCAAGCGCAAGGACGGCCCCCTCGGCGTCGTCGAGCTTGGGGCCATGGCGATCCCGATCGCCGTCGCCGCCGCGATGCTGGCCTTCGGCTTCATCGCCCTGGCAAGTCCGAGCCACGAGATCGAAGGCGTTCCGGCCCCCGCCCCGTTCGTCATGGCGGCCCTCGCGGCCCTGGCCGCCGGCGCCGACATTCGCGTCGTCCTGCGCCGACGCCTGGAGGGCGCCAGCCGGATCGCGCGCCACCTGTGGCGGCTCTGCGCCGCCCTGCTGATCGCCGACGGCTCGCTGTTCCTCGGCCAGCCCAAGGTCTTCCCGCCGACCCTGCGTGGATCGCCGGTGATGTTCCTGCCCGAGCTCTTCGTCTTCGTGATCATGATCACCTGGCTCGTCCGCCTTCGCCGGCGCAGCCCGGCGCGGCCGGGCGCGGCGGCCCTTGCCGGCGCCTTCGGCTGAAAACGCGAGGGGGCATGATCCTTCACCCGACATCGAGTCCATGGCTCAACGCCGCGACGGTCCTCGCCTACGTCGTTCACATCGGCGGAGGCACGCTCGCCTTTGGTTCAGGGGCGGTCGCCCTGCTCGCCCGCAAAGGCGGACACCTGCACCGCGTGGCGGGATCCATGTTCTTCGTTTCCATGCTCGCGGTGGCGAGCTTCGCCGCCTTTCTCGCCGTCGTCATTCCCGGCCAGCTCGTCAATCTCTTCATCGGCGCATTCACCTTCTACCTCGTCGCGACCGCGCGGATGACGGTCCGGCGCAAGGCCGGCTCGATCGGTCTCGGCGAGAAGATCGCCCTGGCGGCTGCTGTCATTCTTTCCGCGCCGTTCGTGATTTTGGCCATTCAGCTGGCGACCGGCTTGCCGCCGCTGTTCACGAGCGCTGTCCCCTTCGAGGGCCCCGTCCTGATCGCGATCTATCTCTTCGCCTCCGTGCTCGTCATCGCCGCGATCGCCGACGCAAGGCTGGTCCTGGTCGGCGGAATCGCCGGCGCGCCGCGCATTGCGCGCCATCTGTGGCGCGTGTGCCTGGCCTTCACCCTGGCCGCCGGCTCGTTCTTCACCAACGCCCTGCCCCGGCTCCTGCCCGGCCGGATGCATGTGACGCTGCTGAATTTCCTTCCCCAGCTGTTCCTGCTGGGCCTGTTGCTGGTCTGGATGATCCGCGTGCGGTTCACCCCCTGGCTCGAGCGAAGCAAGGCGGTCTGACCGGCCGGAGTCCGCGGCGAGGTCATCCTGCTTGGCGCCGGGCGCGGAACCCTGGAGGCCTTGCGGGCGCGCGCACCGCGCCTATGAAGGCGTCAGACCAGGGAGGAAAGCATGGCGGAGCCCTTCGGCGCGCAATCCACCACCGACGAGGTGCTCGAGGGCGTGGACCTGCGCGGCAGACGCGTCCTGGTGACCGGCGCATCGGCCGGGCTGGGCGTGGAGACGGCGCGGACCCTGGCCGCGCATGGCGCCCAGGTGGTCGGGGCGGTGCGTGATCTCGACAAGGCCCGCGCCGCGACCAGGCCGGTCGTCGATCAGGCGAGCGGGGGCGGCGGGCTGGAGCTCGTCGAGCTCGATCTCGCTTCGCTCGCCAGCGTGCGCGCCTGCGCGGACGCACTGGTCGCCGCCGGCCGGCCGTTCGACGTCGTGATCGCCAACGCGGGCGTCATGGCCTGCCCCAAGGGGGTGACCGCCGACGGCTTCGAGACCCAGTTCGGGACCAACCACCTCGGCCATTTCGTGTTCGCCAACCGCATCGCCTCGCTGCTGGGGCCAGGATCGCGCCTGATCGTCCTCTCCTCGGCGGGCCATCGCTTCGCCGACGTCGACCTGGACGACCCGAACTTCGAGCGGACGGCCTATTCGGAGTTTGCCGCCTACGGCCGCTCGAAGACCGCCAACATCCTCTTCACCGTCGAGTTCGACCGCCGGCACAAGGCCAGGGGCGTGCGCGCCGCCGCCGTGCATCCAGGCGGCATCCAGACCGAGCTGGGCCGCCACATGACCCCCGAACTCATCGCCCAGCTGCTTCCCGCCAGAGCCGGCGCCACCGAGGCCGAGCGGCTGGCGACCATCCGCTGGAAATCCATCCCGCAAGGGGCGGCGACCACGGTGTGGAGCGGCTTCGTCGCGCCCGCCGAGGCCGTGGGCGGGCGCTATTGCGAAGACTGTCACGTCGCCCAGGTCGTCGATGATCCGCAGCTTCGCGGCGGGGTGCGGGCCTATGCGGTCGATCCCGCCCACGCCGCGGCGTTGTGGGCCAGGAGCGAGGAAATGGTCGGCGAGCGCTTCTGAGAGCGCGCCGGCCGCCGGTCCGCTCGTCCCTGGGCGGCAAAGGCGGCGGCGCCCGCGGGGCCCGCTCCCCCCTCCGCCATCAGCCCTTGCGGAAATGGTCGTGGATGCGCCTGGCGAGGGGCTCGCTCAGGCCCTCGACCTTGACAAGGTCGTCCACCGAGGCGCGCGAAACGCCCCGCGCCGAGCCGAAGGCGTGCAGCAGCGCCCGCTTGCGCGCCGGGCCGACGCCTTCGATCTCGTCCAGGGGATTGGCGCGCATCGCCATGGCCCGCCGGGTGCGGTGGGCGCCGATGGCGAAGCGGTGCGCCTCGTCGCGCAGGCGCTGCAGGTAGTAGAGCACCGGGCTCCTCGGCTCGAGCATGAACGGCGCCTTGCCCGGCATGAAGAACCGTTCCAGGCCGGCGTCGCGGTCGGGGCCCTTGGCGACGCCGACCAGGGCCACGTCGTCGACGCCGAGGTCGGCCATCACCTCCCGCGCCGCGGCGAGTTGGCCGGCGCCGCCGTCGAGCAGGACCAGATCGGGCCTGGGGGGATTTTCCCCCGCCTCCTCTTCCTTGGCCAGCCGCGCGAAGCGGCGGGCGAGCACCTCGCGCATCATCGCGGTATCGTCACCCGGCGTCAGATCGGCGCTCCTGATGTTGAACTTGCGGTACTGGTTCTTCTGGAAGCCCTCGGGACCGGCGACGATCATCGCGCCGACGGCGTTGGTCCCCATCACGTGGGAGTTGTCGTAGACCTCGATCCGCTCCGGGCTCGCCTCCAGGGCGAAGGTCCCGCAGAGGCTGGACAGCAGCCGCGCCTGGGTCGAGCTTTCCGCCAGTCGCCGGCCCAGGGCCTCGCGAGCGTTGATGAGGGCGTGCTCCACCAGCCGCCGCTTTTCCGCGCGGCGCGGGACGCTGATCTCGATCCGGCGGCCGGCCTTCAGGCGGAAGGCCTCGCAGAGCAGCGCGCACTCGGCCGGCTCGCCGCTGGCGAGAATCAGCCTTGGGATCGGCCGGTCGTCATAGAACTGGCCGAGGAAGGCGGCGAGGATCTCGGCCTCGCCGTCCGAACGGTCGACGCGCGGAAAATAGGCGCGGTTGCCCCAGTTCTGGCCGGCACGGAAAAAGAACACCTGGACGCAGGCCGCACCGCCTTCGGCGTGCAGGGCGAAGACGTCGGCCTCATCGACGGTCTCGGCGTTGACCTGCGTCTCCTGGGCGATGGAGGAAAGGGCGCGGATGCGGTCGCGCAGGCGCGCGGCGCGTTCGAACTCGAGGGCGTCGGAGGCGGCCTGCATGTCGGCGCTCATCCGCGCCATCACCAGCCGGCTCCTGCCGCGCAGGAAGGCCTCCGCCTCCTGCACGAGCCCCTGGTAGTCCTCCAGGCCGATCAGCCCGGTGCACGGCGCCGAACAACGGCGGATCTGGTGGAGCATGCACGGCCGCGTGCGGCTCTCGTAGACGCTGTCGGAGCAGGAGCGCAGGAGGAACGCCTTCTGCAGGGTGTTGAGCGTGCGGTTGACCGCCCAGGCGCTGGCGAAGGGGCCGAAGTAGTCGCCCTTGATCGAGTGCGCGCCGCGGTGCTTGCGCAGCTGGGCCGCCGGGTGCTCGCGGCGGATGACGATCTCGGGGAAGGACTTGTCGTCGCGCAGCAGGACGTTGAACCTGGGCTTGAGCTGCTTGATCAGATTGATCTCCAGCAACAGGGCGTCGGCCTCGGTCCTGGTGGTGGTGAACTCCATCGACCGGGTCAGCTCGACCATCAGGGCGATGCGCTGGGTGTGGAAGCGGCCCTGGGCGTACTGGACGACGCGCTTTTTCAGGGAACGGGCCTTGCCGACGTAGAGCGCCTCCCGCTCCTCGCCGAACATCCGGTACACGCCCGGCGAATCAGGCAGGCGCCTGACCTGATCCTTGATCAGGGCGGCGCCGGTGAGGGGCGTGGAGGCGTCGTCGGCCATGGCGCCACTATAGGCGAATCATCGCCGCTTCTCCCCTCGCCGCCCCCTCTGGGCCGCGAGCCGCCCCGGCCACGCTTCAGATCCTCGCCCCGGGGGCCAGGATGCTGGCGTGCAGCGCCGGGGTGAGGGCGACGTAGCCCGCCGCGGCGTCGCGGAAATAGAGCGGCGGCGCGACCTTCGCGGGATCGAAGCCGGCCGCGACCAGCTCGGCTTTGCGGTGCTTGAAGGTGCCGGTGGTGTTGATGCGCGGCATAAGGCGCAGGAACACGGGCTGGGCGTAGGACGGCAAGACCGTATCGATTCGCGAAGCCAGGTTCCGCAGATCGAACTCAGGACCGACGACCAGCGCCGCCATCCCGGCCCGACCGTCGTGGCCGGCGACCGCGACGCCGTAGACAGTGGCCTCGAGGACCCCAGGGGCCTCGAGCAGAACCTGGGAGACCTCGGTGGTCGAGACGTTCTGGCCCTTCCAGCGGAAGGTGTCGCCGATCCGGTCGACGAAATAGAAATAGCCTTCAGCGTCCTGACGCATCAGATCGCCGGTGCGAAACCACCGGTCGCCCCGCCGAAAGACGTCGCGCAACACCTTGGCCTCGCTCGCCTTGGCATCGACGTAGCCGGCGTAGGCGCTGCGCGCACCCGCGCCGATCTTGCCGACGCATTCGCCGGTCTCGCCCAGGGCAGGGCGCATGCACAGGCCGTTCGCGATCCGCAGCGGCGCCTCGCGATCGAGATCGAAACGGACCAGGGCGACATTGAACAGGGCGCGCAGAAACCGCGGCGCGCGGCCGATCGCGCCCGGGGTTCCGTCGAAATTGAACATCGACACATTGCCCTCGGTGGAGCCGTAGAACTCGAGGATCCGCGGGATGCGGAAACGGCGCTCGAGCGCCGTCCAGACGTCGGGCGCGAGGCCGTTGCCGAACGCCAGGCGAAGGCTGTGCGCCGCCTCCGCCGGCCCCGGACGCTGGTTGACGAGGTAGCGACAGAGCTCGCCGATATAGACGAAGAGCGTCGCGCGCTCGGCCGTGACATCAGCCCAGAAACGGTGCGCCGAGAAGTCCCGCCGCAACGCGACCGACGCCCCGTTGAGCAGGGCCGCGCCCATGGCGCAGAGTCCGCCGGTGGCGTGGTAGAGCGGCAGGGCGAGATAGAGCCGGTCGTCCGGCCGCGCCCCGGTCGCGCCGGCGAAGCCGCGCATGTAGAGCTGCGCGCGCAGGTGGGTGACGCGCGCCGCCTTGGGCAGGCCGGTGGTGCCGCTGGTGAAGATCAGCAGGGCGGTGTCCCGGGCCGTCATCCCCGCGCGCAGGGAGCGCGGCGGCCGCGAGGGGGAAAGGCGGCTCAGGGCCGCGGCGAGATCCTCCTCGCCGCCGTCCGCCGCCTCCAACATCCAGCGGACCATGGGCGAGGCGAGGCTGGGCCGCACGGCGTCGAACCTCGGCCGCGTCCGCGCATCAAGGATGCAATGCGCGGCGCGCGACGCCTCGAGGCAGTGGGCGAGCGTGGCCCCGACGAGTTCGTCGTTGATCAGCGCCGCCACCACCCCGACCTTCGCCAAGCCGTACCAGATGGCCAGGTAGTCGAGCCGGTTGGCGAGCACGACGGCGACGATCTCGCCGCGGGCCAGTCGCTGCGCCCTCGCCCAGTGGGCGTAGCGATTGGCCGCCGCGTCGAGTTCGCCGTAGCTGAAGCCTTCACCGTCCAGGCTGATCGCGGCGCGATCGCGCCAGCGATCCACCGCCCGCTCCAGATCGTCGCAGATCAGCGTCTTGGAGCCGGCGCGGATCGTCGCCACCCGCGCCAGGGTGCGCAGCAGGCCGACGGCGAAGCGCGCCTCGCGCCTCAGCCGCGCCGCCAGGCCCATCTCTGTTCCGCGGCGATCCTCGCCACGCGCGCCCGGCGCGCTCGCCGCCTCACCACGCGGAGTTGGGCAGGCGGAAACGCACCTCGTTGCGGGCGAAATCGAGGCACACCTGCTGGAACCGGCTCAGGACATCGACGCCCATCAGGATCGCCGGCTTGTCGGTCAGATTCCACATCTTGAAGGTGTGCAGATCGGCGAAGGCGACCGGCCAGTTGGGCAGGCGCATCCCGCCCAGGCGCAGCGCCGGCAGGTCGGCGATCTCGGCGTCGATCGTCTGGCCGGTGGCGCTGATGATCGGCGTGGCGCTCCACACCATCGTCGGATGGCGGGTGATGGCCAGGGAGCGCAGCGCCATGTTGCCGATCGTGTTCTGCGCCCCGGAATCGAGGAAGGCGATCAGGGGAATGCCCGCCAGGTCGGCGTCGACCAGGGTGAGCTGGCCATCGCGCCGCTGGGCCTTGATGGTGACTTCGCGCGAGTCGCGCCACAGCCGGCCGCCGCTCTCGATCCGCAGGGTCTGACCCCTGAAATCCAGGGTGAGCCGGTCGCCCTCCAGCGTGTCCAGCCCGAGCATGCCGTTGCCACCGATCGCCGCCTGCGGCAGGACCGACAGCGTCGCCGCCGGCAGCATCCGCCCGCCGACGACCAGGGCGGCGGTGGTGGTGGGCGCGACCTCGATGCCCGCCACGCCGTTGAGCGGCGCGGGCGGTCCGTCCGGCAGGCCGAGTTTCAGCGCCAGCTCCCGTGAGATCACCGACTGGTTGGCGCCGGTGTCGACCACGAAGGCGAAGGGCCCGGCCCCGTTCACGCCCACCGCCGCGGTCATCCGCCGATAGATGTCCGCCACGGTGCTAAGGCTGGTGGGCGGATAGTAGGTCTGCTCGTCCAGCGGGGTGAGCCGCGAGGAGGGCGAGACATCGACGATCGCCCCGGCGACGGCGCTACCCGCGCCGAACGCGCCGGCCGCGCCCGCCGCGAGGGCGGCGGCGAACATTCTGCGATCAAAACCCTGTTGCGCCATGCCGGGGACCCCGGTCCCGTCGCGAAGCAGCTTTCGGCAGAGCATACACCCGCGCGGCGCGGCGCATAGGCCGCGCGTGCGGCCGCCCGACGCCGCAGACTAGCGTGCCGATGGGTAGCGCCCCGGCGTGACGCCGAATTGCCGCCTGAAAGCGGTGATGAAGGCGCTCTGGCTGTCATAGCCGCAATCGAGGGCGGCGTTGGTGACGCTGGCGTCGCCGGACAGCGCCGCGATGGCGTGGATCAGCCGGGCCTTTTGCCGCCAGGCTTCCACGGTAAGGCCCGTCTCACGCGGAAACAGCCTCTGGAACGTGCGAAGGCTTGCGCCCGCCTCGCGGGCCAGGGCGCCAAGCTCCGTGTGCGCCTCCGGCGCGGCCCGCAACCGCTCGGCCAGGACCAGGGCGCGGCGGTCGCGGGGCAGCGGCAGGGCCAGATCCTGCGGCCGCGCCTGAACCAGCAGATCGACCAGCAGGCCGCACAGGCGATCATGCTCGGGGCGCCCGCGGGCCAGCATACCCAGGGTGAGGATGTGCAGGATCAACTCTCGCAGCAGGGGCGCGACTTCCAGCACCACCGCCGCCAACGGCAGGGCGGCGGCGGGCCCAGGAGCAATGTAGAGCGTGCGCAGGGCCGTCTCGCCTTGCATCCAGATCTCGTGGGTGAGTCGCGGCGGAAGCCAGATCGCCCGGGTCGGGGGCGAGAGCCAGGCGACGCTTGGCGTCACCACGCGCATCACCCCCTTCGTGGCATAGGCAAGCTGTCCCCAGGGATGGTGGTGGCGGCCAATGTGGCCGCCGTCGCGATAGGTCTCGGCCAATGAGCGAACGCTGAAACCTTCGCTGATGTCGCTCAATCGGCCGCGTCCCTGTCGAATTTCATCGCACCCACGAAATTGCCCTCGGTGTCCTCGAACCAGATCAGCGTTCCGACGGTCTCGATGTGATGGGGCCGCATGATGATCTTGCCGCCGGCGGCCTCCACAGCGGCCAGGGTGGCGTCGATGTCCGCCACCGCCATGGTGACTTCGAAGCCCAGCATCCTGACCCCGGGCTTGATCTCGTGCCGGCCCTGCAAGGCGCCCCCTACTCCAGCGTTGTTGATCAGGTAGAAATCAGGCGGTCCCCAGGGCTCGAAGCTCCAGCCAAACACGGACTCGTAAAAGCTTTTGGCGCGTGGGACGTCGTCGGCGTTGATGGAGAAGTGGCGAACCGTTCCGGCCATGGTTGAAGCTCCCGCGGTGACAACCGCGCCATTCTGACTCATTCCCGCTTGGCAGGCTTGCGATAGAGCGACGCAGTAAAGCTGCCACGCGCCATGACGCCTTGCCGGGGCATTTCGGCGTCACTTGGCAGGCGCGCCCGGGTCCGGGATCGCCAGGCGCATCGACAAGCGGGGAGTCGGTTCCCAAGAGCGCGGCTTCACGCCAGCTCGCCGATCTGTCGCTTCCTCGGCCGAAGTCCAATGCTGGACCGAAAATGGCTCTCACACAATCTGGAGAGGCGCGATGAGTCGCGGACCATTGATCGGAGAGGTCGCCTTCCCAGGTGCGCGCCGCCTCACCGAACTTACTTGGCCGATCTCGAGCTCGTTTGTGGCGAATGACTATGGGTCGGGATGGACGTCCACGCCCAGGGCGTCGAGCAGGCGGAACTGCTGCGCCGCGGTGATCTTGAGATCCTGCGAACTGGCGAGACGCCGCAGGTCCAGGCCGCTGACCTCGGCGCCGCGCAGGTCGGCGCCGGCGAGCCTGGCGCCGTCGACCAGGGCCTGGAAGAGATCGCCGCCGGCGAGGATCGCGCCTTCCAGGTCGGCGCCGGTGAGGTCGGCTTCGCGCAGCCGGCTGCGGCTGAGGTCACAGCCCGCGAGCCCCGCGCCGGAAAGGTCCGCCAGGGTCAGGTCGCAGTCGACGAAGGCGGCGGCGGTGCGCACCACGCTGCGCCCGAAGGCGCGGAAAAAGGTGGCCCGCGCGAACTGCGCGCCGGTCAGGTTGCAGTCGGCGAAGGCCGCCGCATAGAGGCTCGCGGCCTCGAAACGCGCGTGGGTGAGGTCGCAGCGCGTGAACCGGCTCTCCTCCAGGCGGCCGAAGGCGAAGGAGACGCCGAGGCGGCCCTCGGCGGCGGCGAAGACGCAATCGGTGAATTGCGCCCCGCGCAGGTCGGCGTGGGCGAAGGCGCACCTGGCCAGGCGGCAACGGACGAACCGCGCGCCGCAGAGGTCGGCGGTGGTGAACAGGGCGGCCTCGAAGACGCAGTCCTCGAACACCGCCTCGCCGAGATCGGCCTCGTCCCATTGCGCGGCGGTGAAACTCTCCCCGGCGATCCTCGCGCCGGGGGCCGGCGGGGCCTCGCCGCCGCTCAGGAAAACCGCTCCCACGCCGACTGCCGCGAGACCCCCAGGGCCGCGCCGATCGAAGCCCAGCTCACCTCCCTGGCGCGCAGGGTGTCGACCAGCCACTGCAGCTGGCTGCCCTTGCCTTCGCGGGATTCGTCCACGGCCTTGAGCTGGGCGAGCAGACGCTCGGTCGGCAGCTCGTTGGGCGGGGTGTACTTCGACCGGTCGGGCGTGCGTCCGGCCATGTATTCGGCGCTCATCGCGACGCACTCGTCGCAGATGAAGATGTTCGCCGGGCCGGCGACCATCTTGGCGACGTCGTCCTGCGACTTGAGGCAGAACGAGCAGAACACGACCTCCGGCTTGCGGTACTGCGGCAGGGGCGGCGGCGCCGGGGTTTCGGTATCGGCCATGAAGAGTCCCTTGTCAGGATATTCCTGACAGTCAGGTATGCCCTGACGAAAGACGCGTCAAGCTTGAGCCGCCTGGGCGCGCCGGACATCGTCACGGTGCACAGGGCCGTGATCAAACCAACGCGCCGCATGTGGTCCAATCGCATTGGTTCGTCCATGCATATGGTGGTTCATCGCAGCGCGAGGGCCAAGGGCTCCAAGGCCAGTCAACCGCCGCAGAGGTGATCGGCGGCGCCGTCCACGCGATGCGCATCGCCGCGAACCAGCTTGCGAGGACACGAATTCAACCTCTGCAGAGTGGCTCCGCGAGCAATATCAGCCTCGGTTCAAGTGACTGGGCAGGTTCATGGCGTCGTGGAGAATCCGGACGATCTCGATGTGGTCCCCCCGATGGCGGAAAGCGAGAAAATGCCGGGGCGATGCGACGCGGTCGGCAGGCGACAGGCTGCGACCGTGACGCAGGTGGTATAGAAAATGGTCGGCGGCCATGTCCTGGTGACGTTGTACCCCCGGTCGCGCGGGGTCGGACCTCAGATCGACACAGGCGCGTTCGATGAACCGCCGATATCGGTCACGCGCTTGCCGGCCGAACTGGCTGTCGCTCCAGCGCAGGATGTCTCTCACGTCGCGCCTTGCGGCAGGCGCGACGGTGACCGGCGTCAACGACCGTCGAGCTCCGCCTCAATGCCGTCGAACCAGGCTCCCAGGTCCTCGACGACCTCGCCTTCACCTCGATCCAGTTCGACCACGCCTTCCTGGATCAGGCCCTTGAGGCGTTCGAGTTTCGCCGCGTCGACTTCCGTGCGGCGCTTGAGCAGCCGAAGTCCCTCGCGGACAACCTCGCTGGCGTTCTGGAATTCGCCCGAGGTGACCAGATCCTCGACAAAGCGGTCCAGGGGGGCGGTGAGACTGACGTTGCGGGTCGCCATTTCGTGGGATTAACCCGGTTGGCAATCTTTGCTAATCAGGGTTTCGTCTCCACGTAGATCTGGCCGCCGCCGGCGCGGAATTTTTCGGCCATTTGCACCATCCCCGCCGAAGCGACGTCGTTCTGCGCCCCCGCGGCGTCGCGGATCTCCTGGCTGATCTTCATCGAGCAGAACTTCGGCCCGCACATCGAGCAGAAGTGGGCGGTCTTCATCGCCTCCTTGGGCAGGGACTCGTCGTGGAACTCCCGCGCCGTCTCCGGATCGAGGCCGAGGTTGAACTGGTCCTCCCAGCGGAACTCGAACCTGGCCCTCGAGAGGGCGTCGTCCCAGAAGCGCGCCGAGGGGTGGCCCTTGGCGAGGTCGGCGGCGTGGGCGGCGATCTTGTAGGCGATCACCCCCTGCTTGACGTCCTCCCGGTCGGGCAGGCCCAGGTGCTCCTTGGGCGTCACGTAGCAGAGCATGGCGGTGCCGAACCAGCCGATCATCGCCGCGCCGATCGCCGAGGTGATGTGGTCATAGCCGGGCGCGACGTCGGTGGTGAGTGGTCCCAGGGTATAGAAGGGCGCCTCGTGGCACGCCTTCAGCTGCTTTTCCATATTGGCCTTGATCTTGTGCATCGGCACGTGGCCGGGGCCCTCGATCATCACCTGGACGCCGTGCTTCCAGGCAACCTTTGTCAGTTCCCCCAGGGTCTCCAGCTCGGCGAACTGGGCGGCGTCGTTGGCGTCGGCGATGCAGCCGGGCCGCAGGCCGTCGCCGAGTGAGAAGGAGACGTCATAGGCGGCCATGATCTCGCAGATGTCCTCGAAGCGCTCGTAGAGGAAGCTCTCGCGGTGGTGCGCCAGGCACCACTTGGCCATGATCGAGCCGCCCCGGCTGACGATTCCGGTCACGCGGCTCGCCGTCAGGGGCACGAACGCCAGGCGGACCCCGGCGTGGATGGTGAAATAGTCCACGCCCTGCTGGGCCTGTTCGATCAGGGTGTCGCGGAACACCTCCCAGTTGAGGTCCTCGGCCGCCCCGCCGACCTTCTCCAGCGCCTGATAGATCGGCACCGTTCCCAGCGGCGTTGGGCAATTGCGGATGATCCATTCGCGGATGTTGTGGATGTTGCGGCCGGTGGAGAGGTCCATGATCGTGTCGGCGCCCCAGCGGATCGCCCAGACCATCTTGTCGACCTCGTCGGCGACCGACGAGAGCACCGCCGAATTGCCGATGTTGGCGTTGATCTTGACCAGGAAATTACGGCCGATCGCCATCGGCTCGAGCTCGCCATGGTTGATGTTGGCCGGAATGATCGCCCGCCCGCGCGCCACTTCGTCGCGAACGAACCGTGGGGTCACGAAGTCGGGGATCTGCGCCCCGAAGTCCTCGCCGTCACGGATGACCTGGGCGCCGGCCTCTCGCCGCAGATTCTCGCGGATCGCCACATATTCCATCTCGGCGGTGACGACGCCGGCGCGGGCGTATTGCAGCTGGGTGATCGCTCGGCCGGGCCGGGCCCGCAGGGGCGCGCGCGGGCCCTGGAATTGCGGCGCGAGCCGCCGTCCCTTGGCGCCGCCATTGTCCTCGGGCTTCGCCGCGCGCACCGGCGCGGTCTCGACATCGCCGCGCGCCAGCACCCAGGCGTCCCTCGTCCGCTCCAGTCCCTTGGCGATATCGATCGCCGCCGCCGGATCGGTGTAGGGCCCCGAAGGGTCATAGAGGGTCAGCGCCGGCTCGCCCGCCGAGGGATGGACGGCGACTTCGCGAAACGGCACGCGCAGGCAGGGGTGGAGCACGCCGGCCTGGAAGACCTTGCGCGATCCGGGACGCTCGCCGGTGGGGACCGCCGTGGCGATCGGCGCCTGGATGTTCATGACGGGTGCGACGCGCCTCTCTCTTTTTTGGGCCGAAGGCGGGCCGAGCCGGCGAGGGGTGATGGAAGCGGCGGGCGCCGCGCAGCGACCGCATTTCCCTCCCTTCGCCGGCATGACCCGGATCAGGTGGCTACGGGTCGCCGCCTCGACAGGCGGCCTCTCAGTCCCTTGGAAAAGTGGGGACACCCCGGAGAAGAATCGACCCTACGCCCGCGCGCCCTCGGGTCAAGCCTTGGTCGTCTCGAGCGCCCTGGCCCTCGGCCGTCGTCCGGAGATCAGCGCCGGGTCACCGTGAAGCGGAGCAGTTCCTGTTGCGGCGGCGCCCAGCCCGGCTTGAGAGTCACGGCCTGCTGGTAGTCCAGATACGCGGCTTTTTCGTCGTCCAGGCCCTCCTCGGCGAGGGCGCGGTTGTAATAGGCCTTTTCCGGCTCCTTCACTCCGAGCTCAATGCCCTTGCTCAGATCGCTGAGGCCGTCGCGGTAACGCCTCTCGCCGACGAAGACGGCGCCGCGGTTGATCCAGCCCTCGCCGATGGTCGGGGCGATGGCGATGGCGATGTTGAAGTCGGCGCGCGCCTGCTCATAGGCCCTGCGCCTCAACTTCATCACGCCTCGATTGATGTAGGTGCCGGCCCTGTCCCGGGTTTGCAGCACCTCGGAATCCAGCGCGTAATCGCACAGCTGGATCGAGCCGAGGTCGGACTTGCCGACGATCGCCGCCTGGGAGCAGGCCTGGGCCATGCCGCCGCCGAACACCGTCATCGCGGCGTGCGCGCCGCCGCCGACGAGCGCGCCGATCGCCGTGGCCGCGGTCCACAGCCGAATTCTCATCGCCGGCCTCCTTGTCTGCTCCTGGCGGCGCCGATCTCTCGCAGCGGCGCGCGGCGAGCTTCGCGCCGGGTCGGCCGGATTGTCAATTTTCCTGCGCCGTCGGAGTCACGAGAGAACGCAAAGGAACTGTTCGGTCCCTCACCTGTTTATCTCCGCGGGACGTCAGTGCTGGTGAAGATCGCCGCCATGTGGGGCAATCCGAAAGGTTCGCTGTTCGCAGTGTCAGCCTTGGCGCTGTTGGCCTTGCCCGGCGCCGCCGCGGCGAGTGCATGCGCCAATCCCGCACCCGCTCCCGGAGAGAGCTTTTCCGGACCGGTCCTCGAGGTGACCGACGGCGGAGAATTCTGTGTCGCCAAGGGCCCGACCCCGCAGGAGTGGATTCCCGTGCGCCTTGCCGTGCGCATTCCCGGGGCGGACCGGGGAACTCTGATGGCCGCCTCCTTCGCCCGTCGCGTCGATTGCGTGGCGGAGCGGATATCCGATGGCGTGGTGATCGCCCGCTGCTTCGTCGGCGGTCGCGATCTTGGCCAGCTCCTTCAATCGCCCGCCATGCGCAACGAAGGTCGCGGCTGGCGCTGAGCGGCGCGGCGCGGGCCGCCGCGCGGTCCGCCGGTTGCGTTGAACGCCTCGGCGACGCTCGAAGCGTCCCGGAATGGGGCATGACGGCTCATGGCGACCAGGGACTGGATGCGCGGCGAGGCTTCTCTGATCGATCTGTCGGAACGAGCCGGCGGTGAGCGGCGGCCGCGCGCGCATGACCGGCCGAACGGGCTCGAGGTTTCGCTAGCCGTCTTCGCCGTGGCGGCTTGGCTGTGGTGCGCCTTCGAAGTCATGGGCGCAGTCATTCACTAGCCGGCTGTTGCAGGGGCGGTCCGTTTCCGCCCGGCGCACCCGAAGATCCTGGTCCGCGCTCGGGACCTTGGGCCTGTGGTAGTCTCTCTTATGAATTTTCGCATCCGCGACATCAAGCTGCCGTCCGATGAGACCGTCGCCCTCTCGTTCATCGAAGGATCGCAGCACTTCGAACGTGTGTTCGAGCCGGACCGCCGAGTGGATTCCACGGTGGCGGCCGAGCACTACGCGGTGCTGATGGCGCAGGTCGCGAAGGGCGGCGGGTGCGTGTTCATCGCCGACCAGGATGGCCGCGCCATCGGCTGGGCGGTCTTCGTCGTCGGCAAGAGTCCGCTCTTCGTCATCGAGGAACAACGCGCCTTCGGCCACATCGCCGAACTCTTCGTCGAAGAGCCCGCGCGGGGCCTCGGCGTCGGCCGCGCCCTGATCGCGGCTTGCGAGGATGAAGCGCGCGGAATTGGCCTGGGACACGTCATGATCGGCGTGCTCACCGCCAACAGACGCGCCGCTGATATCTATGCGCGTAGCGGCTATGCGCCTTACACAGCGGAGCTGCGGAAGTATCTTTAGGCCGTCTCGGCAACCGTCAGGCGAGATCGGCCGGATCGACCTCGTGAAGCAGCGGCTCGCCGGCGAGATAGCGCGCGAGGTTGTCGAGGAAGAGTTCCTGGTTGCGCGGTCCCGGGCCAGCGGTCACCCCCGAGGCGTGGGCGGTGACGCTCACGGCCGGATGGGTCCAGAGCGGACTCTCCGGCGGCAGGGGTTCGGTTTCGAAGACGTCGAGAACCGCGTGGCCGGGCGCGCCCTTGTCGAGCGCCGCGACGAGCGCCGCTTCGTCCACCAGACCGCCTCGTCCGACGTTGACCAGCACCGATCCGGCCCGCATCGCCGCGAACAGCCGCGCGCCTGCGATGCGCCGGGTCGCCTGGTTCAAGGGAATGCACAGGACCAGCACGTCGGCGTCGGCGGCAAGGTCGCACAGCCTCTCCAGCGGCGCGATCGCCTCGGCCAGGGGGTGGGGCGAGGGATCCCGACGGATGCCGGTGACGATCCCCCCGAAAGCCCGCGCGCGTTGCGCCACGGCCTGGCCGATCGCGCCGAAGCCGACGATCAGCCATCGCGATCCCATCAGCTCGCGGAACGGCAGGCGCCGCCACGCCCGCTGCGCCTGGGCGGCGCGCCGCTCGGCGCCGCGCTGGAAATGGTCGAGCACCCCGGCGAGCACGTAGTCGGCCATGCCCACGGCCTGGCCGTGGCTGGTGGTCAGGCGCACGCCTTTCCGCGCGAGCTGGCTGAACACCGGATGGTCGAAGCCGGCCGCCGCGCTCTGCAGCCACTGCAGCCCCGGCGCCTTGAGAAGCGCGATCATGAACTCGCGGGATACGCTGCTTTCGAACACCTCGGCGTTGGCCCATGCCGCCCGCGGCTTGGCTTCGTCCACGGCGATCGCGTGGCCGGCGAGGGTCAGCGATCCGTCCTCGCCCATCAGCAGCGGCTTGAGCGCATCGCCATGGGCGGCGAGCCGGGCCTCGATGCGGCGGAACGACGGCTCGTAGATCAGCAGGCGCGTCATCTCAGCTTCCTCTCGCTTCTCTCGCCCCAGGTCGCGAGTGAGGAGGTGAACTTCACGCCGCCTGGGCGGCCAGGACATAGCGCCGGCAATGCTCCAGGTAGGCCGCCTCGTGGGTGGCGACGAGATCGACGACGCTGGACCATAGCCAGAACGGCGCGTCCAGCCCCTTGGGCCAGCGTCGATCCAGTTCCGCGCTCCAGGAGGTTCTGGCGTCCCCGGCCATCTGCCGCGCATGCGCCCTGCCGACCACCGCCCCGAGGTAATGCGCCGCGCGCATCGCCTCGGCGATGCTCAGGTGCTCCATCTCGAGCTTCATGTCCTGGGGCAGGAGTTCGCGCAGGACGACCGACCGACCGAGCAGGCGCCCGGCGCGCATCCGCTCGCCGAGGTAGGGCGAGAGGGCGCGGGCCCCGGCGACCACCCGATCGGCATAGGCGTGAGGCATCATCGCCCCCGGCGCACTGGGGGCGGCGGCGCGCACGGCCTCCTTGACGTCCACCAGGCAGAACGCGCCGTCCGCGGGTCCGCCATTGCCCACCTGCAGCAACACCGCGTAGCGCAGGCGGCCCAGGGAGCTGCAGCCCTTGATCCAATAGGCGGCGTCCCTGACCTCCACCGGTGCGTCGTCATCCCTGGACTTGAGCGCGGTGACCATCCCGCGCACCTCTTCCGAGGCGAACAGGCTCTTCAGTTCGCCGCGTTCCGGCCCGGTCAGCTTCCAGAATGTCTTGCCCATCGGGATCTCCGGTCGCGGATCCACGATCCGCTCCGAAGCGAGGTGGCGCCAGCGCCGGCCCGCCGCGCGTTTCAGAGCCTGGCGCACGACGTGCGGCTCGGCCCTGGCGTCGCTCGCGTCGTCGCCGGCCGCCGAGGCGTCCGACAGGGCGAAATGATAGCCCGCCATCATCTCCTCGAGCATCTTGGCGGTGGTGACGCCGGGGAGATCCGAGCCCCTGGCGGCGGTGGCGAGCGAGAGTCCAAGCCGGATGAGATCGTGGGCGGGATTTCCGATCACCGTCTGGTCGAGATCGCGGATCTGGATCTCGATGTCGCCGTCGGCGCTGGCCACTGGCCCCAGATTGCCCAGGTGACAGTCTCCGCAGATCCAGACCGGCGGACCTTCCGGCAGGCCGCGGCCGGCGGAGGTCTCCAGCCACTCATAGAATTTCGCGGTCGCCCCGCGCACATAGGCGTGGGCCGACCGCGCCATCTTGCGTTGGCGCTGGGCCAGGAGGATCGCCCCCCGCTCGTCGATCGAAGGCGAGGAGGGAGCCTGGGCCATGCCTCATCCGTAGGGTTGCGAACTCGCTGCGGCCGAGGCTTTGGGCCTCCGGGAGCGTCCGGAGGCCGCGCCCTTCTGGCGACTAGACCCGCCGGCGGCGGATCACCATGTGGTAGACCAGCAGCACGATGATCGATCCGACGACGGCGATGATCAGGCTGGTGATATTCAATCCGCTCACCGCGGGACCGTGCAACAGGCGGGTGGAGAGAAACCCGCCGACGACGGCGCCGATGACGCCCAGGACGATGTCCATGATCAGGCCCTCGCCGGTCTTGTTGATGAGCTTGCTGGCGATGAACCCGGCCACCAGGCCGAGGACGAGCCACTCCAGAATTGTGATCAGCATTGAATCTAGCCTCCAGCCCTCTTGCCTCGGCGGATGCGCCGGCCGGGCCCTGGGGAATTAACGCCGCCGTCGCGCGCCGGTTCCCTGAATGAACTACGGTGAAGCTATACTGTATTTCGCGGGAACGACCGACGGCTGGGCGAGAATAATTAATCCTTGTTCACCATGATGTCGGGAACGACTCCGCTCGCCCCGGATTACAAACGCAAATGGTTGGCAAGACTACAACTCATCAGACGGTGCTGGTCGTCGAGGACGACGGCGTGGTGCGGCTGGACGCCGTCGAGACCTTGCGGGACGCCGGCTTCGAGGTCATCGAGGCCGACGGCGCCGAACAGGCGCTCGAGGTGGTGGCCGCCCGCGATGACATCGACCTTCTTTTCACCGACATCAACATGCCCGGGCGCATCGACGGGGTCGAACTGGCCCGCCGCGTCCACCGCCGCCACCCGGCGATCCTGCTTCTGCTGACCTCCGGCGAGACGAGGCTGAAGCCCTCGCAAATCCCGGACTCCGGCGCCTTCATCGCCAAGCCCTATTCGCCGCAGACCGTCACGCGGACGGTCGCCCGGATGCTGGCCTGAACGAGGAGTTCCACCCACCGGCCTCTTGGCGTTGCGATTGTGGCGGGCGCCTGCTCGGGGGAAATCGCGCCTAGTTCTTCACCTGTTTCCACGCCTCCTGCGCGGCGGGCGGGAGCTTGTCCATGTGCTTGAGGAAGAGGGCCAGGGTCCAGATCTGCCGGTCGGTGAGCGATGCGCCCCAGGACGGCATGCCGCTCAGGCGGATGCCGTGCTTGATCTTCCAGTAGGAGACGCCCTCCGGATCGTCCTCGACGCCGTCGGTGGCCAGTTGCGGGGGCTTGGGATAGAGGCCCTTGGCGACCGGCGAGGCCGATGCGTCGCCGCCTGCAGCGCCGTGACAGATCGCGCAATGCTCGCCATAGAGTTTCACCCCGTCCAGGAGGTTGGCGTCGGTTGGCGTTACGGGGTTGGCGCTTTTCGGCGCCTCGCGCTGCAGTGTCGCTTTCAGCGAAGTGCTCGCCGCCCACAGCTCGAAGCCGCCCGGCGCGGCGTCCGCGTTGGCGGCGACAAGGCCGCTCTCGAGCGCCCCATAGCCGCCGATGAGCGCCAGCACGATCACGCTCGCCGCGCCGGCGATGAACCATCGCACCATGATGCTCTCCTGGGCGTCCCCTCGCGCGCTGCGCCAGAATAGACCCGTCCAGGGCGCGAGGGAACGCCGCCGGCGCCGAGCGGCCCTACGGGCCAATCCCAACGGATGCCCGGCCCGAGCCGGGCATGTTTCGAGCAGGGCGCCGGGCGCGAGCTTGCCAGGCGCGCCGCCTCGCCCGAGACTGGCGACCCGGGTCAGGGTCCGCGGTCCTGGGCGCAAACCCGTTCACGGCGACGGTGGCCGACGCCGGCGCCGAACGCCGCGAACGCCTGGACCCGCGCACCGCCGCGCTTGTCGAGAAGCAGACCCGCCTGGTCGCCTCCAGACCCAGCACCTGGACGAACAGCGCGGAGTGCTGCTCGCCGATCTGAAGCTTCGGCGGTTCACCGACCGGCTGAAGGCGGCGATGCAGGTGTTCGTCGCCCTCATCGCCTTGGTGCTCGGCCTGGGCTTTGCGGTGATGATCACTGACGCGTTCAGTTCGCGCTCGGTGGTGGTGCACGCCTTCAAGGCGCCCTCGGCGCTGGCGGCGCGCGGCTTCACCGGCGACGTGGTGGCCTCCGGCGTGCTCGACGACCTGCAGAGGCCGCAGGACGCCACGCGCTGGGTCGCCCTGCATCAGGCGCGGGGACGCGGCGGCGCGCCGGAGCTGAGGCGGCCCAGGCGCCCGAGGCGCGCGATATTCCGCTCGAGCCCGCGAAGCGTCCCTGAGGACGCTGACAGGGCTGAGGCCAGGGCGAGGTGCTGGACGCGACCTACTTCGTCCTGGGCTGCCACAGCTCGATCTTCGTCCCGTCGGGATCCATGATCCAGGCAAAGCTGCCGCTCGGGTCCGAATCGTCACGCTTCATCACGACGACGCCCCTCGCCTTCAGCCTGCGGAGGAAGGCGTCTAGATCATCGACGGCGAAATCGATCATGAACTCACGCGTGGACGGGGCCAGATAGCCAGTCGATTGCGGAACGGGGTTCCAGACAACGAACGGCGGGCGCCCCGGCGCATCATAGCGAAGCGTCGCACCGCCCCAGGGTTGGAGCGTCAGCCCGAGGACGTCTCGATACCAGGCCGCCAGGGCCTTCGGGTCCTTGCTCCGGAAGAAGACCCCGCCCACCCCGGTGATGCGCCCGACAGGCTCGGCGCGAACATCTGCGGGCGACAGGAATATCCCCAGGCCGATGACGAGCCACAACGGCCGCGCAAGCTTCATGATGGTCGCCCCCTTCCCTGGCTGATCGCGCGCAACGCTATCGCGCAGCAGCCACCAGGTCGACGACGGAACACCCTTCCCCAGCTCGCCGAAGGTCCGTCTGCCGCGCCACGGCTGATGAAACGCCAACCCTGCCCGCCGCCTTTCGGTTCTCGTCTCCGCCTCCTGGGCTTGGGACTTTGCATATTGACAAGCGCGGCGTTGATTGCAATATGTGATCTGAAGACGCGCCTGAGGTCTCAGCCATGCCCATTCTGCAAATCGGATGCTCTGACGCCTCGCCGAGCGAATCGATCAAGTTTCAGAATTCACACAATAAATTCGCAGGACGCCAGGACCGCGCGGCCGCCATCTCATGCCAAAACATGCCCAAACATGCCCAAACATCGCCCGGCGCATGCCCGAAAACAGCCCGCCGCATGCCATCGGCATGCCCGCCGACCGCCAACAGACGCCATTTCCCGCCAGAAACATGCCCGGCCCTCGTCGTGACGAACGGCCCTGCTGAGGCGAAGCGCCGGAGGCGCGAAGGCTGGCGCCCCAGGTCGGACGGACTCGAACCAACACGGCCTTGCGGCCAACAGATTTTGAGTGTGATTGAATATGGCCTAACTAGCTGAAATAACTTTATATTTGGACGATGTGAAATTGAGTGTGCAAGAAGCCGTGTAAGTGATTCAAGCCCGCGCCCGGGTGTCGAACGTCCGACACCCTATCCTCTCCGAGTAACGATGGCCGCTTTGAGGACGTCATCGAGGGGCAATCTTCGACCCTGAGCGCACACTGGAGTTGGCCAACCTCGACCGAAATGTCGATTTGTGTCATCTTGGCCGAAGGGCTCGCCGCGACCGCCAGCCACGTCTGCGCTCCGAGGGGGTACAAGCTCTGTCGAGGCCTCTGGCCATCACTCTAGCCTTCGCCGCAGCGCTTGCGGGCGGCTTCAGCCGTTCGGCCTGCGCTCTGCCCGCAGCGGCCACGGCGGGCCTGCCCAAGAACGATTACACCGATCCGGCGACCTGGCTGTGCCGGCCAGGCCGGCAGGATGCGTGCACAGTCAATCTGGACGCGACCGTAATCTACCCCAATGGGAAGATGACCAAGGAGGTCTTCCACGCCGATCCGAACCCGCCGATCGACTGCTTCTATGTCTATCCGACGGTCTCCAACGACGTGGGCTTCAATTCCACCATGGCGATTGAGGCCGAAGAGCGCAGCGTGGCGTTGCACCAGCTCGCCCGCTTCGGTGCAAAGTGCCGGCTGTTCGCGCCGATGTATCGGCAGATCACCTGGAACGGGGTTCTTCACGCTGGCGATAAGCTGCACGATGCTGGGGTCAACGCCTACCTGGACGTGCTCGGCGCCTGGAACGAATATTTGGAGCACGACAACCACGGTCGGGGGGTGGTGCTCATTGGGCACAGCCAGGGCTCGGGCCTGCTGACCCCGTTGATAGCCATGGAAATCGACGGCAAGCCAATTCAGGCGCGGATCGTGTCGGCGATCCTGATGGGGACCAGCCTTCAGGTCCCCAGGGGCCGAGACGTGGGCGGGGAATTCAAGAGCATGCCGCTGTGCCATTCCGCGAGCCAGATTGGCTGCGTCATCGCCTTCGTCTCGTTCCGGACCGATTTCCCGCCGTCGGCGAACAACCCCTACCACTTCGGCCAAGGCCAGGGAGATACTGTCGCGGCTTGCGTGAATCCCGCCGCGCTCGGCGGCGGATCGGGCGAGCTGAAGTCCTATTTGTCCGCCGCCGGCTACCCGTTCGAAGGCGTGCCTGGCTCACAGGCCTGGACCAACCCACCCCGAAAGATCGACACCGTCTTCGTGCGCACGCCCGGCCTTTTGACCGCCGAGTGCGTCGCCAATGACCACGGCTCTTATCTCGCCGTCACCATCCACCCGACGCCCGGAAGCGAACGGGCAAACGACATCGACGGGGACGTGATCGACGGCGGCCAAGTAGATAGGACATGGGGCCTGCACTTGATCGACGCCCATCTGACCATTGGCAACCTGTTGGACATCGTGGGAGAAGAATCGAGGACCTATCGCGCCCGCAAGTAGTCGGTATTTGCCCTTTGCCGTATCCGCGCACGGAAGCCGGCGGAGGTGTTTTGATCGCTCGCCACCCTTGTGCGGCTCTCCGTTTGTTGGCGCGGGTGGTCGCGATCGAACCGACACTCCTTGTGGGAACGGGTCTTTGAGACTCGCGCGTCTACGTCCACGAAGGCTGGTGCCCCAGGTCGGACTCGAACCAACACGGCCTTGCGGCCAACAGATTTTGAGTCTGCCGCGTCTACCATTTCGCCACTGGGGCGGCGGC